>ERZ795056.7472-NODE-7472-length-10480-cov-4.414676_pt1 | contig 10480 bp, 8 predicted proteins | sample MGYA00375140_ERZ795056 | MGnify/ENA primary metagenome ERZ795056 (study PRJEB30185, sample SAMN05720227) | activated sludge metagenome | isolation source: Anaerobic digester | place: USA | collected 2015-03-09 ...
GGGTTCGGTAACTATATTCGCCGATAAAGTAGAAGAAAAGCGCGTCCACAAAGACGAAAAGCATACGCAGAAATAAACGCAAAGTAAAATACGCTAAAAAAGCCGTCCGATTTAATTAAAATCAGGCGGCTTTTTTATTTAATATCATTGGCCGCGGCAGGCGATTTTAAAAAATTATCCTGTTAAGATTTATTGCCGCCGTTTTCGATAATTTTTTTAATGGCTTCGATTTCCTTGAGCAGCGAAACGTTCGCCTCTTCGCGGTTTTTTAAATTTTCTTTTCTGAGGCGCTCTATGGCTTCGGTAAGCTGTTCGTTGGCGAGTTTTCGGTTGCTGGCGTTTTCCTTTCTGAAATTATGAAGCTCGGCCTGCATCGCGTCGAGCATTTTTTCTAGAGTCAGAGTATTATCCGAAGTCATTTCGTCAACGAATACTGCATTCGCTATGGACAGGCCCAGTATGCCGCCCACGATCACCGCTATCATAAAGTAAATCCTTATGACGATGGCCGCCCCGGCGCTGGTCGTTGCCCGGGCCGCAATCTCGTCTGGAATGCCGTACCAGCCTTCTATGGTAAAGACCTTAAACATCGTATAGGCTGAAATCATAGGATTGGAGAAGTATTCAGGCGCAATCGACGCGAACAGGATAGTCGCTCCCATCGAAAAGATTATATTGAGCAGCAGAAGCGCCAGGAAAACGGCGATCGAAGCCTTGAGCGCGCGTTTTACGCCAAGCCAAATTTTCGGCCCGTCGGGTACGAAACGCAGCAATTTGAAAAAACGGGCGAGGCGACCCAGGCGCAATATCAAAACGGCCGAAAATATTTTAACGTCGAAAAAAGGTTCCAGCAGTGTAGGCGTGCTGGTTATAACCACGAAGAAATCGAAGCGGTTCCAGTTATTGTCCCAGTATTCTTCGCTGTCTAAATACATCATTTTCAGAACGGCTTCCACTATGAAATAAATGACGCAGCAGTAATCCACCCATATCAGCCTGCCGGCCGTGGCCGCCGAAACGTCCGGAAAGGCGTCGAGAAACATGACGGCCGCGTTGAGCATGATAACGCTTATTACGGTTTTTTCGGATATGATAAAATTGACGATTTTACTTTCGATTGTTTTCATAACTGCATGATTTTAAATTATATTTTATAAGGAGTCAATCAATTTTTCAAATTCATCTATATTTTTAAAGACGCGCGCCTTTTTTTCGATTTTTTCCAGATACGCCGAAGCGGCGCCGCCGGTATAGTCGAGCTCGTTAAAATCCCTGCCTGCGCAAATAATATTAACGGCAGCGGGGAGCGCAAGGTCTTCGGCGAACTTAAGGTTAGCGAGATTTCCGGCGCCTATGGGAAAATCGCATACCACCACGGCCGAACTCGCTTTAATATATTCTAAATTTTTTATATAGTTTTCTTCGCTTATGGGCCTGTAAGGCTCTTCTTCGACCATCGGCACCGAATTAGCCCGGCAGAAGCGCCAGTCGGAGTCGCCGGCGTTCAGCACACCGCAGCTGACGCTGAAATTGCGTTCGATGAGCCTCGCTATTATTTTTTCGCCGGAGCCGCCGCCGCAAATAACATGCACCCTGCCGCGGACCCCGCCGGAGCCGGGCCGGGCGTTCGAAAAACCCGCCGCGCCGAAAAAAACGGAGCCGAGCGTTCTGTAGTTGAGCACTTCGAACGGAGCGCCCTGTTTGAGTATCCGCCCGTCGTTTATGAGTATTATTTCACCGCAGTAATACGCCGCCATGTTTAAATCGTGCAAAATAGCGGCCACGGTAATGCCTCTTTCCGCGTGTTCTTTTTTTAAGATTTCAAAAAAGGCCTGCTGGTTTTTATAATCGAGATACGAAACCGGCTCGTCAAGAAGAAGGACGCGCGGCTTTCTAAGGAGCACAAAAACGAGCTGCACCAGGCGCGCTTCGCCGCCCGACATGGAGGCGATACTCCTGTTTTTTAAATATGAAATATTCAATTTTTCTAATAATTCGTCTATTTCCGAGCAGCTTGTCTTGGAGGGGTCGGCGTTTGAAAGCTTTAAATACTCGTAAGCCGAAAGCCTGAGGCCGTCTTCGCTTTGCTGCGGGATATAGGCGCGTTCCCGGGCGAGTTCGCCCGCCGTGACTTTCGCGAGCTCCCGCCCGAAAAATTCGAGACTGCCCGCATATCCTTTTCTATAACCGAGCATGATATCGAGAAGGGTGGATTTTCCGGCGCCGTTAGGCCCTACTATGGCCGCGAAAGAGCCGGCTTCGATAGCGAAATTGATTCCGTTTATTATATTTTCGTCTTCTCCTTCGAAGCGATAGGTAAGAGCGGCCGCGCGAAATGCAGGCGGCGCGGCGTTACCGGCGTTACTGGAGCCTTTGTTATCCGTTCGCACGCGCGCCCGCCTTCCGCTGCCCGGCTAAAAGAAATATGAAAAAAGGCGCTCCTACGAGGCTCGTGATAATGCCTATCGGAAAATTTATGGAATCGGCGGCGGTGCGCGAAATCAGATCGCAATATATGAGCATGGTGCCGCCGAGAACGAACGAAAATGGAAGCAGAATCCTGTGGGAATCGCCCACCATTATCCTGGCCGCGTGAGGCACGATAAGGCCTACAAAACCTATAATTCCGGTCTGTGAAACGATAAGGGCGCATATCAGCGAGGCTATAACTAAAAATTTTATCTTATAATAGTTCTGGTCCACTCCGATCGAAAACACCGTCTTTTCGTTTATCCTTAAAAGGTCAAGTATATGCGAATATTTTAATATATAGCAGGCGGCGCCAACGACGAATAAATACGTATAAATTATCTGATCGGCGTACCTGACGTCCAGCGAACCCATAAGCCAGAAAAAAATATTCTGCATGTCTTTCGAAAGGTACATGACCACCGTTAAAAAACTTGAAAAAAAACTGTTCAGGGCTATTCCGGTAAGTATTAAATTATAGCTGGAAAACTTGCGCGCGTAAGATATGGCCATGACCGCGCCTACCGACAATATAGCGCCGGTAAAAGCGAAAGCCGATATAGCGAGCGAAGAATGGAACTTCATGGTTATCGCGAGCGCCGAAAACAGTGCCGCGCCCGCGGAAATTCCTAGCATGAAAGGGTCCGCCAGATAATTTTTTAGCGACGACTGATACACCACGCCCGCGAAAGCGAGGCCCGCGCCCGTTATAAAAGCCGCGGCCATCCTGAGCACGCGCATCTTTAAAATGGCGTGATACCGGCCGTCCGCCTGGCTTTTAAGCATAAGAAAACCGGCGATCTCGCCCGGCGGGATCGCGGCCTGGCCGAGGGAAAAAGAAAGCGCCGCGCCCGCGACGCAAAGCGATAACGCGGTTATAAAATAGAAATACGGTTTAAAACGGATATCGGTCGTCATAATTTTTACGGCTCACTCGGCGGGAGTTATTTCTTCCGCTTCGATCCGGCCTTCTGGATAAAGCCTGTTGTAAAGATCGAGCACGGCTTCTATCACGCGCGGGCCCGGCCTGACGTATATGTTGTAATCTATTTTAATTATATTGGAGTCTTTCACGGCGATCAAATTAGAAAATCCCGGCCGCAGGGCTATTTCTTCGGTTTTAGCGTCGTAGGCCGCCACGATGAACTCCGGATTGTTTTCGATGACCTTTTCAAGGCTCACCGAAAGATTGTCGAGATTGACTTCGTTAAATATATTTACGCCCTGAGCCGCGTTAATGATCTGGTTAATGAACGAAGCGCCGCCTACCGTCATGGGCGGATCGCCCCATATTTCAAAATATACCGAGCGCACTATATTTTTTTGTTTTTTGCGTATCAGCGACGAGAGGTTTTTCATCTTTTTTCTAAGCTGAGAGCTGTTTTTCGGCGCCTTAAGAAGCCCGGCCGCCTTATCTATGGAATCGAATATGCTTTCGATGGAGCTCAAATCAAGGCTCACGGTTTTAACGCCGAACGAATTTAATATTTCCTCCTCGTTGGCGCGCAGCCCCTTCATTGAAAAAACCGCGTCCGGCTTAATTTCGAGGAGCTTTTCGTAGTTGATATTAAGGTCGCCTATTTTCTGGATATCTTTAGCTTCCTGAGGATAATCGCATAACGTCGTAACGCCCTTTACCATAGAGCCCGCGCCTATATAAAATAAAATTTCCGTCACCGCCGGCGAACTGGATACTATGCATACTGGCCTGGTTTCAAACGAGATAGCGCTTTCGGCCGCGCCCGAAAGCGCTTCGCCTTCGCCCTGCGCGAAAGCCGGATAAAAAAACCCGCTCAAAGCCAATAACGCCAGAACGGCGCGCCACGTTTTTTTTAAAATACTCGAATTCTTCATCGATTCACCTTTTCTAATTTTATTACGTTATTTTATGAATTTTGCAATCTATAATATTTGCGTTACCGACATTCCGTCTTCGTAACCGAAAAAATAATTTCGGACCGCTCCTTTCATTTCAAGCTCTTTTAAATAATCCAGATAACGGCGAAGCCCTTCGACTATGCTTTTATGCCGCCCTAGAGTTTTTTCGGGCTCCAGCACTCCCTGAAAATAAATATCGTCCGAAAAAACCACCGCCCCCTTTTTGAGAAACGGCAAAAAAGATTCCAGAATTTCACGGTACTGCCTTTTCATGGCGTCTATGAATAAAAAATCCACTGCGGAAAAAGACGCCGCGGATTCTTTCAGGCGTTCCACCGCGTCGCCCGATATAACCTCTAATACGCCGTTTGCGATAAAAGGCGCCATATTCTGGCTTATCATTTCAAAACGGCGGGCGTCTTTTTCAAAGGCCGTAACCCGCCCGTTGTTTCTGACGGCGGCGTTGACCAGATAACCCGTAGCGTAACCGTTGGCGCAGCCCACTTCGACAATATTCCTGGCGCCGGTAAGGCATGCGAGCATTTCCAGAAACTTTCCGGTGGAAGGCGAAACGGAAGGAATCGACTCCCTGGCCGATTCCTCTCTGATCAAATTAAACAGCTTCTCGCCGCATATTTTTAAATCCATACAAGCTTTAATCTCCGTATAAAATTAAGCGGGCCGCGGCCGCAAAAAAACTCGCGCATTCGGGTTTATAGTTTTTCGACGCTTTTGATTATATCTGAAGCGTCTATCTTATAAACTCTTCCGTCCAGCGTTCCGCAAATCACGAATTTATCCGAATAAGTGACCGAAAAGCAGCCGCCGATCGACGCTATCGGAAAAAATCCGTAAACCTTGGAGTTATTGTCACCCCACATCCTGATTATAGCGAAAAGATCTTCGCCGTTGACGGCGAACATTAAATTATCGTTATATCTTACCGCGTCGATGGCATAAACGCACTTCAGCTTTTCAGAAGAATTATAACGGTCGTATTTTTCGGTTTTTTTATCGTATCTGATAAGTTCGTAAGGTTCCTTTTCGCGGCGTTCGAACGAAAACCACACGCTGGCCGGTTCGTCGTAAACGAAAGCCGGGTGATCTCTGAGCAGATCGCGATTGAATATCTTCTTTAAAATTTTCGGCCTGGCCTGCGCGCTGTCGTATTTGAACGCGGCCGGATCGAAGGAAGGCATTTTATCGGTTATAACGCCGCAGTCGCTTGTTACGAGCATGTAATTAAGGCCCAGCGAAACCGGCTGTTGATAAACTATAAGGCTCTGCAGCCTGCACTTTTTAACTCCGGCGAATTTTTCGTAAGGAACGGTGAACCATCTTGCGAGTTTGATGTCGTAATAAAAAATCGCCTCGAAATTGGCGAGGTAAAGTTTTTCGCCGTAATAGCAAATTGAATACCACATGCTGTTTTCAAAAAGCTCGTCGATGCCGATATCGGTGGCCAGCGGCCCGGAAAGATCGATCATATAAACCGTAGAAGGCGTCCCCACGAATAAAAACTCGCCGTCGCCCGCCATGGCTATAATATCGCACGGCTGGATATATTCGTGCATGAATTTTTCGAGCCGCGGTTTCTTTTCTTTCTCTTTTTCTTTTTCGCCTTCTTTTATTTCATAGGCCTCGCCGGATGGCATAAAGTAAAGGCCGGCATTAGTGGCTATATAAAGTTTGTCTTTATATTTATAAAGAAATTTAACGGCAAGCTCGCCAGTTTTGACGTTTATTTCGCCCGTTTTCGACGCGGCTTCCGCCCCTGTGCCCGCCGCGTCAGGCGAAGCCTGCGAATCGGGGCCGGAAGAATATCCGAGCGCTACTTCGTCCGTTTTGACCGCCAGGTGGTACTCGCCGCTTTCCCCGGTTTTTTCGACGGGTTCCAGTTTCATAGCGTTAATGAGCCTGAGCATGGCGATTTCCCTGTTAGTGTCTTTTGCGAGCCTGTAATCGTAAAGCTCGACGCCGAGCGAATCTATATCGGAAAACATAAGCGAGCTCATACGCTCCGCGAAAGTCAGGGCCGGTTCGACTTCGTTCGAATCTCCGGGAGCGGGTTTCGTAAGAGCGGCCTCGTCCGTTTTTTTCACTTCCGCAAGCGGGCGCTTCGCCTGCTGAACCGTTTCGGTTTTAAGCGCGGCGGGCTGCTTTACGGGCGGCTGTTTGACCGAAGGCGTAATTACCTTTTTAAATTGCGCGGGGGTCTCGCTGACTATGGAAGTAGCGAGCCTCGTCCGGCCCGATTTCGGCCCCGAATCGATCGCGCCCACTTTAGGCGGTTCTTTTTTGGCGAGCAGATTTTTTTCGAGTTTAGAACGCTCTTCCATGGTTCTTTTACGGGCCGCCTCCGCCTCTTCCTGCTTGCGCCGCTCCTCGAGCTGCCTGGCAAGAAATTTAGAGTCCTGGGTTTTTCGTATGGAACTGCCGAGGCCGAAAGACGCCAGCATCAAGATATTGATTATTATAAAGCAGGCGATATCGGCGCCGCCGATAAAAAATCCCCTGTCGTTTCTGTCGCTGAATTTCATAAATCATTCACTATCCACGCAAAGCCGCAAGCGGTCATTTTAGTTAAGCCCCGTCACTTCAAAAATTTCAACGGGCTCGCGTTTGCCTTTGACCATTATAGCGTCCAGAGTTTTAACCTGCACGCGGTCTTTAACCAGCTCGTAAGTGGCCCTGGATATAAGCACCTGGCCGGCCCCCGCGTTGGCTTCGATGCGCGCGGCGGTATTGACCGCGTCGCCTATGGCTGTGTAGTTCATCATCTTCGTCGATCCTACCATGCCCACTACCACGTCGCCGGTGTTGATTCCTATTCCCACGTTGACAGCCGTTTTTCCTTCGCGGATAAGCTGTTCGCGTATTTTAGCGCATTCGTTTTTGATGGCTATGGCCGCGGCGATGGTGTTATACGCGTCGTCTTCCACTTTCGTGCTCATCGGAGCGCCGAAAAGGGCCATGAGCGCGTCGCCTATATATTTATCGATAGTCCCGCCGTTGGCGAGAATTATATCGGTCATAGCGGAGTGGAAGCGGTTGACTATATCTAAAACGACTTCCGGATTTCCGGCAAGCGTTTCGCTCATAGAAGTGAATCCTCTAATATCGGCGAAAAACATCGTGATGGCCCTTCTTTTTCCGCCGAGAGAAAGGCTCGCGGGATTGTTCATTATTTCTTCTATGACCTTCGGGGAAACGAATTTATCGAATATGCTCCTGATCTTCTTTTTCTCTTCGCGTTCTTTGTCGGAAAGCTGCTTTATGTTCTGCAGGTCGCGTTTGGAAAGTTCAAGGTCTCCGGCATTTTTAAGCGCCCATGCCGCGACGTCGGCGATCAGTTTTATTAATTTTTTGGTTTCGTCGTTTAATTCGAAAGTGTCGAAAACTTCTTCGCAGTTGATGACGCCTATGATTTTATTGCCGGCGTCCATCGATACGCTGAATTCGCTTTTGATGTCGAATTCTTTCGAAAACGGCTCGTACTCGGATATTTTTCTGAGCTCTTCGCCCGTATAAAACCCGCCCTCGCGCGAAACCTTGGTTATTATGGTTTCCTCTTCGAGCGGGATGTTCATATTCATATATCTCTGAGGGTCGATATGCTTTTCGGAACATCCGAGAGGGTATATCGAATGAAATTTGGGATTCGAGACCCACACCGAAACCGATTTCGCTCCGATCTGGCGGGCGAAAAGCTTAGTGACGCGCTCTATAATTTCATCGGTTTTTTGATTGGATATTAGTTCGTGTATCTGAATAAGTGTTTCACCCAGGCGGCGCGACTTGACGTTCAGGTCGTTTTTCATCTTAGTTATGACGTCCATGTCTTTCTGGGCCTCGTCGAAATCTTTGCGCTTGTCTATAAGCTTTTTAAGCTGCATTATTTGCGATTTTAAGTCTTCGATGACTGAACGGGAATTTATATTTTTTTCGCGAAGGTCGGTCGCCACGATTGAAATGTAAGAGCCTATAAGCGTAAAAATGGCCATCAGCAAAAACGTGGGGCGGAAATTGACTATGAGCCCCATGGCGTAAAAGAGCATCGCTATAAGGCATATCGCTAAAATAGCCGGGATCGCGATTTGTTTATCGTAATAAAGGGAAACGGTTATAATAAGCGCAAGATACGCCGAAAAAAAGAAAAAAGCCGGAACCGCCGGAGAAAACAGGCCGAGTATCGCAATAACACCCAGAGGCGCCACTACGTATTTCACGAAATCCGCGTCGAAAATTTTCTGGAATATATCTCCGCCGGCCGACGCGCCGCCCGATACCGGGACGACCGCCGCCTGTTTTACCTGCTGGGCGGCGTGGCCGTGGGAATTATCGGAAGGCTGGCCCGCGGCCGCCGCGGCGTCGGAAAAGTTTTTCTTGAGGTAAGACGAAGCGAGAAGTTTTATGGCGGTGCTCTTATCGCGCGCCAGCGTTTCCAGTATCTTTTTAGCGCGCGGCTCGTTAGAGTCGGCAAGCTCGGCCAGCGCCGCGCGCTTTGCGGCGTCGGCCGAAGCGCCCGAAATATTTTTTTCTAATTTATCGAAATCGATTGCCATTTTATTCCAAAACTTTTGAATTAAAAAAGCCGCATAATATCCCTGAATTTATTGTCGGAAAAACATGCGGCCTTGATTTTTAGATTTATAATTACTTTACGAGTTCCATTTTAGTCTTGAGATTGACCGTCGTTTTAACTTTTTTAACGGCCGGTCCGAGGTTGGGCGAGTCGTTTTCGATTTCCTGGTCCATCTTCATATCGTTTTGAGTTTCTACCCTTACTATATGGCCTTTTTCGATATCGAAATATATCTTGCCCGAGCCTTTAGCGTCGATCGTTTTAACTTCGGGGCCGACGCTGATGTTCTGGTCTATGACGGCGCATTTGCGGCCGGCTATCTGCCTGACTTCTTTCAAGTGGTATTCGATTTTCATCGGAATGGGCTGTTTAACGTCGGTCGACCATTTTTTACCGACTTCGACCATTCCTTCGGGAAAGCTTATAGAAACCGAAATAGGATCGTAATTTGAATCGTAGGAAGTCGCGCCCAAAAGTTCGCCGCGTTTGGTTATGGTCATATATACGGTGTTCCCGACGTTTTTAAGATCTTCATATGCGCCGGTGGCGTTTTTAGCTTTACCGGACAGTATCTTAGTTTGAATGTCTATATTGGAGTTTTTATTGTTGACGTATAAAACGCTCTGCTCTACCTGCATTTTAACATCGACAGGCGCTTCGCCTTTATTGCCGGCGGTTTCCATAACGGTAGTGCCGTTCATGGTTATATCGTATTTGAATTTATCGCCCGGTTTGTATTTGTATTCGAGGCTGACTTTTTCAGCCGCGAAAGCGCCGCCGCTCAACACGAGCGTGAAAATAAAAATGATAACCGCGATTGAATGACTTTTAAAAGCTTTCGATTTTAATAAAAACATTTTGCCCTCCTGATATAATAATCATGTCTATTATAGATAAATAATCAGCTTTTGTCAATAAAAAATAATCAGCCGGCCTGAAAATAAATATTTTTAAAAAATTTTTATTGACATTCAACCGCTTTTTATGTAAAATAAAATCTTTCACAAAATAAATGGAGGTAAGTAATGAAAAAATATTTTTCACTTCTCACTATCGTGATATTCCTTCTCGCTAACTTCGCGGCAGCTTCGGCCGCCGATAATAAAGGCGCCAAAAAGCCTAAACCGAAACCGTCCGCGCAGTCCACTCAGACGAACAACAACAACGGAAATAACAACGACAACGGCGGCGGAAATTCAAACGGAAACTGCTCTGGCGAAAATCACGGCAACTGCAATTCCGGCAATGGTTCCAATAACGGAAACTGCAATCATTCAAATAACGGCTCAAACGGAAACTGCAACCAGTCTAACCATCAGAGCCACCCCGCTTCAAACGCTTCATCCGGCAACGCTTCCGTTCCCGATAACGGCGATAACGCTTCGTCAAACGGTTCAAATTCAGGCCCCGACAGCTATGACGACGGCGGCGACCCTTACACCGGCTCTTCTTCTAACGACGACGGTCCGGATTCCACCGGCGGATACTCCGGCTGCGGCGATTCATGGAGCGGCTCTAACAGCGGCGGCTTCGACGGCTCCGGATCGG
>ERZ795056.7483-NODE-7483-length-10467-cov-5.726950_pt1 | contig 10467 bp, 8 predicted proteins | sample MGYA00375140_ERZ795056 | MGnify/ENA primary metagenome ERZ795056 (study PRJEB30185, sample SAMN05720227) | activated sludge metagenome | isolation source: Anaerobic digester | place: USA | collected 2015-03-09 ...
AGAAAGACACACTCGACAAGTTATTCGACCCGTTAAATCACATTTCTACATTCGGGACAAAAAAAGAAGCAGGTACAGGATTGGGGTTAAATTTATGCAAAGAGTTTTTGGAGAAAAACAAGGGGAGTATCTGGGTTGAAAGCAAGCCGGGTGCTGGAAGTAAGTTTTTTATTGCAATTCCCAATAGTAAACGTGATTAACTTTTTCGAACTAAATCAATCAATTTCTGATTTGTGAACATTAGTGCCATTCGTGGCAAAAAAAAGCGCCACAAATAACACGAATGAACACTAATATTTATTTAAGAATAGCCAGCTTCTTCGTTTCAATAAAACTACCTGCAGATAGTGTATAGAAATAAATTCCGCTTGACAAAGTACTTCCGTTAAACCCGACTTTATAGCTTCCAGCTTCCCTGTATTCATTTACAAGTGTTGCAACTTCATTACCAAGTACATCATATACTTTTAACTCTACTTTCCCGTCTTGGGGAATTGAAAATGTAATAGTGGTAACCGGGTTGAAAGGATTCGGGTAATTTTGGAATAAATTAAATACTAATGGAGAAACTGTTTTAACATGAATTTCATTAGAATAACTGGTTGAGCCATCAAGGTCAACCTGTTTTAATCGATATAGATAGATACCGGGAGTTAAATTAGTTATTTTGTAAGTATAGTTATTTATTTTGGTAGAAGTACCTGAACCTATTACAAATGCAATTGAAGCATACTCACCTCCGTTGATTTTTTCCTGAATTTCAAAACCGGCATTGTTCGTTTCTGTTGCTGTCTGCCAGTTAAGGATGATATCATTATTCTGAGAAAAACCGGTAAAAGAAATAAGTTCAACAGGAATACTGGATTCTACTCCTTCACCTTTCAAAGTATAGGCGATTTGAAGATTTGGTGTATTTCCTTCTAATTGATACTTAAAATAAAAGTATCCCGAATCCTTTCGAATATCATTTGGTGTATAATTCCCTATTATTCTAATTGTATCAGCTGAATTAATTGTATCAATTTGGGTTAATCCTTCATTCAGATTAAAAACACCGGTAGGATTCGTCCCGCTTAAATATACGTAATAACTTAGATCATGGAATCCGTTATTAATTATAAACATAGTATCTTGTTTACAGCTATCTACCGGAACAAGCCCAAAATCAAGACCCGGTTTTGTACTTAGAATATTTTGATGGGAACCTGTTGTATCCGTTTTGGCAACAATTGCGTTATCATAGTAATAAAAACCGGTACTTGCACTATAATTGTTTTTAATATTACCATATCCAGTTAAGATAAGAGAAGTATCATTGTTGATTTTGAAACTAGTTGCCGAACTATGATTAGATCTTGATCCGAAAACGTTTCTGGAAAGATATACTCCGTTTGTATCTAAAATCCAGACGCCGGCACTGGAAGATGCACCTGAAACCATATATTTGGTTGAGTTACCTGCAACTATCACTCTACCGTCTTTACGCTGTTTTATATCAAGGAATTTATCGTTTCGTAGTGTAAATAAACGGGTTGACCGAAGCATGTCTCCTTCTGGATTTATTCTAATTACAATCGGATCTAAGTAGTAACCATTCCCTTCAACATCATAATAACCGGCAATCATGAATTCCCCGTTTTCAAGTTGAGTTATACAATTAGCTCTTGTTTCTTTCTCAAAAGAATAAGTTTCTGTAAACCCTTGGTTAAAGTCGGCTTTTAACTTGTAAGCAAACATTTCATATCGGTTTTGAGTTGCATGCTTTATAAAACCACAGGCAACAATGCCTCCGTCCAAAGATAAACAAGCATTGGTTATGTATTCTCTTTTGTTTTCAGGAATAACATAATGATCAAGAAAATCACCGTTTGGACTTACCTTTAAGAAGTACCCGTCATAATCTTTAGGGACAACAGCAAGTTTACCATAAACTTGACCGACAACAACAAAGTTGCCATCTCCAAGTAAAAGAATTTTTCTGGGAACATCTGCTCCAACATCTCCTAAAAATCTTTTCCAGATAATATTTCCATTAGGATCGGTTCTTAGAATCAACCAATCACCTTGTGGATCGAGTTCTTTAGTCATTCCAGCTATTATATAGCCACCACCATTTAATTCGATTACGCTTCTGGCATCTTCGTGATGGACGGATTCTAATATATTTGTGAAAACAAGTTGACCGTCAGTAGTATATTTAGATAAAAAAATACTCTGGTCGTTTTCGTTAAGAGGTTTTGTCGTTCCTACGATGACAAAATGATTATCGGAAGTGATAATAATCTCAGATCCTCTTTCGTCGGATGTATCTGTACCGGTATTTCGTACAAATGTGAATTGCCCAAAAGAAAAATCTGAAAGAAGAACTAAAGAAAGAATCAAAATAGTTGAGAAATGAGAATTCATTTTAATTGCCTCCAAAAAAAAAGAAAAAACGATATCTGTATGAAAAGAAACTGCTTGTGTAAAGTCAAGTTTGGTTTGTTGCAAATTCCGATTTGCAACAACTTTTTCAGTTTATTGAATATCTTTCATGAATTCTGATGGGGTTTTCCCGGTGTGTAACTTAAATGCTCTGTTGAAAGTGCTTCTTGTGTGATACCCGACTTCAAGATATATATTTTCTATTCTTGTTTTTCCGGTTTGTTCTTTTATTAATTTTTTAGCATCATCAATTCTGACACTATTAATATAATTGGAGAAATCCTTACCTGTAGTTTGATTTATAATAGAAGAAAGTTTTTTAATCGGCAAATGCATTTTCTTTGCAATGTGCTCTAATTTTAGCCCCGGATTTTTATATAATTTTTGGATAATGATTAAGTTTTCAAAATCTCTCATAACTTCAGTGGAAGTGTTTTCATCGATATCTTTTTTATCAGAAAAACCTCCGGTTTTTATATTAACTCTTTCGAGTTTAGAGTTAATTATCATTTCATCATGCTTAATAGCAAGAAATCCTAAAAAGAGTAAAAAAAGCAAGTTAGACAATGGTTCAATTGTAGTAGTATTTACATTGTAAAGAATTAATACAATGTACATCAATTCATAAATGATAATAGCTGCAATTAGAACAAACAACCACCACGGCAAAAAAAAGAATTTTGTGTTTGATACTTTCTCTCTTTTTTTATTTATAAGATAAAGTCTGATAAATATAGATATGAAAATTATAAACTGTAAATAGTATAGAGTGTAGATTAGAAACTGAAAGCAGGCAAAACTATAGGTATGATTTGAAAATGAATAGAAATCAGTTTTAATAAACTCTATCTTCTCAGCAGTATTCAGGGGCATATAAAATAGTAAAATGATAAAGAAAATAACAACCGGTTGAATTGTAAAAATTTTGACCATAATCCTTTTGTTAGAATCATTTGTAGCATAAATCAAATAGTGATAAATTATAGGATAGATAGAGAAAACCAGAGGAAACCAAAGAAGGTATAACCAGATTGCGAATTGTATATGTCCCGAATAAAATACGAAATCGTATAAGAACAGATAAAATGCTACAAACATTCCTGCGACAAGAAGGCGCTTTGCATCTCGAGCCATTTTATGTAGGAAGCCGAAGTAGAAAAGAAACAAAACCGATACTATTACACCGGAAAAGACGATCAATTTATTTACAGTCATTAATTACAACTATCTTTTAATATCTAAATAAATATAAGGAATTCCTGGAAAAGAGATTAACGATATTCGTATCAATTACTCTTTTGTGAACATTAGTGCCATTCGTGGCAAAAAACAGTACCACGAATACCACGAATAAACACGAATACTATTTAAGAATTGCCAGCTTTTTCGTTTCAATAAAACTACCTGCAGATAGTGTATAGAAATAAATTCCGCTTGACAAAGTACTTCCGTTAAACCCGACTTTATAGCTTCCAGCTTCCCTGTATTCATTTACAAGTGTTGCAACTTCATTACCAAGTACATCATATACTTTTAACTCTACTTTCCCGTCTTGGGGAATTGAAAATGTAATAGTGGTAACCGGGTTGAAAGGATTCGGGTAATTTTGGAATAGTTTATAATTATCAACGGGCATTATTTTATCTTCGATATGCGTCGGTATTTGGAAAAGAGTATCCAATTTGTAGATATATGGAGTAACTGCATAAGCCGGAGATGATGATTTGTACCCTGATATTTTAAACGTGTTTAACTCCGGGATTACTTGCATAAACTGAATATTTATTCCGGGTGCTCTTGAGTAATCTCTTAATAATGTCCAGTTTTTAAGAGAGTCGATATTTACTCCTGTTTCAATTGCTCCGGCAAGCGAATAATACCTTGAGCAATACTGCCTAACATTGTTTCTTGCTATTGCACTATTAGCAGCGTATAAATTGTCACCCGGTATCATGTCGTCGTATGAATTGCATCTGAAAGTATGATAGGGGGCAGTATGTGTAACTTCGGATACAAGAGCAATCAGGCTATCGTGAATGTTTGTTGATGATGCAGCAGACGAAATAATACAACAAGCTGCGAAGCCGTTCTGGCTCGTTAGAAGCGCGTCTTTTATATCTTCAGTATTATTTTTACCATCACTATTAAAGTCTTTGGTCTCCAATCCTTTTCTTAATGCAAACCAGATGGGGATATACTCTTTCCCGCTAGTAGCATTACCGCTGATTCCCGAAAGTACATGCTGGAATGCCGATACACCGGATTCATTAAATCCGGATAACACAGCTATCTGCCCTGCAAATCCAACCATTATCCATGGTTGTTCATCCGGTTCAGAAGGGATATGAATTACAATTGTTTGGTTGTTTATTAAATACTGGTTTACCTCCCAGTCAAGATGGCGTGATATTGCCGTCTTTCCGTTGAGAGAAGTGCCAATTGTCGCATCTCCCCAGCTCACTAAACTTGAACAACCTAACTTGAAGTCAATGTCGAAATCTTCACTAAGAATACCTGATAAATCAAGCAGTGAATTAGCTACAAGTACATCGATATAATCGTAACCGGTATAACCGGCATCAGCCATTCCTTGTGCAACTGATTTAGCCTCTTCAATATAAGCAGAGTCAATTTTAAAATTCGCTGTATCTGAAAGAACGGATTTTGCGTAACTTAACGATCCGCCAAACTTCGGGAAGATATAGTTTTTAATAATTGATTCGATTTTTTCGGCTAATAAGAATCCCTGAGCGTAACCTCTTTCCTGGTGATCTCCCCACACTTTTACAATGGTTATATTATCTTGTGCTTTAAGCAGTTCTCCTTTGATTGTCTGTCCAGGACCATTCACTGTTAGAATCAAAATACAAAACAGAATTAAAACCAAATATTTCATCACAGCCTCATAAAAAAGAAATTAAATTTATATCGAGTACATCTTCGGGTATTCATAAAATTTGAGTTCACATCTCTTTTCGTTAAGATCGCTCCAGCTTTCAACTAACAAATCCAAACCGGCAATTCCGCAAGTCGGAATATTACCAGGGTCTCTTCCTGAAAGGAAAGCAGTAAACAGAGTTATTGCAGGGTTGTGTCCGAAAAGAAACACTACTTGTTTTGCATCCTCAATTTCTTTAAGGATGTATAAAAAGTCAGTTACCGAAGATTCATAAATTGACTGTTTAATAGCAATTTTCTCTTTCGGGTAATTAAACTCCTCAGCGAAGAACTTAGCTGTTGAGAACGCTCTTTTCGCAGGTGATGAGATTAGTAGATCGGGAATTATATTTCTCTCTTTTAACAACTTAGCCATAAAAGGTGCATCCCGCTTTCCCCGTTTGTTCAGGGGACGGTCAATGTCATTAAGCGAAAAATTTGACCAGCTCGATTTTGCATGACGGATTAGTATAAGTTTTTTCATACTTTCACTCAACAATAGTTTAACAAATTGCGCCCAACACTTTCCGTTGCTAACTTAATTCTTTAAATAGTGCGGTTTTCGTTATTGTAAAGTCTTCTCATTCTTTCCTGGAAGTTCTTTAAGTTATTTTCTTTATTTCTACTCCAGTACTTTTTTGCATATTCGGTATAAAACGGATTCTCAACAAGGAAATCTATATTTATTTGCAGCCAATCATGATCGGAATATTCCCTGCCGTTAATGCTTTCCCACTCTTTGCGAAGCAGTTCCGATTTCTCGGCAAAGTCTTCTCTTCCCATATGTGCAATATCAGCATCACAAATAACTTCATGGAAAAAAGAAACCGGGTTATGCGGCATCTTTGTAGCATTTATAATTGAAGCAACTGTTTCTATTTTGTCTTTAGGATAATTCTCTTTGGAAAGGAATTCATTGCATATTTCTATGCTCTTGTCTTCGTGATTAAAGTAATCAAAAACGATCCCGGTATCATGAAACCATGCAGCCAAAAGCAAAACTTCAAGCTGTTCAGCGGAAAAACCTGCATTTTCACCGATTTCACCGGCTGCTTTTACAACTTCCTTTGTATGTTGAAGATTGTGATAATGGTAATCTTCAGTTAAGTTATCGTTTAATAAACGCGATACATATTTGGCTGTTTTTGAGAGCAAGAGTTCCATCTAAAATACCGGATATTTGTTGATGAAAAATATTAATAATTACAAAAAATAAAAAACATTATTGGCTGATGGAGAAAATATTCTTTCCATTTCGCATAACCTTTTTAGGAAAAGTTACGAAGGCATATCATATTACAGATATTTTTACCAAACTTGATTTGAAAATATAATACAAGGCTTAAAACAATAATGATAAAAATCACAAATCAATGGAAACTACTCTTGACATTTTAGTTTCCGTGTATTATGTTTGGAAACCAAATATACGAAAATAGTTTCTATGGTGATTTATGAAAGAGAATAAAGAAAAAGAGAAGATACTGACATATGCTAATCAAAGAATCCTAAAAGATGGATTCTATAAACTGACAATGGATGAAATCGCTTCCGATTTACGCATTAGTAAAAAAACAATTTATAAGTACTACAGGTCAAAAGACGAGTTAATAAATGCTGTAGTGAATGAGCACAAAAAATATGCAAAAACAACAATCTCGGCAATATTCGATAATGAAGCTAATTCAGTTGAAAAATTATTCAAAATGGTTCAGTTCTTCAGCCAATTTGCTCTACGGATAGGTGAAAATCTGTTGAACGACATGAGGATACATAAACCTGAATTGTGGAAAGAGATTGATGAATTTAGAACAAATATTATAATGGCAAACATTTCAAGATTGATAGAACAGGGGAAGCAGGAAGGAGTGATTGTCAATCAGCCTGCTGAAATTTTAGTGGCAATCTATATCTCGGCAGTTCGCGGAGTTGTCAATCCCGAATTTATAATGAACAATAAGTTTTCGATTCAACAGGCATTTGAATCGGTTTTTGAGATTTTAATGAGCGGAATATTCACTCCAAAAGGGAATGAACTTTATAGAAAATCTGAAGAGGTGAAAAAATGAAAATATTCTTAGTTTTATCATGTATGGCTTTTTTAATCGCCCTAACCAGCTGCAGCGGTAATGGAGATGGAAACAGTATTGAAGCATCAGGTACAATTGAAGCGACTAACATAACCGTAAGTGCAAAAACAGCGGGTGAAATAAAATATATTAAGTTCGAGGAAGGTGAACGAATTAATGCAGGCGATACAATCTTGTTAATCGACAGGGAAAACCTTCTTATTCAACTAAAGCAAGCAGAAGCAGCCTCATTAGCAGCCGAAAATCAATTTCAGTTATTAAAAAACGGTGCAAGAAAAGAGGACATAAAACAGACTGAAAATACTCTCAAGCAGGCGGAAATCAGTTTTCAGCAGGCGGCTGTTGACAAGGAAAGATTTGAAAATCTTTATAAATCGAAGTCAATTACAAAAAAGCAGTATGAAGATGCTGCATTACGGTACGAACTTGCGAACGCACAACTAAGCTCGGCAAAAGAGAGCTTTAATAAAATAAAATCATTTGCCCGTCCGGAAGAAATTAAACAAGCTGAAGCAAGATATATGCAGTCAAAAGCAAGCGAGGAATTAATTAGGAAGAATCTTCGAGACAGTTATGTTACCTCGCCTATTCCCGGTTTTATAGTTAAAAAGTTTGTTGAAAAGGGTGAAATGGTTACTCCAATGTCTTCATTATTTAAGGTATCGAATTTAAGTATGGTGGAACTAATTATATATGTTTCAGGGGAAGAACTTGGAAAAGTAAAACTCGGGCAAGCTGCTGATGTTTCCGTTGATGCTTTCAAAAACAAATCATTCAAAGGAAAAGTAATTTACATTTCGCCGGAAGCTGAGTTTACACCCAAAAATATTCAAACGAAAGATGAGAGAACCAAACTTGTATTCGCAGTAAAAATAAAAATAGAAAATCCGCAGTTTGAATTAAAAGCAGGAATGCCGGCGGATGCGGTTATAAAAATAAACTAATCGGTTGAATCGTAATGATAATTAGAATCGAGAATCTTGTAAAATATTACGATAAGCTAAAAGCAGTGGATAATGTAAGCTTTAGCGTGGAAAGGGGAGAGATGTTCGGGCTTGTAGGTCCGGATGGTGCAGGTAAAACTACGATAATCAGAATATTGTGCGGATTAATAAATGCAACAGAAGGCTCTCTGTTTATGCTTGGCAAAAACATTAAATCGGAAATGCCTGAGCTTCGAAATTCTATCGGTTACCTTTCACAAAAGTTTAGCTTGTACGGGGACTTAAGTGTTGATGAGAATATTGAATTCTTTGCAGATATACACGGAGTGAAGAACTACAAAGAAAGAAGGGATGAACTGCTTGAGTTTACGCGGTTGAAACCATTCCGTAAAAGGCTGGCAGATAGACTTTCCGGTGGAATGAAACAAAAACTTGCCCTTGGATGCAGTCTTATTCACAAGCCGAAAATAATTTTTCTGGATGAACCTACTACCGGTGTTGACCCGGTTTCAAGAAGAGATTTCTGGAAAATTCTTTCCGAACTTCAGAATGAAGGAGTAACTGTTTTTTTAACAACTCCCTATATGGATGAGGCTGAACGCTGCAATAGGGTGGCTTTAATGAATAAAGGAAAAATAATCAGTCTTGATACACCGAAGAATATTAAGACTGCAATTAATAAGTCCGTAATTGAGATTATCTGTTCGCCGGTAAGAGAAGCATATAAACTGATTAGTGAAAAGTTGAAAATCGAAGTTCAGATTTATGGTGATAGGCTGAATATAGTTACAGAAAATGCCGGGATTGATCTTCCTGCAATTGAAAATGTACTTGAAAGCAGTTCGCTCAAAGTAATAGATAAGCGAATAATTCCGCCTTCACTCGAAAATGTTTTTATTTATCTTGTAAAGAATAACTATTGAGGAATTAAAAAATGAAAAATGTAATCATGTTATTTATAATGCTTACAGCATTATTAAATGCCCAGAACAAATTGACGTTGAAAGATGCTCTTCAGCTTGGATTGAGCAATAGTAAATCATTAAAAATATCAAAAGCTAAAGTTGATTATAACAATGCAAAGATTGATGAAATAAAATCTCAATTCTACCCTCAGTTAAAATTTTCCGCTGTTTACAGCAGGTTGAGCGATATTCCTCCTTTTGAAATAGTAACACCTTTTTTACCGACTCCGATAAAAATTCAGGAACCGGTTCTGGATACATATACTTTGAAGCTGACACTTCAACAACCGCTGTTTACGGGCTTTAAGTTGACATCAGTTAAAAATATGAACAGTTTAATAAAAGCATCGGTGGACGCGGAATATTCAAAGGAAATTAATGAAGAAGCTATGAATATTTATACTGCTTTCTGGAATTTTTATAAAACCAAGCAAATAAAAAAACTTATTGATGAAAATCTTATAGCTGTAGAGGCTCATTTATCGGACACGAAAAATTTTCTCGAAAACGAGCTTGTAACTTTAAACGATGTTTTAAAACTTGAGGTGCAATATTCAAACATCAAGTTGAAGCAAATTGAAGTTGCAAACGGGGTGGAGGTATCAAGAGCAGTATTAAATCGAACTATCGGGCTGCCGGTTGAAAGCAAAACCGACATTTCGGTCGAAGAGATTTCACCGCAACTAAATGAAATGAATTACGATGAATTGTTAAACGAAGCACTCCGTAACAGACGTGATATTGAAGCATTAAAACTAAAAACAAGTGCTGGAAGAGAAGCAATTAATGCAGCGAATTCTTCATGGTATCCATCGGTGTACCTTTTTTCAAACTTTTACTATAACAGACCGAATCAAAGGATAATGCCGAGTAAAGATAGATTCGATGAAAGCTGGGATGCCGGGGTTTCTATTTCGTGGGATTTATGGAATTGGGGATATAATTCATCTCAAGCAGAACAAGCAAAACAACTTTTAATTCAAACGGAAACAGCATTGAATAGTGTTAAAGAAGCAGTTCATGTAGAAGTTTATTCTAATTATCTGAACGTAGCTGCAGCTTATGAAAAAATAGAGACGATTAAAAAAGCTGTTGAATCAGCAAAAG
>ERZ795056.7485-NODE-7485-length-10465-cov-23.387704_pt1 | contig 10465 bp, 4 predicted proteins | sample MGYA00375140_ERZ795056 | MGnify/ENA primary metagenome ERZ795056 (study PRJEB30185, sample SAMN05720227) | activated sludge metagenome | isolation source: Anaerobic digester | place: USA | collected 2015-03-09 ...
TGGCGCGCGCAGTGGTGTACGTAGACAAAAATGGCAGCGGACTGCGGGAGCCTGGAGAGGAGTTTGTAGGAATCGTGCCGGACCGCGCTTATCTGTACGCGGCAACGGACCTGGCTCAGGGGCGGACTCCTACCAGCGCGGCGATGACTGCTGGCTTTCACCCGGTAGTGGTGCCACAGATATGTTCTAAGAAGGTGCCGATGCCCAACGATCCGGGAACGTGTGGCGTGCCGATTGGAGGTGGCTGCAGTGTCGACAGGGACTGCGGAAGGGGAGGCTTCTGCTTAAAAGAAACCAAGCAACTATGGCCTGCAGGCTATTGCGTGGTTCCGGATGCTCCTGGGCAGACTTGTCGGCCTACTGCTGGAGCGTACATGCCGCGTCCGCAGTACAGCATTACGCCAAATGCGCTGGCCTTTGGTGCCTACTTGCGGCGCTGCCAGACCGATACAGACTGCCTACGCTCTACGGACCGAGAAGCTGGGATCTATTATTGTGATGAAGGCTTGCGCGGCTGTGTGCCAAAAGCCCCCAACCTGCTGCCGGTGGGCGGGCGCTTCGAGGTTGAGTCGTTCTGTCCGACATTCTGAAGTCCTGGCTGCAGTAGTCCCGCAGAACGGCGGAATCTTTGGCTAGCTGCAAAGTGAAGCAGTAGGGACTCTTCGCTTTGCGGCTGTGAAAATCGGGAGCTTAGGAATCTTGTAGTACTAGGTCGGGAGTCGATTAGGAGTCGCTTAGGAGTCTTGCATCTACGCGGATGAGGATGAGTACTAGCGGCGCAGTGAAGCGACAGAGCGGCGGCGGTGCAGCGCAACTGCCAAGAGCAGCACAGCAGCACCGGCGGCGCAGGACGCGCCAGTGGTCGCTTGCCCGGGATGTACAGAGCAGCCTGTCTTTGGCTCGTTTGCTCCCAGTGCTACACAGGAAAGTGCTGATTGGGTTCCGCACTTAAGCGCTGCGCAGTTGCCGCTAGTGCCACTTGGGAATGTGCAGGCATCACCTGCGGCTTTGCCTGCGCAAGCCATGACCGGAGGGTTGGTGGAAGCGCAGTCACTAGGAGGAACTAGATCGGCCCAGGCTGCCGTTGAAAAGTTGCCAAGCGTAACAAGCAGCAGGGTCTTAGCAAGTAAGCGAGAAGCAGACATAAGCAAGCTCCTTTGAGAGAGGTGAAGGGTCACCAGCTAGGATTGTAGGGGCGGCGGTGATTTGGTGTGAAGCACGATGCGCTAAGGGTGCAGAGCGGCAGCGAATGTGCAGATTGGTGGCTGGTGCTGCTGCTAGGTGCGCTAACTGGAGACGGCAGCGCTGTGCCGCTTTTGCCGTAGCAGCTCGGCGCGGGCGAGCATCCGGGGCTGCAGCCAGCTTGTGGCCTCTGCTTCGCTTTTTAGGAATGCGGTGGCCACATCCTTACGTAGCAGGAGGCGAATTGCGTTTAGCACCAGCGTCAGTACAGCGCGCACCGGAAGGGATGCACCCACTACCGCCAGAGGCAGGGGCGTGTAGCCATTGTCGGAGCGCTGCGCGAGCACTTTGCGCGTCTGCGGAGGCACCTCAAGTCCATCGCTTACATTAAGGAGGACACCGCAAGCATCCTGCTGGCTTTGCAAGCGAATCATCTGGTCCAGCAGCAGGTGGGTGTGCTCTACAGTGAAGACACCTTGGGTTCTGACTGCAAAGATTCCGTCGTGGATGCGGTAGCGATGCGGTCCCATGGCTTGCCAGTCCTTACACTCAGACTCTACATCCAGTGCTGGCATCGCGATCCCTCCTGCAGCTAGTTCCAAACGTGGGGCACCGATCGATTCCAAACAGGTCGCTTGATTGCATGACCAAAATCATTGCAACTACCAATGATTGAAGTCTGCCTGTGTGGGCGCAGTGTGAACAATTTTGCGGCGCAGACCACGTGAGGAAGTTTCATCAGTGTGGCTGCTGGCGGGCGGAGACGCAATCCTTCAGCAGATTCTTTTTCCAGCGGTGATGCGTTGGTAAGAGACACGTGATTCCCTACTGCTCTGAGCCTGTAGGCCTGGCTAAACGTAGGAGGCTGTACAGCCACATCACCTGCTTGAAAATAGAGTGTGTGTCGAATACCACAGAGATCGACTATAATGGCCACGCTCGCCGTAGGTCCTTCGGCGACTTTTGCCTCCTTGGTGAACTAGGGAGTTTCCCGTGTCTGCAGCTACTACATCACAGGTTACCGCTACGGGATTTCAGCAGCTGGTGAATGCGCTTCCCGAGCAGGCTTTGATTCTACTTTCTCCAATGGGAATTGTAGAGAGCTGGAGCAGTGGCGCGGAAGAGCTGACAGGGTACGTAGCCGCAGAGGTCACAGGACACTCCTATTCCTGGCTGTATCAAAGTAGCGATGATCGAACACCTGCGCAGCTGCAGGAGGGAATGCAGCGCGTTCTTGCTGCCGCCGCATCATCAGGGAAAACACGGCTGAAGAAGCGGCTGCTGCGCAAAGATGGTCTGCACTGCTGGGTCGAGCTGTTGCTATTTCCGCTGCGCGAAGCGACGGAGCTTTGGGGCTTTGGGCTGTCGATGCGCAGCCTTGACCCACAGCTGCCGACAGAAGCCGAGGTGTCTTCGGAATCGCAGATTCAAACCGATATCCAGCGCACGGAAAGAGCGCAGCGCGAGAAGACGGAATATGAGCGCGCAGTGCTGGACTCAATTGAAGCGCAGATTGCGGTGCTGGATCGGGCTGGCAACATTCGCAGGGTAAACTCGGCGTGGCGCGCGTTTGCGGCGGTCAATGCTCAAAGATCTTCGCTGGAACAGGACGCCAGTCTGGCAGCTGGGAAGATAGGGGGCCGCTACCTAAGTGAGCATGGCAGCGCACAAGGGGCAGGCTGTACGCAAACCTGGGAATTCGCCGATGCAGGAATAAGGAGTGTGCTATCGGGAGAACGGCTTCGCTTTGAGCTTGAGTACGCAGCTACTTTGGCGATGCAGCCGCGCTGGTTCCTTATGATCGTGACACCGCTAGAAACGGACGATGGAGGTGTAGTAGTCGCGCATCATGAGATTACGCAGCGGCGCCTTGCGGCGATCACAGCGCAGGAACAAGTAGCCAAGACCGCAGTAAGTGCCGAAGTGGGTGCAGCTGTAGCTAAGAGCGGTGAGCTGCTTCCCATCCTAAATGAGTGCTGCGAGCTGCTGGTGTCGCAGCTGAAGTTTGCAACTGTGCAGAGCTGGATCGTAGATAGCACCGGCCAGCTGCTGGAGCTGCGGAGCTTTGCGGGAAAAATGTCGGGGGTCGGTGTTGCTGGTGCGCAGGTGCCGATGGAGGGCAGTGTACTTGGCGAGCTTGCGCGGGCCCGGCGGCCCTACTGTCGTCATGATCTGCGCGCAGGTAGCAGCGAGCCGATTCCAGAGTTTATGTCACCTGATGACGTATCTTCCGTTTCCGTTCATCCTCTGCTGGCCAGTGGCCGCTTGGTGGGCGTACTGGTGGCTTATTGCCACAACGTGCTGAGCGCGACGCGGCAGGATTCCCTGCGCGAAGTCTCGGAGTTAATCGCGCAATTTTTAGAGCGCAAGCGGACAGAGGAGGAGCTGCGCAGCCGCGAGGCGCAGTATCGCGCAGTGATCGAGACCACTGAAGATGCATTCCTAATTCTGGATGTTGCAGGGTGTGTCTTAGAAGTAAATGACGCAGCAGTCCAGCAGGTAGGGATTGCAAAGGAGGGAGTACTTGGGCGCTGTCTTGCGCGGCTTGTCGCGCCGCCACTGTCAGAGCAGATTGAAGCGCTGATGGCTCAGGTAAAGCAAGATGGGAGCGCGCTGTTTGAGCGCTGGATTCCGCAGTGGAATGGTCAGAAGTGGCCTGCGGAAATTCGTGCCTCCTACTGGCCGATGTCAGGAGGGCGCTTCTTTATTTTTGCGCGCAACATTGCGGACCGTAAGCGCGCAGAGTCGGCACTGCAGGCCAGTGAGGAGCGGCTGCGGCTGGCGCTTACTTCCGCCCGAATGGGCGTGTGGTCCCTTAGTCTGCAAACCCTGCTGATGGATTTCTCTGAGGAGTGCAGGGAAGTCTTGGGAATGTCGGAGCTTCAGGGACGATGCGAAACGCTGGCACCCCTCATTCATCCCGATGACCTTCCGCAAGTGGGCGCAGCGTTTACTAGAACGCTAGCGGACGGTGGCATGTTTATGGAGGAGCTGCGGGTGCTGCGTCCGACCGGAGACACTCGCTGGATCTCTGTGCTGGGCCAGGCCAATCGCGATGCCAACCACGAGCTAACGTCGATGTCAGGAACGGTCTATGACATCACGCATCGCAAGCAAGTGGAGCTGGCGTTGCTCGGACAGAATCGGGTCCTAGAGCGGATTGCTACCGGGCAAGCCTTGCGCGATGTGCTTGAAGAGATCGTAGCGCTGGTGCAGGAGCAGGTGTCGGGTGCGCTCTGCTCTATCTATCTGCATGATGAGAGCGCGAGCTGCTTACGCTTCGCTGCAGGAAAAAGTCTGCCCGCTGATTTTGCAAATCTTGCCGCAGTGATTCCGGTGGGGGATGGACTCGGCTGTTGTGGCACTGCTGCTTTTCACGGGCAAGCCATAATCTCTGCTGATATCGCCGCTGATCCGCTGTGGAAGGACGCTGGACATATTCCGCTGGGCTTTGGGTTGCGCTCCTGCTGGTCGATTCCCATCTTGGCAAGACAGCTGGAGCCACAGCATAGCAAGCAGAGTCGGGTCCTTGGTACTTTTGCGGTGTATCAGCGCGAGCTGGCAGCGCCGTCTGCGACTGTGCGCGCAATGATTGCAGGAGCTACGCATCTGGCCGCCGTGGTGATCGAGCGCGATGCTTCCTTACAAGCGCTGCGCGCGAGTGAAGACCGGTTCCAGCAGATTGCCAGCGCGATAGGACATATCTTTTGGATGGTCTCGATTCCTGCACTAAAGGTGCTGTACGTAAGCCCCGCGTATGAGCGTGTCTATCATCGCAGCGGAGCCTCGATCATGGGAGACATGGGGACATGGCTGGATTCGATACATCCCGAAGATCGGGAGCGCGTGATGGCTGCGCTGATGCGCTGCGGTCGTGACCTTAGTGGCGAGCTCCTAGAACTCGAGTATCGCATCCTGCGACCCTCAGGTGAGGTGCGCTGGATGTTCGACTGCGCGCGACCACTGCGCGACGACCAGGGTCTGGTATATCAGATGGTGGGAGTGGCAGAGGACATCACCGACCGCAAGAAGCTGGAAGCGCAGTTTCGGCAAGCGCAAAAGATGGAGGCGGTGGGTCAGCTGGCCGGCGGTGTGGCTCACGACTTTAATAACTTACTTACGGTCATCAATGGCTGCTGCGAGCTACTTTTGGCGGAAGCTAGCGCGCATGATTCGCAGTACTCGCTACTGATAGAAGTGCAGGAAGCGGGCAAGCGAGCGGCGGCGCTGACGCGACAGCTGCTGCTGTTTGGTCGCAAGGCGATTACGACTCCGATCGTGCTGAATCTAAACGGAGTTGTGGATTCCTTTGGTGCCATGTTGCGGCGCGTTTTGGGTGAAGACATCGCGCTGATTACAGTGCTTGCGCCGCGTCTGCATCGCGTAAAAGCAGACCCCGGTCAGCTGGAGCAGGTGCTACTAAATCTTGCGGTCAATGCTCGCGATGCAATGCCAGAAGGTGGGCAGTTGCTGCTAAAGACCAGCAATGCTGAGCTGGGACCGGAGGAGGGCGCAGATGGTAAGCCAGGCAGCTACGTGCTGCTATCGGTAACGGACACTGGCTGCGGAATGTCAGAGGAGGTCCGCGCGCACCTGTTTGAGCCATTTTTTACGACCAAAGGAGTGGGCAAAGGAACTGGGTTGGGACTGGCCACCGCATTTGGCATCATCAAGCAAGCAGGGGGACACATTCGCGTCGAGACTTCCGTTGGTCATGGGTCGACTTTTACCATCCTGTTGCCGGCTCTCCTTGAGGGTCTAGCAGTAGGCTCTACGGGAGCTAGGTTTGATGCACCACTTGGCACCGAGACTGTGCTGCTAGTTGAAGACCAGCGCGATGTGATGAGGCTTGCGCGGCTTGCGCTGGAGCGGCATGGCTACACTGTGCTGACAGCTCAGTCAGGGGCAAGCGCGGTGGAACTTTCGGATTCCTATGCTGGTACCATTCACTTGCTGGTTACCGATGTAGTCATGCCGGACTTGGGAGGGCGCTACGTAGCCGATGTCCTGCGTCGCAGTCGACCCGAGATCAAGATTCTGTTCATGAGTGGCTACACCAACGACGCTGTCGTTCGGCACGGAGTCTCAAATCAAGTTCACGATTTTTTGCAGAAGCCGTTTACGCCTTCGATTCTGGCGCGAAAAGTGCGCGCGGTGCTGGATGCTGCTAACTAAGAAAAGGAATGTGGATTTTGCGCAAAGAAGGGAGTGCGCTTGGGAGGAGCAGAAAGGGCTAGCGTTTCTCGCCGGCTCGTAGCGGATGCGCTTTGGCTTTGATGCCAAGTGCGGGCAGCTCGGACTGAATGATCGCGGGCAGACTTACTTTGCCGCGTGGCGTGCTAGCGAGATCCTGAGCCGCTTCAATTGGACCGCTTCCTCCTGGACTGTAACCGCCTCCTGGAGGACCTCCCCAAATTCCGTAGCGCGGATCTTTGCACAGCACTTTCCCTTCCCAGTAATGACGGATGATATAGCGCCCTTGAAAAGTACTGGGTCCGGACTTTAGGAACTGGGGACCAGAGCTGGCATTGATACTCTCTGCAGAGCCAGTGCCTCCCACGACGCTGTCCGTCTCGCGAAACAGCAGATCTTCGGTCAGGTTTTGGCGGTCGTAGCGTGCATGCAGTCGCGTGAGCACCCAGCTAGGCGGCGAGCCAAAGTACATCGTGCCATTCCGGTTTACCGGTCCTTGCGTCGGCTTTCCGGGCACGGTCAGCGGCGCTCCCGGCTGGGCAACCGTCGCATTGGCTTGCGCGGCAAAGCTCTCCTCTCCCAGCGTGTACAGGTCGCTTGCTTCCAGTGGAGGACTCGGACACGGATCACAGGAAGTAGTCTGCCACGCATACTCTGTCACTACTGCGCGATTCCCATTGCGGCGCAGCGTCTCGTCAAACAGCTCTGCATAAAACGCCGGGAAGCTCTTACGCACATCGTTTGAGACTTCCAAGTTCGTTGGGATAAAGACGTTCTTGTAGTTTGCGACCTCAAAGCGCTTCTCGGGGTGCAGGATGTAGACAATCAAGTCCTGCTTGGCCGCCGCGCTGTTTCCTGAGGGCGCATTTAGGAGTCCGAGCCGCACCGGCAGCCGCAGCTCTGGCGCATCAAAGTCAAAGCGCAGCGGCGATAGTACGACCGCGCCGTGGGAGTCCTTCTTTACTTTTTTGATGTCGACTTTGGCGACAAAGAACTTCATCTGGTCGCGAATGTAAGGAGCCAGCGCGGCAGCAGCCCCACTTGGGAGCTTGTACTTGCTAACCCGCAGGAAGGTCTCTAAGCCGTTTGATTCCTTCGCCGACAGAACCAGGATTTGGTATTCACCGACGTTAAACTTGGCTTCGATCTTGACGCCATAGTGCTGGGCCAAACCCTGAGCTGCTGGAGCGGCACCATCGTCCTCATTCGCCATTCCGCCTTTTTCACTTTCCATGTAGCGCGGTGGCGTGTAGCACGGATCTTGTTCCCAATATTCCACCAGGCGTGGCGCGGACAGCTGATCGACGCGCGTAAAGACATCGGGCGCCAGGGTCTTTACTTGCTCTTGCTTTAGCACTACCGGAACCGGCACCACCATCGCAAAGTCTTCGGGCGGACCTTGGTAGTTATTCGAGAGGCTCATCACCGTGTGGTTGCCTTTGCGCAGCAGCACCACTTGGGAGGCGTTGTTCGTCAGGGATGCATCCGCGCCCGAGACAAAGAAGCCGCAGAACGCCTGCGCGTTGGGAGCCGCTGCGCTACACAGCACCGCTGCTAAAAGGAGTCTCTGTCCAAACGTTCGCATGACCATTCCTCTCGTTCTCCCTGCTATGTATTTCCACTGAAACGGTTCGCGCAGTGACGCCCTAAGGTTTGGTCGTAGACCTAGACCCAGGTGTGAAGTTGGGAGTGCGCCAACATCCCATCGTATCAGGAACTGCGTATGGTCGGGAGCGAAGGAGGACGAGAGGAGGAGTTTAGGAAGGAATAGGGAGTGATTCCCTATAGATCGAGGGTCTGCGCTTCTCCGGCGCGCTCCATGATGAAGCGCTTGCGGGTGCTGGGATCTTTGCCCATCAGCTCGTCGAGCATGCGGCTTGTCTGCTCGGGATTATCGACGGTGATCTTAAGCGCCATGCGCTGCTTGGGGTCCAGCGTCGTGGCCCACAGCTGCTGCGGCATCATCTCGCCTAGACCTTTGAAGCGCTGGATCTCGTACTTGGCGTTTTTGGGCAGCTTGGCGATGTATTTGTCTTTTTCGGCATCATCCAAAACCCACTTGGTCTCTTTGCCGACATCGACGCGATACAGCGGTGGCTGCGCCAGGAACACATGCCCGCCCTCGATGAGCTTGGGTAGGTAGCGGTAAAAAAACGTCAGCAGCAGCGTCGAGATGTGATGCCCATCGCTATCGGCATCCATCAGCAAAAAGATGCGACCGTAGCGCAGTTTCTTGATGTCAAAGCTGTCGCCCATACCGCAGCCCAGCGCCGACACGATGTCCTGAAGCTCTTTGTTCGACAGCAGCTTGCTGGTCGAGGCCTGCTCGGCGTTTAGGACCTTGCCGCGCAGCGGTAAGATCGCCTGCGTCTTGCGATTCCGCCCCTGCTTGGCCGAGCCGCCTGCAGAGTCACCTTCGACGATAAACAGCTCGGCCTGCGTCGGGTCCGAGGACGAGCAGTCCGCGAGCTTGCCGGGCAAGTTTAAGCGATGGCTAATCACCGACTTGCGCTGCACCGCTTGGCTGGCATTGCGCGCCGCTTCCCGAACGCGCGCGGCGTGGATGATGCGCCCGACGATGGCTTCGCCCAGGGTCTTGTTGTTGTTTAGCCAGCTCTCGACAAAGTTGCGGATCGAGCCGTCTAGCTCGCTGGTGACCTCGGGGTTGTTCAGGCGCTCTTTGGTCTGGCCCTGAAACTGTGGCTCGCGCACATAGCAGCTGAGGATGGCGCACAGACCTTCGCGAATGTCCTCGGCGGACAGCGGCAGGCCTTTGGGCGCCAGGCCGTGCGTGTCCATGTAGTTGCGCACGCCCTTGACGACGCCGCCCTTGAGCCCGTTTTCATGGCTGCCGCCCGAGGAGGTCGGGATGCCGTTGACGAAGCTCTTGATGTGCTCGTCGGTGGCTTCGGTCCAGCAGAATGCTAGCTCGAAGCGTGTGCCGGTATCGCTGTCGGCTTCGCGCAGAAAATACACCGGCGTGTTCAGGCTGGGCTTGGCGCGGTCGGTGACGACCTTGGTTAGGTAGTCGGCGATGCCGCCTTGGTGCGAAAACTCCTGGTTGGTGTCGTGCTCCTCGTCGAGAAGGACGATGCGCAGGCCCTTGTGCAGGTAGCTCTTGGCCTCCAGTCGCTCGCGGATTAGCTCGACATCAAAGCGCGCTTTTTCGCCAAAGATCTCGGAGTCGGGACGGAACAGCAGCTTGGTGCCGGTGCCGCGCGCCTTACCGATGACCTTCAGCTCGCTCTGCGCCAGCCCGCGTGAGTAGCCCTGCTCAAACTCTTTCTCTTCGCGGCGGACGCGAACCCACAGCTCGCTCGACAGCGCGTTTACCACCGACGCGCCGACGCCGTGCAGACCGCCCGAGTGAGTATAGCCACCCGAGCCAAACTTTCCGCCGGCATGCAGCGTGGTCATGATGATCTCAAGCGCCGACTTGCCGTACTTGGGCATCAGGCCCGTCGGGATGCCGCGTCCGTTGTCCTCAACCGTGACCGAGCGCAGCTCTTTGTGCAGCGTGACCTTGATCGTCGAGGCGTAGCCGTTGATGACTTCATCGACGGCGTTGTCGACGATCTCCCACAGCAGGTGGTGGTAGCCGCGAGTGTCGACGCCACCGATGTACATACCGGGGCGCTTGCGGACGGGCTCCAGTCCCTCTAGGACTACGATGTCTTGTTCCGTGTACTGACTGGCCTTGGACATGGGTCTCGTTCTCTTACGTATGCGAGGGTCGTTGCAGTGAAACGGGTCGCTCTCGAAGAGGTCCGCTGCAGCTTAGGGCTGCACGCGGCCTACCTTCACTAGCGAGTAAACAGAGGCCCGTTGTCGGCACCGGTACGGCTGTCGCTGTCACTCTCTGCGGCAGCTGCGGCGGCTGCAGCACCGGCTCCACGTGGCGCGGACAGCTGGGGCAGCGCTGGCGGCGGCGTCACGATCAGCGCAATCTTGCCGCGCTTGAGGAGCTCTTTGCCTTTGCTACCCCGGGCACCCAGCTCGCTCTTGCCGCCGACTTTTAGCGTCGCTGCTTTGTCCGTCTCGACCGTCAGCTGCTCACCCACCGCAAAGCCGAGCAGCTTGTCGTCGTCTT
>ERZ795056.7486-NODE-7486-length-10465-cov-19.990106_pt1 | contig 10465 bp, 4 predicted proteins | sample MGYA00375140_ERZ795056 | MGnify/ENA primary metagenome ERZ795056 (study PRJEB30185, sample SAMN05720227) | activated sludge metagenome | isolation source: Anaerobic digester | place: USA | collected 2015-03-09 ...
AGGATCTCTCGCGCATCAAGAAGATCAGCGGCGCCAACCTGCACCGCAACTGGGTGGTGATCCCGCACGTCACCAACCACGACGATGCCGACATCACCGAGCTGGAAGCTTTCCGCGTTCAACTGAACAAGGAGAACGAGAAGAGCGGCATCAAGGTCACCATGCTCGCCTTCCTGATCAAGGCTTCGGTGGCCGCGCTGAAGAAGTTCCCCGAGTTCAACGCCTCGCTGGACGGCGAGCAGCTCGTGCTCAAGCAGTACTTCCACATCGGCTTCGCGGCCGATACGCCCAACGGCCTGATGGTCCCGGTGATCAAGGACGCCGACAAGAAGGGCGTCTTCCAGATCAGCCAGGAGATGGGCGAACTCGCCAAGAAGGCGCGCGACGGCAAGCTGAGCCCGGCGGAGATGAGCGGCGGATGCTTCTCGATCTCGTCGCTGGGCGGCATCGGCGGGCGCTACTTCACGCCGATCATCAACGCGCCGGAGGTGTCCATCCTCGGCGTGTGCAAGAGCAGCACCGAACCGCGCTGGGACGGCAAGGCCTTCGTGCCGAGGCTGATCCTGCCGCTGTCGCTGAGCTGGGACCACCGCGTCATCGACGGCGCGGCGGCCGCGCGCTTCAACGCCTACCTCGGTCAGATCCTGGCGGACTTCCGCCGGGTGCTGCTGTAAGGAGCCCGCGATGGCGATCATCGACATCAAGGTTCCGGACATCGGCGACTTCAAGGACGTTGCCATCATCGAACTGCTCGTCAAGCCGGGCGACACCGTCAAGGCCGAGCAGTCGCTCATCACTGTCGAGAGCGACAAGGCTTCGATGGAGATACCGTCATCGCACGCCGGCGTGGTCAAGGAGCTGAAGGTCAAGCTCGGCGACAGCGTCAACGAAGGCACGGTGATCCTCACGCTGGACGCGGCCGGCGCCTCGGCACCGGTGGCGGCGCCCGCTTCCGCGCCTGCCGCAGCCGCGCCGGCCCCGGCCGCCGCAGCGGCGCCCGCGCCCGTCGCAGCGTCCTACGACGGCGGCGCCGACCTCGAGTGCGACATGCTCGTGCTCGGTGCCGGCCCCGGGGGTTATTCGGCCGCATTCCGCGCCGCCGACCTGGGCCTGAAGACCGTGCTGGTCGAGCGTTTCCCGACGCTCGGCGGCGTGTGCCTGAACGTCGGCTGCATCCCGTCCAAGGCGCTGCTGCACGTGGCTGCGGTGATGGACGAGGTCAAGCACTTCGAGGCGCTCGGCGTGAGCTTCGCCGAGCCCGTGGTCGACCTGGCCAAGCTGAAGACGCACAAGGAAAAGGTCATCTCCAAGCTGACCGGCGGCCTGGCCGCGATGGCCAAGATGCGCAAGGTCACGGTGGTGCAGGGCAGCGGCGAATTCGCCGACCCGTTCCACCTGAAAGTCGTGCTGACCAAGGACGGCAGCACGCAGACCATCAAGTTCAAGCAGGCCATCATCGCCGCCGGCTCCGAGGCGGTGAAGCTGCCTTTCCTTCCGAAGGACGACCCGCGCATCGTCACCAGCACCGGCGCGCTCGAACTGCGCCAGCGGCCGAAGAAGATGCTCGTCATCGGCGGCGGCATCATCGGCCTGGAGATGGGCACGGTCTACTCGACGCTGGGCGCGAAGCTCGACGTCGTCGAGATGCTCGACGGCCTGATGCAGGGCGCCGACCGCGACCTCGTCAAGGTCTGGCAGAAGCTCAATGCGCCGCGCTTCGACAAGCTGATGCTGAAGACCAAGACGGTCGGCGCCGAAGCCACGAAGGACGGCATCCGCGTGATGTTCGAAGGCCTGGACGGCACCAAGAGCGAAGGCGTCTACGACCTCGTGCTGCAGGCCGTGGGCCGCACGCCCAACGGCAAGAAGATCGGTGCCGAGAAGGCCGGCGTGATCGTCGGCGATCGCGGCTTCATCCCGGTGAACGTGCAGATGCGCACCAACGTGCCGCACATCTTCGCCATCGGCGACATCGTCGGCCAGCCGATGCTGGCGCACAAGGCGGTGCACGAGGCGCACGTGGCCGCGGAAGTGGCGGCGGGCCACAAAGCGGAGTTCGACGCCCGCGTGATCCCCAGCGTGGCCTACACCGACCCGGAGGTCGCCTGGGTCGGCGTCACCGAAGACGAGGCCAAGGCCAAGGGCATGAAGGTCAAGAAGGGCCTGTTCCCCTGGACGGCCTCGGGCCGCGCTATCGCCAACGGCCGCGACGAGGGTTTCACCAAGCTGCTGTTCGACGAAGAGACGCACCGCATCGTCGGCGGCGGCATCGTCGGCACGCATGCGGGCGACATGATCGGCGAGGTGGCGCTGGCCATCGAGATGGGCGCGGACGCGGTGGACATCGGCAAGACCATCCATCCGCACCCGACGCTGGGCGAGAGCATCGGCCTGGCGGCCGAGGCCTTCGAGGGCGCCTGTACCGACCTGCCGCCGGTGAAACGCTAGCCGAGGGATCGGCTCAGCGCTTCGGCGCCGAGCCGGCCGGTGCGGGCGCGTTGGCCTTCATGCCCTCGGCGCGCGCGTCGAGCGCGGCGCGGTCGCTGGAACTGAGCTCGCCCACCACCACCGGGCAGCGCGCCGGCGCATCGCCATCGGCGGCCCAGCCGACGGCTTCGTCGGCGAGCTTGTCGGTGCGGGCGATGCCCAGCTGCGTGCCGAGCTGATTCATCGCGGCGTGCGTGCGGGCATAGGCCAGCGCGAGGTCGTGCTCGGCATTGGCGTAGGCACGGCGCGCGGTGTAGACCTCGTTCTCGGCATTGAGCAGGTCCAGCAGGCTGCGCTGGCCGATGTCGAACTGCTGACGGTAGGCGTCGCGCGCCTTCTCGATGGCCAGTGTGTTGCGCTCGAGGTAGACGAGCTGCTCGGTGAGCTTGCGCGTGTCGTTGTAGGCGATCGCGGCCACCTGGCGAGTCTCGCGGCAGGTGCGGTCGCGCAGGTCGGCGGCCTGGTTCATCAGCCCGACCTGCTGGCGCACGCGCGCCTGGTCGGAGCCGCCGTTGTAGAGGTTCCAGTTCAGCACGATCTCGGCGGCACTGTTGCGCGTCTGGTCCTGGATGCCGTCGACGTTGCGGCCGGCGCTGCTGCGCACACGCGCCTCGACGCGCGGTTGGTAGGCCGATTCGCGGGCTTGCGCCTGCGCGCGAGCGGCGCGCAGGTTCTCGATGCTGGCGCTGATCGCCGCGCTGCCCTTCAGCGAGTTCGCCATCGCCTCGCCGGGGCTGGCCGGCACGCCCTGCTTGAGCAGGCTCAGCGCATTGAGCTGAGCTGGCGGCATTTCGCCGACGATGCGCTGGTAGCGCACCGTCACGTCATGAAGGTTGGCCTGTTCGGTGGCCAGGTTCGACTCGGCCAGCGCGACACGCGCGCCCGCCTGCTCGAGGTCGACGCCGCGGCCCACGCCGGCCTTGTAGCGCGACTGGATCTGCAGGAACGCGTAGCGGTGCTGCACGTAGTTGTCTTCGGCCAGCTGGACGAGGCGGCGGAAGCGCTGCACGTCGAAGTGCGCGCGTGCGGCCTCGAGCACGGTCTGCTCGGTGGTCTCGAGCAGCTCGAAGTAGCGCGCCAGGCGGTCGTGCGACAGGCGCGTCACCTCGCCGCGCGTGCCCAGGCCATCCCACAGCAGCTGCGTCAGGCTCAGGCCGACGGCGCTGCGCGTGAGCGACTGCGACTCGGTCGGCAGTCGGCCGTTGATGCGGTCGTTGTCCTTGCCGACGCTGGCGTTCAGGTCCACTCGGGGCAGGAAGCCGCCGCGTGCCACGTCGACGGCGTCGGTGGCGGAGCGGAACGCGTTGAAGCGGGCCGTGACCTCGGGGTTGCCGCTGACGGCCTTCTCGGCCGCAGCGCGCAGCGTGTCGGTGGTCTGGGCAGCAGCATGGCCAGCCGCCAGCAGCGTGACGGCTGCGCAGATTGCCCTGGTCTTCAAATGCATGTTCTTCCTGCTACGACGGAGGCACCGCAATGGCGCGGCACAAGCCCTGGCGAGTGTAGTGAGGGCTGACGCCCCACCACCCGGCAGTGATGTAATGCACGAAGTTTTTCACGGCTGAACGTCACGAGACGGCGTGTTTGCAACAGATTGCGAACGGGCGTGCTGCCCATCCCGGCCCGTCGGCCTCAAGCTGAGCGCCGATCAGACGAGAACACGTCGTCCATGCGTCCATTCACGCCGCCGCCGCTGTCGGCCTCTGCCAGCCCCGCGGGCGCGCCTCGGCGTGTCCGGGCCATGGCATGGGCTCGTCCGGCGGCGGCGATCGCGGTCGTTGTTCTGGCGCTGGCCAGTTCGCTCGGCCAGGCCTGGGACCAGGACCGCATGGCGCAGGCCGCGCAACGCGTCGGTCCGCGTGCGGTGGCGTCGGTGCGTGCCCTTCAGCCCTTGCTGGCCAGTGCTGCGGCGACGGATGAGCGCACGCTGCTCGCTTCGGTCAACGACTTCTTCAATCGCCGTGTTGTTTTCACCGACGACCTCGCCGCCTGGGGCAGCGACGACTACTGGGCCAGCCCGCTGGAGACGCTCGAGCGCGGACAGGGCGACTGCGAGGACTATGCGATCGCCAAGTACTTCAGCCTGATGGCCGCCGGCGTGCCCGTGGCGAAGCTGCGGCTGGTCTATGTGCGTGCGACCATTGGTGGCCCGGGCGGGGCGGTGCAGGCGCACATGGTGCTCGCGTACTACGCGCAGCCTGGCGCCGAACCGTTGATCCTGGACAACCTGGTCGGCGAGGTCCGTGCGGCGTCGCGACGCCCCGATCTCACGCCGGTGTTCAGCTTCAACAGCGAAGGCCTGTGGCAAGGCGCGGCGGGCGCGGCTGCGGGCGACCCGACCGTGCGCCTGTCGCGTTGGCGCGAAGTCCTTGCGAAGGCGCGCGCGGAAGGGTTCCAATGAGTCTCGGGAGGAAAACATGTCCTTGATCGGCCAGATCTGGCTCAAGCTGTTCCTGGTGCTGGTGATGGCATTCCTGGGCAGCGTGGCAGTGCACACCGATGCGATGCGCGAGACGCTGCAGACGCAGCTGCGCCTGAAGAACAGCGACAACGCCACGGCGCTGGCGCTGGTGCTTTCGCAGCAGAAGGGCGATGCGGCGCTGATGGAGCTGGCGATGTCGGCGCAATTCGACACCGGCTTCTACCGGCGCATCCGCTTCGTGGCGGCGGACGGCACGCAGCGTTTCCAGCGCGAGGCAGCGCCCGCCTCGCTGGACGCGCCCGGCTGGTTCGAGCGGCTGCTGCCGATCGAGGCCGTTCCCGGCGTGGCGCAGGTGTCCGACGGCTGGCGTGCGCTCGGCCGCATCGAGGTCCTCAGCCACGACACCTTCGCGCACGACGAGCTCTGGCATGCCGTGAAGCGCGCCGCCGCGGCCATGGCGATCGTCGGCCTGCTCGCGGCCTTGGCCGGTGCCTTGATCGTCAACCGCATCCGCCGGCCACTGGAGCTGACCGTCGAGCAGGCACGATCGCTGGAGCGCGGCGAATACGTCACCGTGGTCGAACCGTCGGCGCCCGAGCTTCGGCGCCTGGTGCGTGCGATGAACTCGATGGTGGCCCGATTGAAGCTGGTGTTCGAAGGCCAGGCGACGCAGGTCGAGACGCTGCGCCGGCAGGCCAACTGCGACCCGCTCACCGGGCTGGCCAGCCGGAACCACTTCATGGGTCAGCTTGCCACGGTGCTGATGCGCGAGGACGGCGCCGCCGAAGGCGGGCTGGTGCTGCTGCGCGTGCTCGACCTGGCCGAACTCAACCGCTCGCTCGGCCACGATGCCGCCGACAGGATGCTCGGCGCCATCTCGCAGGCGCTGCAGGCCTATACGGAGCGGGTGAAGGGGTGTTTCGTCGGCCGCCTCAACGGCTCGGACTTCGCGATGTGCCTGCCCGTGGGGGGCGTATCGGAGGAAACCGCGCGGGCCCTCACCGAAGGCCTGCGCGCCGTGCTGCCGGCCTTCGGCAAGAGCGCGGCCGTGGCCGCCGGTGCCGTCGAACTCGCGCACGGTGTGCCGATGGCGCAGCTGATGAGCGAAGCCGACATGGCACTGGCGCGCGCCGAGGCGCAGGGCGCCTTCGCCGTCGAGACTTCCGGCGAAGCCGGTGCGGCACTCGTCAAGCTCGGTGAGGGCGGCTGGCGGCGCCGGCTGCACGAAGCACTGGCCGACGGCCGCATCGCGCTGGTGGCGTTCCCGGTGCGCGATGCCGGCGGCCGGCTGATGCACCTCGAGTGCCCGCTGCGTGTGCAGCTGGACCTGGACGGGACATTCGAGCCGGCGGCACGATGGCTGCCGCTGGCCGTGCGTGCCCGGCTGACCGCCGCGCTCGACGAGCGCGCGCTGGCCCTGGCGCTGAGCGCGATCGACGACGACGGCCAGCCGCGCGCCGTGAACCTGGCGATCGGCTCGCTCGCCGACAGCGGATTCGCCTCAAGGCTGCGTGCGCAGCTCCTGCAGTCGCCGCGTGCGGCGCGCCAGGTGTGGCTGGAGGTGCCGGAGGCGGCCGCGGCCGATCACTTCGAGTTGGTGCGCGAACTCGGCCGGCAACTGCGGCCCACCGGCGCGCGCCTGGGCCTCGAGCATGCCGGCGAGCGCCTGGGCCGCATCGAGCGCCTGTTCGAGCTTGGGCTGGACTACGTGAAGATCGACGCCGCCATCAGCCACGGCCTGAGCCGCGACGGCAACCGCGCCGGCTTCGTCACCGGGCTGGTGGCGATGCTGCACAGCCTGTCGCTGCAAGTGGTGGCGGAGGGCGTGAACGACGCCGCCGACGCCGCCGCCCTGTGGCAGTGCGGCGTCGACGGACAGACCGGCCCCTGGGTCAGCGCGCAGGTCGACAGCGCGGGCTGAAGTCTCGGCCCGCGCCGCACCTCAGGGTGCGCTGTCGACGATCAGCTTGCCGCGCGTCAGCAGTTCCTGAAGGATCTGCGAGTCGGTGGCCCCGGCGCCCAGGCCGAGCGCCGTGGGAAGGTTGACCCCCTGCAGCACGATGGCCTGGTCTTCCTGCCCCGGCGCGTAGACGCCACCCGCGAACTGTCCGGTCGAGCTGATGTGGATGGTCGTGGAGGTCACGCCGCCGGTGGTGCTGACCTCGAACTCCATGAAGTTGATCAGGTTGCCCGCGGTGTTGCCCGCGCCCATCACGTCGCCCGACAGCAGGTCGCGCAGGTCCAGCACGTCTCCGCCGGCGGAGACCGCGCCGACGTTGAAGTCGGTGATGGTGTCGGTGGCACGTGCGCCGGCAGTGCCGGCATCGGCCAACGACCAGGCGAACACGTCGGCGGTGGCATCTGCTGCGCCGGCGGTGGCGCCGCCGGTCAGCGTGTCGTTGCCCGCACCGCCGCGGATCATGTCGGAGCCGCTGCCGCCGAGGATGATGTCGTTGCCGATGCCGCCGAGCAGCATGTCGTTGCCTGAGCCGCCGTTGAGTGTGTCGGCGCCGCTGCCGCCGATGATGTAGTCGTTGCCGGCGTTGCCCGAGATGTTGTCATCGCCGCCCAGGCCGTCGATCAGGTTGTTGCCGCCGCTGCCGCTGAGCGTGTTGGCGTTGTTGTTCGCGCCACCGGTGGTCGAGGTCGTGTAGTCCGCGAACAGCGTGATCGTCGACGAGACCGAGTCCGCCGAGCCGGTGGCTGTTTCGGTCGACGCGACCGTCACGGTCAGTGCCGTGCCCGCGCTCGGGCTGGAGTAACCAGCCGGCAAGGTCATCGTCAGGTCGTCGAGGTCGGCGGCGCTGAAGGTCCAGACGCCGTTGCCGGTCGAGGTGCCGTGGTTGAAGGTGGCGCCCGTCGGCACGCCTGAAATGGCGATGGAGAGCGTCTCCGAACCGTCGGTGTCCACCAGCGTGGCGAGCACCGGCAGGTTGATGGTCGACTGGCCGCCGCTGCCCTGGGCCATCGTCACGATCGTCGTGTTGCCCGAGATCACCGGTGCATCGACCGTCGGCGTGACCACCACCACCAGCGGGCTCTGCGTGGTGGCCGTGGCGCCGGTGGATTCAGTGGCGGTGGCCGATACGTTCAGCGAGATGTTGCCGGAGAAGTTGGCCGGCGGTGTGAGAGTCAGGTTGTTCAGCGCCCAGCCCGTCACGTTGACGCTGGTCGAGCCGGCGGCGGCGGTGAAGCTGTTCGTCCCGTCGCTCAGGATCGCGCCTGCCGGGATGCTGCCGATGCTCACGCTCAGCGTCTCCGAGCCGTCGGTGTCGACCAGGCTGGCGGTGATGCTGCCCAGGCGGATCGCCGTGTCTTCATTGCCGACCCTGTGGATGGCCGGGAAGTAGCCACCGTCGTTGTTCGGCACCAGCGGGCCGTTCACCGTGCTGCCGGCGAAGCCGCTTGCGTTGGCGTAGAGGCTGAAGTTGGCGGTGCTCAGATCGACGGCTGCGGCGCCGTTGACCGACATGTTGATGTCCAGGTCGCCCGGGCCGTCGCCGTTGTAGGCCGTGACCTCGATCGAGTAGTAGCCGGACACCGCCGGCGTGAACGCCGTGGCACTGAAGGATCCGTAGTTGTTGTAGCCCACGCCGTAGACCTGCGAGCCGCCGAGCTTGACCATCAGCGTGTCGTCGCGGCTGCCGCTGACGGTGTAGGTGTTGCCTGCCTGAAGGAAGATGTAGCCGCTGTACCGATAGGCGTCGTCCTGCCCGATGGTGGCCAGGGTCACGTTGGTGACCACCGAGCTCGAGGTCGGGGTGGCGTTCTCGACGGCATTCTCGAGGGTCGAGATGTTGCCGGCGTTCGACGTGTCGACCGAGGCGATGTTGTCGTAGAACGCGCGCGTCAGGCCCGTGCTCGGCGGGAGCACCGGGCTGGTGACGGTGCCGCTGGTCGACGTTGCAGTGTCGATCACCAGCGTCGGTGCGTCCGCCACTGCGGCGACGTTCACGTTGACGGTGGCCGTCGAGGAGGCGCCCTGGCTGTCCCTCACCGTGTAGGTGAAGGAAGCCGCACCGCTGTACTGGGGTGTCGGCGTGAAGACGATGTTGCCGCCCACCAGCGCCACCGTGCCACCCACGGCATCCTGCACGCTGAAGACGCTGAGCACGTCGCCGCTGTCGACGTCAGTGTCGTTGCCCAGCAGCGTGGCCGGTGCGATCGTCAGCACCGTGTCCTCGGTCGTCGCCACGGTGTTGACGTTGGCCACCGGCGCATCGTTGGTGCCGTTGACCGTGATGACCAGGTTGGCCGTCGAGGTGGCACCCGTGTTGTCGGTCACCGTGTAGGGCACGGTGATCACTTGCGACTGGCCGACAGCCAGCGACTGGTAGGCCGAGTTGGCCGGGTTGAAGCTGTAGGTGCCGTTGCTGTTGAAGGTCAGACCTGCCGGGGCCGCACCGTTGAGCGCGAAGCTCAGCGTGCTGCCGGTGTCGACGTCGGTGGCGATGACCGTGCCGTTCACGATCGCGGCGTCCTCAGCGACGGTGAAGCTGGCCGCCTGTGCGACGGGGGCGTCGTTGCTGCCGTTGACCGTGACGACCACGGTGCGTGCCGTGCCGTCGGCACTGGTGACGACGAAGCTGTCGGTCACCGAACTGCCGGCCGGCAGTGCCTGCACGTTGGTGGCGGAGTTCGCCAGCGTGTAGGTCCACACGCCGCCGGTGGTGATCGAGAAACTGCCGTAGGTGCCGGCGACCGCCGTGCGAGCGGTGAAAGAGGACTGGCCTGCATCCGCGTCGGTGATCGTCAGCGTGCCGGTGGCGGTGAGCGTGGTGTCCTCGCGCACGGTGCCGGTCAGCGGGCCGCCGATGGTCGGCGCGTCGTTGACACCGGTGACCGTGATGACGAGGTTGGCCGTCGACGTGGCGCCGGCGTTGTCGGTCACCGTGTACGGCACGGTGATGGTCTGCGTCTGGCCAGCGGCCAGCGATTGGTAGGCCGCGTTGGCGGGGTTGAAGCTGTAAGTGCCGTTGCTGTTGAAGGTCAGGCCCGCCGGTGCCGCGCCGTTCAACGCGAAGGTGTGCGTGCCGCCGTTGTCGATGTCGGCGGCCGTGACCGTGCCGTTCACGATCGCGGCGTCCTCCGCCACGGTGAAGCTGGCCGCCTGTGCGACGGGGGCGTCGTTGCTGCCGTTGATGGTGACGACGAGCGTCGACGTGGTGCCGTCCGTCGAGCGGACGGTGAAGCTCTCGGTCAGCGTCTGGCCTACGCCGAGGGCCTGAATGGCCGGATTGCTGTTCAGTGCGGTGTAGGTCCAGGCGCCATTGGTGCCCAGCGTGAAGGTGCCGTAGGCGCCTGCTGTTGCAGCTTGGGCCTGGAACACAGCCTGGCCTGCGTCGGCATCCGTGACCGTCAATGTGCCACCGGTTGCGATGTTGCCGCCGACGACGGCAACGTCTTCCGTGACCGAGCCCGTGCCGGCCGAGATCACAGCGGCATCGTTCGTGCCGTTGATGGTGACGACGACGGAGGACGTGGTGCCGTCAGTGGAGGTGACCGTGAAGGTCTCGGTGAGGGTGTCGCCCGTGCCGAGCGCCTGGATGGCGGGGTTCG
>ERZ795056.7489-NODE-7489-length-10463-cov-5.635857_pt1 | contig 10463 bp, 9 predicted proteins | sample MGYA00375140_ERZ795056 | MGnify/ENA primary metagenome ERZ795056 (study PRJEB30185, sample SAMN05720227) | activated sludge metagenome | isolation source: Anaerobic digester | place: USA | collected 2015-03-09 ...
TTTTCGGAACTATAGGGACAAAAAAGGTTGTAGCCATGCAAGGTCGTTTTCATTATTATGAAGGTTATGATATGAAACAAGTAACTTTTCCAGTTCGTGTATTGAAGTATTTAGGAGTTACTAAATTGATAGTTTCCAATGCTTCTGGTGGCGTTAATCCAAACTATAAAGTAGGTTCAATTGTTTTGATTAAAGATCATATTAACATGATGCCAGAACATCCTTTGCGTGGAAAAAATGACGAACGTTTTGGTCCAAGATTTGTCAATATGAGCGAACCTTACAGCCAAAAAATGATTGCTAAAGCAAAAGAATTGGCTAACGAATTACATATTGAAGTTCAAGATGGAGTTTATCTTGGTTTGCAAGGACCAACTTTTGAAACGTTGTCAGAATACAAAATGGTAAAATTACTCGGAGCTGATTGTGTTGGAATGTCAACTGTTCCCGAAGTTATTGTTGCGCGACACATGGATTTAGAAACCTTTGGACTTTCGGTTATTACGGATATGGGTAACGAGGAAAGTATAGAAAGTATTACTCACGAAGAAGTTTTAGAAGCAGCAAAAAGCGCAGAACCACAAGTAAGAAGATTAATTAAAGAATTGATTGAGAAATACTAAGTGTTTGCGAAATAACACTATAAAATTTACTTGGTTCAAACGGTTTTGTTATCACATCAGTCATTCCATAAGATAACAACATTTCTCTGTTTTCATTCAATGATATTGCTGTCAATGCGATGATTGGCAATGATGTATTGAACGCTCTAATTTGTTGTGTAGCAATTGTTCCGTTAATTCCAGGAAGATGAACATCCATTAGAATTAAGTCAAAAGTATGCTCGTTTTTAATGGCTTCAACTGCTTCTTCACCGTTGTCAATGATTTTGCATTTCATGCCTTTATTCTCAAGCATTTTTTTGGTAATCATTTGATTTATTTTGTTGTCTTCAACGATGAGTACATTTTTATTTTCTAGAATAGATTCGTGGTATTCAATTATTTTTTCTACTTCAATTTCTTTTTGGCTGATTTCCATGTTTAAATCAAAAGAAAATGTTGAGCCATTATTTACTTCACTTTCAAGCTCAATTTCTCCGCCTAATAATTCGATTAGTTTTTTTACAATCGTTAAACCTAAACCAGTTCCTCCATATTTTCGATTGATTTCTATTGAACCTTGAGAAAAACTATCAAAAATGGTCTGTTGCTTTTCAAAAGGAATACCAATTCCGTTGTCGATTATTTCAAAATGAATAGTTGCTTTACCTTCGTTTATTCCAAATAATTCAGCAATAACTCTTACTTCACCATTTTTGGTAAATTTTAAAGCATTGTTTATCAAGTTCATAAAAATCTGAGACATCTTTGTTGGATCACCAATAATAACGTCCGGAATTTTTTCGTCAATATCTAAAATAAAACTATTGTTATTAATATTTGCCAGTTCTTTTAAAGAACTTTGAATATTAAAAAGTAAAACTTTTAAATTGAAATCGGTGTATTCTATTTCGATGTTTTCTGATTCAATTCTGTTGATTTCGAGGATTTCATTAATGAAAGTGAGTAAATAATTTCCTGAAAATTTCAATGAATTTAAATAATGTAATTGCGTTTCTTTTGGTTTTTCTTCCAATAATAAGTGAGTAATTCCGTTGATTGCATTTAGTGGTGTTCGTAATTCGTGACTTACCGTTGAAAGGAAGTCAGCTCTAGCTTGTGATGCTTTTTCAGCTTTTTCTTTAGCAATCTCTAGCTCGCTGTTCTTTTCTTTTAATAAAATATTGGATTGATTTCTGATGATATTGTTTTTGTAAAGCGACAAACTTAATAAGGATAAAATTGAAATTAACGCTATAGCTAAAATGCTTATCAATTTAGCAAATTTGTTGGTTTTTTGTTGCGCAATATTTTCACGATTTATTTGCTCAATGGCTTTTAAACGTTCACTTTCTTTGAATGCAACATAATCATCAGCACCTAATTTTTCATTGTTTAACTGTGATAAACTATCTCTAAGGAATAAATGCGCTTTTAGGTATTGATGTGATTTTTTTAAGTCTAAAAGTTTTTCATTTACAATACTTAAAGATGCTAAAATTTTAGCTTTTTGTTCTAGATTTTTATCTTTTTTGTTTAGTTCAAATGCTCTGTTTAAATAGTTTAGTGCTAAGTTATTTCGATTGCTTTTTTCTTCAATAGTTCCAAGTTGATAATACGCTTCAGCTTTTGTTTTAAAAACATCTTTAATATCTGGTTTTGCAATTATTTGATTAAAAAGATGCGTTGCTAATTCAATTTTTCCTTTGTTTTTATATAAAATTGCTTTTTGAAGATTTAACAATTCAGAAGCATCAATCTTTAGCAAATCATAAATTGATTTTGCCTTACTAAAGTTACTTTCCGCTTTGCTAAAATCTTGAATATTCATGTAGCACATTCCTAATTCATAATAACATAAAGCGGCTTCACTACTTGGAGGTAATGCTGCAAAAAGCTCAATAGACTTTGACAACGCATCAATGGCATCAGCATATTTTCTTAATTCATAATAGGTAACACCTAACGAATGAAGTGCAGTTGCTTTTCCGTTGTTGTCGTTTTTTTGATTGGCAAAATCAAATGCTTTTTGAGAATAAGTTAATGAAAACTTATAGTTATTGGTTTTTTTATTGAAGTTTGCCATTTGGATATAATATTCCGTACTATCAACTTCTTTGACTGTATTTTTTTGACCAAATAAAATTATTGGAATAAAGAATATTGGCAACAACCACTTCATATATTACTGTTTATAAGCTTTTAAGGATGCTAAATATATGAAAATTATTTTCTTAACAAAATTATTAAATCAATAATTCTAGATGAATAGCCAATTTCGTTGTCATACCAACCAACTACTTTGACCATTTTATTGATAACAGAGGTTAATTGTGCATCAAAAAGACAGGAATTTGTATTACCAATAATATCAACCGATACGATTGGATCTTCAGTATAAGCCATGATTCCCTTTAGGTTCGTATCGGATGCTTTTTTGAATGCAGTGTTTATTTCTTCTATAGTAACTTCTTTTTTAACATAGCAAGTAATATCGGTCAAAGAACCATCAGGAACTGGAACACGAATTCCGCTTCCGCCAATTTTTCCTTCCATTTCTGGAAAAATTTTGGTTAAAGCTTTTGCAGCACCAGTTGTTGTTGGAACAATTGATTGGCTTGCTCCACGAGCTCTACGCAAATCTTTGTGTGGTTGATCGTGCAAACTTTGATCAGTGGTGTAGGAGTGAACCGTTGTAATGTAAGCTTGTTCAATGCCACAAAGTTCATTGATTATTTTAATCATTGGCGCAGCATTGTTGGTTGTACAACTTGCATTTGAAACTATTTTTTCTGTTCCGTCAAGAATAAATTCGTTAACACCAAGAACTACGGTTTTAATTTCTGGAACTTCACTTGGAGCGGATAAAATTACTTTTTTTGCTCCAGACAAAATATGCTGATTGATGTCTTCGAATGACTTGAATTTCCCTGTACATTCTATAACAAAATCAACGTTTTCCCAATTTAAATTAATGATTTCTTTTTCGTGAAAAAAAGTGTAATGTTTTTGAGCTATTATTATTGAATTTTCGTCAAATGAAACTTCTTCAGCCAGAACGCCGTGAATACTGTCATACTTTATTAAATGTGCCATTGTACGATTGTCAGCAATATCGTTTATGGCAACAACTTCAATGGTTGGATGGTTTAAAAGTAATCGGAATAAATTGCGTCCAATTCTTCCAAAACCATTTATAGCTACTCTTGTTTTCAAATTTTAAAGTATGTGTTTTTCAGCATGATAACTTGAACGAACTAAAGCACCACTTTCAACATGACGAAAACCCATTTCCTTTCCAATTTTTTCGTACTTTTCAAATTGTTCTGGTGTAATAAATTCCTTGACAGGTAAGTGTTTTTTACTTGGTTGAAGATATTGACCAATAGTTACAATGTCAACATTATTATCTCTCAAGTCTTGCATGGTTTGAATTACTTCTTCTTCTGTTTCGCCCAAACCAAGCATGATACCTGATTTTGTTCTGCGAATTCCTTTGTCTTTTAAATATTTTAAAACCGCTAAACTTCTATCGTATTTTGCTTGAATACGAACTTCTCTAGTTAATCTACGAACAGTTTCCATATTGTGTGAAACCACTTCTGGATTAGCTTCAACGATTCTATCGATAATTCTTTCTACACCTTGAAAATCAGGAATGAGTGTTTCAAGTGTGGTTGTTGGATTCATTCTTCGAATGGCTTCTACAGTTTCCAACCAAATAATTGATCCCATATCTTTTAAATCATCTCTGTCAACACTTGTGATAACAGCGTGTTTGATTTTCATTATTTTAATTGAACGAGCTACTTTTTCTGGTTCATCCCAATCAACGGTTTCTGGTCTTCCAGTTTTTACGCCGCAAAAACCACAAGAACGCGTACATATATTTCCTAAAATCATGAATGTAGCAGTTCCTTCGCCCCAACATTCGCCCATATTCGGACAACTTCCTGAGGTGCAAATTGTATTGAGTTTATATTTGTCTACTAAACCACGTAGTTCGGTATATTTTTGACCAATAGGTAATTTTACTTTTAACCATTTTGGTTTTCCTATTGGAGGTTGAACGCTATTGATTACGTTTTCCATTTCTATTTTATTAGTGAAGCAAAGATAAGGATATTGAAAATAAGTTTTCAATTTTACTTTTGTTAAAAGTTTGTTACAAAAAAAAGTCCCGATTATTTCGAGACTTTTTTGTTGTTATTCTTTTTTTGCCGGAGCTTCAATCATTTCAATTTCAAAAACAATATTAGAATTTGGTGGAATTACGTTTCCTGCGCCACGTTCTCCATATCCTAATTTTGATGGTATAAATGCAATTGCTTTATCACCATAATTCATATTGCTCAAAGCTTCAATAAATCCAGGGATTAATCCATCTTTCTTTCCATATTGGAATGGAAACGGCTGATATCCATTAGCTTTCGCTCTATTTTCGTCAAATTTCCCATACTCTTTGCTAACTACATCATAGCTACTATCAAATAAACTTCCATCTTCTAAATAACCTGCATAATGAATTAGAACATTAGTTCCATCGGCTGGTTTATTTCCAGTTCCTTGTTTGATGATTTTATATTTTAATCCAGTAGGCGTTTCAGTAGCTGTAGCTTTTTCGTTATTTAAATAAGAAGCTTTTGCAGCTATAACAACACCATATTTAGCATTGTATTCTGCTTTTTTTGCAGCTTCTGCTTCTGCGGCTTTTCTTTTGTTTTCGCCAGCTAGTTCAGCTTCCATTTTGTCTTCATTCGTTTTGTTTGCTATATAATCAGAAAAGATTTTCGTTGCATCAAACTTTTTTGCATCAGCGCCTTTTCTAACAATTGTAATTTTGGTAATTAAATCGTCTTGTTTTATAGCATTTACAACATCCATTCCAGACGTTACATTTCCAAAAACGGTATGTTTTCCATCTAGCCAAGGTGTTTCTTTGTGTGTTATAAAAAACTGAGAACCATTTGTTTTTGGTCCAGAGTTTGCCATTGAAAGTATTCCTGGACGATTGTGTTTTAAATCGGCAACAATTTCATCTTTAAAAGAATAACCTGGTCCGCCAGAACCATTTCCTTGTGGATCGCCACCTTGTATCATAAAGTCAGCTATCACTCGGTGGAATTTTAATCCATTATAAAATGGTTTTCCTTTTAGCTTTTCATCTTTAACTCCTGTATTTGTTCCTTCAGCAAGTGAAATGAAATTGGCAACTGTAATTGGTGTTTTTTTGTATTCTAATGCTAAAACAATTTTTCCTTTAGAAGTTTCAATTTCAGCAAAAACACCATCAGTTGGGTTAGCAGTTTGTGGTTTTGCAACCGTAGTTGTTTTTGTAGCAGTTGGTTTTTTTGCTACTGGCTTTTTGGTTGTTTGAGCAAATGTCGTGGTCAAACCAAAAAGTAATAAAAAGAGAATGTTAATTTTATTTTTCATTGTTTATTCTATTTGTTTAATTTTTATCTAATAATTCTACTTCAAAAATAATGTTTGCATTTGGTGGAATAACTTTTCCAGCACCTTGTTCACCATAAGCTAATTTTGAAGGAATAAAAAATACGGCTTTATCACCAATATTCATTTTATTTATTCCTTCTATAAAACCTGGAATTAATTTATTTGAACCCATTTCATAAGGCAATGCGCTATATCCGTTTTGCATTGCCCTTTGTTCGTCAAAGAAACCGCAGGTTTTTGCTATTTCTGGTTCGCTAGTATCAAAAAGCGTTCCATCTTCAAGAAATCCTGCATATTTTATGAAAACCTTTGTTCCTTCTTTTGGTTTGCTACCTTTTGATTTTTCTGTAATTTTGTATTTCAATCCTGATGTCGTTTTTGTTGCGCTTTCTCTTAAATTGTTGAAATAGTTAAGCTTTTGTTCGATTACTGCTTTAAACTTTTGAGCATAAATTTTCTTGTTTTCCTCGTCAATTGCTTGTTGCTTTTTTATGTTTTCGTTTTCTTTTTTGAAATAATCACTAAACACTTTTACAGCATCAAACTTTTTAACATCTTCACCTTTTCTAATGATTGTTACTTTGTTGAGCATGTCACTTTGTTTAATAGCATTTACAACTTCTAAGCTTTCTGGATTTGCAATTTTACCAAAAACAGTGTGTTTGCCATCAAGCCAAGGTGTTTCAACGTGAGTTATAAAAAACTGGCAGCTATTTGTTCCAGGACCAGAGTTCGCCATAGAAAGAATTCCAGGTTTGTCGTGTCTTAAATCCGTGATTTCATCTTTGAAAGTATATCCAGCATCGCCTGCACCATTTCCTAATGGATCGCCAGTTTGAATCATGAATTTGTCAATTACTCTGTGAAATGATATTTCGTCAAATAAATTTTTTCCTTTGCATTCTTCAGAAGCAAATGGATTTTTCCCTTCGGCTAATGTGACAAAATTTGCTACTGTAATTGGTGTTTTTTTATATTCTAATTCCAAAAGAATTGTTCCTTTTGAAGTTTCAAGTTCGGCATAAAGTCCATCTTTTAAATCGCTGTGTTCATCTTTACAAGAAGTCAGTAAAAAAGCTGAAGCTAAAAAAAGAGCTAAAAATTTTCTATTCATTTTTGATAACATTGGTTGGTATTGCTTTATTTTCAGGTTTAAAATCGTTTAATGTTACTGTGCAAATTAATGGTTCGTTGGTGCCAATTCTCTTTTCATCACCATGATAACCAAATCCCATGTGTGAAGGGAAAAGAAAAGTTACTTTTTCGTTTTTTCTCATTAATTTTATTCCATCTCTCAAACCCATCATGATATTTTGTTTATCAATAGCATAAACTTGAGGTCTTAATTCAACATCGGAATAAATTACGTTTCCTTTAAAATCCTTTATTTCATAATCAAAAAAAGCGACATCACCTTTTTTTGGACGTAAGGTGTCTTTTTCGTTTCGAATGTCATAACTGTACCAATATCCTTTTTTTGATGCAAAATATTTAATTTCAGGATTACTTTTAATGATAGAGTCGATTCTTCCTTCTTCGCCAGCTACTAATTTTTTATTTCGAATAACTGATTCTTTCATAAAAGTTCCAGAGGAACGTGAAATTGGCATTCGAGCTTGTGGTTGTTTACAACTAACTAGGGTTGTAATAAAAACTACGAATAGTATTATTTTTATTGTGTTTTTCATTTTTTAAATACTAATTTTTGAAATTAAATTTTCAAATTTTTCAATTGTTTTTTTCAAACTTTCATATGATTTTCCTCCAGCAGCATTGATATGTCCGCCGCCGTTAAAATGGTCACGAGCAAATTGATTTACATCAAAACTACCTTGAGAACGGAACGAAATTTTGATAATATTTTCATCGCGATGTTCAATAAAAATAGCTGCAAATTCTATACCTTTTATCGTTAATCCATAATTTACAATGCCTTCAGTATCACCTTTTTCATAATGAAACTCGTCTAATTCTTTTTGCGAAAGCGAAATATAAGACGTTTTAAATTCTGGAAAAACTTTCATGTTTTGCAAAGCTCTGCCTAAAAGTTGTAAACGATTGTATGAATTATTATCAAAAAGTTGGTTGTGAATCTCGCTATTTTCAATTCCTAAATCAATTAATTCGGCAACAATTCTATGTGTAGAACTTGTGGTTGAAGGAAATCGGAACGAACCCGAATCGGTTGTTATTCCTGTATAAATACAAGTGGCGATAGTTTTATCGATTAATTCTTTTTTGTCAAGAAAAGTGATGAAATTATAAACCATTTCACAGGTTGAACCAAAAGTTGTGTCCGAATACATATAGGTTGCATACGAATCTGGTTTTTGATGATGATCAATCATTATCATCGGAACAGTTACTTTATTTAGCACTTGTTCCATTTCGCCAGTTCTGTGTAACGCATTGAAATCTAGTGTAAAAACAATTTCAGCGTCTTGGATTACTTTAGTACAATTAACTCTATCGTTTTCAAAAATCAAAACGTTTTCTGAACTTGGCAACCAAGCTAGAAAATTTGGAAAATCATTTGGCGCAATTACAATAGGTTGATGATTCAGCTTTAAAAGAAAATGATACAATGCCAAAGTTGAACCCATAGCATCACCATCAGGACTTCTGTGTGGAATGATGGCAATTTTTTTTGGTGTTGCCAATAAATTTTGAATGGCTAAAATGTCTTCTTTTTTCATAGACGGCGAAGTTACATTTTTTTCAGGAAATGAAAATTATTTGCTTAGAAAAAGACCAAGCCAAACGGCAAAAATTCCTAAAAAAATACTCAATGCGATATATCCAAAAGCTAGAAGAGAATTTTGATTTTGAAATAATGTGAAATTTTCCATTCCAAAAGTTGAAAAAGTTGTGAAACCTCCGCAAAATCCGGTGATTAAAAACCATTTCAAATTACTGTCAGTCAGATGATTTTTTTCTAAAAAGCCAATGAATAATCCAATTAAAAAACAACCCACAACATTGGTTAAAAAAGTCGCCAACGGAAAGTGATTTGCCCAAAATTTTGCCACAAAAAGCGATGTCAAAAACCGCAACACACTTCCAATTGCGCCACCAAAAGCAATATATAGAATGGTTTTTAGCATTTGTTATTTAGTATTGTTTTTATTGATTTTGAACTTGTTATTGCTATTGTCATTGAATTTGCTATTGCCATTGCCATTGACTTTTGAAAAACTCGCTTCTTCGGTTTTGCTTGAAGGTTCAATCAGTTTATTTAATTGTTTGATTTCGTCTTCGGTTAAATCGCGGTAACGACCAACGTGAACATCGAGCGAAATATTGATAATTCGGATGCGTTTTAAAGCCGTAACTTCATAGTCAAGATATTCGCACATTCTACGAATTTGACGATTCAAACCTTGTGTCAAGATAATTTTGAAAACAAATTTACTAATTTGTTCTACTTTACATTTTTTGGTAACCGTATCAAGAATTGGAATTCCATTTCCCATTCGTTCTATGAATCTGTCGGTTATTGGACGATTTACCGTTACGATGTATTCTTTTTCGTGATTATTTCGCGCACGAAGAATTTTGTTAACAATATCACCATCATCAGTCATAAAAATCAAACCTTCGCTGGCTTTGTCCAATCGACCAATAGGGAAAATTCGCTTTGGATAATTGATGTAATCTACAATATTATCGCGCACATTTTGATTGGTTGTGCATTCAATTCCAACGGGTTTATTGAACGCTAAATAGATAGGTTTTTCAGTTTTTTCACGAATTAATTTTCCGTCCACACGAATTTCGTCTTCAGCAGAAACTTTGGTTCCCAATTCAGGAATTACACCATTAATCGTAATTCTGCCTTGTTCCAATAGTTTATCGGCTTCACGGCGAGAACAAAACCCAGATTCCGAGAGAAATTTATTAATACGTGTTTGATTGCTTTCCATTAGGCAAATATACTACAATTTCAGAATATCATTCTTAATAACTACGTTGATAAAATACGTTCAAAAAAGCGAAAAAAACTTTGTAAGTGTTATGTTTTTGTTATTTTTACCCACATGAATATACAAGGAAAACTTATAATAATTGGTGGTGCTGTAGATAAAGGTAGTTTCACCGAAACCGATTTGGATAAAAATGCTTCACAAAATTTGAATTTCTTCGAAGAAGGAATTTTGAAGCGAATAATTAATGAATCGAAAAATAAAGAGCAATCTCGTATTGAAGTGATTACTACTGCGTCAAAAATTCCTAGAGAAATTGGACCAGAATATGTGAAAGCATTTCGCTATTTGGGTGCAGAAAACGTAGATGTTCTTCATATCGAAAGAAGAGAACAAGCCAGCGAAACTGAAATTCTGGATCGTTTAAAAGCGGCTGATGTTGTCATGTTTACTGGCGGTGATCAACTTCGATTGACTTCAA
>ERZ795056.7492-NODE-7492-length-10460-cov-5.542624_pt1 | contig 10460 bp, 7 predicted proteins | sample MGYA00375140_ERZ795056 | MGnify/ENA primary metagenome ERZ795056 (study PRJEB30185, sample SAMN05720227) | activated sludge metagenome | isolation source: Anaerobic digester | place: USA | collected 2015-03-09 ...
GGGTATTTAATATTTAACAAAGATGTAATGCGGTTGTTCATATCATTATCGAATTTACTTGTTGTACTGCACAAAGTTAATAAAAGAAAAAATTAAAACACATGATTATTTGGTATTAACTCGGTAATTAAATAAATTTAGCCTTTAATTTTGGAAAGAATAAAACATGAGAGCAATTATCCCGGTTGCAGGACTTGGGAGCAGGTTAAAACCTCATACATATACAATACCCAAAGTTTTGCTTAACGTAGGCGGTAAGCCTATTATCGGTCATATAATTGATAAATTGTTGGATGAAGAGATAAACAAAGCAACTTTTATTTACGGGCATCTGGGCGAGATGATTATTAATTATGTCCGGAATTCGTATCCACAGCTTCAAGCAGATTTTGTTGAACAAAAAGAACTTGAAGGGCTGGGACACGCAATTTATACTGCGGTTCCGACATTCGATGATGAAGAAATATTTATCATTCTGGGTGATACCGTTTTTGATGTAAATGTAAAAGAGGTTTTTAAGAACAAAGTGAGTTCTCTGGGTGTAAAACCGGTCGAAGACCCGAGAAGATTCGGTGTTGCAATAATGCAGAATGGTTTTATTAAAGAACTGATTGAAAAACCTTCTACACTGGTTTCCAATCTCGCACTTGTGGGTTTATATTACATCTCTAATGCTAACTCATTAGTTAAATCGCTCACACACCTTGTAACAAACAATATTAGAACAAGAGGAGAGATCCAGCTAACAGACGCATTACAATTGATGCTTAAAGCCGGCGAAAAAATTACAACTTTTAATGTTGACGGCTGGTACGATTGCGGTAAACCTGAAACTTTATTGGCTACCAACCAGTTTTTATTAAAACAGAAAGGGAGTAATCAAAAGCTGCATGACGCAATTATTATACCCCCTGTATTTATTGCCGAAACAGCAACAGTTGAGAATTCGATAATAGGACCTTATGCTACAATTGGAGAAGCTGCTCATATTAATAGCGCAATTATTAAAAACTCAATTGTGGGGGAAAAAGCTGAAGTAAGAAACGCTCTACTTGAAAATTCAATTATCGGGAACAATACTTCAATTAAAGGAAGTTACAAAAGATTAAATACCGGTGATTCAAGCGAAATAGATTTTTATTAATTAATTTATAAGGAAAAACATTTATGTCATTCTTTTTTACATCCGAATCGGTTTCGGAAGGGCACCCGGATAAAGTATGCGATCAAATATCAGACGGTGTGCTTGATGCTATATATAAACAAGATACTAACGCAAGAGTAGCTTGCGAAACATTCGTTACTACCGGTTTGGTATTAGTCGGCGGTGAAATTACAACAACTGCATATATCGAGGTCCCGGATATAGTCAGAGAAACTGTAAAGAAAATCGGTTACACTAAAGCCGATTACAAATTCGACTCCGAATCTTGTTCGGTTCTTAACGCAATTCATTCTCAATCACCCGATATTGCAATGGGTGTTGATAAAGGAGGAGCCGGCGACCAGGGTATTATGTTCGGTTATGCATGTAATCAAACTCCGCAGTTTATGCCTATGCCGATTGTTTATGCACATCAACTTGTAAAAAAATTAGCTACAATAAGGAAGAAACATATTAAAGAAATGCCATACCTGAGACCGGACTCAAAGTCGCAGGTTACAATAGAATATGGTGACGATAAAAATCCGTTAAGAGTTGATGCAGTTGTTATATCTACACAGCATGACGGAGATGTATCGCAAAAGAAAATTAAAGCCGATGTTATCGAAAAAGTAATTAAAACTACAATACCGGAAAAATATCTCGATAAAAAAACAAAATATTTTGTTAATCCAACCGGTAGATTTGAAATAGGCGGACCGCATGGAGACAGCGGACTTACGGGTAGAAAAATAATTGTCGATACATACGGCGGTTGGGCTCCACACGGAGGCGGCGCTTTTTCAGGAAAAGACCCGTCAAAAGTTGACAGAAGCGCTACATACGCAGCAAGGCATATTGCTAAGAATATCGTTGCTTCCGGAATGGCGAAAGAATGTCTTGTTCAGGTTGCTTATGCAATCGGTGTCGCAGAGCCGGTTTCGGTTCTTATTGATACTAAAGGAACTGGTGTTCTGGAAGATAAAGAAATTTCTAAAATCATTATGAGCGAAGTCGACCTTACGCCTAAAGGAATTATTAAAAGACTTCAGTTAAGAAGACCCATCTACCAACAGACTGCCGCTTACGGTCATTTCGGTAGAAATGAAAAAGAATTTACATGGGAAAAAATTGACCTTGTACCGATGTTAAAGAAGTATCTGTAAGACAAAATTTTAAATAATAAGAATAGATTAGGAGTAAATAATAAATGGACTACAAAGCCGGAAAATATAAAGTAAAAGATCTAAAACTGGCTGCCCAGGGAAGAATGAAAATTCAATGGGCGGAATCGCGTATGCCGGTTATGATGGAATTAAGAAAGAAATATGAAAAGACTAAACCGTTAAAAGGTTATAAAATTGCCGGTTGTCTTCACGTAACGAAAGAAACTGCCGTATTGGTAGAAACGCTTAAAGCTGCAGGCGCAAAAGTTAGCTGGAGCGGCTGTAACCCGCTTTCAACGCAAGATGATATTGCCGCAGCACTTGCAAAAAACGGTGTTGAAATTTATGCATGGCACGGAATGAATGTTAAAGAGTTTTACTGGTGTATCGAAAGAACACTTGATATGAAACCGAATTTAACACTTGATGACGGTGCCGACCTTATCTTTACGGTTCACAACAAATTTCCCGAATTAGCTGCAAATATAATCGGCGGAACCGAAGAAACTACTACCGGTGTTCATAGACTGCGTGCTATGGCTGCAGATAAAAAACTTATCTATCCCGTTATTGCAGTAAACGATGCAGAAACAAAATGGGATTTCGATAACGTTTACGGAACAGGTCAGTCTTCAATTGACGGTATCCTTAGAGCAACCTCGGTCCTTCTTGCCGGAAAGAACTTTGTAGTTGCCGGTTACGGTCATTGCGGTAAAGGTTGTGCCGAAAGAGCTAAAGGGATGGGCGCTAATGTTATAGTAACTGAAGTTAAACCGACAGCAGCATTAAAAGCAGTCCTCGAAGGCTTTACAGTTATGCCGATGGATGAAGCCGCAAAAATCGGTGATATATTTATTACTGCAACAGGTGTAAAAGATGTTATTGTTAAAAAGCATTTCGAGAAAATGAAAGAAGGTGCAATTGTTTGCAACACAGGTCATTACGATTGTGAAATCAACCTTGTTGAACTTGCTTCGGTTGCGAAAGCAAAGAGAACAGTTCGCCCGAACAATGAAGAATATACATTGAAGAATGGGAAGAAAATCTTCGTACTTGCACAGGGTAGATTAGTAAACCTCGCTGCTGCCGAAGGACATCCTTCCGAAGTAATGGATATGTCATTCGCAAACCAGTTTATGTCACAGTTAAGACTTGTTGCCGCTCATAAAAAAGGAGTTAAATTAGAGAACACTGTTCATGATATTCCGGAATCGCAAGACCAGGAAATCGGTGGAATTAAACTGAAAACTATGGGCTACAAGATAGACAAACTTACTGCCGAGCAAGAGAAATATATGAACGATTACTCTGCAGGGACTTAATTTCAATTTGATTAATTCAGAAGGCTTGGTGAAAATCAAGCCTTTTTTATTTCTTTTCACCGTTAAGAATTCAGTTCTAGTTTAAATTTTGATTAAGAGTAAAAGATAATAATGTTATGTTTTCATCGAAGAAAAAAAATGAACTGTTAAGAAAAAACTGGGGGAAACCAATTATTAGGTATCGTGATATGGAATTAATTGCAAACTATCACAACTCCTTACCCAAAGAAAGTGATGAAAACCTTGTCGATAATAAAACATGGAATGACCTTGATTTCGATACAATCTTTGCAGTAATTGATAGAAGTACTTCAGGGATAGGGCAACAGTATTTATATCATTTGTTACATAAATATGAAACCGAAGCTGTCCTAAAGAAAAGATTTGAATTAGTTTCTTTCTTCAAAGAAGATAATGAAACACGCGAAAAAGTTCAAAACAGCCTGTCAAATTTGAGCGGTGTACCCTCATATTTTATTTCATATCTTGTTTTATGTAAATCGCTGCCTTACACGAAATATTATAAATTTTTCTATCTTTTATCAGTGTTGCTGCCGTTGTCATTGATTTTAATATCAGCGAGCGGGATATTTTTGTTTGTTGCTCTGTCGATTTTAGTTGGAAATGTGATTATAAATAAAATCTATTCAAATCAGATTTACCAGTTTTATTCCGGCTTTTCAAGTTTTAATTCTCTACTCAATTCGGCAATTAAGATAAGTAAAATTCCAACGGAGAAAGAAATTGAAGAACTGGAATTATTAAAGAAGAAAAGAGAACTGTTAAAGTCGATAAAAAAGAAGCTCGGATATCTTGTTATAGACAAAGAATCGTTGAACGAATTAGCTGTTGTTGTTATCGAATATTTAAATTTATTCTTTTTATTCGATCTCATTGCTTATAACAGGTCGGTTAATTCATTGTTAAAATATCGGGAGGATATGCGTGAAGTATTCAAAGCAGTTGCGGGGTTGGATGCAGCCATATCAATAGCTTCATATCTTCAGGAAACAAAGAATTATTCTAACCCGGTTTTTAATAATTCCGAAACAATTAGTTTTGAAGATATGTATCATCCCTTAATAAAAGATGCGGTTCCGAATTCATTAAGAAACATTGTTAAATCTGTTTTAATTACAGGTTCCAACATGTCGGGTAAGACTACATTTATCAAAACATTCGGGGTTAATATGATTTTATCTCAAACCTTATACATTAGTTTGTCGAATACATTTAATATACCCAGATATGAAGTGAAGACCTCGATAAAACGAAATGAAGAGATGGAAGAGGGAAAAAGTTATTTCTTTGTTGAGATAGAAGCAATCAAACAGTTCATTAATTTGTCCGGTAATCGGAATAAATTCATCTTCTTAATTGATGAAATCTTCCGGGGTACAAACACAATTGAAAGGCTTTCTGCATCCACTGCCGTATTAAAATATTTGAATGTTGAAAATAAAGTATTTGTAACTACTCATGATATTGAACTCCAGGAATTATTACACAACAGTTTTTACATGTATCATTTTAGCGAACAAGTTGAAGAAAAAAGATTCTTTTTTAATTATAAAATAAATGAAGGACCATGTACTGCAGGGAATGCAATTAAATTGCTTGAGATTACCGGATACCCGGAAAAAATTATTAATGAAGCAAATTCTATTGTTAATGATATTTTACTTTCCAATTACGGCGTAAAAGGAAGTAGGGGAAAAGAGTAGGATGTTGATTAGCAAAATCGAATTTGCATTTATGATGATATTGAAAGAAATTTGTAAAGCATAAATTAGAAAATGTATAACAAGAGAGAATTATGAGTGAAGTTTTAATTGAATGTGTTCCCAATTTTTCCGAGGGAAGAGACCTTAATGTTATAAACCAAATTACCGGTGAAATTAAAGCGGTAGAAGGAGTCAAACTATTGGATGTTGATCCCGGTGCCGATATGAACCGTACGGTTGTTACATTTATCGGTAACAAAACCGGTGTAAAGGAAGCTGCATTTCGCGCAATCAAAAAAGCATCCGAGTTGATTGATATGAGCAATCATTCCGGTTCACATCCCCGTATGGGTGCAACCGATGTATGCCCTTTTATTCCTGTTAATGGAATTTCTATTGAAGAGTGTATCGAACTATCAAAAGAAGTAGCGGAAAGAGTTGCATCGGAACTAAACATTCCAATCTATCTTTATGAAAAATCTGCACAGCAACCGGAACGAACAAATCTCGCTGTTATACGTGCAGGTGAATATGAAGGTCTTGCAGAAAAACTGAAAGACCCGAAATGGAAACCGGATTACGGTAAAGCTGAATTCAACCCGAAAGCAGGAGCCACTGTAATAGGTGTTAGAGAGTTTTTAATCGCATATAATATCACTCTTAATACACGTGAAAAAAATTATGCAACTGATATTGCATTCGAACTTCGCGAAAAAGGGAGAAGTGCGCGCAGAGGAAATATTCATCCTTTCTATTTTAAAGGTGAAGAGATATTAAAATACCAAAACGGTAAATACCCGTGCGGCAGTTGTGAATTTGACGGATTGACTATTCAAGAGACTATTAAACATTGTAAAGATATTCATAATTATGATCTGATTGACTTGCTGAAGACAAATGGTATCAATCCCGAAAAGCCGGAAGGGGAATCGGTTAAAAAGCCGGGGATGTTCGAAAATTGCAAAGCAATAGGCTGGATGGTTGATAAATATGACAGGGCACAAATTTCAATCAATCTTACCGATTATAAAATTACATCAATGCACAACGTGCTTGAAGCTACCCGTAAACTGGCAGCAGAACGGGGATTGGTAGTTACAGGTAGTGAAATCGTAGGGATGGTTCCGTATCAAGCTTTGATTGAATGCGGGAAATTTTATTTAAAGTTGCAGGGACGTTCCACAGGAATTCCGGTTAAAGATATTTTAATGACAGCAGTGCAATCGCTCGGACTAAGCGATGTTTCGGAATTCAAAATTGAAGACCGTGTGCTCGGTTTACCGAAGAACCTTAATACCGCTTTAGTTGAAATGAAAGTATCGGATTTTATTGATGAAGTTTCACGGGAGTCCCCTGCGCCCGGCGGTGGCTCAATTGCAGCGTTAGCTGGTTCGCTCGGAGCTGCATTGCAGTCAATGGTTGCTAATCTAACTTCTTCAAAAAGAGGTTCGGAAAAAATTGATAATATTCTTTGGGACGCTGCTGAGAAATCACAGTCAATCAAAGATAAACTTCTAAAAGCAGTTGATGACGATACAAATGCTTTCAATGAATTTATGGATGCAAAAAGGTTACCTGCAAATAATGAAGAACAGAAGCAAAAGAGAAAAGAAGCGATGCTTCAGGGATTGAAAAACGCTGTTGCTGTTCCATTAAATACTGCTAAACTGTGTTTGGAAGTAATTGAGATTTCAAAAGTTGTTGCTCAACATGGAAACCCGAATTCAATTACGGATGTAGGTGTTGGAGGCAGTGTTGCTTATGCCGGTGTTATCGGAGGCATTTATAACGTTTTAATTAATCTGAAACAGATTGATGATAAAGAATTTGTAGAACAGATGCGTTCCGGGTGTAAAAGCATGAAAGAAAAAGCAGCAATTCTTTTAAATGAATTAACTCAAATTGTTGAAGCCAAACTTTGAAGCATTTTAATAAACGGGCAATAGGTAAAAGCATAATTCTTCTACTTATGCTCTTCCTTTTGTTATTTCATCTCGAAATTCAGGTTGTTGCTTTCAAAGTCTTCGAACTAAAATATAAAAGAGAGGTTAAGCAATTAATTAAAGATGGAATACCGGAAAGTGATTTAATTCTTTTTGTTTTCCATAAAGATTACCGGATACAAAAAACGGAAAATCTTGAATGGATTAAACCGAACGAGTTCAGATACCACGGTGAAATGTACGACATAATCCGTGAAGAAATAAAAGGGGACTCGGTTTACTCCCACTGCTTCCATGATGTTAAAGAGTCGCGGCTCTTTAAAGATATGGATAAATACTTTGCTAAGTTTTTACAAGATAACCCGGATAAAGAGAATGAGCTAAACATCGTGTTGAATTCATTCAGCCGGAATTATATACTAGGGATGAATGATCCCATAAAAACAATTCCTTATTATGATATTGATTATTTTTCTTTTGCAATTACATACCCGGAGGAAGGTTATTCTTCCATCCCATCCCCCCCTCCCGAAGTGAGATATTCGATCATTCAGTTGTTTACCGCATCATAGTCTATGTAAGCGTGTAAACAGATTTACTTAACAAAATAATTTAATTTTAAGGTAGAACAATGATTAGAATATTGTTATTTATTCTTTTATTACCTGTATTTACCTATTCGCAAATTGTAACTGTAAAAGATGCAAAGAGTAATAACCCTCTTGAATATGTATCAATTTCTTGCAGTGAGTTGAATAGGACTGTAAATACAGACGCAAAGGGGAGAGCAGACATTACGATTTTTAAGGATTGTAATGAGTTGCTTTTCAGGTTGATCGGTTATCGACCGATTAAACTAAGCTATGCTAAACTGGTTGAAAACGATTTAAAAGTGTTGATGAAAGACCAACCGGTTGCACTGGGGAATGTTGTAGTCTCAGCAAATAGATGGGAAGAAGAGAAAAACGAAATATCTCACAACATTGAATACATCGGGTTGGAAGAAATAAAAATAAACAATCCTCAAACTGCTGCGGATATGTTAAGCCAGACAGGGAATGTTTATGTGCAGAAAAGCCAGCTTGGCGGCGGTAGTCCGATGATTAGAGGCTTCGCTGCAAACCGTGTTCTGATTGTAGTTGATAATGTAAGGATGAACAACGCAATTTTCAGAAGCGGTAATCTTCAAAATGTTATCAATGTAGATGTGAACTCGTTATCGAATGCCCAGGTTATTTTCGGACCTGCATCGGTTGTTTTCGGAAGCGATGCTATTGGAGGTGTAATGGATTTTAACACACTATCACCAACCTTTTCGGCGGGCGATGATTTACTTCTGAAAGGTAATGTCCTCGGAAGGTATTCATCTGCTAACAAAGAAAAAACCGGGAGCATTAATTTGAGTCTCGGACTTGAAAAATGGAGCTTTCTTTCAAGTTTTACTTTCTCAAAGTTCGATGATTTAATGATGGGAAGTAATGGACCCGATGACTATTTGCGTCCGGTTTACCAGGAAAGAATTGGTGGAAAAGATTCCGCTGTTATTAATTCCGATCCAAAACTTCAAAAAGGTTCGGCGTATGACCAGTTGAATTTTATGCAAAAAATTAGATTCAAACCGGATACGAACTGGGAGCTTAATTACGGCTTTTATTATTCGACAACTTCCGATATACCGCGGTATGATAGGTTGATCGAGTTGAGTAACGGAATCCCGAAAAGTGGTGATTGGTATTATGGTCCCCAGAAATGGATGATGAATAATTTAACTCTCACAAATTTTTCGAGAAATAATTTGTACGATCTTGCAAGAGTAACTGTTGCACATCAACATTTTGAAGAGAGCCGGCATGATAGGAAATTCAAGAAGAACGATATTAATCATAGAGTCGAGAAAGTAAGCGTTGTATCTGCCAATCTCGATTTTATAAAGAGTATTAACTTGAATTCTCAATTGTATTACGGCTTTGAAACTGTTTTCAACAAGGTGTCATCTACTGCCGAATTGGAAAATATTTCTACTAATGTTGTAAAACCATTAAGTACCCGCTACCCGGATGGATCGATATGGAATTCGTATGCAGTTTATTTATCATATAAAAATAAACTAAGCGAACAGTATGTATTGCAAACAGGCATTCGTTATAACCTTGTTCATGTAAATGCCGATTTCGATACTACTTTTTTCCCGTTTCCGTTTACTAATGCGGATTTAACAACCGGGGCATTAACAGGTAGTGCCGGGCTTGTTTATCGTCCGATGGATGATTTACAATTTAACTTAAATTTGTCAACCGGTTTCCGTGCTCCGAATATGGACGACATAGGTAAAGTATTTGATTCAGAACCCGGTTCGGTGATTGTCCCGAATCCTTCGCTCACTTCCGAATATATTTACAGCGGAGAAATCGGATTAATGAAAATCTTTAATGAAACTGTTAAAGTTGAACTAAGCGGTTTTTATTCGTATCTCGATAATGCTATGGTCAGAAGGGATTTTAATCTTAATGGAGCCGATAGTATTATGTATGACGGAACTATGAGCCGTGTACAGGCAATTCAGAATGCTGCATTTGCATACATTTGGGGTATTCAAGCGGGTGTACATATTAACCCTCTGCCAGGTTTATCTTTCACTTCACGGTTTACGTATCACAAGGGAGAAGAAGAGGATGATGCGGGGAATAAAACACCATTGCGTCATGCCGCACCCTGGTATGGTTCAACAAGGTTATCTTACGAATACGACATTTATAAAGCGGTATTTTATGCCGATTATAACGGTGAAGTTAGTTATGATAATCTTTCTCTTTCGGAAAGAGATAAACCGGTTTTATACGCTAAAGATGATAACGGTAATCCGTATTCTCCGGCGTGGTTGACATTGAATTTTAAATTTAGTGTTAATCCTTTACCGAATTTAATTCTTGATCTTGGTGTGGAGAATATTACCGATAAACGTTATAGAACGTATTCATCGGGAATAACTGCACCCGGCAGGAATTTCATCGGCTCGGTTAGAGTTAATTTTTAACTGAATACAATTAAGTTAGTAGGCGCTTCATTAAAGAAGTGCCTACTAATTCTACTAACATCTCATCATTCCGCTGATTTATTATAACAGTTCATAATAATCAGCGTCCCATTCCTACCTCTCGCTT
>ERZ795056.7493-NODE-7493-length-10460-cov-4.056031_pt1 | contig 10460 bp, 11 predicted proteins | sample MGYA00375140_ERZ795056 | MGnify/ENA primary metagenome ERZ795056 (study PRJEB30185, sample SAMN05720227) | activated sludge metagenome | isolation source: Anaerobic digester | place: USA | collected 2015-03-09 ...
GTCCCCATCACAACATCCATGGCTTTGGCGGCACAGAGATGGTGACTGACCGGGCAAATGCCGCAAAGTCGTTGTACTAGCACAGCCGCCTCCCAGTAGGGACGACCTTGCACAAACTTTTCAAAGCCTCGAAACTCTACGATATGAAGTCGAGATTCTACCACTTCATTTTTTTCGTTCAATTTAATGGTGACTTTTCCATGACCTTCAACTCGAGTCACAGGTTCAATGGTGATTTTTCTGATATTAGTCATATTTAAAACTCGCATAGGGGGTTTGGGTTAGGGATTTACCACTAGAGACTTGGACCAAGACATCCCATAAAAGATCGGCACTCGGTGGACATCCAGGAAGAAATAAATCTACTTTAACAACTTCATGGCAAGGGTAAACTCGATCCAAAATGATTGGAAGTTCTTCATCGTTAGGGATGATCGGATTTGTGAGGGTGGGACCTTTGTGATAAACCTCATCAAAAATATCTTTAAGGGGAATTCCATTGCGCATGGCCGGAAGGCCGCCTGTAATGGCACACTGACCAACAGACACTAAAATCTTGCAGTGTTTTCGGAACTGGCGAAGGACTTTCACATTATCTGAATTACAACAACCCCCTTCAACTAAACCAATATCACATTCTTTTGAAAACTCTTTAATGTCATCAATGGGGGATTTGTTAAATTCAAAAATATCGACCAGTTGAAGAATGCGTTCGTCAATATCTAGAAACGACATATGACAACCAAAACAACCCGCAAGAGAGGTCGTTGCTAAAATAAGTTTTTTAGAGGGAGTGCCTGTCATAAACCCTCCTTAGATTTTTTTTCAATATCGCTTCCGATAGGTGCGCGATCAAATTTTCTTTCTCCAATGGGAGTTTGATAATGAAGACCTTTCGTCAAAAGAGCTCCCACAGGGCAAATCTCCATAGCCGCTTTCGCGGTTTTTTCTGTTAAGGCCTCTGGGTCCGTTCGATCGATCGTGATTTCAATTTCATGACCTCGTTCTGTAAAACCAAAAAGATCGTGTCCATCCTTTGCCTTAACTCCCCGAACGCATCGCAGGCATTGAATGCAGCGATTGTGCTCGATCAGAAGATGCGGAAGTGTAGCATCCATTTTTCTTTGAACAAAAGAATAGGGATAGCGAGGCACATCAATGCGGTAACGATATCCTAAGGCCTGGAGCTCACAGTTTCCACTTTTTTCACAGCTTGGACACATATGATTTCCTTCGACAAAAAGCATTTCAATTAGACCTTTTCGAAGATTTATAATTTCCTCAGAGTCGTTTTCAACTGTCATTCCATTTGAAACCAGAGTCGTGCATCCCGAAGTAAAACGGCCATTGACTTTAACAGTGCAAACACGACAAGTTCCTGCAGCTCGCAGGCTTTTAAAGTCACAAAGGGTCGGTATAAAAACTCCATTTTCACGCGCGGCTTCGACAAGAGTTTGCCCTTCTTTGGCGGGAAGAGCTTTTCCATCAATTTTTATTTCTAAATTACCTTGCTCCATAATCAATCCTGACTTTCTTTTTCTAAAAGAGGGGTGCGTTGAGCGACTTTACAAGATTCTGCAATGGCAAAGTTTAAATCGAATTGTGAAATATAGTCCACATCCTGTCGCACTTCGCGATTGTAGAGATCTTTAAAATTTTCTAGAGTTGTTAGTAAGGGATTCGGAGAGGTTTGTCCCAAACCACAGCGAGAGGTGGATCGAACCAGTTGACCTAAATCTTTGATCCCTTGAAGGTCTTTTTTTGTACCATTCCCCACCATTATTTTTTCAAGTTGATGTAACAATAAAGTATTGCCCGCGCGACAAGGAACACAGAATCCACAGGACTCTTTAGTAAAAAACTCCATATGGTTGTGGACAATAGAAAATAAATCTCTTTTTTTATTGAAGATTGTAAAAGCCCCCCCTGTAGATAAATCCGAATAACAAATTTTTCGATCAAATTGTTTTTCAGAAATACATTGACCTGAAGGGCCGCCGACTTGAACAGCCAGGGTGTCTTTGGCTCCACAAAGTTCTAAAATTTCTCGAATCGATTTTCCCCACTCGAGTTCATAAATTCCAGGCCGTTCGCAATCTCCAGAGATACTTAAAAGTTTTGTACCTGTAGATTCAGAAGTTCCCAGTTTTGAAAACCACTCCGCACCATGAAGTAAAATTTTAGCGGCGCAACCGTAGGTTTCTGGATTGTTGACGATGGTGGGTTTATGCAAATAACCAGAGACCACAGGAAAGGGCGGTCGATTGCGGGGTTGACCGCGTTTGCCCTCTGCGGATTCAATCAGTGCGGACTCTTCACCACAAATGTAGGCACCCGCTCCCATTTTAATATGAATATCAAAATTAAAACGGGATCCAAGTATGCGTTTACCTAATAATTTTTGAGCTCGCATATTTTCTAAAACATTTTCTAAATGTTCCCTCAAATAGTCATACTCACCACGTAAATAGACAAAACCTTGTTTGGCTTCAATGGCGTAGGCTGCAATGGTCATTCCCTCGAAAATCAATTGAGGAAGTTCCGTCATCAGAACGCGGTCTTTAAATGTACCCGGCTCGCCTTCATCCACATTGCAAAAAACATATCGAGTGTCAGAATCCGTACTGCGGCAAAATCCCCACTTCTGACCCGTCGGGAAACCGGCTCCGCCTCGTCCGCGAAGTTTTGATTTTTTAACTTCATCGATAACATCAAGAGAGGATTTCTCCATAGTTTTTTTCAATGCGGCCCCTGGAGTATAGTCACTAAAAAAGACAGGCCCTTTTTCAAAAACTTTATTGATCACATGGGTGTCTTGAAGTTTTTCATGAATTTTTGAAATAGAAGTACCTTTTTTCATTTCGTTCACCAGAACATTGATTTTCGCTGGAGTCAGTCGAGTAAAGATTCTGTCGTTGATCATGGCGGCAGGTTCTTGATCACTCATCCCAAGACAAGAGGTTTTGTACAGTCCAATTTTTTGATCGGATGAGGTTTCGCCAAAAGGGATTCCCGCCTCTTTTTCAAAGGCTTTTTCAGCAGCTAAGGCTCCAGCCATTTCTGCGGTGGCACTGGTGTTTAGATAAACGGTGTAGTTTCCACGATGATTTTTTGAAAAAAAATGATAAAAAGTAGCGGTGCCTTCAACCTGAACTTGAGGGAGTTCGAGTTCTTCGGCAAGCAGGGCTATAATTTCAATGGGTATATATCGATATTCGTCTTGAACTTCTCTAAGCATCGGAACAAGTTGAGTGGCATCGTGATTGTATTTTTTAAGAAGCGTTTGGATTGTCGATGAAAAATTAGTTGTGCTCATGCTGACCCCATAATGATTTGGACACTATGGTAGGCTTATTTTTTCATTTTGCAAAGAGCATTCTGCAAAAGTTTTTATATGAAAATTTTTGTCGGTAAACTTTGAATTTTTGTTTCAGGTCATTCCAATGTAAATACACATTACCAGAGAGGCACACAGCACCGGAGACACCTAAAATATAATTAAACTCTGTGACTCCAATCGCGGCGCCTAATGTCAAAGAAGTCATAACTGTTGATACCACACCGACACCAATCATGGTCAAAAAACGCACGCGTTCCATGCTTTTGTAGAGAGTAGGATTTTTTTCTCGGTCTTCGAAAATACTTTTAATGTTGGTATCCCAGGGTAAACCATGGGCACTGAGGATTTGTTCCTGCTTTTTTTGTCGTATGTAAGTAACAAATCGTTCTAATGTTCCTTGGGCTAACATTCCCTGGGCTGAAGCCAATAGAACACCCGTTTCAAATTTTAGAAAGCTAAAGTCATTAAAAATCGGGGCTTCTGGTTGAAGCAGGTAACCGGCGCCGAGAACGACCCCTGCGACGATATTGGCATAGAGGACTTCTAAAGTGTACCACTTAGTGGCGACTTCAGCGAGACGAGCATCTTCTAGGGATTGCTGAATCCAACCTTTTTTATTCAGAAATCGAGTTTCCCAATCCAGGTTAATCATAAGTCCCCAACTCATGAGTCCGGCGGCTAAACCTCCTATCAAAGAGGTTTCTAAATTTAAACCATATTGCAAAAGTATAATTTGAGTGGCACTTCCTCCAATACCAACAAAACGAACATTGGCCATTGTGATCCGCCAAGGGTGAAGCTCACTATAGTCCCGAACCGCCTGCGAAAGAGACCGACTGAGTGAAAGAGTGACGGACTTAGCGTTATGAAACCCTTTGGAAAGGGGTTTTAATAAGGGAGGAAGGCTTTCTTGAACACGGGGTTGTTTCTGATCTCCCGGCATAACAACGACAAACTGTGTTTGGATATGCGAGAGTAAACCCAAGGATTGAAGGACCGTTTTGATGTTTTGATTCAATTCTGCAGGGTTTTTGCCTTCAATGGTTCGTGTTTCAATCTGAGGGAGGTGGTAGTGTTGTACAAACTCTGATGAGTTGTTTGACAAAGTATTCGTAGGTATTACGGGTTGAAATGAATAATTGATTTCGTCCTTTTGGGGCTCAGATTGGGCCAGGGCTTTTTGGCTTAGGGTGAAGCCTAAAATTAAGATCAAATTGAATAATAAAAGCTTGAACCTAGACACTCTGTTTGAACTCCTGAAAATGAATTTCCTAAAACCAAAAGCAAGGTGCGAACATAGCAGATCTCAGCTTAAATTTCATGTCTTTTATTTATCATATGTTTTTATTGTACCGATGACTTTTACTTATGGTGGGAGGTTTGTGATTCGAATTGTATTTGACCCTATGACCATGTTCCGAGTAAGTCTAAACAATCAGATGTAGAAAGGTGTTATGCCAGAAGAACAAAAGACTGTAGTTTCTAAGCGAAAATGGACAAGTCTAGAAATCGCAGATCAGATGTTTAAAGACGCCTTTCTTGTCAAAAAAACCCGTTTTTCTCATCTTCACCCAAACCTTACTAACGAAGAACTTCAAAAAAAAACTATTGAGTATTTTAAAAAATTAAATCAGGAAAAAGACCAATGAAGAGTCTTCTTGATGTATTAAAGGATGTTGTGGATCGCTTCGATGAAGCAAGTATCGAGTACTTTCTTGTCGGCTCATTAGCGGCTATGTATTATGGTCGTCCTCGCTTTACTCAGGATGTTGATTTGGTTGTGAGAATTAAAGCCCGACAGATTTCACAATTTGAGAATTTATTTCAAATCGATGAATATTATTGTCCACCCAAAGAAGTTTTGCATGATGAAATTATCAGACGAGGGAGCTTTAATCTCATCAATCAAAGCTCAGGGATTAAGGTTGATATTGTGATTGATAAGGAAACTGCTTTTTATAATTCTGAATTCTCTCGAAGAAAAAAACTCGAGATTGCTCCTGGAATTAATGTTTTTATAGCATCCCCCGAAGATTTAATTCTAAAAAAACTTGAATATTACCGTGAAGGCCAATCTGAAAAACACTTAAATGACATTCGTGATATCATAATGAATGTAAAGATCGATGAGACTTATATTCAAGAATGGATCGTGCGACTGAATCTTAAAGATGAATGGTGTAAAGTATAGTTTTAAAAAATATAAGACAAACTGAGTGATTTAAATAAATTGATGGAATATAACTTCTTCGGTCGTATTTTCATCTGAAACATTAACATGAAGTTCCCAGACACCATTCATTAAAAAGTAAATTTTTGAAAGTACAAATCTTCCCACTTTCAAATTTCCAAAAATATTTGTTTCAGTTGTGATTTTTATGGGAGATGAACCATGGGGTTTCCCAGTTTCACAAAGGCTCATCCAAAGGTGAGCTTTAATTTTTTTTCCAACCCACTGTTCTTTCTGGGTTGCAGGATCTCTAAAGATGAGTCGTGCGCGACCTTCAGAAGAATTACTTTTAGTATAAAGATGTGGAGTGTCGTCCCATTCAAGTTCTACACAAGAATTAAATTGTGCAAGATATTTTTGTCCTGAAGAACACGGACTGCCATAGGAAGCCGTTGTATAAAATAGAAAACTAAAAAACATAAGCAATAGAGCTGAAGTAGTAGTAAAAGATCGCATAAAACCTCACTTTTTTAGATAAAAAAACGTATTTCAAAAGTCAGTTCATTTTGATCTGAAGGAAAGATTTCTACACATTTAGACTGACTGTAGGATTGAAGACCTAATAAAAGAATGGCTGAAAATAAAATTGATCTCATATGTATTTACTCCTCAGTTATTGGGGTTTTATATCTTAACTTCAGACAGTTGTTTTAATTTTTTTCTTTTTTGGAAATTTTTACTTATGGCGGGGAGGGGGGTATTTTGGAACACGATCAATGAATTTGAAATAAGGATCCACTTTAACTTCTTCCGCGTCTTTGAGATAGGGCTTTATCTTATTGTAATTACGTTGATCACCAGGGGTAACAAAGGTGACGGCTTTTCCAGATCGACCGGCGCGAGCGGTTCTACCAATGCGGTGAAGAAAGTCCTCTCCTTCAAAAGGGAGATCAAAATTAAATACATACTCAACGTGGGGTACATCGAGACCTCGGGCTAAAAGATCTGTGGTCACCATGATGCGAATCTCTCCAGCTCGAAACTCTCGAACCACGCGGTTACGGTGGCCTTGAGTCAACCCTCCGTGAATGTAATCCGTTTCATAGCCATATTCTTTTAAGTATTTACCGACGGTTTCACAGCGTTCTTGATCGCCAGCAAAAAGAATCACTCCACCTTTCGTGGCATTGAGTTCATCCAACAGTCGATCATTTTTCATGGTTCGGTCTAAAAAAAGCACTTTTTGTTTAAGCCCTGTCACGGGTTCTTCGGCTTGAGCGGCGCGGATCATTTTATATTCGCCATGGATAAATATTTTAGCTATGGCTTCTACATTTGAGTTAAAACTCGCAGAGAACATAAATGTTTGTTGAGGTCCACGAAGTGTACTTTGAATTTGTTTAAGTTGGGGAGCAAAGCCCATGTCCAACATACGATCGGCTTCATCAATGACCATGAGTTGAACTTTTTGAAGAAGAAGTTTGTTCGTTATAAGATGATCATTGAGGCGGCCAGGAGTTCCAATGATCAATCTTGGATTTTTTTTTAGTTGGCTGACTTGTTTTGCACTCGGAAGTCCTCCGATGACAAGACACGTGGAGACCGGCAATTCCGCACAGAGCTCTTCAAAAACCTTATGAATTTGTTGAGCCATCTCTCGGCTGGGAGCAAGAATCACAGCTCGTGAATCCGATTTTTTTTGTAAATGAGTCAAAAGAGCTAAAGCAAAGGCCAAGGTTTTTCCACTTCCAGTTTGCGCAATTCCAATAAGGCTAGATCCATCAAGCCCAGCGGGGATGGCTTGGGTTTGAATCGGTGTCGGTGTTGTGATTTTCATTTTTTCTAGGGCTTTTAAAAGTTCTGGAGCCAAAGACATTTCGCTAAATAATTTCATATGTCGGTATTCCTAAATAATTTCGAAAGACATAACACAAGCGGGTAGGATGAGATAGAACTATTTCATTTTACTTGAGCTGCAAGGATCTGCCCCAGGGCGATGCCCCCATCATTTGGGGGAACTTGATGATGCCAAAAGACTTCAAAGTGGTTCTGGCGGAGTTTTTGAATGATGAGTTCAGTCAGTAGACGATTTTGAAAAACACCACCAGAAAGGACCACATTTTTTTCGCCACAATGTTGGGCGACACTCAGGGCTCCTTCGGCCAAGGCATTATGAAATTTAAAAGAAACCAGTGCAAGATCCTCCTTCTCTTTTTGAATACTTTCGATCATAGGCCCCCAGTCCAAAAGAATATTATTTTCAGTTTGAATTAATGGCAGGAAATAGGCCAGAGTTTGCGCATCAGAATTAAATGGACTTGTAGAATTTATATAATTCTCGGCCATGGATTGCAGTCGCTGAGCGATTTCGCCCTCGTAACTCTGAGGTTCTACAAACCCCAAAAGGGCCCCCAAAGCATCAAAAAGTCGACCCATACTGGAAGTGCGTGGAGAGTTAATATTTTTCTCAATTTGTTTAAAGAAAGAGCACTGAATCTCCAATGGAAATACAGATGTCGCTTCTAAAGCAAGTTTAGAGTTACGTTGAAGTTCGCTCAGAATTCCGGCCAGGGCTCGGAGGGGTTCTTTAGAAGCTCGATCTCCTCCAGGAAGAGGAAAGGGGCGCAGGTTGCCCAAGCGTTGAAAGCCATTGCGAGTGATTTTTAAAAATTCGCCCCCCCAAAGAGTTCCGTCAGACCCCAAACCGGTGCCATCCCATACTAAAGCCAGGGCGGGTGGGGAAAGGGAATTCTCAGCCATACAGCTAAGGGCATGGGCATAGTGGTGTTGCACGCCTATCGTATTTATTTTTAGATTTTTGTTTAAGTTCGCCCACTGCGTGGAAAGATAATCGGGGTGCAAGTCGTAGGCGATTTTTTTAATCTCTGGGTTGTAGGTTTTTTGAAAGTCGTTGATCGTGTTCAAAAAAGACTCGTAGGATTTTTCATTTTCAAGATCCCCGATATGTTGACTGATAAAAACCTGAGACTGAATTTTTAAAGCCACAGTGTTTTTTAAATATCCTCCGACGGCAATAATGGATTCATTCAATGGATCATCATAAGAAGTCATAAAAGGCTCAATCGAAATGGGTGTGGGGGCATAACCGCGGGCACGTCGTAGTATTTGAGGCTGGTTTAAAATGTTTTGAACAATCGAGTCATCTTCAGGTCTTCGAATGGGGCGATTGTGAACTAAAAAATAATCCGCGATATTTTTAAGCCTTGTTACGGCTTCTGTTTCATCAGTACAAATGGGCTCATCGGAAAGGTTTCCACTGGTCACAATCAGTGGTTCCTGCAACTCTTTCATCAAAAGCGCGTGGGTCCCTGTATAGGGTAGCAGTACACCCAAACGATTTTGAAGAGGTGCCACGGACGCGTTCATTTTTTTGGCCATGGCGTCTTGGCGTTGATTCAGTAAAACAATCGGGGATTCAAGGGAGTTTAACCATTTTTCTTCTTCTATTGAAATTTGGCAATATTCCCGAACAGAGTTTAGAGAGGGAAACATAAGAACAAAGGGTTTTGATTTTCGTCGTTTACGTTTTCGTAGTTTATTGACAGCGTTTTCATCTAGGGCTCTTGCGATGAATTGAAAACCTCCAAGTCCTTTAAGGGCTAAAATATTTCCGGCAAATAAAAGATCCTTTACTTTTTTCCAAATCAAATTGTCGCGTTGATCTTTAAGTAAGAGATTTCCCTCTCGATCCCAAAGCTCTAATTGGGGGCCACAGTGGGAACAACAATTCGTTTGAGAGTGAAAACGTAGGGACTCTGGGGCCTTGTATTCCGTGAGGCATTCTTCACACATATCAAAAAGATTCATGCTTGTATTGGCTCGATCAAAGGGAAGACCTTCTACTAGGCTATACCGAGGGCCGCATTGAGCACAGGTGGTAAAGGGATAAAGGTATCGACGATTCGTCGGATCAAAAATTTCAGAATTGCACGTCTCGCAAATTTTAAAGTCAGGGGGGAGGGTTGTTGATCTTTGAACTTTAGAAAAACTTTCTCGAATTTCAAGGTGGCTAAAAGTATTTTCTTCTGATGACAACCAAGTGACTTGGATAGATTGAATTTGAGCTGGAGATTTGATTTTTGTCTGAACCTCATTAAGCCAAATTTGCAATTGATCCTGGGGACCTTCGAGTTCTGCGGTAACTCCATCGCCGGTGTTTTGAATCCACCCATAGAGCTGACGTTTTTGAGCCATCACGAACAGTTGAGGGCGAAAGCCAACTCCTTGGATAAGACCTTTAAATTCCACATGCAGTCTGGATTTCATAGTTTGTATTTAGTCGTAGTTATTAAACAGTGGCAAGACTTTTAAAAACTAAAGGATTAATTTTTTCAATTCCTGTTGAGAGTAGATGTAATCGGCATAGATCATTGTATTTGTAATGTTACGATGCCCTAGGGCCACCTGCACCAGGCGAATGTCTTTTGTCTTTTGGTAAAGATCAATGGCAAAAGTGTGCCGAAGAGAGTGAAATTTTTTTGGAACGGGTCTATAGAAAAGCCAAATTTGGTAGAGCCGATCATAGGAAATTGGAAAAAGGGGACCTTTTTCTTGGTTGTCTGCATATTTTTTTAGGCGTTGAAAAAGTTGGGAGGTCAAGGGTATTTCGCGATCATTGCTTCCCTTGATGCCTTTTATAAAAACAGACTCATCGTAGGTGTTGAGATCTTCATGGGTGAGGTTTAAAATTTCCTGTGCTCGTCCCCCGGTTTTTAGGGCGAGAGAAAGGACCAGACAATTTCTAACATCTTGATTTTGATAATCGGTTAAGATTTTTACTAAACGTTCCTTTTCGGGTTGAAGAAGGTATTTATTTTTATTTAAAGAATATCTCATGGTTGAAGCACCAGGTGAACAAATTTTAAATATCGAAATTCATGCGAGGCATGGGGAAAAGGATGATCAGGTCCTTGTCCGCTGACTCTTAGG
>ERZ795056.7495-NODE-7495-length-10456-cov-36.853379_pt1 | contig 10456 bp, 4 predicted proteins | sample MGYA00375140_ERZ795056 | MGnify/ENA primary metagenome ERZ795056 (study PRJEB30185, sample SAMN05720227) | activated sludge metagenome | isolation source: Anaerobic digester | place: USA | collected 2015-03-09 ...
TACATGAAACACAAAGCGCGCGACTACGTTCGGGCGGCGAATGCGATTGGCGCATCGCATACGCGACGCATGTTCGTGCACATTTTTCCGAACATTTCGCACGTGGTTCTGGTGCAACTTTCGTTGCACGTGGTGCTTTTCATCAAGAGCGAAGTGATCTTGTCATTCTTGGGCTTCGGTGTACCGGTTGATACCGTGAGTTGGGGCTCGATGCTCAATGAATCGCAGAACGAATTGATCCTCGGTTACTGGTGGCAACTTGCTGCCGCTACGGCGTTTATGGCCGTACTCGTGACGGCGTTTAGCTTGTTTACCGATGCGCTGCGTGACGCGCTTGATCCGAAGTTGAAATAAGGAGCGCATGATGACAACACCCCTCCTTTCTGTAAAAAACCTGCGCGTCAAATTTCGCCTCGACAAGAAAAATTCGTTCGACGCACTGAAGGGCATTTCGTTTGACGTCATGCCGAACCAGACCGTTGCGCTTGTAGGCGAATCTGGGTCTGGCAAGTCCGTAACGTCGCTGGCGGTGCTGGGCTTGTTGCCCAAGGAAAATGCCACGGTTGATAAAGCGAGTGTCATCGAGTTCGATGGCAAGAACTTGCTGACACTGTCGAATACCGAAAAGCGCGCGCTTCGCGGCAGTAAGATCTCGATGATTTTTCAGGAGCCCATGAGTTCGCTGAATCCAGTGTTCACTGTCGGCTACCAAATCGAAGAGGTGCTGAAAGAGCATAAGGGCTTGTCTGGCAAGGCAGCGCGTGACCGTGCGATTGCTTTGCTCACTGAGGTGGGCATCCCAGAACCCAACATAAAAATCGACAGTTTCCCGCATCAAATGTCTGGCGGGCAGCAGCAGCGCGTGATGATCGCAATGGCGATCGCCTGTGAGCCGCGTTTATTGATCGCTGACGAGCCGACGACCGCGTTGGACGTGACGATCCAAAAACAGATTCTTGATCTTCTCGCCGCGCTTCAAAAGAAACACGGCATGAGCGTGCTTTTCATCACGCACGATTTGGCGGTCGTAGGCGACATTGCCGATCACGTAGTGGTGATGCGGAACGGTGAAATTCGCGAGCAGGGCGCTTCGAAGCAAGTGTTTGCGGCGCCTACCGACGATTACACGCGAGCGCTGTTGGCGTGCCGCCCGGTCGTGGATTCGCGCCCGAAACGATTGCCGGTGATCGACGATTTCATGGCCGGACGTGCCGACGCGATGCGTCTCGAACAGCGTTCACGTGGGGTTCTGGAGACAGACCCGGTGGTGCTGGAAGTGAAAGGCTTATGCAAAGATTTCGTTTCGCGTGAAGGCTTGTTTGGCAAGCGCGTGTTTCATGCGGCGAAGGATGTTTCGTTCAAGCTCCGCAAAGGAAAAACGCTGGGCCTCGTCGGTGAATCCGGTTCTGGAAAAACGACCGTGGGCCTGACAATCATGCGCTTGCATGAAGCGACGAAGGGCGAGGCGTGGTTTAACGGTCAAAACATCTTCGCTTTGTCGGAAGCGGAGTTTTTGCCGTACAAAAAACGCATCCAAATCATTTTCCAAAACCCGTATGCGTCGCTCAACCCGCGATTCACTGTGGGACAAATCATCTGCGAACCGATGGTCATTCACGGCATCGGCGAAAACTCGGAGGCTCGCGCCAAGATGGCGTTTGAGTTGCTTGCGAAAGTGGGCTTGCCGGAAATGAGTTTCTACAAGTACCCACACGAATTTTCGGGTGGCCAGCGCCAGCGCATCGCCATCGCGCGCTGCCTCACGATGAAGCCGGATATCCTCATCTGTGATGAATCGGTGTCTGCATTGGACGTTTCTGTGCAGGCGCAGGTTCTGAACTTGCTGCAAGACTTGCAAGACGAATTTGGAATGAGCTACATCTTCATCTCGCACGACTTGGCCGTTGTTAAGTACATGAGCGACGAAGTGATGGTCATGAGCGAAGGAAATGTGGTCGAGCAGGGTGACTCCGACACGCTTTATTCCTCACCGCAACAAGCTTACACGCGCAAACTGCTGGATTCGATCCCTAAGGGTGTGAGCGCGCTGACGTAGCGCGCAGCTCGTTAGCTGCACCTGTGCTGCGACCTCAGCGGTCGCGGCGCAAACGCTCCCGAGTGATTCGGGGCATTGTGAAAATCTTCAACCATCGCAGGCTCACGTCCGCAAACGTGAGCGGCGGCGCGTGCTCGTCGGGGCGGTGAGCGCCTTTCGCCAACTGTTGCAGGTCTGCAACGGAAAAAGTATGGCTTTGCTTCTCTGACGACCGCTGTATAGCGGTTTTGCCATGTTTATTGCAAAAGTCGACAATGTAGATTATTGGTCTGTAACGTATTATCAGCTGTCGTTTAGACACTAAAGCTGTAACGAAAGAAATTCGACATTCAAACGCCCTGCGACGCTTTCCAAAGTTGCGTATGTACCGTTTGGTGTAAAAAAGATTTTAAAATTCAATCAGTTATAGTATTTGTTTCGGATGACGCGATGTCTGCCAAGTGACCTTGCCGCGTCGTTCGCTCGTAGTCACCCGTAGGAAATACGACAGAGAGATGACAGAATCAAAGATGTCTTTACACCAACCGCCCGCTTTGGGATTTCAGGGGTTTTTTTATGATCAAAAAGAAGCAATTAGTTGTTGCTATCGCAGCAACATTTGTGGCCAGTGGCGTTGCTTATGCGCAACAAGCCACGCAAAAGGTCGAGAAGATTGAAATTACGGGTTCGAACATCAAGCGGACCGACGTCGAAACCGTCGCGCCAGTTGACGTTATCACCCGTGAGCAGATCGAAAAATCGGGCCAACCGACGATCGCTGAAGTTCTTCGTAACGTTCCCGCCAACAGCGGTAACAGCTACAGCGAGAGCTTCTCGAACAGCTTCGCACCAGGCGCCTCCGGCATTTCCCTTCGTGGTCTTGGCCAAAAAGCAACGCTCGTTCTGATCAACGGCCGCCGCACGGCTGGCTACGGTTTTGCACAAAACTTGCAAGACACGTTCGTTGACTTGAACTCGATCCCAGCTTCTGCTGTTGAGCGTATCGAAATCCTGAAAGACGGCGCTTCCGCTGTTTACGGTTCTGACGCGATTGCTGGCGTGGTCAACGTCATCATGCGTAAGGACTACAAGGGTATCGAGTTCACTGCAGGTGCGGGCTCGGCTGCTGGCAATGGCGACTATCGCTTTAGCGCCACCGCTGGTTTCGGCGACTTGGGTCGTGACAAGTACTCGGTCTTGGCTGTTGTCGACTACTACAAGCGTGACTTGGTCATGTTGAACGAGACTGACTTCGGTGCCTCTGCCGACTACCGCGGCAAAGTTGGCGGCGGTCGTAACTTCACGTCGCTCACCGGTTTGGGCACGTGGCAGCAGTACACGAATGCTGGCGTTGCAACGCAGAACTTCAAGGCGGTTGATAACTGTGCAGCCGTCGGCGGCACCGTAATGAACGGCCCTCAAGCCGTCGCTGCAGGTCTTATCAATCTGTCGGGCAACCAGTCAGCGGCTACACTCGCGACGCTGAACGCGCGCGCAGCGGCTAGCAACACGTTCTGTACGTTCGACAACAACGGCGCGATCACTGCAATGCCTGGCACGGAGCGTATCGGCTTCCTGACACGTGGCACGATGGAGTTGTCGCCAACTATGCAAGCGTACGCAGAGTTGGGCCTGTCGAAGGTAGACAGCGTTCAGACGTTCACGCGTCCGTTCTTCAATACGACAGCGCTGACCCCAACCCCGTTGGGCCTCAAGCCATTTAGCTACACCATCAACTTCGCGCCTGGCGTTGCGGGCAACCCGTTCAGCACCTTGGCACGTTACGCTGGCGCCCTGAATGATTTGGGCACGCGCGACACGTCGATTGGTTCTGATTCGATGCGTGTTTTGGCTGGCTTGAAATACTCGTTCGGCTCGTGGGACGGTGACAGCGCAATCGGCTGGTCGCAAAACAAAGTTCGCTCTGACGGCTCGAACCGCCTGAGTATCGATGGTGTTAGCTCGGCATTCGGCATCACCTCCGCTGCTCAGCCACCTGTGCCTACGTCGACCAGCGCTACGTACAACCTGAACAACTCTTCGCTGAACAGCGCTGCTGCACGCGACGCATTGCGCATCGGTGTTCCGCGTACTTCGAAGTCTGAGTTGTTCTTCGCTGACACGCGTTTGTCGACTGAGTTCGGTCAGTTGCCTGGCGGTCCAGTGGGCCTCGCCGTTGGCGCTGAATACCGTTCTGAGAAGATTGCTGACGTACCGTCCGCAGCTGCTCAAGCCGGTCAGATCATGGGCCAAGGCATCACGGCTACCAACGGTGACCGCAACAGCATCGCTGTGTTCGCAGAAGCTGGCTTGCCAATCACGAAGTCTTTGGAAGCGCAGCTCGCAGTTCGCTCGGATCGCTACAGCGACTACGGCAGCTCGACGGTACCTAAAGTCGGCATGAAGTGGAAAGTTTCGCCAGAGTTCTTGTTGCGTGCTAACTGGGGCCAAGGCTTCCGCGCACCAACGCTGCCTGAAATTTCTCCTTCTGTCGCTACGTTCTTCGTTCAAGTTAACGACCCTGTGACGAATGCTTCTGGCGTTCAGATTTCTGGTATTTACGCCGGCAATCCAAACCTGAAGGCAGAAACGTCGAAGAGCACCACCATTGGCGCGGTGTTTGAGCCAACGAAGGACTTCAACGTCGGCGTGAACTGGTACAGCATTGACTGGAAAGACCAGATCTCTTCGTACAGCTTCCAGACGCTCGTTAACAACAACGGCATCATCAACGGCGTCCAGCGCGGCGTAGTGACGCGTGACCCAGTTACGAACAACATCGTGACGGTTGCGACCAACTACACCAACGTCGCTCAGGTCAGCACTCGCGGTCTTGACTTTGACGCCGTGTACCGTATGAACACCCTGTACGGCAAGCTCGCCTTCGGCTTGGCTGGTTCGTACATGGAGTCGTACAAAGACGGTGACGAGTACGTAGGCCAAAACGGCTACGGCATCTCGCTTCCACGTCTGCGCGGCAACATGTCGTTGGATTGGTCGCAAGGTCCTTACTCTGCTCGCGTAACGGCGAACTACATCCACAGCTACTACCAAGCGCTGTTGGCAGGTTCGTACTACTCGACGTTGAACGATCCACGCTTCCAAACTGGCGTTGCTGGCGAGAAGATTGGTTCGCGCACCACGATCGACTTGTTCGGCGGTTACGAATTCAACAACAAGCTCAAGATCAACGCATCGGTCTTGAACGTGATGAATCGTAAGCCACCGTATGATCCGGGTGCTTCGTCAACCTACATCTACGACTTCACACAATACGACGTTCGTGGCCGTGCGTACCGCATGAACATGACGTACAAGTTCCGCTAGTCGGGAATAGGTAGTTCCGGGTCGATTCGTCGGCTCGGACGCAAAAAAAGGAGGCTACGGCCTCCTTTTTTTGTATCCACGCGCCGGCACACACCATTGTGCGAGGCCGTACACATCTAACTTGCTGCTAACGATGACTCAGCTTGGGCGAAGGCCGCCGGTTCGTGGCATCATTTAAGCCTTAGTCGACCAACATCAGGAAATCTCAAAATGAAATTGTTACGAACGCTACGCGCGGCCGTACTCCCAGTGATTCTGGCAGTTGCTGCCGGCATCGCGGGCACTGCGCACGCTCAGGTAACGCCACTTATTCCAGTCGAAACACTTTTTCGAAAGTCGGAATATCGCTCGCCTACTTTCTCGCCCGACCAAAAATTCATGGCAGCGCTGGTCCCGGTCAACAGTCGATTTAACTTGGTCGTGATTGATCTAGAGAAGCGAAACGCTAATCGAGTGACTAACTTTGACAAAGCCGATGTCTTGGATTTTTCGTGGGCTAGTAATGAACGGCTGCTGTTCACAACGGGCGATGAGCAGCAATTTGTGGCTAATGCTGGCGACGGCGGACTATTCGCAGTGGATCGCGATGGCCGAAACTCGCGCGTACTAATTGCCCCGTTTACGGAAAAGCAAGGGCAGTACGTCTTGCGTCAGACGTCGTTTCGCGGCCGCATTAAGGGCGAAAAAGACGAAGTGCTGGTTGAGTCAAACGATCGATCTTCCGACACACTCGATATTTATCGGATGAATATTTTCAACGGACGCAAGAAGTTGGTTACGTTCGATTCTCCGGGCTTGGTTTCACGATGGGTGCTAGATAGCGACCGAGTGCCGCGAGCTTTACTTCGCCGCGACCCGCTTACGCGCGTTACTGAATTTATGTATCGAAGCGGAGATGGGCAGCCTTACAAGACGCTGCGGCAATGGGGTTTTGACGTCAAGGATGTCGTGATTCCCTTAGGGTTTGAAAAGAACAAGCGGTCGATGTGGGTTGCAAGCAATATTGGCCGTGACACTATGGCGTTTTTCCGCTTTGATCCAGAGACGAACACGCTTGGCGAACTCATTTATGGAGACGATCGCTTCGACATGCGCTCGACAGACTTCAACGGCGGCTTTTCGGGGGTCAATGGAGCGTTGCGATTTGGCGGTGGCGACGATGACGACGAAGATCGCGTGATTGGTGTCTCTTTCGTCGGGGATAAGCCGAAGACCGTTTGGTTTGACGAGGCCGCCAAGAAGACACAGGCCATGCTTGACGCCGCATTGCCTGCAGGTAATTACAACTCATGGGCACCCGGACGCAACCGCACGCTTGTGTTCTCACGTTCGGATCGAGACCCAGGCAAGTACTACATCTATGATCAGACAAAGAAGTCGTTGGAGGACACGGGGATTCAACCGCGCCGTTGGATCGATCCTAAGCAGATGCGTCCCATGCAATACGTGAGCTGGACAGGTCTCGACGGCAAGAAAGTGGATGGGTATCTAACGCTTCCGGAGTCCTATAAACCGGGTTCGCCTGTGCCGCTGATTCTTCACCCCCACGGTGGCCCTTGGTTGCGTGACATTTGGGGATTTAACAATGAAGTGCAATTCATGGCTAACCGCGGTTACGCCGTGCTCCAGCCAAACTTCCGCGGCTCCGTTGGTTATGGCCGGGCCAATTTGCTGTCGAGCTTTAAGGATTTTGGCGGGAATATGATCGACGATCAGCTCGCTGGCGTTGAGTGGGCGATTAAAGAAGGGTACGCGGACAAGAATCGTCTCGCGGTGTATGGCGCAAGCTACGGTGGATATTCGGCGCTTATGGCACTGGTTAAGCGGCCGGACTGGTTCAAATGGGGCGTGAACTACGTTGGCGTTTCCGACCTTTTCACGCTTTTCGACACAGACCTTTCAGTTCGATACGGCAAAGGGGGAGAGGAGTGGTTCGCTAGCGCGATTGGTCACCCCAAAGCGGATCGAGAGGCGTTTGAACGTGCTTCACCCGCGAGACATGTTGACAAAATTAAGGCACCGGTGTTTCACGCGTACGGTGGCTTGGATCGAAATGTCGATATTGAAAACGGGCGTGTCATTCGTTCTGCTTTCGACAAAGCTGGCAAGTCGCAAGAGTGGATGTTCGTCGCCGACGAAGCGCACGGATATCGGCTCGACAAAAACGTATTCGAGTTCTACAACCGATTCGATACGTTTATGAAGAAGAACATGCCTGCACCAAAGTAGTTTCGCTGCAGCAATAAAAAAACGCGGCCTTGGCCGCGTTTTTTCTTGGTTGGGACAGAGCTTACTTCCCGATTTGCTCATCCAAAAACTTGAGCACCTGTGTGTACAGATCCACATTGTTCTCGAGTTTTCCGAAGCCGTGGCCCTCTTTCTCTTTGATGACGAACGCTTTTGGTGGGTTGCCGGCAGCTTTAAGTGCCTTGTCCATGCGGATGATTTGGTCGATGGGCACGCGGACGTCGTCTTGCCCCGCGTAGAGGAACACAGCGCCTTTGATCTTGTTTGCGTGGTTGACTGGCGACATGTCGCGCGTGATTTGTGAGCGAAGGTCGTTGGTGCCAATAACCGCTTTCCAGTAGTCGGTGAACGCCGGGTTCGCGACATAGTCCGTTTCAATCGACGTGTTTTGGTAGACCAGATCTGTCACGGCCAAGCCCGCGACGGCGCATTTGAATAGGTCTGGCGTCTTGACCATCGCTTGTAGGGCGGCATAACCGCCGTAGCTGGCTCCTGACATGCACGCACGCTTCGGGTCGGCGTAGCCTTCGTCTACAGCCCATTTAAGCGCGTCCTCGTGATCCTCAGACATCTGGCGACCGATGGTGCCAAAGCCTGCGCCGTAGATTTTGTTTCCCATGCCCGGGGTGATGCGGAAATTGGGCACAAGCACAGCGTAGCCACGCGACGCAAAGAGCTGTCCTTCGATCGTGCCGAAGCCACTGCCAAACTTGTCTGCGCGAACTGTAGGGCCACCGTGAATGTGGACGACGATGGGAAGTCGCGTGCCTTTCTTGTAGTCCTTCGGCAAGAACAAATAGCCCGGAATTTCGAGTCCGTCGCGCGTTTTGTAGCGAATCGGGCGCTGCTCGACGAGCTTGCCGTCTTGCCACGGCTTCGCCGCACCAATCTCTTCAAGCGTGAGTTTGGTCTGATCCAACAAGTACCAACGCATCGGCTTGATGTCGCTGTAGGACGAGACGAGGAACTTCTTGCCGTCTGGTGTGCGAGCGAAGGAATTGATCATGTTGGGCAGCGCGGTGTCGAGTAGGCGCTGCGTACGTGCGCGTCCTTCGTCCACCCACACGGTTTCGCGGCGATCCGCTTCAACGCGATAACCGAGTACTTTGTTCGTCTCTGGATCAATCAGCGGACCGGGAACCGATCCGCCCTGTGAGTCCGCACCCATGTCGAACTTCGGATGTGCGGCAATTTGTTCGCCGAGCTTTTTGGTGTTGGTGTCGTAACGATAAACCGCCATCGTGTCACGATCACGATTGGTCGCGACTTGCATGGTCACGCCGTCGGACTCAAAGGCCAACGGAACAAACACCGATCCTTTGTCGCGGTTGTAGCGGGCGATCTCTTCCCAGGGGCTGCTGCTGTCCTTGCGGTGCCAAACGACACGGGTGAGTTCGTCTTTTACGTTGGAAACGACGACGCGGGGCGTGAGCTTGTCATCAAGCAACCACTCGAAAGTGCCGTCGGCGGGACGACCGGAGGTCAGACTCACGGTTCGGCCATTGTTTAGGTTGAGTCGGTACAGGTCGTCTGAATCGGCCGAGGTTTGATTGCCTTGCACAATGATTTCGTCGGTGCTGCCGGGAATTGTGCGAACGAATTCGAGTGATCGGTAAACGTTTTGGTTGCGGGCGCGCGTTTCGCGGACCGTTGGCGCTAGACGGCGCGAGTTGGTGCCGTCCCGTCCGACGACAAAAAGGCCGCCACCGTCAAATTGGCCGGCTCCCGTAGGCGAATTGAACTGCCCGAGCGAAAACACAAGGCGCTCGTCGCCAACCCAGTTGACGCCGACCACGTCGAAGTCGTCGAAGGAGGTGAGCAGCGTGCCCTTGCGCGTTTCGAGGTCCATCACCATCAAGTTCATGCGGCCCTTGTGCGGCGCTGTGGCAGCGAGATACTTGCCCGACCGTGAGAGCGTCGGACTCGCAAGCTGAGGCGGTTTCCACGCTTCTTCTATGGTGAGCGGGGCGGGTTGTGCTAGCGCTGCCGTAGCAAGGCAGGTAGTGAGCACAAACGAGAACAGACGATGGAACATGGTCGGTGGCCTCATGAACTGTGGATGGAAAAATGGGATCGCCGAAACAAGCAATTGCCGGCGGGTTAAGCAAAGTACCGTGATCATAGTGAAGGGGGCCCTATCGACCAAGCATAAATCGACCGCAAACGACCGCTACATAAGGCTATACGCAGTAACTGGAAGCGTCTTTTCGACGTTGGTCACGCAAAACAACCGTTCATCCGTCCGGTTCGTACGGCGTCGCAAACTTCAGCTTTTTCGTTTTGCCAACTAAAAAGGCAGACGCTGCCCACAGTGTTGATTCGCAATCAGCGCAATCGCGCTGCGTAGGCACGTATTGCGCGCCGAAAACCATACGCTGTACGGTTCCAGCGATTGGCGCCGCGTTGGCAGCTACAACGCGCAGGGGATTCCACCCCATGGAATGTCATGAAACGGCCGCTCAACGTGTTGCATTGTCACAACGTGCGGCATACAGCTTTGTGCTTCAAGCGACATTCGTGCGGGATTTTGGGCAAAAAAAAGAATAAGTCGACTTTGCAAAAAAAAGTGTACGAAGCGCCGTGCAGCTGTCGATGCATCGAAAAAGCTGTATGCGTGAAAAAGTCCATGTTTTTGCTCGTTTGAAACGTAATTGCGCGCCGATTTGGATGCGAGGAAGTATAAAAAAACCAACAAAAACAAAGTGTTGCGATTTTTTTCGTATCAGCGCTTCAGTTGGCGACCAAGCGCGCACGATTGACCACTTTTCAGGAAATCGCTGACAACGGGCATGCACTCGTGCAGAATCACCGAGTCATCAATTTGTCATCTTTCGGGGTACTTTATGG
>ERZ795056.7496-NODE-7496-length-10456-cov-3.557735_pt1 | contig 10456 bp, 10 predicted proteins | sample MGYA00375140_ERZ795056 | MGnify/ENA primary metagenome ERZ795056 (study PRJEB30185, sample SAMN05720227) | activated sludge metagenome | isolation source: Anaerobic digester | place: USA | collected 2015-03-09 ...
ACCGCTTCCAAGGCCCAGCCGATCCGTCTGCTGAACGTCCCGAGGCCCTATGAGGTGAAGGACAAGCTGGAGGGGACGCGCTCCGAGGTGTTGGCCGAGGAGCGAGGACGCCAGAAGGAAGAGCTGCGCCGCGGCCTGATCAAGGACCTCAAGCTGGCCCTGCCCATCCCGCCGCGGCAGCGCGCGCTCGGCGACGTTCCCGAACCAACCGCGTCGGCCGTGCGCACCTGGTTCAGGCGCCAATCCAGCCGGCGGCCGTGCCGCACGAACGTGCCCACGCCGATGACCTTCGGCGTCTGGCTGGCCGGCCACCTGGGGCTGCTGCCGGAGAGCTGGCGCAGGACGCTGTTCGGCCAGCTTCCTCCCCAGGCGACGATTGAGCAGCCGGGGATACACGTCTGGCGCAAGCACTGGCTCAACCTGGTGGGCCGCGCCGGCCCGCCCCTGGTGGTGCTGATGCTGGTCATCGCGGGGGGCGCCCTGTTGCTGTCCGGGACGGTCACCATCGACGAACTGAATGCCGTGGCAGTGCTGGCGGGTTGGGCCGCGCTGTTCGTGATCTCCGCCGGCTGGCTGTGGTGGGAAGTCCAGGACTATCACAACGATGTCTACATCATCACGGACGATCGCATCATCGATATCGAAATGAAGCCGCTGGGGCTCAGCACAAAACGCCGGGAGGGCAGCCTCGAGAAGGTCCAGAACGTGGTGGCACAGCAGAACGGCTTCTGGGCCGCCGTGCTGAGGTACGGAGACGTGGTGATCAGCACCGCAGCTGCGGATGAGGGGTTCACGTTCAGCATGGTGGCCAACCCCAGGGTGGTCCAGTCGGTCGTGTTCCAGAAGCTGGCCGCATATCGCTCCAGGGCCGAAAAGCGCCGCGACGCGGCGCGACGGCAGGAGCTGATCGAGGCGCTGTCAGTGTACCATCAGCTGCGCGGGGTCAGTCCGCAGGACGATACGCCGCGCTGACCTACCAGCCGAACGCCAGCCGGTTGATCAGCCGCTCGGGCAACCCGGCCTGGCGCATCCGATTCTGTGTCACCTCGATCATATACTCCACGCGGCGCGCCTCCCAGGTGTGCGCATGCGTGTCGAGGATCGCGTACGCGGCGCGGCGATCGTTGTCGCGCGGCTGCCCGACGCTGCCCGGGTTGAAGATCGCGCGCCACTCTTCCTTGATCGCCAGCTGCTGGCCGACGGGCGGGGGCACCACCCGCACCTTGCTCTCCCCATCCACGGCCACGTGCACCGCAGGCACATGGGTGTGACCGACGAGGCAATAGGGCGTGTCGAACGCGGTCATATTCGCCAGCGCGACCGAGGGATGAAGGATGTATTCCCAGATCGGGTCGCGCGGGCTGCCGTGCGTCAGGGTGTACTGCCCGACGACGAGGGGCTGATTCGGCAGTGCGGCCAGCCAGGCCAGGCTGTCCTGGCTGAGGTGGGTGCGCGTCCAGACCACCGCGCGGCGCGCCTCAGGGTTGAACTCCTCGACATCCATGAGCCCCAGCGTGGCCCAGTCGTGATTGCCCACCACGGTGACCGCGCCGAGGTCGCGCACGCGTCGGATGCACTCGTCCGGCTCCGGGCCGTAGCCGACGGTGTCGCCAAGGCACCAGACCGCGTCATAGGCGCCCTGGGCATCCGCCAGGACGGCCTCGAGCGCGGTGAGATTCGCGTGGATGTCAGACAGGATCAGGACCCGCATGCAGTGCTCACCCCCCAGAATAGATGCCGGGGCATGATATCACGTTCCGTTGCGCCGTAGAAATGGGCCGCGTTAGGTCAGCTAAAATGTTACCGAGGCAGATATAGTTAGGCCAAATGAAAATGTTACCGAGGGCCTATGTCTGCCGAAGTCAAGATGACACTCAACGAACGCCGCAAGTACTTACTGCGCATGCGCCTGCGTTACCGGGGCGCGCAGCCGCCTGCTGGATGAGATGGTGCAAGTGACCGAACTGCATCGCAGGAGCCTGATCCGGCTGATGAAAGGCAGTTTGACACGTGTCGCCGGCGGTGCTAAGGTGGCACTGCTCGTTGACGTTTGCAGCGCAGCGATTCTTGTGGACCTGCTCTTCGGGTTACTCGCTTACCTTCCATCCGGCTTGGTTTCCACAGTTCCGGTTGCGCGCACATCCCATCCGGCCGCGCTGTTGCGGCAGCAACACCAAGGAAGGTGTTTCCTGAAATCCCGCCCCTACGCTCAACTGCTGTATCTGCTTGTCATTTGCGCGCTCGTCTTCGGTCAGCCCGCGGCTGCCGGCAGCTTCAGATCGACAAGAGCGTTTTCTGCCCGCAGCTCATCGCCGGCTGCCGGCGTCTTCGATTCGCCGCTGCCCCAACCGTCACCAACTCCACCTGCCGAGCCTCCGGCAGAATCGCAGGACTGCGCAGCCGAAGCATCTGATGACGCAGTGCTCCGAGTGAGCTTTGCGGCCGCCGAAGCGCGACCCGGCCAGGAAGCTGCACTTTCGTGGACCGTGCTCAACTGCCGACCGGCGAATCTGGAAGGTACTCAACTTACTTACGTCATCCCCCAAGGCTTTACTCTCAGCCCGCAGGACGTGCCCGCCCCGCTATCTTACAACCCCGATACTCGCACGGTCAGCGGTGGCCTTCCGTCGCTGGCTGCCGGAGCAACCCTCACCGCACAGTTCCCGCTCCGCGTGACCGGGCTGCGCACCGGTGTTCCGATGACGGTGACGAAGTACTACACCTTCGGCGGGCAGCGCATTGCCATGCGCGAGGGGCAGGGGCCATTCACCTACCTGCACGCCGATCACCTGGGTAGCACGCTGGCTGCCACCGACAGCAATGGCACTGTGCTTGGCGCAAATCAACCACGCTACTATGCCTACGGCACAGAGCGCCGGCCGAGCATCGCCAGCCTGCCAACGAGTTTCACGTACACCGGGCAACGGTCCGATGTTGGCACCGGGCTCATGTACTACGGTGCGCGCTACTATGACAGCCGTTTGGGCACGTTCATTCAGCCGGATACCATCGTGCCCGACCCCAACGACCCACAGAATCTGAACCGCTACGCATATACTAATAGTAATCCCCTCCGATATACAGATCCGTCAGGCCATATTCCCATTCCGTTGATCATCGGCGGCGCGATCTTGGTGATGAAGGCTATCGACTATGGCTGGACGGCCTACGATGCCTACCAGAGCCTGAAAATCGTGAACGATCCGAATGCATCTGATGCCGCCAAGGCCGACGCACAAGCGGACTTGGTGCTTACGGTAGGTGCTGAGCTAGCCGATCCCGATGAGTTTCTGCCTGTGTCGTTACCAACTGATGATCTGGCGCGTCACGGAATGCTTGCTTTCCTCGGCACAAGGTCAACCCGGAGAACGGCACAAGAACCCGCAGACTACGTGGCTCAAAAGCCAATCCAGACGCATCACTTCCTTACCAACAAGAGCATCAGCGGCTGGACCGATACCTTCAAGAATGTCGTGCAGAAGTACGGTTTGGACTTGGATGCCACATGGAACAAGGCCGACCTCCATCATCAGGGAAGTCACCCTGATGAATACCATGAATGGGTTTACCAGCAGCTCCAGATAATAGAGGCCAGGGCCGCTGGCGACCGAGATGTATTCCTGAAATGGTTCGATAAGTTGATCGCACAACCGGTTACTGAGCATCCGGAGATGCTTACCAAGGACTGGTGGAAATGAATCACGACGACCAACCCAAGTCACAGTATTACGAGGTACATCTCGTGGACATGGGGCCCGCGGGGGTCTCCTACCGTTACGAACGGAGTGGCGACGACGCCTTTGACGACCGTCGGTTCTACACAGGGGAACGAATAGCTGGTTGGCCGGACGCTGTCCACTTGAGAGTTAGCGGCCTAGTACAAGATGGCGTCTATGCGGGTCTCCACTGGATTGTCATCAGCGATCGGGTCCGCCAGGCTCTTCAACAATGTGGGCTAGATGAAGGCATTCAGTTTCTGCCGATCACCGTTGTCGATGCAGCAACTGGCATAGACCAAGGCGTGCATTGGGTCATCAACATTCTGCGCCAACTTAAGGCATTGGATGCAACTCACACTCGCTGGCTCCCAGGCTATGATCCGGCCGCACTATTGGCGACCGAGGATGATGTGATCTTGCGTGCGGGAAGTATTGTGAAGCCCGCTTTGCGTGACGAGATCGTACATGAAGAAGATATCTTTCGTCTAGAAGAGTGTCCCGTACATCTAATCGTGTCTTCGGCTCTTCGAGACTGTCTTGAAGATGCAGAAGCTGCAAGAGGCTTCAAGTTCAAGCCCATTCAGGCGTATTGAGGAATAAGCCAGGTATGCGGGGGAGTATACAAGGTTTTCTGATTTGGCCTCAAACGGCGAAAAGCGAGACGGATCGGTTGGACCACTCCCGCAAGTAGCGGCTTGCCAAGCGGCGTAATCCGTCATGCTGTGCTTCTGCATTGTTAAGGTTACTGGATTACTTCGCAGTAGTCGTAGTGGCTGTGGGTATGCCAATGAATGGACGCCAGTCTGAACGATGCCGCTTCCGCGAACAGCAGGGGTGTCAACTCAAGCTGGCAGCGCGCCAATTCATGACTGAAGCGCCGCCGGTGCACCTCCCACGAATCGCCTCGCTCCACCGAGACGGCGCCGATGAGACCGATACAGGGCAACTGAATCAAGGATCCTGCCATTTGTCCTTTCAGGTGCAGAGCTGTGGCCCTAGGCGCATTTCTCCCGTGCTGGCTGCTCTCAGTCATACTGGCGACGCGCCTGCACTCGGCCCGTGCCAGAATGCGGCCAGGCCACCCCAGGAGCACAAGACGATACAGCTCAGCTTATCGCTTTCGGTGACAATCTAGCTGCCGAGAACGCGGGAGGCAGAACGCGTGCTGCGCCCTGCCTTCGGTACATCGTCCCCGGCTGCGGCATTCCAAACGCGATCCGGCTGAAGACCCTTGTCTCGTCGGCCCGGCGCGGACATCAAGAAAACTCGGGCGGGCAGGGCGATCTGTCCGCCCTACTTCCCGATTCAGTTCCTCTGATACTTTGCCAGTCTTGAACGCGAAATGACAAGCCACCTCGAGGAATGACCTCATGGTTCCGCTCGAACACGGGGGGAAGGCGTGATTAGTCGCTGACTGGACGACCCCTGTTGGTGGTGGTGGATACACATACCTTGCCAGGAAGCTACCGCTTCGCGAGCTCGAATTTCAACCGAACGGTATACACGACCAAGGGGCCCAGAGTGTTTTGTCGCGCTGTTCACCCACGGTATAATGGCGAATTATCATGGGCATCATCAAAATCGTCATCGAAACCGGGTCACCGGAAGAGACGCAGGCCCTCGGCGCCGCGATCGCACAGCACCTGCAAGGGGGCGCGATCATCGCGCTCGCCGGCGACCTCGGCGCGGGCAAGACGACGTTCGTCCAGGGGCTGGGCCAGGGGTTGGGCGTGCGCGCCACGATCACCAGCCCGACATTCGTGCTGATCAACCGCTACCGCTGCGCGGACGGCCGCCAGCTGCAGCATGCGGACTGCTATCGACTCGCGAATGCGCCGCTGGAGATGTGGGACGCCGGGCTAACCGACCTGTTCCTGGGCGACGACGTCGTCGTGGTGGAATGGGCAGACCGCATCCCGGGGCTGCTCCCCGACGAGTATCTCGATGTCACCATCGAGCACCTTGATGGCGATGGCCGCCGCTTCACCTTCACCGCGCACGGCGCGCGCCACGCCGCCCTCCTCCAGGCCCTGGACCCATTCACGACGGAACGGGCGTAACACATGCTGTTAGCGATCGATACATCGACCCGCCAGGCGAGCATCGCACTCTACGATGCCGGGCAGCGCGTGCTCCTCTGCGAGCAATCGTGGCATTCGGCGAATCGCCACACCGAAGAACTCATGCCGGCCATCTCAACCCTGCTCCATCTGGCAGGATTGACGCCCGACGCCTTGACTGCGGTGGGCGTCGCGATCGGGCCGGGCTCCTTCACGGGATTGCGCGTCGGGCTGGCCGCGGCGAAGGGCCTCGCGCTGGCGCGCGGCCTGCCGTTGGTGGGCGTGCCGACCCTCGACGTGACCGCCCACCCGCACCAGTCGCAGCCGGTTCCGGTAGTCGCGGTGGCCCAGGCGGGCCGCGGGCGCGTCTACTGGGCGCCCTACGCGCACGGTCCGGCGGGCTGGGGACCGCAAGCGCCGTATGCACTCTCCACGGTCAGCGAGATGGCGAACGTCGTGGTGCGCCTGATCGCGTTCGCGGGCGAGCTCTCGGAGGCGGACCGCGAGACGCTGACCCGTTTCGCAGGCAAGGAGCGCGTGCTGTTTCTCTCCTCCGCGCACGGGCTCAGGCGGGCCGGCTACCTGGCCGAGCTGGCAGCCGCGCGGCTGGACCACGGACGGACCGACGACCCGGCCACCCTGAGCCCGATCTACCTGCAGCAGCCGGACGGGACGACTGTCCAGGCAGGAAGCCGCCCCGCGTGATGTTCCCGTATGTCTCGCCCATGGCGCCGGCCGACCTGGACGCGATCATGCCGCTGGAGCGCCAGGCGTTCGCGGATCCGTGGACGCGGCGCATGTACCTGAGCGACCTGACCGATAATGCGCTGGCCACCTACCGGGTGATCCGCAGTCCGGAGGGCAGCGCCCTGCCGCCCATACTGGCCTGGGGCGGCTTCTGGCTGTTGGTCGACGAGGCGCACATCGCCACGATCGCATCCCATCCCGACCATCGGGGGTGTGGGCTGGGCCAGTGGCTGCTGGTGGCCTTGCTGGATAAGGCGCTGGAACGCGGTGCACAGGTGGCCACACTAGAGGTCCGCACCAGCAACCTGGCCGCGCACGCGCTCTACGACAAGCTGGGCTTCGAGGTCGCGGGCGTTCGCCGCAAATACTATCGGGACGGCGAGGACGGGGTCATCATGACCACGCCCCCGCTTGGCAGCCCGGAGATGCAAGCCCGTCTGGACGGGGCGCGCGCGGACGCGCGCCATCGCATGGAACGCTGTTTTGGCGCCGGAGAGAACCCGGCGTAACCATACGAACGGACAGGGGATCGCGCGGATCCCCCGGTGAATGACGGAGGATCGGTTTGTGAGTGTAACCCCATTGCGAGTTGTCCCGTTGGGCGGCTTCGGCGAGATCGGCAAGAACCTGCTGGCGCTGGAATACGAGGACGACATCCTGGTGATCGATGCCGGCCTGATGTTTCCCGAAGGCGACATGCCCGGCATCGACCTGGTGTATCCTGAGATCACCTACCTGACCGAGCGAGCCGACCGGGTCCAGGCGATCGTGCTGACCCACGGGCATGAGGACCACATCGGTGCGCTGGCGTACCTGCTCAAGTACCTGGACGTGCCCGTGTACGCCACGCCGCTGACGCGCGGGCTGGCCGAAGTAAAGCTCAAGGAGGCCGGCTTGCTGGCCGACAGCGAGCTGCACACCGTGGACGCGGACAGCGTGCTCGAGCTCGGCTGCTTCCGGGTCGGGTTCTTCCACGTCTGCCACAGCATCCCCGACACGGTGGGCATCGTCGTACACACCCCCATCGGCACGGTGATACATGCGACCGACTACAAGTTCGACCACTACCCCATCGACGGCCGGCTGACCGACGTCGACAAGCTCCGCAGCCTGGGCGATGCGGGGGTCCTGCTGCTGCTCTCCGACTCGACGAACGCAGACTCGCCGGGGTACACGCCCTCGGAGCAAAGCGTGAACGAGACGCTGGAGCAGGTGATGTCGACCGCGCCCGGCCGCATCATCATCGCCACCTTCGCATCAAACATCTCGCGCATCGAACAGGTCGCACAGGCCGCGAGGCATCACGGGCGGCGCGTGGGCGTCATCGGCCGCAGCATGGTGAACAACGTGCGGATGGCGATGAACCTGGGCTATCTGAGTCTGAAGCCCGATGACCTGCTCAGCACGCACGAGATGAACAATCTGCCGCCGGAGCGCGTGGTGATCGTGTGCACCGGCAGCCAGGGGGAGCCGAGCGCGGTGCTGTCCCGCCTGGCCGGCAACGACCACCAACAGCTGCAGATCATGCCGACCGACACCGTGGTGCTGTCTGCCACGCCCATTCCCGGCAACGAGGAACTGGTCAACCACATCATCGACGACCTGTTCCGGCTCGGCGCGGATGTCATCTACTCCGATCTGTGCGACGTGCACGTGTCGGGCCACGGCAGCCAGGAAGACCTCAAGTACATGCTTTCGCTGGTGCGCCCGAAGTTCTTCGTGCCCATGCACGGCGAGTATCGCCACCTGGTGCTGCACTCGCGGCTGGGACGCGCAGTGGGCATCCCTGGGGAGAACATCCTGGTCGTGGAGAGCGGCCAGGTCATCGAGGTATTGCCGGACGCGATCCGGCTGGGCGAGCAGGTCGGCGGCGGGCACGTCCTCGTCGACGGGCTGAGCGTGGGCGACATCGGTGCGGCCGTGCTGCGCGATCGGCAGCACCTGGCGCGCGATGGCTTCCTGGTGGCGATGGTCGCCATCGACCGCGCGACCGGCGAGGTGGTGGGCGATCCGGAGATCCTGACCCGGGGCTTCGTGTATGTCGCAGAATCAGATGAGTTGATCGAGGGCGCGAAGGATCACATGTGGCAGGTGTTGCGCGGTCCCGACGGTGCGGCGTCGTCCACGCGCAACAAGATCAAGGACGCGCTGAGCAAGTACTGCTACAACCGGACGGGACGGCGCCCGCTGATCTTCCCCCTGGTGCTCGAAGTCTGAGCTCTTTGCCCCGCACCGGGCGGCGACGGCAAGCCCGTCGCCATTCGGCGCAGCGTGCGGCCGGATGGGCTGGCCGCACGCTGCGTCGAACCTACTCCGCCGGCGGCTCGATGGTCACAGGCTGGTTCACGTTCCGGAACTGCATGTCCATCTCCATCGCCATGCGCAATTTCGCCCCGCTGGCGCCCAGTTCCTCCGGAAAGGGCATGATCATGTCGAAGGCCATGACCTGCCGGCGCAGCTCGAGATTGGACCTGGTAATCCAGACGTCGATGACCGGTTTCATGTCCTGCAGGATTTCCTGCAGCTCCTGTTCAGAGAGCTCTTCCTGGTCGGTCATGGCGGTCAAAGACGCCAGGTTCAGCTTGGCGGGATCGATCGCGAAACGCAGGTGACTCACCGGTTCGCCGTCGATCTCCAGGTCCCCGACCCAGACGACATCGGTCGCGTTCTGGAACGTCTCCAGCATTGATTCGGGGTCCATGCCGCCCGGGATGGCCGACGTCGCCTGCTCGCCCTCGACCTTCTGCCATTCTCCCTCGGAGCCGACGCGGATCCAGGCGGTCTGGTCGATGATGATCATCTCCATGGCCATCTGTTGGCCCGCCATGTCCAGGTTCATCGCCATGCGCATCTTCGACTTGAGTGCGCCGGGGTCCGTGACCTCCATCGCGCCGTCGCCCGTGATCTTCATCTGAACATCGCTCAGCTGCTCGGCATCGTCGCCCAGCGCAGCGGCTGAGGCCTCATCGGCCGGCGACATCTCGAGGGTCATGACGTAGTCGAACTCGGCCGAGCTGAATGAGCCGGGCCGCCCGGTGTAGAGCAGCGCGGCCATCGGGTCAGTTTTTGGATCGGGGATCGCCGGCGTCGGCGTGGGCGCCGGGGTCGGTGTTGCGGTCGGCGCCGCGGTGGCCTCGGGCGCGCGGACAGCCGCCGGCAGGGGTGCGCACGCTGCCAGGGCAAGCGTCAGGATCAGCCCCGCCGCATACGAAGCCCATCGTGTGGTCGACATCGTTTTCGCTCCTTCAGGTACGACAGAATCGTACCGGGATTGTACCACACGGATAGGGGATGTCTGTCACTGGGCTTGCCATGTCCCTTTCACCGGCGAGGCCGCAGGCCGTTCACGGCGCCAATACTTTACTTTGATGAAATATCCAGTATAATGAAATTATACATTGTCTCGGCGGTCTGCCAACATGAAACGTTGTCGTCTTCGTTAATTGGCTGGACCCCGGTCTGGTCCTGCCCCAGTGCCCTGCTTCGCCGGGCAATGGGGTGACGGTCCTGGCCTGGCGCCGGACATCACTCACATCAAGAGACACGGTTTGGCGGTCCAGGGGGTTGGCGCGCATGAGCGCCAAGGAGGGATGTTCAACATGAGGTTGTTGGTCTTTGGTGCAACAGGTGGAACGGGACGCGCCTTGCTGGATCAGGGGCTGGCGCAGGGCCAGGAGGTGACGGCCTTCGTGCGGAACCCGGCTGCGCTGGGGACGCGCCCCGGGCTTACAATCGTCCAGGGCGATGTGACCGATGCGGCGGCCGTCCGGCATGCCGTGGCCGGTCAGGAGGCCGTCCTCTCGGCGCTGGGGCCGCGCGGCGGAGGATACGGCGTGCTGCCGGGCGGCGTGCAGAACATCGTCGACGCAATGAGCCAGGCCGGGGTCAGGCGGCTGATTCACGTGTCTTCGTTCGGGGTTGGTGACAGCC
>ERZ795056.7501-NODE-7501-length-10452-cov-5.067135_pt1 | contig 10452 bp, 4 predicted proteins | sample MGYA00375140_ERZ795056 | MGnify/ENA primary metagenome ERZ795056 (study PRJEB30185, sample SAMN05720227) | activated sludge metagenome | isolation source: Anaerobic digester | place: USA | collected 2015-03-09 ...
GAAAACGCATTCACAGAGTATTATATCACGATAGAAAGGGAAGCCTATCGGGTTAGTGTGTGTCGAGTTATGGGGTGGTCTACTTCCCCTCTACGGAGGGGTGGCCCGCTCCCCAGGCCGGGGTGGTCACGACCATTATCGTACCAGCACATCAGGTTACTCGAGCTGACTTTCCGGTACATCCTTATTCCAATCAACTGCACGTATATGTTGCGATACCTATTGCATCCTGCAAATGACGTTCCGTAATTAACCGAAGATCCAAGTTTCTGGAAGCGATAAGATCATTAAAAAAATCATTACGAAATACATATCCCATTTTTCTAAATTCCCTTCCATTATTGTATAATCTAAATAGGTTCCCAATCAATAAGGAAAAGGATTGATACCAATTGAGCAGCAAACTTTTCCGTTATGAATTTTTACTTTCAGAGGATATAAAGAAAATAATGTATTTCGGGCTTATCGACTCCGCGGACCAGATCATAGAAGATATCCGCTTGGATCTGAGCGATTACTTGAAAGATATCTTTCTAAGGAAAAGAAAACGGGTCGAAGAGTTCGAATACCCGTGCTGTTTATGCGCTTTTTTGGTCCATATCGGTTCTAAAACCTTCGAAGAAGGGAACTTCTGGAGTTCGATCTTTCAGGCGCTGGATATAAAAAACGCCACTCCCAGAACTGAACAGCAAATCGGTGAATTATTCATAGAAACCTGTCGAAAAGGGGAAGGGTTTTATTTTCCACATCCCGGTAAAAGGTTTGTCGTCTCAATACTCGCGCACGGCTTTGTACCGGACTCTTTCATAAAAAAATGGGTCCGCTTTATCCGAGTTGCTTTTCCGGAGATCGGAAGTGCCAAACCCGTCAGCGAGGAAAGAATCGAGAGGGAAATCGCAAATATCAAAGATAAATGCCTATACGAAGAAGAAGCTAAGGCGAAAGAAGGGCTCCGTTATAGAAACAACCTCGACAAATTGAAGGTCTATTGGCCCTTAGTAGAGTTGTATAGGGAAGAACCCGAAGCCGTCGCCTATTATACCGATTTTCTCGAAAATCGCACGATGCTGCAATTGATCGGCGGAGAACTGCCCGAAAACTGGGTAGAAAAAGAGCGCGAAGCGGCTCAATTTAGGATAAGAAAAGAATTGGCTTCCTTCCTGGAGGGTTCTCCTTATGCGAGAGATGACCGGCTTAAGAGAAAACTCGTAACCCTGAAGGAAAACTACCAAAAAAAGATCGACCGTATTATGGAATTGAAAGAATCGATCACGCGAATCAATCGCGTTAGGAATCTCCTGTTACCGGGTAAACTCGTTTCCATGGAGATCTTGCGCCGAAAACTTGCGGTCGTCCACGAATGGAAAGAGAGCCATCCGGGTTTTTTGAGTTGGGATACCGTAAAAGACCTGTATCACTATGCCAAAAAAAACGCCGTCGATTCTTTGGAAGATTTGGAGAGTCATATAGGCAACGCGAACCCATCAAGAGATCAACCGATGTCTTTATCAACCGATCGGTCTTCCGAATACTTGTTATGCGAGGCGACGAAACGTTTTCTGATTCATTCCGGAAACGATGCGAATGTTTTCTTGCGATCGAATATCGAGTATATCCGCTCACTCAATAAAACCGCGCAAGGTGTTCCTGATGAAAAAACAGAGTGGCCCCTGCTATCCGAAAGATTGAAACAAGGCATTAAACGCGTAACCGAATTTCAGTCACGCTTACCGAAAACAATCAGGCAAAATTCCCCCTACCTTGAGCTGGATTTCGATTCAGAGCAGTTGTGGCTTGTTATTCCTCCCGTTATTATCGATAAATGCTATGAAAAGGATAAGGTAAGCTTATCTGTCTTAGAAGGAAAGACGAAGGCGGAACTTTTCTCTCATCCTTGTTCGCTCTTTGATAAGGGGGATTATATCGAGACAGAAAGGATTCAGAGAGAAATCCTTCCTTTATCGGGACCAATCGAAATCCGCATCTTTAAAGAAAACGGAGAAAATGGAAACAAAGAAGTTATCCGGGATTTCTCTCTTACACCTCGACTATGCGAGGAATGCCCGTTCCTGATTTTTGACGAGGACGGAGAAGAACTGAAGGGACGGGAGTATTCGACGGATACCCTTTATCTCTTTCTTCCTAAGGCTTGTGAAGTCCTGCCTCCGGAAATAATCGCGGACGAAGCGGAATGGTTTGGATCTCCAGACTTCTCCTATATAATCCTTGACCTTACAGAAAAGAGCTGCTTCCAAGTCCGAGGCCCGGATGGAGAATCGTGCGATTTCTCCAGAGCCAATTATTACGGAAAACTTTCCGAAAACCCGCTCGAGGGGATAACAGTGGAAGGGGAACGCGCCTATTTCCGTTGTCCGAAAATTTTAATGCCTCCTATAACCGAAGGAAGCCCCGCTTGGAAAATCGGAATCACTCTCGAAAGCGGCGGGCAATCGAACTATTATTTATTTGAGCCGAATCACTACGATGATACCGGTCACGACAGCTCTTTTTTAGAGGTCTGCCCCGCGGATTGCTTCGATTTTCCGTACGGCAGATACTCGATCAATATCTTATCCGGGGATAAAAAACCTCCCGGGGACGTAATTTTTTGGATGCTTCCAAAATTCAGGTTCCGCTGGAATTCTGAGGATAGAAACCCCAATTCTTCGGGCGTTTTCAAAATAGAGGCAGAAGATGATGTGGAATTTTCGAGGCGGTTTTCCGATCAATCGGCAACCCCACTCACGGGAACGGTAAAAGAAGCCCTTTGGAGGGTAGACCCCGAAATTCGGGATATTCGGGCTGACATTATGCTGAAAACCGCTGATTCCGAAATGTTGAAGTTTACTTGCGATTTTGAAAGACCCGTTATCGAAGAAATCTCCTTCGAAGGGGCAAACGAGAGTCCTGAGCTTTCTCAGGTTTTCTACGGTTATCCCTTAAAAAAAGAATTCCTTTTGCCTTATGATTTGCGTGGAAAACGGTTCGAATGCTGGCACGAACAGACGGGGCAAGTCTGTCCCTGCTCTGTGAAAAACGGACTATTAACCGTTGATCTTCGGCCATTTTTCGACAACATTCGCGCCAGCGAAGTCGCGAATCAATCTTTTTCGATCTACGAACAAAGCTCTCTATACGCCCGGGTTTCTCCGGGGGATAGCCCTATCCCTGTCGTATCCTTTTCCTTTAGTATCCCTTTCGCAGATTCCAAAATCGCGCTTGATGAAGATGCGGAGGATCAGACTGTCCGCGTCCATTGCCGTTGGGAACAAGAGGATAACGACACGGGGTTGTGTTTACGCCTTTCGACTGCTACGGGTTTCATGAAAGAGGCGCTATTAACAGCGGAATGCGCGGATCATTGTTTTGTGGTTTCGAAACAAGAATTCGGCGCAGGTTGCTTCTCGGTCGAGTGGGTCGTTGGAACTCGGATAGCGCGAGAGTATGAGGGAGAATACGAGCCGGGTTTATCGTATCGGCCGCTCTCTTCCGCTGCCTTCAGCATCGACGATATTTTATCAGATCGCGCGGCCTTAGCGATCACAAAAGTATCCGATGACGAGGATAACGAATACCCGCTGGAGCGCGACAGATGCATCATACGGAATATACGGCGCACGGATCTCGTCGAAGAGGGAGAACCTTTCGAAGGAGAGGTCATTTGGGTGGATCGTAACGATGAAATAAAACTCTCACTTGGCACGAATCCGGTCAAGTTTTTCATAAACTTCGAGCGGAAAACCCTTCCGTTTCTGATTGATAATAAAAAGGATGGCGTTTGCTATGATCTTAGCGAGAAGGATCTGTATTGGGTAGTAAAGAACGACCCGGAAGATAAAGAAGATATCCTGGTTGAAAGAATCCATGTCGCCTTTTGGAGGAGGAACCATGCCGATTAATCCCATAAAAATGGTTGAAGAGGTCTTGGAAAAATACCGAAATTATCTCCTGACAACCTTTCATTTATCCGATCCTGAATTATATGAACAATTCAAAGAAGAAATCGGAAAAGAAAACGCACTGTGCAAAGGCCCCTATATCGAGCGGTTGACCCGCTATCGAAGGGGAAAAACCATTGGGGATTTAGTACGGGAGGGCGTTCTATCGGACCATTTTTCTCGGATTAGCGAAAAGGCGTTGCCGATAGGCCGCCCATTATATATTCATCAGGAATTGGCTGTACGAAAAGCGGTCCTTCAAAGCAAAAGCTTCATCGTTTCTGCCGGTACGGGTAGCGGTAAAACGGAATCGTTTCTAATACCCGTTCTAAATTGCCTTTTCAGGCAGATAGAAACATCAAAGCTAACTCCCGGTGTCAGAGCCCTTTTGCTGTATCCTATGAACGCTTTGGCCAACGATCAGGTCCAACGTTTGCGCGAAATCTTGAAATCGGTCCCGGAAGTTACCTTTGGCATTTATACCGGCGAAACCGAAAGCGAAGATAGGGACGCATTAAGCCGATATCAAAAACTTTATGATTTGGATCCTTTACCAAACGAGTTAATCAGTAGAAAACAGATGCAAAAAGCGCCCCCCCATATTTTGCTTACCAACTACGCAATGCTTGAATACCTTCTTCTAAGACCAAGAGATTGCGTTTTCTTCGACGGAGAATACGCGCGTTTCTGGAAATTCATCATATTGGACGAAGTGCATACCTATAACGGAACGAAAGGAATAGAAACGGCGTTGTTATTACGACGGCTCGTTCAAAGAATCAAGAGAAACGAAGGAAGCCCGATCTTGCAGTACTTCGGGACAAGTGCCTCTCTCGGCAATTCTCCTGAAGCGTGCCGCAAACTCGCGAAATTTGCCACAAACTTGTTTAACACGCCAGTAGAATGGGAAGAAAACGACCTTACGCGTCAGGATATCATTGTTGGAGAGAAACAGCTGTATTCGCCACGAACGGTTAGCTCCAAAGACCAACAGAAGTTCGAAATCCCGACCAGAATTTACGCCGACTTGATCGCCTATTTCGAAAATGGATCTCCTGACCCAGTCCCGGTGGAGCTCGAACGGTGGATAAGCGAGACTTTCGGGGAAACCGAACGCGCCGGCATCGGTTTGCTGCCACCGGAACCCGTGAAAGATCGGGGAGCATTCGCAAGAATCAATGAGAAACTGTTTATTGCCGTGGAAAATGATCCGAGAGTGCTAAAAATAAACCGATTATTGGAAAACGGACCTTGCGAATTTTCGAAGCTGGCTGAAACCCTCTTTCCAGAGAGCGAAGAAAGGGAGCTGATATCGACTCGGCTGATTCACCTCATTAACGTGGTTTGCCATCTCTTTCCCGAAACGGCGCTGGCCTCGATGAAATACCATCTGTTTTTAAGGGCATTGGAAGGAGCCTTCGTTTCGTTTTATCCCACCAAAAAAATGCAGCTCGAACGCAAAACAAAGGAGAAAACTGCTGAAAACTCGACAGAGCGGTTTTATTTTGAAATCGGTTCTTGCAAGAACTGCGGGACTATCTATTTGACGGGAAGAGTCGACAAAGTTTCCGGCTTTTTCAAACAAAGCGAATACGATAAAAGCGAGGACGACGAGTTTCTCGATTGGTATCTCCTCATAGAGCCGGAAAAAGCGGCGGCCCAGAATGAGGACGAAGAGGATTCGGAATCGGACGAAAAGAATAGCCGCGTCATTTTCAAGATCTGTCCGAAGTGCGGAAAAGTAGCCCCGGAAAATTTGATCGGCCCTCTATGCAATTGCGGTGTTCCCCTGTTGCGCGCTCAGAAAGCGGATGCAAGGGAAGGTAGAGTGAACAAGTGCCTGAATTGCGGTTCGAAATCCAGCCTAGCGCCTGTTTTATGGCGGTTTTTAGATGGTTCTGACTCCTCGGGAAGCGTTATCGCTACCGCCATGTTCCAGAACCTGTACGACGGTCTTTCTGCCGAAGCAAGGGAACATCAAAACGGGTTTCTTGTTTTTTCGGACAGCCGGCAAGGAGCGGCCTATTTCGCCCCTTATCTTCAAGAGAGCTATAATGCGATCTTTTGGAGACGCGTCCTGGTGACGACGCTCGAAAGATTTAAAGAGAAAGCGGAGGAGAACGGCTGGATCGTCCAAAACCTGGCAGAGTTCGCCAAAAAAATCCTCCCGGATGATTTAAGAATGGATAAACAATCCAGAGAGACAACCGCGTACCTTTGGACGCAATTCGAAGCCATGAGTTTCGATAGGCGCACAGGACTGGAAGGAACTGGACTTTTGGGTTTCCGGGTCGCTTTTTCCAAAGCGCTCCGCGAGTCTCTCGAGAAGCGGAGCTTTCTTTTGAACACTCCTTGGAACTTGTCCCCAGAAGAAGTTTACAACTTGTATCAAATATTGCTTTCGAGTTTTCGGAAATGCGGGGCAATAACATACCTGCCAGATATCGAACCGGAAAACGAGTTTTTCGCGCCAAGAAATAGAAAAACGTTAATGGCTTTTTCAGCGCAGTCGAACGCGCAAGTGAAAAGCTGGGTACCCTACCGAAATGAAAACACGCGTTCCGATTTTTTACGTCGCTTATTCCCACAAGCAAGCAGAGAAGAAATCCAAAGGCTTCTCGAAGAAATTTGGAACGAGTTCGAACGCCTGGATTGGAAAGATCGCTTCGAATCTTCTCAATCAAAAACGAATCAACGTGGGAAGCGGTTGAAAATTGACTCTTTAGAAATCGTCTCTCCAATCCTAAATCACGAACAAACGCTCTATCAATGCGCTCGATGCAAAGAGCTTTCGTTTTTTTCTGTACGGGGCATTTGCCCTTCTTATGGCTGTCAAGGAAAGGTCAGAGAAGTGAAATTCTCTTCATTAAACTCGAACCACTACCGCGACCTTTACGGAAAGCTCGAAATCATACCGCTTAGAGTGGAGGAGCATACGGCCCAACTGAAGTATGAGAAGGCGCGGGAATATCAGGAAGACTTCTACCGAAAGAGAATACAGATTTTGAGTTGTTCAACGACCTTCGAGTTGGGCGTGGACGTCGGAGATTTGGAAGCCGTCTTCCTAAAAAACGTCCCGCCGACCGCTTCAAACTATCTGCAACGATCCGGACGCGCCGGCAGAAAGTCGTCCAATCCGGCTTTCATTCTTACCTATGCTTTAAGAAGGCCCCATGACCGCTATTTTTTCCATGATCCGGAAAAAATGATAAAGGGCGAGGTCGCCCCTCCTTCATTCGTTTTGGAAAACGAAAAAATCCGGTACCGCCACATGGCGGCGATCGCGTTAGCGCAATACTGGCGGTTTCATCCGGATCGTTTCGATCATGTGAAATCGTTCTTTACCTCAACAGACGGAGATAAGCCTAATGGAATCGGGCACTTCAAAGAGTTCGTGACGAACTATCGAGAAGAATTGAACGCAACGATAAACGAGACGATACCGGCTACGGAAAACGAGCGTCGCGAAAACCGGCTTCTGCCCTGGTATGATCTCCTGTTTGAAGAGTCGCCGGATGTTCACGCTTCTCTCTCCGACATCGACAAAGAATTGAGTGAAGATATGCGCGCATTGGAAGCTATGATCGAAGAGGCAAGCAAAAAAAGAGAATTCTCTAAAGCAAACGTACTGAAAAATAAAAAGGAAACCCTATTAGGTAGAAATCTGCTGCAGTATCTGGCGGCGAAAGGGATATTGCCACGGTACGGCTTTCCCGTCGATGTCATTGAATTAAAGGCGCCATTCGAGGAAAAAACAGACGATTTAGAACTGATGAGGGATATGAAGATAGCCCTTTCGGAATACGCTCCAGGAAATCCGGTGTACGCGAACAAGAAAAAGTGGTCGACGCAATATATCAAGAAGGTTCCCGAGAAGGCGTTGATCGAAGAAAGCTATGCTTTCTGCAGCAATTGCGGGTTTTCGAAAATCGCAATCAAAGAGCGGGAGCCGATGGGAACTTCGTGCAAAATTTGCGGAAAAAAGTTGAATATCGGTGAATACATCTTTCCCGAGTTCGGTTTTATCTCAAGCAAGCCCGAGAAAGCGGGAATGATCAAGAAAAAAATCCTGTCTCGAACGCGCGTTCTCTACGGGAAAGAAGTGTATACAATCGAAAAAAAAACGATCGAACTTTCGCTTCCCGTACATCTGAAAACAATGCTGGGCAATTTGGTGACCATCAATACCGGGGGCCTGACAGGCTTCAATATTTGCTTGAAGTGCGGTTACGCGGACTCGAAAAAAACGCCGGATAAACAACATAAAAACTCTCAAAATAAAGAGTGTGGCGGCAAGATCGCGCGAAAAAAAGCTCTCGGATATCAATTTAAAACGGACATATTGGAGATTTCTTTACCGTTATCCGAAAAGCAAAACGTTGAGGAGGGATACTGGCTTTCTATCCTCTACGCGCTTCTGGAGGGTATCAGCCTTTTTCTGGATATCGACAGGAACGATCTCGACGGTATCCTGTATCCAAGAGAAGACAGGCCGAATCCGGATTTGCTTTTGTTTGACAATGTGGCTGGCGGCGCCGGTCATATTCGCCGCTGTATGGAAGAGGGTGTTTTCGAGGGGATACTCAAACAAACTTCACGATTCCTGAAAAGCTGCCAATGCGGTGGCGAAGAGGAAGACGCATCTTGTTACGGTTGTTTGCGTAACTATTCGAATCAGAGGTATCATGATGTTTTGAAAAGAAAATTCCCGCTTCAATGGATCGGAAATTTGCTGGGGGAGGATACAAATGAATGAAGAAGAAACGACCGAAGAAGGAATGTCTGCGGTAGAGTACGAAGACAGCGAACTTGTGAGGGTTCTTACCGAATTTATTAGTTTGGTCCGCCAACAAAACACGACGTATGCCGAAATCCTTGAAAACATTGGTCGAATCGGAAAAGATAACGTAGACCTATATCTCGATTTGGAAAAAGTATCCGAAAATGTCAACAATCAAAGAGACCGCGACCATAACGAGATCGTCGAGTTCTCGGCTAAGATCAACCGCTTCTCCGATTCGATTGAAGATTTACGGGCGCGCCTTCAAACATTATCCGATGAACAGAAAAATATACTACGCCTTGAAGATCTGCAAACCCAGGAAAAACTTCTCCAAGAAATCCGGGCGGCGATAGACTCTTCTGAGATAGTCAAACATCTCGGAGTAGTTGACACCAACTTGCGCGGTTTCTCAGAAAAAATCGGTAAGAATGTCCGATTAGAGCTCGAGAGCGTAGAGGAGCGTTTCGATCGGGTGGCAGAAGAAAAATGGCAGGTTATCTTCGACAGTATAGAGGCTTTCAAAAAAAATTCCCAAGATTCCATCTCATCGTTCAACGAACGGATGGTAACGTTCGAAAACGCTTTGAACCGTTTTGAGAATGTCGTCTTTCCCGAAAAGCTCGACGTTGTTCAAAAAACACTCAGTCAAGAGCAGCGACGGTACGATGAAGACCATATTGCGCGTATGGATCAAGCTTTAAGCCGCTCGATAGAGGAAATGGAAAAGAACAGCCTGACCGAGCGAAACGCTATAAAAGAGCTGTTTGAACGAACCTCCGAAGAAAAATGGCGGACTATTCTCAACAGTATAGAGACCTTCAAAAAAACATCCGAAGATTCCATCACCTCGTTTAGCGAACGGATGGTAACGTTCGAAAACGCGATTAGCCGTTTCGAAAATATGGTAATTCCCGAAGGTATAAAAGTTCTAAAAAAAGGTCTCGACGAGAGCCTCAGCCAGCTCACCGAAAAGCAATCGACCGAACGGGCCCGTTTGGAGCAAGCGATCGATAAAAGTCTCGACAACTTCATAACGTCGGCAGAAGAAAGAAACAGGAATGATATCGAAACCTTGGAAAAGGCGCGGGAAAACTGGCAGAGTATATCCTTATCCGCTCTTCGAGAATCTCAGGCGCTTGCGTCTCTAACTCAAAAAACGCTTGAAACGCTACCCGGGGCAATAAAAGGCCAACAAAGTGACGCCATCGAAAGCCTGGTCGAGAAGATCGCCTCGATAGAAAACACGCTTACCGAAATCGTCGACCAGGAGAAGAAATTAGCGGAGAAAAGCGCGTTTTCAGAAGGTAGGATCGTGGCGCTTGAGCAGCATACCAAAGAGAAGATGGATCGGACATACTATTTCCAGTTGATGGTTTTTGCCAGCCAATGGGTGGTGTTGATCGTGTTTATTCTGTTTTATTTCTGGAAGGGATAGCGGTTCTGGATGGCGTCGTTGCAGGGACATCTTGCTGGATACTCGAAATACGCAGAAACAGAGACGCGGGTTAGACGCCGGGTCAAAATGGCAAAAAGCGAAATGAGGGTTGAGCGATGAAGCAGATATACGTTCCGGGTATGCGGATAGAAGTCCGCGATGAGGAGTGGGTGGTTCGGCGGTCGGATTACAATGCGGGCGGGAACCAAGCCCTGAGCGTTACGGGTATTTCCGATTTCGTCCGCGGGCAGGAAGCTGCCTTTTTGTCGAAATCGGAAATACCCGTAACGCTCAGG
>ERZ795056.7502-NODE-7502-length-10450-cov-10.141895_pt1 | contig 10450 bp, 8 predicted proteins | sample MGYA00375140_ERZ795056 | MGnify/ENA primary metagenome ERZ795056 (study PRJEB30185, sample SAMN05720227) | activated sludge metagenome | isolation source: Anaerobic digester | place: USA | collected 2015-03-09 ...
GGAAGTATGGAAGATGGAAACGGGCTGGTGGTGTTGATCAACTCCGATCAGGGCGAGGCAATTTTTAACGAAGTGAAAGAGGCGGTCGCAGAGGCCTATCAATGGAAAGGTTTCGAAAAGAAGAAAGATCCGGTTGTGATGAAAACCATCGATGTTACCGATGCGGAGATGGCACGTTTTGAAGGTGTTTACCGGTTGAAAAACAGGGTCATTGACATAATGAAAAAGGATTCGGATTGGGTGACGGCTTCCGGCCGCAAGCAATGGAAAATGTATTTCACTGATCGGAAGACCTTTTTTAATCTGGAAGCGGGGTCGGTAAAATCCTTCGAATCAAATGCTTCCGGCCAGGTGACCGGGATCCGGTTTACCGACGAAAAGGGTAAAACCCAGCTGGCTGAAAAAGCCAAAGAAATCAAACCATTACCATCTCATCTTCAAGTGTATGCCGGGTTTTACAATGAGACGGACGGTTCGTTGAATAAAATCAGGATTCAGAAGAATGAGCTTTGGCTTTTTTCAGAGAATGCTCCTTTTCCGATGAAAATACACTTTCTTTCACCCACTGATTTTTATCTGATGGAAGAAGAAGGCTTGTTTTCGTTTGACAGGGCATCCGATGGCTCCTGTACCGGAATCAGCATGCTGGAAAGTGGTCGACGGGTTTCCATCAATTCGAAGGTAAGGGAGCCTTCAATCAAACCTTCTGTGCATCCATGAGCCGTTTCTTTGTCGTTCTGCTTCATGGGGGATACTGGCTGGTGTACTTCGTTCTGGTTGCCCTTCTGCTGATTTCGCTTAGCCTGAACGGGGGTCCTATTCAGTTTTCAGGTTTGGTAGAAATGGTGATCAGGTCTCATTTTACCGTGATCCTGTTTCTGCCTGCCGTCCTTTCCTTTTATCTTTTTTACGGACTGGTGTTTCCGCAGTTTTTTGTAAAGAGGCGGTGGATTGGTTTTGTGGGAAGTGGTTTGCTGTCCGTTCTGGGATCGGCTCTGGTTACAGCGTTTTTCTTGTCGGCGGTCTTTGGATCGGAATTTATGTTTCAGGATGGTTTTGGATCCTTCTTTGGTGAACTGGTCATTTTTTCTGCACTCGCTGCCGTTCATGGAACTTTGGGTCTGGTGATCCGTGGGTTTATTCAGAGTTATACCGATATCCGGCATAAAGAAGAGCTGAACCGGAAAAACTATGAAATGGAGTTGGACCTGATGGATGCCCGGCTGAATCCACATTTCCTCTTCAACACCATCAACAACATCGATGTGCTGATCGGTCAGGATCCGGAGAAAGCATCGGCCTACCTAAACAAGCTTTCTGAGATCCTTCGGTTTATGTTGTATGAGGGAAAAACGGGCGAGGTGGATGTTTCAAAAGAGCTGCACCACATCGAGAACTATCTGGAGATCCAGAAACTGCGGTCTGCTAACCCGGATTATGTGACGTATCAGTTTGAATGGCAAACCGATGTATTTCTGCTGCAGCCGATGTTGTTTCTTCCGTTCATTGAAAATGCGTTTAAGCATAGTGAGTCAGTGAAAAAGGAAAACGCCATTCACATCCATTTCCTGATAAGGAAAGACAAGGTCGAATTCACCTGCCGGAACCGGTTTTCACCGTCACGCGTTCCCGTCATGGAAACCGGTGGCCTGGGCAATTCCCTGATCCGGAGACGACTGGAGTTGCTGTATCCGCAGCGCCATCAGTTGAAGCAGTGGGTGGAAGATGGAGAATATTGTGTCACCCTTACAGTTTTAGCTGAATGAAAATCCGTTGCATTCTTGTCGAGGACGAACCGCTGGCACAGGAAAGGGGCCGGCAGTTTATCGGGAAGCTTGGCCATCTTCAACTGGAAGGTGTGTTTGATAATGGATTGGATGCCCTTCAGTATTTGAAGCACCATCCGGTTGATCTGCTGTTTCTGGATATCCAGCTGGGCGAACTGAGCGGGATTCAGTTGCTCGAAATTGCCGGAACCAAAGCCCAGGTCATTATCACGACGGCTTACCCGGAATATGCGTTGAAAGGATTTGACCTTCAGGTAACTGATTATCTGTTAAAACCTTATACGCTGGAACGCTTCCTTCAATCGGTGGCCAAAGCGGAGGCAAACCTGCTGAAGCCGTCACCCGGACAGGACAAGAAATTCATTTTTATCAAAACCGAATACCGGCTCGAAAAGGTGTTTCTAGAAGACATCCTGTACATCGAAGGCATGCGGGATTATCGGCGGATCCACACCACCAAAGGAAAGATTATGACCCTTCAGACCTTTGGGGAACTGGAGACTGAAATACCGTCGTATCAGGTTTGCCGGGTACACAAATCCTGGATGGTATCGGTGCAACGAATCCAGTCCATCGAACGTGACCGGATCAAAATCGGAGAGGTGTATATACCGGTTTCCGAGACGTATAAGAAGGGGTTTCTGGAGGTGATCCGGAGGTAAAATATGAATTAACGGATAAACGGATAAATTGGAAGGCTTCGCTTTAAGCGAAGTCTTCCAATTTATTTTTTTTCGTTTTTTCCTCGTTTTCGTAGGTTTGAAACTTACAAACTAACTAATTGAATATGAAAACTAATATTGAGCCTTTACTACCTGATTCTATTTACCACATTTATAATCGTGGTGTAAACAGTGAAAACCTTTTTAAGGAAGAACGCAATTATTCTTATTTCTTAGGTAAGTACGATCGCTTTGTATCACCAGTGGCAGATACCTATGCGTATTGTCTTCTGAAAAATCACTTTCATCTTCTGATCCGGACGAAGGGTGAGAAAGAGATTTTAGAATTTGAAAGGTTGAAACGGGAGGCTTCGCCTACCGAGGGTTTTTTACAGAAGGCTTCGCTTCAAGCGAAGCCTTCTGTAAACCCTTCGAAGATAATTAGTAATGCCTTTGCCAGTCTGTTTAAAAGTTATGCTCAGTCTATTAACAAGGCGCATCGTAGAACAGGAACTTTGTTCGAGGAGCCATTCCGAAGAATTGCAGTGAATTCAGATGGTTATTTTTCCCGGATGATTTTTTACATTCATTTCAACCCACAGAAACATGGGTTTATATCAGACTACAGGAAATATCCCCATTCCTCGTATTCCTCTTTTATTATGTCGCAGGAGAGTTCGCTGATCAACAAGAAGTTGGTTTTAGAATGGTTTGGCGACGCGGTGAAATTTAAGGAATTCCATAATATTCAGTCTGGGACTGAAGATTTTAAAGATCTGGAATGGGATTAATTTTAATTTAATTTTTCAGGGAAGTCTTCGCTTAAAGCGAAGGCTTCCCTGAAAATAAATTAATTAATGCGCCTCAAACCAATTCTCGCCCACACCTACACCGACTTCCAACGGCACCGTCATCGGGATGGCGCCGGACATGAAAAAGGGCACTTTCTCTTTCAGTAAATCGATTTCAGATCGGTGAGCATCGAACACGAGTTCATCGTGTACCTGCAAAACCATCTTTGACTTCAGATTTTCTTTCTTCATCCAGTCGTGCAGGTTGATCATGGCCAGCTTGATGATGTCGGCCGCTGAACCCTGAATGGGGGCGTTGATCGCATTTCGCTCTGCAAAGCCACGCTGGGTCTGGTTGCGGGAATTGATGTCCGGTAGGTAACGACGCCGTCCTAAAATGGTCGATACATATTCCTGTTCCTGTGCCAGATGGATGATCCGGTCCATATACTTTTTCACAGACGAAAACTCGGTGAAATAGGCTTCGATCAGATCGGCCGCTTCTTTCCGGGGAATGGAAAGTCGCTGTGAAAGACCAAAGGCCGAAATGCCATAAATGATACCGAAGTTGGCCGTCTTCGCCTTCCGCCGCATGTCGCTGTCGACCTGATCGAGGTCCACCTTGAAAATGCGGGACGCCGTAATGGCGTGGATGTCTTTCCCTTGTTTGAAGGCCTCAATCATGGTGGCGTCTTCAGAAAAATGCGCCATCAGCCGCAATTCGACCTGCGAATAATCGGCACTCAGAATCTGGTAATCGCCATCCCGGGCCACGAACGCTTTCCGGATTTCCCTTCCACGGGCGGTCCGAATCGGGATGTTCTGCAGGTTGGGATTGGTGGAACTCAAACGCCCCGTCGCTGCCACCGCCTGGTTGAAGGAAGTATGAACCCGTCCGTCGGGACCGATCAGCGTGGGTAAAGAATCGATGTAGGTGGACTTCAGTTTCTGCATCTCCCGGAACTCTAGAATCTGCGACACAATCGGGTGCTCGTCTACCAAACGGGACAGCACTTCTTCTCCCGTCGCCCACTGGCCGGTTTTGGTCTTTTTCGCTTTGGGATCCAGATTCAGTTTCTCAAACAATATCTTGCCCAGCTGCTGCGGAGATGACATGTTGAACTTCTCTCCGGCCGACTGGTAAACCTCGGCTTCGATCTGGATAATCTGTTCGGCCAGGTCAACCGACAGTCCGCTCAGGGCTTCGGTGTCGATCCGGATGCCGGAGCGCTCCATATCAGACAGAACATATATCAATTTGCCTTCCACATCGGTGAGCAAGGATTCCTGACTCAGCTCCTCAATCTGAGGAGCCAGCACCTTTTTCAGCTGGTAGGTGATGTCGGAATCTTCCGCTGCATATTCCGCCAGATCGGTGGGATCTGCATCGGCCATTGTGCCCTGGGCTTTGCCTTTTTTTCCGATCAGGGTTTCGATGCTGACGGGGGTATAGTTCAGGTAGTTTTCAGCCATCAGATCCATGCCGTGCCGTTGGTCGGGATGAAGCAGATAATGGGCCAGCATGGTGTCGAAAATAGGACCCTGCACGGCCACCTCGTAGCGGGCCAGTACGTTGATGTCGAACTTGAGGTTCTGTCCGATTTTCACAATGACCGGATTTTCCAGAGCCGGTTTAAGGAAGGACAAAATCTCTTTGGTTTTGTCGAAATCAGGCGGACAGGGCACAAAATAAGCGACCCGTTCCTGCCAGGCGAAGGACAAGCCGACCAGGTTGGTGAAGCTGCTTTCGAGTGAATCGGTCTCCGTATCGAAGGTAAATTCTTTCAGTCCGGACAGCGACTCTCCCAACAGACGGAGATCTTCGGCATCTTTCACAATGTGGTAATGGTGCGGAACAGACTCGATTGTGTCGCGGTAAACGGGGGCCGCCTCTTCTTCAGCAACTTCGGCTGCTGTTTCTGTAGCGGCAGGCTCCGGGCTACCAAACAGAGATAGCTGGCCGCCTTTTGAAACGGACGGGGCCGATTTGGTTTGAACCGGTGCGCCAGGAAGATCTTCTCCCAGAATCCGCTTGGCCATGGTTCGGAATTCCAGCTCCACAAAAAGAGGCTGGAGAATGTCTTTTTTGGGTGCTGTGATCACCAGTTCTTCCGGACGGAATGGCACATCCACTTCAATGTGAATGGTGGCCAGATGTTTGGAAAGGAGTCCTTGCTGTGCAAAATTCTCCACATTCTCCTTCATCTTTCCTTTCAGTTTATCGGAGTTGGCAATCACCCCTTCGACGGAATCGTATTCTTCAATCAGCTTCTGCGCCGTCTTTTCTCCGATGCCGGGAATGCCGGGAATGTTGTCGGAGGCATCGCCTTGTAATCCCAGAATGTCGATTACCTGCTCCGTCCGTTTGATGTTGAATTTGGCCAGCACTTCATCTACCCCAAGCACGTCATATCCCTTTCCCAGATAGGAAGGCCGGTAGAGAAAAATGCCGGGTTCCACGAGCTGGGCGTAGTCTTTGTCCGGAGTGAGCATATACACCGTAAATCCCTCTTTCACTGCCCGTTTGGCGATGGTACCGATGATATCGTCGGCCTCAAAACCGGGCATTTCCAGAATGGGAATATCCATACCAGTGAGGAGTTGTTTGATATAGGGAATGGCCAGCGTAATGTCTTCGGGCTGTTCCTGTCGCTGGGCTTTGTAGGCCTCAAACTGTTCGTGCCGGAAGGTTGGCCCGGGAAGGTCGAAACCCACACCGATGTGGCTTGGTTTTTCTTTGTCGAGGACTTCGAGAAGGGTATTGGCAAAACCGAAAACCGAACTTGTGTTCAGTCCCCGGGAGTTGATGCGTGGATTTTTGCTGAAAGCAAAGTGGGCCCTGTAAATAAGGGCCATGGCGTCGATCAGGAAGAGTTTTTTCATGTGCCTGTGGAGATTCTTCCTTCACCTATGGCAGGTGATAACCGGGAAGAATGAGCAGGCAAAGATTGAATATTTTTCGGGAGAATTCCGGTGTTAATCCACCGTTCCTCCACCCATACAAAATCCGGCTTTGATGGCAGTATAACTCACTCCCCCACTCACAAAATTATGCTCAACCGAAATGGTGAAATGTTTGTAGTCTAGTCCGATTCGTGGACAAAAACCGATTTTCGTCACTGCTTTGTTGTCGCCCGCTTTTTCAGATCCGTCGTAGTAAAGCTGTGAGGTATAGGTTCCTGCCCCAATGCCTACAAACGGACGGAATTCTTCATTGATCACATACGAGTAATCGAAAGTCGGCAATATGGAAAACAAAGCAACAGCCTGATAATCATCGCCGAGCAAAGACCGCTGAACCAGAACGGCCGTTTCCAGACGGAGTCCCAGCCAGAAGTTGTCGGTAAAGGCATATTTTGGTTCCAGTTGAAAATCAAGAGCGTACTGATATGGAATATCAAGCGGTCGGACATAGCCCATCGAGGCCACAATCTTAAATGGTTTGAATGTACGATTGCTGAACTGAGCCTTAGAAGTGATGGAAAAAGAAAGGAGGACGAAAAATGTAAGGAGTAAATGTTTAGGGGATTTCATGCTGATGAAAGTGAAATGTTAAGGCTTCTGGGGTATTGGAATGAGTGAACACACTTTTCCAAAATGTCGAAACCGGCACGAAGTAGCCAAAATGGAATTTGAAAATACCAGCAACTAAGTGCCTGAACCTACCTATGTGCGTTTCTCACAGGAATTCCTTTTCCTTAGGGAGGGATTATTCGGATTTACAAAAGCACCAGCCGGTCGTAATTCCACCCATAATCGGAACCCAGACTGGTCAGGATTAGGGCGGATCCGTTTTTAGAAGCTTCTTTCTGAATAAGATCGAGGGCCTTCTCTGCGTTTTTATCATCCAGATGGCTGAACGGTTCATCCATTATGAGAAAATCGGCCTGCTGAAGCAAACTCCGGATGATGGCCATCCGTTGCCGCTCGCCATACGAAAGCTGGTTGCATTTCTTTTCCAGCAAGGATTCCACACCCAGGATTTCGGCCATCGTACGAATGGTGTTTTCATCAAAAACCGATCCTTTGAGTTGACCTTTTAATGCCAGATTCTCCATGGCGGTATAGTCCATGAACAGGCGCAGATCCTGAAACACAATGCTGATTTCCATCGCCCGGGCATCTGACCACCTGGACGCTGAAAAATAACGGGTGTCGATTCCGTCGATTTTATACTGACCGGTAAAATCCTTCCGCAATCCATACAATAGAGAAATAAATGTGCTCTTCCCTTTTCCGGACGGTGCGGTGACCAGGACCTGTTCGCCCTTTTTCAGGACCAGGTGCTGGTTCCATACCTGGGAAAACTCCCGGGCACTAAGCGGTAAGGTATCCGGACAAAGATCAATCAGGTCAATTTGTTGTGCCATGCGAAGTGAAAGCAAAGGAAGCAAAACATGGGGAAACCGGAAGCAGACGAAAACAAAAAGTCCCGCTTTCGGACGGGACTTCTATTTGGTTCTTTATTTCACTGTCTGTAAAAAGTGGTTGAATGTATCGCCACGCAATCCCAGACGGATTGTTTCGAGCGGAACCACTTCATTCGGGGCGATGTTTCCCAGATTAACATTGGTGCCCAGTAATTTGATAAACCAGACCTGCTGAGATTTCTGTGGGGCTTCCCAGATGATTTTTTCAAACGGAATCTGAGTAAGAATTTCATCCACCAGACCTTCCCGTACTTCACCTGTTGACCGGAACAAACCGACATTTCCCCCTTCTCTCGCTTCACCGATCACTTTCCAGGCACCGGCTTCCAGTTCTTTGTTCATCAGCTGGATCCATTTGTATGGCGGAATGATTTTTTCTGCATCCTTGGAACCGACTTCCGACAGGACGGTAACATGTTTCGCCAATTTGCTGATGTATTCGCACTTTTCATCGTGCGGAAGTTCAATGGAACCATCGCTTACTTCGGCATACGTGAGTTTAAACTGATCCAGAATCCGCAGGTAATCGTCAAATTGTTTCCGGATGATGAAGGCTTCCAGCAAAGTTCCTCCGAGGTAAACCGGTACTCCTGCTTCATGATAAACCGCAATTTTCTCTTTCAGGTTTGGAGTGACATAGGAGGTGGCCCAACCAAGTTTCACAACGTCCACATGTGATGAGCAAACTGACATAAAATCCTCTGTTTCACGTAAACTGAGCCCTTTGTCCATGGCCATCGTAACGCCTGAATTCCGGGGTTTCGTGGTTCGGTCCGGTAGTTGGCTTATGTTGTAATTCATTCTGTATCTGCTTTTCCGTTGTTTCGAATATCTTGAATAATTTTATAAAGGGTTTTCTGGGTCTTGATGTCGTCAAAGAAATCATAAAGGACGGCATGGCTGTCGTAATCGAGTAAGATTCCGTTTTCGAGGTAAATCACCGCTTCTTTAAAATGACCGGTTGAAAACTGATAAGCCGCTGCCCTGTAATACAAAAGGGCTTCGTCCGGCATCAAAGCAATGGCTTCGTTGATCATTTGCACCGCCTTTTCGGTGTGGCCCTGTTCAAAGTAAATATGTGACCAGTCGAGCCAGAGGGCAATGTTCTCGGGATCGAGTTCATACACTTTCTCAAATGCAGCTTCGGCGGAAATCACATTTCCCATTCCGTATTCGGCTACTCCTTTGCTGATCCAGTAGGCCGGATTTTCTTCGTCAAACTGAATGGCTTTGTTGAAAAAATGGATGCTCTCGGCAAACTTCTCCATTTCCAGCAAACAGGAGCCGATTCCAAAATAGGCATCGTCCTGCTCCGGATTGATTTTAATGGATCGCCGGAAGTAGTGAATGGCCTGGTCGTATTTATCCTGACTTTCCATGGCTGCACCCACGCCGACAAAGTACTCAGCCTGTTTGTCGTTGATCTCGATCGCCGTCAGAAAAGCTTCAGCAGCATCTTCAAACTGGTCGAGATTCATCAGAATATTACCCCGCTGAAAATGGGCAATGTGCATTTTCTCTTCCAGTGCCAGGCAGTAATCGATGGCATTGAGTGCCTCCCTGAAATCTTCAATGGTGTTGAGCACATTGGCATAACTTAACCAGAGAAGGGCATCAAACGGGTTGATGTCCAGGGCTTTCTTATAATAACCAAGCGATTCTGTCAGTCGTTCTTCGGCATTGAGGCAAATCACAAATTCTTCCAGACATTCGGGAGAAGAGGGCACCAGATCAAGCGATTTCTTGTACCAGTAAATCGCATCCTGTGGCTTCTCCATCTGAAAAAACGTGGTGGCCAGAGCGTGGTACAACCGGTCTTTCTGCTCCACTATGGGCTCTAGGCCGGTGAGGTAGTGAATCACTTCGGCGTTCCGTCCTTCAAAGTTCATTAAGGTACATTTCAGTACGATCAGATCGATGTCATACGGAAAGAAATGTTCTGCTTTTTTGACAACCTCCAGAGCAGTATCGTTTTCGCCGCAATTGGCCAGAACATGTGCGTAGTCCAGCAGAAGTTCCGACGAATACGGATAGGTTTCCATTGCCAGCTCACAGGCAACCCGGGCTTTGAGAGGCTCGTTCTGGTTGACATAGTGATAAATGACGTATTCATATGCGTCCAGATCAAGAAAGCCGGCATTCTGATTTTTCAGCATGGATTCATACTGCTGAACCCATTCTCTCCCCTCGTTTTCTGATTGAAAATCTCTTTGCATATCGTAATCCTGACGTTAACTCAATCTCCTCTTCCAATGTTCAAATGTAATCAGCCGAAGCGAAAAATGTCACTCCTTCTTTGCAAGAACCCATTGAATGGTTTCATCAAGTGAGTGGAATCGAAAATCAGGCCAGAAATCTGTCAGTGCTTTTCCTTTGTAAATTAGCCGTTTAGAAGAAGATGCCGCCGTAAATTTTGTCAACAGAGGTTTTTTACCGGTAAATAAAGAAAGTACAAACTCCAGTCTCCAGCCCAGGCCTGTCATCCATTTCCGACTCCGGATGGCAGGGGCCCGCTTACCTGCCATTCCGGCTATCTTCTCAAAAAATGACTGATACGGAAGGTGCCCTGCACTGAGTAGGAATTTCTCCCCTTTCACAGGTCCTCGTTTCAACAATTCCATCACCACCGAAACCACATCCCGCACATCCACATAATTGATCCATCCGGTCGGATAAAAAGGTCTTTCTTTCATTACGTACCCAAAAAGACCTGCACTGCTTTCGTTTTTGTTTCCGGGAGAAAGGATGATGGATGGATTCACCATTACCGCTTTCAATCC
>ERZ795056.7508-NODE-7508-length-10446-cov-5.313252_pt1 | contig 10446 bp, 4 predicted proteins | sample MGYA00375140_ERZ795056 | MGnify/ENA primary metagenome ERZ795056 (study PRJEB30185, sample SAMN05720227) | activated sludge metagenome | isolation source: Anaerobic digester | place: USA | collected 2015-03-09 ...
CGAGGGTTTGCTAGCGGTTAGGGCCCGGCCAAACTCGGCTGCATCGTCGACGGAATATTGGCCACGATCTTGAAACACAAAGTCGAACACCACGGCTTTGGCGCCGGCATTTTGCAAGTACGTGGTGAGGTAGCCAAACAGCGCACGTGGCCACGGCCAAGCGATGTCCATATTGCGCTCGACGTTGTCGATGTCGAGTTCCGACACGTGTACCAGCACGATGTCCTGACGCGGTGCGCTAGCTAGCGCGGCTTTACGCACGCGGATATCGTAGGTCCACCATTCGCCACGCTCGGTGAATGCTGGTCGGAGATACACAACGGTAGCAGCCAAGCCCCCGATGATAACGCCAAGCAGGATGCCTACCAGCCAAGCTTTTTGCCCAACGTTGCGCCGCTTGCCATTTCGCCGCTCCACATGCGCAGCCTAACACAGCCGGCGTAGGGCTGGCGTTCACAGGTGCAGGCACAAAGTCCGTTGAGAAGCAGTCAAAAAAGACTAACCGCATTCGAATTAAGATATATTTTGACTATCGGGAGGGACCGCTAAGGTCTCAAGTTACGCACGCGTGCTCACTAAAGGACGGCTCATGAAATCGCCAGTTTTTGCAGGAATCCTTCTTTCCACCGTTGCTGCTGCAGGGTGCGGCAGCGACACCAACACCACGGTTGACGGTCGGCCGATTCGTCCCGACGCCCTTGTGGTTGATGCAGCGGCGCCCGACGCACCGGGGCCAACGTTTGGCGCAACGATTTCGCTGTTGGAGGCTTCGGTGCTCAATCCGGGGCAGAGTGGTACCGCGTTTGGCCAAGGGCCATCGTTCTCGGCGGTATTCAATGATGTAACCGCGCTTGGCGCGCCGGTGTATGAAGAAATTCCTGGTTCAACGTTGGGCTGCAAAGCGTGGAACTTATCGGCCGCAACCACGGTTGCTTCATTGGTTGGCGTTGATGAAGGGCCACTTGCCATCACCACCACCGGCACCGCACCGGCGCTTCCGCCCGGGTGCGGCTACAGCGCTCCAACGGGCTACGTTTGTCCGGATATGACAACCGCGAACATGGGTGGAACGATTGGGCCAGGGCCTCAGCCAGGCCTTGCAACGTTGACGGATCCTGACAACACGTTTAACTCGGGCAACGTACTGGGCCGTTACGTCAAGATCACCGGTGCTGCCATGCCTAGCAACAATGGCGCATTTCCAATCGTTGCGCTTGGTAGTGCCAACACCATCGTGTACGCAAATCCCGGGTTCGTTGCTGAAACTTTGCCAGGCGCTGCCGTGCACGTGAACGTGGCAGCCGTCGGTCCAATTCCAAGCGTGCCCGATCCGGGCTTCCTCGCCGACGACGCTGGCATCACGATCGCTCATGCGGCCAGCACGCATATTCCAGCGTTCTCGGCTACTACGTCAACGAAGGGCGTCGGTGACGACTTCGTTTTGGAGACGGCGGAGCTGAATAAACTCAATGCTGTGCCGCTCGACGGTTCAGCATTTACCATCACGTGCACCGCTGCCAACTGCCCAGCCGGTTCGGCGATTGCCAACGTGTTGCAAATCACCACCACGGATTCGACCACACTGCCGTCGCCATTTTCGTTTCCGCCACCCACCACGTCGTCGGTCCGCATCCAGTGTGGTGGCCTCAGCGGCGCAAGCGCTGGCGGCTCGATCACGGTGCCAGCAGAAGCCATGGCGTTGCTCAAAAATGCCACGGGCATCACGCGGATCCGCGCTTCGTTCTCGCGGGTTGACTTGATGATGGGCAATCAGCCAGCCACGGTCTCGCTGCTTGCTGGCCACACGGTACTTGGCTTCACCAATCCAGTGACGCTGCGCTAACTAGTTGCCCACAACGTTCCAAAAAACGCTGTCGTACAACATCTTGATTCTACATAGCATTGGTCGTAGCCTGCGGTCGGTTTTGCTTGCGCGGTATCCGTGCGCACTCGTGATGGGTTGAGAATCCTTAGCAGAAGGCATCGCGATGCTCGCGCTTGAATCGTTGGTTACCGGAATTTCGCTGATTGGCATCGAACCAACGTTGGTCGTCACCATTGTGACGGTCGTTCCCATGGGCGACGGCGCGGTTCAGTTGATATACAAAACCTCCGAGGGCGTGCTTAAAGACCGGCTGATCACACGCAGTGACGAAGCCAGTATCAGTCTCGCCACAATCGAGCAGCCTTGGGCCTTTGATGGCAACGGCGAAGATTTTAAACTAGCCGTTGAAGCCAAACGCATTGATCTGGCTTTCCTGTTTGACCCGATGATGGCAGTCCATACGTCAAACGTTGAGCCGCTGCCTCATCAGATTACAGCAGTGTATGAATCGTTACTACCGCGGCAACCGCTACGGTTTGTGCTGGCCGATGACCCAGGCGCTGGCAAAACCATTATGGCTGGCTTGTATATCCGCGAGCTGCTCATGCGCGCGGATGCCCGACGTATCCTTATCGTTGCGCCAGGCAGCTTGGTCGAACAGTGGCGCGATGAGCTGTTCGAGAAATTTGGGCTGGATTTCCGGGTCTTTTCCAAAGATCTGGAAAATTCATCGCCATCCGGCAATCCGTTCGAAGCCCACGACTTTCTCATTGTTCGCTTGGATCAAATGTCGCGCAGCGAAGACGCGCAGGAAAAGCTGTGTCTTGCTGGTTGGGATTTGGTCGTCTTTGATGAAGCTCATAAACTCTCGGCTCACTTCCTCGGTAAAGACATCAAACGCACCAAGCGATTCAATTTTGCTGAAAAAATCGGCCATCACGCGCGTCACTTACTGCTGATGACGGCCACTCCTCACAACGGCAAAGAAGAAGACTTCCAATTGTTTTTGTCGTTGCTCGATTCCGATCGGTTTTATGGCAAGTTTCGCGATGGCGTGCACCAAGCCGATTGTTCCGACCTGATGCGGCGTATGGTGAAAGAAGAGATGGTCAAGTTTGACCAGACTCCACTATTCCCCGAGCGCAAGGCTTATACGGTCAACTATCAGTTGTCCGATATCGAAGACGATTTGTATCAGGCTGTCACCAACTACGTTCGAACGGAAATGGGCAAAGCCGATCAGCTCGACGGTGCCCGCAAAGGCTCGGTAGGCTTTGCGCTTGCGGCATTGCAACGGCGCTTAGCGTCGAGTCCAGAAGCCATTTTTCAATCACTTAAACGTCGCAAAGAACGCCTTCAGCGTCGGGTTATCGATGAAAAAGCAGGCGCGCGCACCAAGCTTCTCGCTGAAACGTTGCTCGATATGCCTGACGATGACGACGACTTGACAGCTGAAGAACAAGAAGGCTTAGAAGAATCATTGGTTGATCAAGCTTCCGCAGCGCGTACGGTTGCCGAACTTGAAGCCGAAATCATCATCCTGCAAGGCCTAGAAAAACAGGCGCGCGATGTTGTCGCCTCGGGGCGCGATCGCAAATGGGAACAACTGTCCAGCATTTTGCAGAACAGTCCCGAGATGCGTGATGCCACAGGTAAGCAACGCAAGATCATCATTTTCTCGGAGCATCGCGACACGCTTAACTACCTGCAAGCTAAGATTACCGGGGTGCTCGGCAATGCCGATGCCATAGTGACGATTCACGGTGGCACCGCCCGTGATGACCGCCGACGCGTGCAAGGGTTGTTTCGCTCTGACCCCGACGTACGTGTCTTGATTGCCACCGACGCTGCTGGCGAAGGTGTGAATCTGCAAAACGCCAACCTAATGGTCAACTACGATTTGCCATGGAATCCGAATCGTTTGGAGCAGCGCTTCGGTCGAATTCATCGTATCGGTCAGCAACAAGTTTGCCATCTGTGGAATCTAGTCGCCAAAGAAACTCGTGAAGGCGACGTGTTTCACCGCTTGCTCGAAAAACTTGCAATTGAAAGTGTGGCCCTCAAAGGCCGCGTGTTTGATATCTTAGGCGAAGTATTCGAAGGCACCTCCCTCAAAGAACTGCTGATGCAAGCCGTGCGCTATGGCGATCAGCCAGAAGTCCAAGCGCGGCTACGTCAACGGGTCGACAATGCGTTCGATCGCGATCACCTGCGCGGTATTCTCAATCGCAACGCCCTAGCGCAAGAAAGTATGAGTGCAGAGCGCTTGTTCGCAGTGAAAGAAGAAATGGAAAAGGCCGAAGCGCGACGCTTGCAGCCTTATTTTGTTCGTTCATTCTTTGTTAAAGCTTTCGAATCGCTCGGCGGCACGATGCATCCGCGCGAAGCGGACCGTTTTGAAGTGACTCACGTGCCGGCCTCGATTCGTGAACGGGACCGCGTACTGGTCGGCCGCAATCGCCGCGAGCTCGCGCCCGTGCTTAAACGCTACGAACGAGTTTGCTTTACGCGCGAAGCAGTTCGCCCACTGGACAAGATCGACGCTCCGTTTGCGCAGATGTTGCATCCCGGGCATCCATTGATGTTGGCAGTCAGCGATATCGTGCTGGAAAAACATGGCACATTGATGCGCCGGGGCGCAGTGTTGGTGGATCCGGCGGATGACGGTGTAGAGCCGCGCTTGTTGTTTTTGCTTTCGCATGAAATCAAGTCGGGCAACGATCAGGTGTTGTCCAAGCGGTTGCAGTTTGTGCGGATTGCTCCTGATGGCAGCGCGGCCTTTGCGGGTTGGGCGCCGCATCTCGATCTTGCACCGCTCGACGACGCCGACCGGCCATTGTTGCAATCGCTGTTGACCTCGTCGTGGATTTCTGCAGATCAAGAACAACGGGCGTTGGTCTTGGCCGCAACCACGCTGGTCCCTGAGCATTATCGCGAGGTGGCCGATCGCCGCATCGCCCATGTTGACAAAACGCTGGCGGCCGTCCATGAGCGACTCACCAATGAAATCAATTTTTGGTCAGATCGCTGGTTGAAACTTAAAGAAGATGGCGAAGCCGGCAAAGACATCAGGCTCAACCTAGAGAACGCGCGGCGCACAATCGCAGACCTTGAAAGCCGACTTGAAAATCGACGCAAAGAGCTCATGTCGATGCGTCACGTGGCATCGGCAACGCCGGTTGTCGTCGGTGGTGCGCTGGTGGTCTCCGCCGGGTTGCTAAGGCAACTGCGTGACCAAATGGTGCCAACGGAACACGATCTTTTTTCAGCCGACGCGGCCGCTCGCAAACGCATCGAGATGCTGGCGATGAACGCGGTCCGTAAAGCTGAAGAATCTGCGGGTTGCATCGTGGTCGACGTATCGGCTCAGAAATGCGGGTGGGACCTCACATCGTATCCTCCTCCGGTCAATGGCGTGCAGCCGCTGGTCCGCCATATTGAAGTCAAAGGCCGCGTACTTGGCGCGTCTACCGTGACGATTACCCGCAATGAAATTTTGTATGCGCTCAACCAGGCCGACAAATTCATTTTGGCGATCGTCTTGGTCGGCGACAATGACGAGCTACACGGTCCGCATTACATCCGCAAGCCATTCGAAACGGAGCCAGGCTGGGGCGTTGCATCGAGCAACTACGCGCTTGATGCACTACTGCAAAAGGCGTCAACATCACTATGAGCGACAAGCCGCTACAAGAAGCTGCCGCGCTGCAGGCCACTGAATTTCTGCTGTTTCAGGCAGCCGACGGCGAGCCGCAGGTTGAAGTTCGCGTTGTCGGCGATTCGGTGTGGCTTTCGCTCAATCAGCTCGGCGAGTTGTTTGGCCGTGACAAATCGGTCATGTCTCGCCATATCAAAAACGTTTTTGACGAAGGCGAATTATCGCGCGATTCAGTTGTTGCACAATTTGCAACAACTGCCGCGGACGGAAAGTCTTATAAAGTCGAGTACTTCAATCTCGATATGATCATCTCGGTTGGTTACCGCGTCAATTCGCAACGCGGCACCCAATTTCGCATCTGGGCAACTCAGCGCCTACGTGAATACCTCATCAAGGGATTCACGATGGATGACGCGCGGCTCAAGCGTAATGGTGGCGGCAACTACTTTGACGAATTGCTCGCACGCATTCGCGACATTCGTTCGTCGGAAAAAGTCTTTTGGAAAAAGGTGTTGGAAATTTACGCCACCAGCATCGACTACGATGCGAGCAGCGCGGCTTCGCAAATGTTTTTCAAAACTGTGCAAAATAAGATGCATTGGGCTGCTCATGGGCACACGGCTGCTGAAATTATTGCGCAACGGGCGAATGCGGCGGCGCCCAACATGGGGCTGACATCGTGGACTGGGCCGGTGCCGCGTAAAGCTGATGTCGCAATTGCCAAAAACTATTTGTCTGCTGCGGAGCTCGAAGCGCTCAATCGTATCGTCAATGCTTATCTCGAATTCGCCGAGCTACAAGCCACCAGCCGGAAAGCCATGTACATGGTTGATTGGATCAGCAAGCTCGATGACTTTATCAAGCTAAGCGATCGCGACATTTTGCATCACGCTGGCAGCATTTCACACGATGCTGCCGTTGCGAAAGCACTTGACGAGTACCAGCATTTTTCTGGTCATCGCGCAGAGTTGCCAAGCGCCGTGGAAGCAGATTTCGACAAAGCGGTAAAAGCCGCAAATGCTTTGATTAAAGCTAGCCGCGAACCGGCATCCGTTGCGACTGCTACGAAAGCGCCAAGTAAGAGAAAGCGACCATGACCTACGTTGTTAAATCGCCGCGCAAGTTGATTGAAGTCGCGCTGCCGCTCGATGCGATCAATGCTGCATGTGCCAAAGAAAAGTCGATTCGCCACGGCCATCCAAGCACGTTGCACTTGTGGTGGGCTCGGCGGCCGTTAGCTGCGGCGCGGGCGGTGATCTTCGCGCAATTGGTCAATGACCCGGGTTTTCAACAAGGTGGCGGGTTTAAATACGGCAAGAACAAGAAAGACGCCGCTGAAGATCGGGCCCGGCTGTTCAAAATCATCGAAGAGTTGGTGTTGTGGGAAAACACTACCAATGAGGAAGTGCTGGAGCGCGCCCGGGTGGAGATTCGCCGATCGTGGCGTGAAGTGTGTGAACTAAACAAAGACCATCCTGCGGCCGCCACGCTGTTTAATCCTGACAAGATGCCTGGCTTGCATGATCCGTTTGCTGGCGGCGGTGCGATTCCGCTCGAAGCGCAACGGCTTGGGTTGGAAGCTTATGCATCGGACCTCAATCCAGTGGCGGTGTTGATCAACAAAGCGATGATCGAAATTCCGCCGAAGTTTGCAGGCTGCGTGCCCGTTGGCCGAGCCGTGGAAGCCAAAAAGGGCAAAATTCTAGCGTTGGCCGATGGTAACGCATGGCCTGGTGCCAGCGGCCTGGCCGAAGACGTCCGACGTTACGGTGCCTGGATGCGTGATGAAGCGCAAAAACGCATTGGTCATTTGTATCCCAAGGTGAAGATCACCGCGCAGATGGCAGCGACGCGACCAGACCTGTTGCCGTTAGTTGGCCAAGAGCTGACAGTGATCGCTTGGTTGTGGGCACGCACAGTGAAAAGTCCGAATCCGGCGTTTTCGCATGTGGCTGTGCCCTTGGCGTCGACGTTTGTGCTGTCGAGCAAAGCAGGCAAAGAGACGTACGTGCAGCCGATCGTTGAGGGTGATACCTATCGATTCAGCGTGGTGCGGGGTACGCCAACGCAGGATGCAATAGATGGGACCAAGTTGGGGCGAGGGGCAAATTTTCGATGTGTGGTGTCCGGCACGCCGATAGAGCCAGCTCATATTTATGCCGAAGCACTTGGGGGCCGCATGGGCTCACGCTTGATGGCGGTAGTAGCGGAAGGTGCTCGCGCTCGCGTTTATCTTGATCCAATTGATGAGATGGAAACGACAGCGGCGAGTGCGATGCCAACGTGGAAACCCGATGCAAAGATGCCTGAGAATCCTCGGTGGTTTTCACCGCCGTTGTACGGTTTGACAACGTTTGGTGATCTGTTCACGCCGCGGCAGCTAGTGGCACTGACGACATTCTCCGATTTGGTCGGTGAAGCGCGCGAACGCATTACCCGTGACGCGCTTGCGGCTGGCATGTCGGATGACGCTCGCGGTCTTGATCAAGGCGGCCTTGGTGCTAAAGCCTACGCCGATACGATTTCTACTTTTCTTGCTTTCGCCGTTAGTAAAGCAGCAGATCGTAACTCATCATTGTGCGTTTGGGAAAACGCCATGGATCGTTTGCGCGGAACATTCGGCCGCCAAGCACTCCCGATGACTTGGGATTATGTTGAAACCAATCCGTTTGCAGGTGCCGGTGGAGATATTTTCGGCACGGTGCAATCTCTTTGTGAAGTACTCGACAAATTTTCGATTCCTAGTTTTAGCGGAATGGCAATTCAAGCAGATGCACAAAGGCAGTCGATAAGCACAAGTAAATTCGTATCGACTGACCCGCCTTACTACGACAATATCGGATACGCAGATTTGTCGGACTTTTTTTATGTTTGGCTGCGCAGATCGCTGCGGTCGGTATTCGCCGCTACCTTTGCCAGTATGGCGGTGCCGAAGGCCGAAGAACTTGTTGCGACACCTCATCGTCATGGTTCCAAAGAAAAGGCCGAGACATTCTTTTTGGCTGGCATGACAGCCACAATGCAACAATTGGCGTTGCTGGCCCATCCTGCGGCGCCCGTTACCATTTACTACGCTTTTAAACAGGCCGATTCCAAGGAAGATGGAGGCACGTCTTCAACGGGATGGGAAACGTTTTTGGCAGCAGTTCATCGAGCTGGCTTCGCGCTTACCGGTACTTGGCCAATGCGATCCGAATTGGCGACGCGAGCGATAGGTCGAGGAAATAATGCACTTGCGTCAAGTATTGTATTGGTTTGCCGCCAACGCGCCGCAGATGCGAAGTCCGTTTCAAGGCGTGAATTTCAGCGCGAGTTAAATGGCACACTGCCCGAGGCCCTCGACGAAATGACTAACGGCTCCGGCGAAGGCGCAGCGCCCGTCGCTCCCGTCGATCTTTCGCAAGCGATCATTGGGCCGGGCATGGCGATCTTTTCCAAATACTCCGCTGTGCTCGAAGCCGATGGCACACCGATGACCGTGCGTACTGCGCTGCAACTAATCAATCGCTTCCTTGCCGAAGACGATTTCGACGCCGACACGCAATTCTGCCTGCGCTGGTTTGAGCAAAATAGCTGGAAGGCCGGCAAATTTGGCGATGCCGATACGTTGGCCCGTGCCAAAGGCACCAGCGTCGACGGCGTCAACGCTGCAGGCGTCGTCGAGTCGGGCCGCGGCGCCGTGCGCTTGCTGAAATGGTCAGAGTATCCAAGCGATTGGAATCCTAAAACGGATACCCGCAATCCAGTGTGGGAAACCCTGCATCACTTGATTCGCGCGTTGAAGCAAGACGGTGAATCTGGCGCTGGCGCCTTGCTCGCTGCCGTCAACAACAAAGCTGAACCGGCGCGCCAATTGGCGTATCGGTTGTACACGTTGTGCGAACGGCAAGGCTGGTCGGAAGATGCCCGTGCCTACAACGAGCTGATCACCAGTTGGCCCGGGATTGAAGCCGCCGCCGGCTCCGCTGCGAGCGAGCCAGCGCAAGTTGAACTGTTCGAATCTGCCACTGCCGCTGTTGCTGTAAAATCAAAGCCGTCGAAACGGAATCGAAAATCATGAAACCTTGGCGAGAAATAGCTGTTCCTCACCGCGACGTGCTTGAAGGTACGTTTCTACAATCGGAATTTGCTGCTGATATCTCCGCGGTTCGCGACGGTAACGCCATGCCCGAGTATCAAGATGCTGCTTCGTTTTTTGAACGTACCTACATTACCGAAGGCATGCGGCAGCTGATCATTCAAGTGGCGCAGCGCCTCAACGGCAAAGGTGGCGAACCCGTCATTCAATTGCAAACGGCATTCGGCGGTGGCAAAACCCACACCATGCTGGCGGTGTTTCACTTGGCAACTCGCAGCTGTCCGTTGGCAAACCTCGCTGGTGTTCCTGCCTTGCTCGATCATGCCGGGCTCATGGACGTTCCGAAGGCTAGGGTAGCGGTGCTCGATGGCAATGCTAATGGTCCAAGTCAGCCGTGGAAGCACGGCAAACAAACGATTCGCACGCTGTGGGGTGAGTTGGCATGGCAACTTGGGGGCGCCGATGCCTTTGCGATGGTCAAAGAGTCCGATGTTGCAGGTACATCGCCTGGTAAAAACGTACTCAAAGATTTGCTGCAAGCGCACGCACCATGCGTGATTTTGATCGATGAGCTAGTGGCATATGTTCGCCAGTTTCAAGAAGGTGCGACGCTGACCGGCGGCACGTTTGAAAGCAATCTGTCGTTCATTCAAGCGCTGACCGAGGCTGCCAAATTGGTGCCGACGGCCATCATTCTAGGTTCGCTGCCGGAATCTGAAGTCGAAGCCGGCAGCCAACGCGGTGTCGTCGCGCTGCGCACGTTAGAAAAAGCGTTTGGTCGCGTGCAGGCGCTTTGGAAACCCGTGGCCACTGAAGAAGCGTTTGAGATTGTTCGAGATCGGAAGAGCACACGTCTGAACTCCAGTCACCGCTTAACATCTCGTA
>ERZ795056.7511-NODE-7511-length-10443-cov-19.239892_pt1 | contig 10443 bp, 9 predicted proteins | sample MGYA00375140_ERZ795056 | MGnify/ENA primary metagenome ERZ795056 (study PRJEB30185, sample SAMN05720227) | activated sludge metagenome | isolation source: Anaerobic digester | place: USA | collected 2015-03-09 ...
AGCAGACACGTGAAGGCAATCCCCAACTGACGAAATAGCATGTTCATAAGCAGCCTTTCCGCCTAGTGATGTTGCAGCGCTACGATGGGATCGAGCTTGCTTGCGCGCACCGCTGGATACAGCCCAGAGAAGAGGCCTACGGCACCAGAAACGCCGGTTGCTAGTAGCACCGCGCTGGGCGTAATGACCGTTGGCCATCCCGCAGAGTTGGCAATGACACGGGAGATCAGCAATCCCAGCGCAACACCGAACAGTCCTCCGCTACACGCTACCAAGAATGACTCGATTAGGAACTGGAAGCGGATGTCTCTACGCAAGGCGCCAACTGCGCGGCGGACACCAATCTCGCGGGTCTGTTCAAACACGCTGGCTAGCATGATGTTCATGATCCCGATGCCTCCCACCAAGAGCGAGATTCCTGCGATGCAGCCCATCACAATACTGAAGATGCGCTGGGTCTCGCGATTTTGCGCCAGCAGTGCTTCGGGCACGATGATGTCGTAGTCTTCAACTCCGTTATGCAGCTGCTTCAGCAGTCCATCGATGACAGCCTGCGCCTCATGCGGAGCCGATCGCCCGTCGAGCTTGACCACGATTTCTTGATAGGGAGAGTCAGTTGCCTTGGCCTCAAACTTATGAACGAGCGTAGTTAGTGGCGTGTAAATGGCGCGGTTGCCAGCGCTTGCGGCGTTCATTTCGGCGCTGGTGTTACGTAGCACGCCAACCACTCTGAGCCACACATCTCCGACTTTGAGCACCTGACCGACTGCGATGGTGTCTAGAAAAAGATCGCGGCGAATGTCAGCTCCGATGACGCAGACTTGAGCGTGAACTCTCTCATCCATCTCGTCGATAAATCGGCCCTCCTCTAGCGGGAGTCGGGTCACTTCTGCATGACGATATGTGACGCCCCAAAGTGACCCTTTTGTCTTCTGACCTTCGGCAATAATCCCAGAGATAGCTACGGTCGCTTTGGGAGCAACCAGCTCCACATGCGGGACCGCTTCGGTAATTGCAGTCACATCACGACCTGACAGTCCCTGCGACTTTTTCCGGATATCAAGGATCTCTGAGGGCGGAAACTCCTTGGCAACAATCAGCACATTGTGAATTCCCATGCGCTCGATCATGGCCAGCGTTTGTCGCTGTGCGCCTTCGCCGATTGCCAGCATGGCGATGACGGCAGCGACACCAAACATCATGCCGAGGGTCGACAGTCCAGTGCGCAGCCGATGGGAAGCCAAGTTCTCCAGCGCAAAAAGGACTGCATCTGATGTTCTCATGATGGGTCGGTCCTAGTGTTTGGCCGCCGCGGCTGAAGTGCCGCCAGTGCCCGGATTTTTTTCGGAACGCGCTGGCAGCTTGTCAGGCTCTTGCAGCGCAACGATGTCGCCTTCATGCACGCCCGATTCGACGGTTAGAAGGCCTGCTGTCGACTGCCCAATTTTGACCGGGACAGCGGCGTACCTGCCACCGGCATCTCGAACAAACACCACAGAGCGACTGTCCCGATCAAAGAGTGCAGGGCGCGGTAGCACGAGGGCTTCTTGGTCATAAAGAAAAAGTCGCGCGCGCACGCGCTGCCCGGGCTTCATCACTTCAGGAATGGTCTTGGCCAGCGATAGCGTTACGCCAAAATACTGAGTCGGAGAGCTAGTGTTGCGAGTCTTGGCGACCTTGTCCACGCGCTTGATTGCGGCTTCAAAGCTGCGCGTAGACTGGGCCTCTAGGACTACCTCCGCTTTGAGTCCTTCCGTCAAGCCAACTGCCTCCGCAGAGAGGACAAAGACCTCTGCTTCCATGGTGTCAACTAGCGATACTTTGCCAACCGACTGCCCGCGCCTGAGCGAACCTCCGACGCGAATGTTATCGTTGAGCGAGTCTCGATCCATTGTAAAGACGCCATCATGTGGTGCGCGAAGCTCTAGCGCCTGCAGGCTTCTTTGAACACGGTGGATCGCTTCTTCCGCGCGCTGAGTGCTGACATCGCTGAGCCCAAGCCTGCTTCGATTCAGGCTGCGGCCAACTTGTGCGCTCTGCTCTGCAATCTCAACGACTGACGCTTGCAGTCGCTCGTTGGTCTCGCCTTCGATCAGCTTGTCGCGTGAGAAGATCTCTGGGTCTCTGGGTTGAAAGGTTCGCTTAAACATCAGCTCGCGTTGCGCGTTCTGAATCTCGCGCTGACGGTTCTGATTTTCGGTCTGCAGACTTAGTACTTCCTTGCTCTTTTCAGCGCTGAGGATCTGGCGCTGAGACTCTTCATCTGCCAGATCATGCTTTAGGCCTTTGTCATCAAAGCGCGCAACAATGTCGCCTTTTTTAACGCGTACTCCATCGGGCGCAAGTGTCGCGATGCGAAAGACTCCAAAGACATCCGCAGGCAGCGAAATGTTCGTAGAGCGCAGCGGGCGCAGGATTCCTTGCGCTTCAATGATGCGTGAAAAACGCTGCTTTTTGACTTGCGAAAATGGAAGCTCTGAGCCCGCGCTACGGTCAGCGCAGCTAAACCAGAGCAGCGCCAAACCGCAACTGACTAGCGCACGCGCAAGCGTGATGGCCATCTTTGACTTCATGGCGACTTTCGACCCAACGCGTCGCCTCCCTTTTTGGCGCCCTCATCGTCTCTGGACGGAACGATGACTTCATCACCTGGCACCAACCCAGATACAACTTCTGCTGTCTTGGCACTACGGCGGCCCAGCGTGAGCTTGGTGCGTATCGGCGCTCCGCGGCTCCCTCTTTTTTTTAGCAGCACTGTAGGTCCGCCTGCTGTGCTCTGGATGGCTTCAATAGGAATCTGTAGAACGTTTGCTACATGCTCGATCTCAATGCGACCGCGAAATCCCATGTTGGGCCTCATAAAGGACGGGTCCGCATCTGTTAGCTTGATCTGAAGCTGCACCACATTGTTGCGTGATCCAGGCGAAGCGGGGACAAGCAGTGCAGAGACATGCTCGACGATTCCTGCATACTCTTTTTCGGGCCGCGCCTCCAATCGCAGGCCGACACGCTGTCCCACAGAGACCAGGCTGGTATCGACTTCCTCAACCTGTCCTTGCGCGGCCATGTGCTCTAGGGCTGCGATCTCGACCGCGGAGAGTCCCCGATAAGCGGAGTCGCCGACCTTTATTTTTTCACCACGCCAGCTGGGCTTGTAGATGATTGTGCCGGCTCGTTTGGCCTTGACAGACATCGATGCAATCTCTGTCTGCAGCTCCGTGACCCGCGCTTGTGCGCGCAAAAGTTGCTCACGCAACACGGATTGTGCTGCTTCGCTCTGCTGAACGCGGGCCCGCTCCCGCTCTCGCAGCGAAATGATCTGCTTTTGCGCAAGATCTCGGTCGATGCTTGCGATGCGAAGGTCGAGGCCAGCGGTAAGCTCTGCAGGCTTGTCGGCGAGCCGCGACTTCTGACTTTGGGTCACAGTGGCTTGCTCGATTTCTCTACGTCCTTTGAGGGCATCGAGTTCTGCCTCACTGCGTGCCTGCTCAAGCTGCGCGACGAGGCTGGCCGCTTCGCTGGAGCGATCTTTGAGAGTGTTTTCCAGCTCGCTTGTGTCAAATGCGACGACTTCATCCCCCACTTTTACTGTGCTGCCTTCGCCTGCCATCCGAATGATCTTGAAGCTGCGCGCATCGCGAATAGACGGCGGAAAGACAGGTTCAAAGTCGTGTGAGGTTAGCGTGCCCGTAACCGCAACTTCACGGACAAGATCCGCCGCAGCTGCTGGGACTGCATGACCACTCACTGCGCCATCAAGCTCGCAGCCGCAGGCTAGCAGCAGGGCCAGTGCCAGAAACCAAGCAGGAAGCCGCCGAGTCTGATGGAAAGTCATCGCTGCTGACTCCGACTGTTGCTTGCAGGTTGTTTTGCTACAAAGGAGGTGGCTGGCAGGAGCCGGGTGTGCTCTGGCAAGCTGCCCTGGACGCTGCACTGCAGCTCGGTGCAAAAGTCGACCGTGACCCAGGCTGATTTTCCGTCGGAAGTGTGCAGCTCTGTATTACCTGCCCAAGCGGATACTGCTGCGCGTGGGACCAGGAGTGTGCGTTCCTTCCGTTGGCGAATGACTTCGACCCGAACCGACATTCCAGGTCGAATCACGGCGTCGGATTTTCTGTCGAGTGCAACAACAACATCAAAGAATCGGCGTGGGCTATCGCGGCTCTCAGCGCTTGCGGCAGGACTGACTTTCAAGACCGTACCGCGCCAGTGCTTTTGTGGATACGCATCCAGTACGCAGTCGGTGGCCATCCCTGCAGCTACAGCACCATCGTCTACATCGGACAGCTGCGCATGTACTTCCATCGCGGACAAATCCGGCAGCGTAGCGATGACTAAGCCCGGATATGTACTGTCTCCTACAAGGTATTTCCGTTTCTCGAAGTAGTTCCTGCTGACCTGCAGCATGCCATCGCGTGGGGCGTACACGACCAAGTCTTGAAGGCTGGTCTGTAGCTGAGCCAAGTTACGTGCAGCCTGCGTGCGCTTCACTTCTTTGATGCTCTGCTCCAGCTGCGCTGTCTTGCGCTGAGTGCTCAGAGCGTCCTCTGCAGCTGCCAATCGGTCGCGCGCTGCTTGAAGTCTGAGCTGCTTTTCTTGAAAATCCTGACGAGGCGTAAGGTCTGCAGGAATGCTCGCCGCGATCTCGGCCTTGGCTACTTCACCACGTGCAAACTCCACTTCATAGGTCTTGGTCGATAGCTCAAGGCTCGACTTTGCATTCTGGCTGGCTTGCTCTCTCTCTGCATTTGCCAGAGCGCTGCGCTTGTCTACTAGTGCGCTAAGTAAGGAGGATGAGTCAAACTCCAGTACGCGGTCGCCTTTTTTTACCGCTGCGCCATCCTCAGCCATCCATGCAATCGGCATTGAGTTCGCTTGCTGAATTCCCGGCACAGCAAGCTCCTCTGCTGAAAGAGCCACGACTTGCCCGGTCAGCAGAATGCGGTCTTCAATGCTGCCCTGTTCTACCTGCAGCAAGGCTGGAGAGGAATCAGCTGGAGTGAGCTGCGAGTCCTTTTTTTCACAGCCGATTGACAGCAGAACAATTCCGCACATTGCACTCTGCAGCCAGCTTGACCTGCGAGCACTCATGGCGTGCCTCCTGCTGTTTGCGGGCGTCCATCGTGGATGACGCGTCCGTCAGAAAGCTGGATGACGCGTGGACACTGCGCAGCCAACGACTGCTCATGCGTGACCAGCACAATGGTGTGGCCAGCTTGGTGCAGCGTGCGAAACAGCGTCATGATCTCGCGCTCCGTTGCAGAGTCCAGATTCCCAGTCGGCTCATCGGCTAGCAGCAGGGATGGTTCTGACACCAGTGCGCGTGCAATGGCGACGCGCTGCCGCTGTCCTCCTGAAAGCTCGTGACTGCGGTGGCGGGTGCGATGACCCAGGCCAACTCGCTCGAGCATCGCGATGGCGCGCGCGCGGCGCTCAGCTCGTGGAACATCTCGATACACCAGCGGAAGCGCAACGTCCTTCCAGGCTTCTGCTCCTGAAAGCAGCTGAAAATTTTGGAACACAAAGCCAATCTCACGACTGCGCAAGCGTGACAGCGCATCGTCATCTAGTCCCGCTACCGCTTGACCACGCAAGCTGTAACGACCCCCAGTTGGGGTGTCCAAGCAGCCAAGAATATTCATCAGCGTGGTCTTGCCGGAGCCTGACGTTCCGACGACAGCTACCATCTCGCCCGCGCTGATTGAGATGTCGACGCCTGCCAGAGCGACCACGGTCTCTTCGCCCATGTAGTAGTGGCGAGTGACACTCTCCATCTTGATGAGTGGGTCCATGCGCTGCAGCTCCTAAGACATGACCATGCATAGAAATCTTAGCAGACCTGGTCTCTGTCGTCTTGCGGAACCGCGCGATTGATGTGAACTCTTCCGCTCTATTTTCAGGTGTACATGCCGCTAGGTAGATAGGAGCAATTGTAGGCACCTACAGCACGCTCATGGTCGTACGCGCTGGCTCTACTTCTGTAGGGCGCAGAAGGAGGACTCCTAATAGCCCTCAGTCTCTCTTAATCCAGACCAACGGCTGCTGTCGCGTTCCAGCTGCTGGCGTAGCATCGTAAGGAATGCTTTAGAGGTTGGCTGCAGCGACGTTCGTGACGGTGTAAGCGCATACAAAGTCACCTTCTTCCAAATCCAGCCCGGGCACAGGATTACCAATCTCCCTGCGTGGACGTGCTCACGTAGGGCATGCTCTGGGAGGACTCCTACACCGGCCCCATGTAGCAGTAGGCTAAGCAAAGTAGAGCCGGAGTTTGCTTCTGCGCGGAACTTGGGAGTGAGCTCTACGCTGGCACCTGCGGGTCCATGGAAGCGCAAGGCTGCAATGTTTAGGAGGGAGTGGCGGACCCACGGCGCCCGGTCAAGTTCACGTGGATGAGTGATGGCTCCTAGCTGATCGGCCAGAGCTGGCGCTGCGACGATTGGCTCACTAAGTACCGCCAGTTTCCGCACAGTAAAGGAGGAGCTTTTAGGAGCCCCGATGCGGACGGCCAGATCTACTTTGGACTCGATGACATCGCGCGCTGCGTCCTCTGAGAAGATCTCCACTCGAACATTTGGATAGGTGCTAACAAAGCGCGCTACCGTTGGCCCGATCAGCAACGGGCCCAAGTCGTTGGTGGTGGAGACGCGCAGCACTCCTGACGGCTCCTTGCGTCCGGCCTCTAAGCTACGCGAGAGCTGATCGAGTGCATCTTCCACGCGGGTGGCTGCTTCCAAGACTGCTGCTCCAGCTTCGGTTAGTCGCAGTCGCCGGGTGGTTCGCTCCAGAAGTCGAATGCCACAGCGTTCCTCCAGCTGCTGCACGCGCTGACTAACAACACTCTTGGATAACTTCAGCGCTGAAGCGGCTGCAGAGAATGAGCCATGCTGCACGACCGCGGCAAAGACGCTAAGTAGGTGTCCGTCGGAAGAGACAATCATTGTTCTAAAGTGCCGAACAATAGACCCAAAATCAACAGATTGTGCGCCGACAAATTTGGTGTGGAGGAATCGGAGCCGGGGACCTGGCGAGTGATGGCCAAGCGATTATTTTTTGCCGCTTTGGCTTTTTGCGCGCGCTGAATTTTCTGCAATCGCGGCTATGATGCCGCGATGAAATCGACCCTTCAATCTGGCCGCATGGCCCTTGCCGCAATGGCTCTTTTGTTCTTTGCTGTCGGATGTAGTCCGTCTGACACCGCTTCTGATGCACCCCAAGATCTCGGGACAGGGGGGGCAGATGCTGCCGACGGTAGCACGTTGCCTCCTGACCTTTGGACCAGCGATGGGGCGCTACCTGATGGTGGAGATAGCAGTGACTGCCCTGCGGCACTTGGCAAGATGGGCCAAGAGCTCCTAAAGGCGCTAAGCACCTGCGTCCGTGGGCAGACTGCGCTTAGCTACGCTGCGGCGCGCGACTCGATGTTCCTAATGTATAGCGACCCTGCGAACAATAACTCGGTGGAGTGCTTTTACACCGGTCGCAAAGCGCCGCAAGTCACCGACCGCGCCAGCGCCAACATGAACATGTTCAACACAGAGCACACCTGGCCGCAGAGTCTGGGCGCAGCAGGCATTGCGCAGAGCGACATGCACCACCTATTTCCCACCGACAATACTGCCAACGGCAAGCGCGCAAACTATCCGTTCGGAGAGGTGCGCACAGCTTCCTGGACCGGACCTGATCCCGATGGTCACGGTCCTAGCAAGCTAGGAACACGAATGGATGGGAAGACGGTGTTTGAGCCGCGTGATCCAGTCAAAGGAAACATCGCGCGCGCCCTCCTATACTTCTACACCCGCTATTCCCCAGAGCCCCAAAGTGGCTACAGCATCGTCAACTTTACGGTCGAGGAGGAGACGCTTCATAAGTGGCATATGCAGGATCCGCCCGACGCTGCCGAGCGTGCTCACAATGAGGGCGTGTACAAACTGCAGCGCAACCGCAATCCGTACATCGACCATCCGGAATACGTAGAGCGCATTGGTACTTTTAACGTCAAGCCGTAGTACCTAGTCGTGCGAAAGAGCCTGGCCCTCTTCCTAAGCCTAGCTAGCCGCTGGGCTTAGGAGCCACATCGATGGGCGGCCTGGTTGCTTTTTTCTATCGTGGTACTTGCTGCTAGGTAGTGGTGGCTTTGGCGCGTACGCGCGGATTGAAGCGCTCGATATAGCGGTTCAGGTGCATCTTGACGGTGGTGCCATCTGCGATATTTAGCTTGCGGGCCAGCGACGATAGATTGACGTTTTTTCCAACTTCTTCGATGTCGCCCAAGTTGGCAGTTTGCGCAATAAAGACCGGCTTTAGGAACTTGTCGATAAACTCCTGAAGCTGTCCCCAGTTTTGCGGACTGCCGTTGTTGTCAGCCATAAATGCCGTTGCTGCGCGCGCAGTCACTTCTAGCAAGTCTACTGGCCCATCGGGCTTAGGAGTAACCGGGTCCGTGTAGCTGATGTGGCGTCCCGAGCGGCGCTGACCGCGTCCTTCCTTGAGTAGCGCGCGGCAGGCCGCAGCATCGATCGACTGCGGACGCACCACTGCAGGTAGGCGTTCGACAAAGTGCTCCAGGTCGCGGAAGTTTCCTGGCCACGGATCTGCAAGCAGGACTTCCACCGCTTCGTTAGTAAGCGCGGATATCACGCTATTCTGCGTTCCATGAAGACGCTGGCTGTGAAGGTAGCCAAGGACATCTTCTGGCCTTTCACACAGAGGCGCGATGTTAACGACTTTGACCGCGAGTCGGTACCACAGGTCATCGCGGAATCGTCCGTGGCGCACTTCAGGATCATCAAGTGCCACATTGGTTGCGCAGACTACTTGGACGTTGGCGTGACGAATGCGCGGATCTCCGAGCGCGCGATACTCGCCGTGTGAGTCCAAAAAGCGGAGCAGGGCGGCTTGGACTTCCGTACTCATGTCTGCAAGCTCGTCCAAAAATAGCGTGCCGTGATGTGCTGACTCGATGACGCCAATGACATCACCTAGCGCTCCCGTAAACGATCCTTTCTTTGCGCCAAACAGCTGCGCGTACAGTAAGTCGCCTTTTAGGAGGGCACAGTTTAGCGTCGCAAACGGGCCCATATGCTGTCGTGAGTAGCGATGATACGCACGCGCCATGCGTTCTTTTCCAGAGCCGGTTGGACCCAGGATTATTACGCGCTGACTGCGCGCTGCTGCATCTGCAAGCTGGCAAAGCGCCTCGCGAATGAGTCGAGATGCTGCAATGAGTCCTTCCTCTTGGCCGACCAGCTGCTCGTAGCGCGTGTTCTGCTCGTTTACATATTCCCGGATGCGCTCTACTGCTGGTAGAAGCGTCATCTCATGGGTGGTGGCTTGCTTGTTAATCAGGCGCAGCAAGGTCCCATCTGCAAGCAGGAATGTGTCGGCGCTCGCATCCTCAGCACTGAGCTGTGCTTGCTCGATCTCTACCGGTAGATCGAGCAATCTTAGCCAGCTTCGCAGTGCTCGTGTCACCGCGCTGGCAAACTCGGACTCTTTGCTCCAGTCAGCAGCAGTCGGTCCAACACTTAATGGATCGCGCTGCGCGACTGTTGCAAGCTCCAGCTCTAGATCCCCTGACGTCGGCACTTCCACTTCGCGCTTCGGTGTCAGTCGCAGCCAGGAACCATTTCGACTTCCCAGATCCCAGATGCGCATGCCGTCATCGCTACACACCACGACGGCATGATTACCGGACACGCAAGAGGACCGCACCGTCACAGGAGTGATGCGATATCCCTGTAGCTCCTCCGCTTGCAAAATGGGCACGCGACCCGGCTCAGGAGCGCGTCCTAATAGGAGCACTTCTCCCTGGCGGACGTTGATGTAGATGGGCTCCTTTAGATCGAAGCAGCGGATGCATAGGCGCGGCACAGCATTACGATAGCAGAAAGGTATCCCTGCTGGCGACCCAGTACCTGAAGTCGCTGATCCGATTCGGATCGGTCACTTTCGCAGGTGCGCTGTCATGCGTTAACCCCGCGGAACCGCGGAAGATACACGTTGGCACATGAGGTGCTGATGTTCCCTGTCGAACAGATGAGCGGTGCGGAGAATGTTCATATCGTGACGACCTGTGAGATGTCTGGCTCGATTCTTTGCACCACTTATGCGCCCATCGTAGGAGGAATTGCGGCTCCTAATGTGCGCATCACGCTGCCTCTAGTTTTGAGCGGCAGTCCGTTGCCAAAAAAAGAACCGCGCAAGGCCGCGACCCAGTGATCGGCCAACCCCTGGCAGCTCCGACGCCTGCCAACAACCTTGTGGAGAGCTTGATTCCACTTGGGGGGCCTGACTTTTTCCTGGTTGCAGCGGGACCTTTGCAAAACCATCCAAAGACGGGCGCGGTCATTGAAACCGTCTTTGTTAGCAATAGTCGGCAAGCCTAGTCACTGCGACGGGGGAAGCCGCTTGGGTGAAGCTGAGCGTGATGACAAATAGTACGGA
>ERZ795056.7514-NODE-7514-length-10441-cov-3.781533_pt1 | contig 10441 bp, 7 predicted proteins | sample MGYA00375140_ERZ795056 | MGnify/ENA primary metagenome ERZ795056 (study PRJEB30185, sample SAMN05720227) | activated sludge metagenome | isolation source: Anaerobic digester | place: USA | collected 2015-03-09 ...
CTACTTAAGTACTTTTGAAATTGTAAAACCCGTTATTTTCCATGCTCGACAAAGACTGCATTTATTCTATATTTGCGCCCATCCTTTGAAAACTCATTCTAAAAACTCACAATGGCTACGGATGACTTCGTGGTTTTGTGGGATAAACGCAAAAATCTTATGGCAAAGCTCAACTTTGGCGGCGTGGAAGAAAACGTGGTAACCCGCGAAGAGTTCCCGCTTGAAAAGGCTCTGGAAGTATTGAAAGATGAAACCATTGCCATCATTGGTTATGGTGTTCAAGGCCCTGGACAAGCGCTCAACCTGCGCGACAATGGTTTCAACGTGATTGTGGGTCAACGGTATCCCTCCAAAACCTGGGACAAAGCGATTGCCGATGGTTTTGTACCTGGAGAAACCTTGTTCAGCATTGAAGAAGCGGCTGAACGCGGCTCCATCATTCAGTACCTGTTGTCTGATGCAGCCCAAATTGCCATCTGGCCAACGCTGAAGAAATACCTGACGCCTGGTAAAGCGCTTTATTTTTCTCACGGGTTTGGAATTACGTACAAAGAGCGTACGGGTATCATTCCTCCTGCAGACATCGACGTTATTTTGGCTGCGCCAAAAGGTTCTGGTACGAGTTTGCGTCGCTTGTTCCTCGAAGGCCGTGGGTTGAACTCCAGCTACGCCATTCATCAGGATGCTACTGGGCGGGCTAAAGAGCGGGTAGTTGCAATGGGTATTGGTATCGGTTCAGGCTATTTGTTCGAAACGACTTTCCAAAACGAAGTATACTCCGACCTTACTGGCGAACGTGGCACCTTGATGGGCGCCATTCAGGGTATCTTTGCTGCTCAATACGACGAATTGCGCAAGAGGGGCCACAGTCCATCCGAGGCATTCAATGAAACGGTTGAAGAATTGACCCAATCCCTGATGCCACTGGTTGCCGAAAATGGCATGGACTGGATGTACGCCAACTGTTCCACTACTGCTCAACGTGGTGCTTTGGATTGGTGGCAGAAATTCCGCGATGCAACTGCACCGGTATTCAAAGAATTGTACGATAGTGTAGCTGCCGGTGAAGAAGCCCAGCGCTCAATCGATTCAAATAGCCAGACGGATTACCGCGAAAAACTGGAAGTAGAACTTGCCACCCTGCGCGACAGCGAAATGTGGCAGGCAGGTAAGGTGGTGCGTGGCCTTCGTCCGGAGAAGAATTAGCCATCAGCAGTCAGCTATGAGCTATCAGCTAATTGCACTATTGGCTGATAGCCCATCGCTGACTGCTCACAGCTTTTCGCTCTCCTCCATTTTCCGCTTCACCATATAATACGTATCCACCTGCGAGCGGCAGGGGAAATCTCCGGCAACTTTGTTGCGTTCATTCAGCAGATGTTTATCCAATACCCGCGCTTTGACGTTATCACTGAGCTGGATATTGATGTAATCCAGAATATCGCGTTTTACTTCGGGATCGTAGATGGGAAAAGCCGTTTCCACCCGGAAACTCAAGTTGCGGGTCATCCAATCTGCTGAAGAGAGATAGATTTTTTGCTCTCCACCGTGGTGAAAAATAAATACCCGGGCGTGTTCCAGGTACCGATCAACGATGCTGATAGCTTTGATGTTTTCACTATATCCTTTGATGCCCGGTACCACTGAACAAATTCCTCGAACAATCATCTGGATTTTAACACCCGCCCGACTGGCTTCGTACAGTTTTTGCACCATTGGTCGATCCTGAATACTGTTGATTTTGATGATGATGTTGGCGGGTTTACCTTTTTTGGCCTGAGCGATTTCATAGTCGATCAGTTTTTCAATCCCGGAACGGAGGTTGAATTGGCCTACCATGAAGTGTTTGAATTCTTGCTGGGGCATTTTAACCGTTTCCAGGAAAGTAAAAATTCGTGCTACTTCAGATGTCAGTCGAACATCTTTGGTGAAAAACCCAAAATCGCTGTACACTTTAGCGGTGTCTTCATGAAAGTTGCCCGTAGAAAGATAGGCATACAGTACCGGGCCTTCCTTTTCCATACGCCTCACCAAGGCCAGCTTGGCATGCACTTTTACACCTGGAAAACTGTAATGCACGTGAACTCCTGCTTTTTTTAATTTCTCCCCCCAACCTAGATTGGCCTCTTCGTCAAATCGAGCTTTCACTTCAATAAAAATAGAAACTTGTTTACCATTTTCAACAGCATCCATCAAAGCCTGGAGGATCTGAGATTTTTTGGCTACCCGGTATTGGGTGATTTTGATGTGGGTGACCAGGGGATCTTTGGCTGCGTCTTCAAAAAAGCGAATAACGGCATCGTATGACTGATAAGGAAAATTCAGTAATCGGTCCTTTTCGGCAATTTTTGCAAAAAGGTCGTTTTCTTCGTCTTCCAGCAATTTGCAGGCCAGGGTGGGCAGTTCCGGATTCTTTAAATGGTTGAGTCCAAAATCGGGGAATTTGAAAAAGTCGAAATTGTTGTGGTAGCGACCTTCCCGCAGGGTGTCGTATTTTTCGAGCGCGAATACTTCTTTTAATACATCAAGCATCGCTAGGGGCATATCGCGGTCGTATACAAAACGGGACGTGGATCCTACTTGTCGCTTGGTCAAGCTGCTGCGGATTTTCTGCAACAAATCTCCCGAAAATTCATCGTCAATGTATAATTCTGCGTCGCGAGTCAGTTTGATGGAATACGTGTCCTCTATGGCATAGCCAGGAAACATCCAGGATACGCTGTGCCTTACAATGTCGTCCAGCATGATCATGTCCTGCCGGCCAGGTGCAGAAGCGGGTAGATGAATGAAACGTGGCAATTGGTCGGAGGGCATTTTTACCAGCGCATATTCATCTGGCGCATTGGGATTTTCGATGGGTTTAAGCCAAAGGGTGAGGTAAAGTGCCGCGTTGTTCAAAAAAGGCCGGATGCGTTTTTGATGCAACAGTACGGGTTGTACATAAGGAAGCATGTTGTCCTTGAAGTAGGCCTCTACAAAAATTTGTTGCTCATCATTGAGGTCCAAACGACGCAACAAAAAGATTTTTTGATCTTTCAGCTCCGGGATGATCATTTGATCAAAAACTTTGCTGAACACTTCTTGTTGCAGGTTGACGATGCGGCGGATTTCTTTGATAGCGGATTTGGGGTCGTATTCCAGCTCTTGTTTGGTGCTTTTGCTGACGCGCACCAAATGCCGATGATAAGCCATCCGTACTTTGAAATACTCGTCCAGGTTAGACGAATAGATGGCCAAAAATTTCAAACGATCCAGCAAGGGGACACTGGAATCCATGGCTTCTTGCAGTACCCGATAATTGAAAGAGAGCCAACTGATGTCGCGATGGATATAAGGCAAACCATCTTTGGTTTCCAGAAACTCTTTGAGTGGTTTTAAATCTATTGTGGTCACAGACGGTTTTTTATTTGAGAACAGCCGTAAAAATAGAATTTAAAGCCAGATGACAAGCCAAATCGTATTGAATTAATTGCGTCAAAAGCCGACCATCTTCTCTTATTTACGGCATTTCATCTAAAAAAGAACTGTGCTACACCGATTTGGGTTATTTTTCTGCGATTTGTAAAACTTTACATGATGGGACAATTTTTCAAAATGTTTTTTGCCTCCTGTTTGGGGGTATTGGTCGCATTGGGCGTACTGATTCTAGTGGGCATTGGAATAATTACTGCAATCGCCAGCAGTGCAGAAAAAACCGAACCCGTAGGCCCCAATAGTGTCCTTCGCCTCACTTTTGATCAAGTGATGCCCGAACAAACCAATAATGTAGAGGCCAGCTCTATATCGGATTTTAAAAGGAGTAAGGTCTTGGGTGTACACGATGTCGCTGACGCCATTCGGCGTGCTGCCGATGACGACAACATCAAAGGGATATTACTAGAACCTGAGATGGCGAGTTTGAATGGTTTCGCTACTGCGCGTATCCTCCGTCAAGCCATCGCAGACTTTCAGAAAAAAGGTAAGTTTGTCGTAGCGCACGGCAAAATTTTCATGCGTGGTAGTTATTACCTCGCTTCGGTAGCCGATGAAGTGTACATCAATCCAAGCGGCTATGTCGAAATCAATGGTTTCGCAGTTCAACAAATGTTTTACAAACGGATGTTGGATCAGTTGGGCATCAAAATGCAGATTTATTATGCTGGAAAATTCAAAGGGGCAACTGAGCCATACCGCTTAGAGAAATTCAGCGCGGAAAACAAATTGCAATACAAGGAATTTTTAGCAGACTTTTATGATGTATTCCTCGAAGACCTCGCCAAATCGCGCAAAATGTCGAGCGCTGAACTCCGCAAGGTGATCAATGAGGGCTTGGCCAACACCCCTGAAAAGGCGGTAGAATACGGCTTGTTCGACAAAGTTTTGTACCGACAGGAATTGATCGTTCAATTGCGTAAAAAGCTCGGTTTGGATGCAGATGAAGACGTAAAATTTGTTGGCATCAGCCAGTACGACGAGGCCAGACCTGGAAAGAAAGACTTCAGTGCAGACAACAAAATTGCGGTTTTGTACGCCGAAGGCACTGTACTGGATGGTCAAGGAGCCAATGGAACCATTGGAGACAAACGTTACGTTAACGCCATTGAAGACATCCTTGAAGATGATAAAATCAAAGCAATTGTTCTTCGGGTCAACTCGGGCGGTGGCAGTGCGCTGGCTTCCGAAAACATCTGGTACGCCCTGAGCAAAGCTAAAGAAGCTGGAAAACCCTTGATTGTATCGATGGGTGATTACGCAGCCTCCGGTGGATATTACATTGCCTGTATGGCGGATTCCATTTATGCGGAGCCAAATACGATCACGGGTTCGATTGGGGTATTCAGGATGGTGCCCAGCATCGAAAAAATGATGGCCAATAAACTCGGCATCACCATGGATTCGGTCAAAACAGGACCTTTTGCCTTGGGTTTGAACTTGATGCAAGACATGTCGGAAGAAGAAGCCCGTCGGGCTCAGGTTTCTACCGAAGAAATGTACCGATTATTCATCAAAAGGGTGGCCGATGGCCGTAAAATGAAACCGGAAGCCGTCAATGAAATAGCCCAAGGCCGAGTATGGAGTGGTGTTGATGCCAAAAAAATTGGGCTGGTGGACAAATTGGGTGACCTGAATGCTGCCATAAAATCTGCCGCTAAGTTGGGCAAAATTAAAGACTATCGCACGGTCATTTATCCATCGATTAAAGACCCCATGCAGCAACTGCTGGAAGAGTTTTTAGGCGAAGGAAGTGATGATGAAGCCAAAATGGGAAAAATAATGCAGAAAGAATTCCCGGAATTGGTACCTGCATATGAATTTTATCGGCAAGCCAAAACCTCGCACGGATTCCAGGCAAGGTTGCAGGTGGTGGTGCCATTTTAAGGGTTAATTCACCACGGATTCATACGGAACAGAATAGAAATCTGTGTGAATCCGTGTGAATCTGTGGTGAATTAAATTAACTCACAAATCCAACAAGCCCTCCGGCAAATCAACCAACACTTTTTTCCCTTTGTGGTCAACCGATTGGATGAACACCGGATTGAGTGGAACACTTACTTCCCGTCCTTTATACTGCAAAATGCCCAGGTATTGCCCTGGAGATTCAATCACTTCTTCAATTTTGCCCAAATCACCCAAGTCCTGATCAACCAGGGAATAATGTACAAAGCGCTCGTATTGCTCTACACCCGCACCAACTTCCTCCGCTACTGGCAGTAAATCACTTTCGCGCATGAAAATTTCTTTACCGCCGAGCGCTTGAGCCAGCTCGCGATTGTCCAGGTCTTCAAATTTTACGATTGGGTCAAGCCCACCTCGAAATTCCTCTATGAAATAAGGCACAACTTTTCCCGCCGATTCCACAAAAAGGACTTCTGCTTCGGCAAAGTCATCAAAGTACCGCTCCTTGATTTTCAGTTTTACTGCTCCATCCACACCATGGGTTTTACTGACCCGGCCAATGGCTATGTATTTATCCATGTTGGAGTTAAAATTTTGGTAGTTCTTTGTAAATGATTCCACCGCCGATCACGTCATCCCCTTCCATAAATACAGCGGACTGTCCGGGAGCAATGCCATTGACATTGGCATGGAACTCTACGGAAATTTTTCCATCTGGTGTATTGCTCAACTGACTCATGGTACCTGCGTCTTTGTAACGCACTTTCGTGAGCGCTTCCAAACCATCGGGAATACGCTCGTATTTCATGGAGTTGACCTGGTATACACTCATGCTGTTGCGGATCAGTTCGTCCAATTCACCCAGGACGACGGTATTGGTTTCTGGCTGGATTTCAGTCACAAACATGGGCTGTCCGAAAGCAGTGCCCAAACCTTTGCGTTGTCCGACGGTATAAAATGGATAACCTTCGTGTTTGCCAATGACCTCACCCTTGGTATTGACAAAATTCCCCCCTTTGACTTGTTCTTCCAGATCGGGTAAACGACGTTTGAGAAACCCCCGGTAATCGTTGTCGGGCACAAAACAGATTTCGTAACTCTCCGATTTTTTCGACAACTCGGCATACCCAGCATCAAAAGCAATTTGCCTGACTTCCGGTTTGGTGAATTTGCCCACCGGAAATTGGGTGCGCTGGAGTGCTTCCTGGCTCAAGCCCCACAACACGTAAGACTGGTCTTTATGGGGGTCAGCACCTTTGCTGATGAATTTACGGCCATTCAAATCCTTGACCTGGGCATAATGACCAGTGGCAATGAACTCACAATCCAACGAGTTGGCGCGTTTCAGCAGGGCATTCCACTTGATGTGGGTATTGCAGAGCACACAAGGGTTAGGCGTACGGCCAGCAATGTATTCTTCTACAAAATTATCGATGACAAAATCGCCAAATTCATCCCGGATGTCGATGATGAAATGGTGAAACCCCATGCTCACCGCAACTTCGCGGGCATCGTTGATGGAGTCCAGGCTGCAACAGCCCGTTTCTTTTTTGGAACCTCCAGAATTGGCATAATCCCAGGTTTTCATGGTGATCCCTACCACTTCATATCCTTCTTCATGGAGCAGCATGGCAGTAACTGTACTGTCGATGCCACCACTCATGGCCACTAAAACTTTCCCCAGTTTACTCATGAACAATTTTCAGTTTAGCGCATTAAACTTAAGTTTGTCACGCTTTGACAAAAATCCTGGCAAAATTACAAAATAATAGACCTAAAAGTTCGCTTTAATCCGGACATTACCGCTTAATTTTGCCCCCCGAGTTGAGTTTCAACTGTCTTTGATTTATAAAATATACTTCATGGAGCCTTCACTTGCTCTGGTTTTTTTTCTAAGTATGCTGGCTAGTATTGTTGGAACTTTGCCTTTTGGCCCCATCAACCTCTCCGTGGTCGATACAAGCATCAACCGAAGCTGGCGCGCCGCATTCCATTTTTCAATTGCTGCCGCACTCGTCGAAATTCCACAATCCTTTATCGCCATTCGTTTTAATCCCACGGTGCAGCAACTTTTACAGCACAACCTCTGGGTCAAAGTTTTTGTTGTGGTCTTTTTTGTGGCTTTGGGTCTGATCTTTTTTTACCGCAAACCAGCATCACCACAAAGTAAAAAGACCAAGCTCAAGGAGAATGATTTTTTGCATGGCCTCCTGGTTTCCATTGCCAATCCCCAAGCGGTTCCTTTCTGGATTTTTATCCTGGCTTTTTTAAAATCGGCGGAATACCTGGACATTTCCGACCATCCCCCTTTGTTCTTTCTGTGCGTTTTTCTGGCTGGAGTGGCTTGTGGTAAATTGCTCACCTTGTTGTTTTATGCTTTCTTGAGCCAATTGATTGTTCAACGCGCTGCTTTTGTAAGCCAATGGATGAACAAGATCATTGGAGCCATATTAATCGGCATTGGCCTTTTTCAGGGAATGCGGGAAGTACTGGCGCTTTAGTAGCATCGCACCTGTTCTTACCTTGTTTGGAATAATCCTACCTTATTGCTATATTTGAATATCTTTCTCAAACGTGAAGGTACCGAATTGCCCTGCCTTTTCGTTAATGTATTCAATAAACCTAATGTTCCACATGAAAGCAAGTACATTAATATTTACCCTGGTCCTGTCACTCAACGGGTTGTTACTGGGTGCACAGGAATTTGGATATGCCTCTTACTACTCGGATGACTACAACGGGAGTGAGACGGCTTATGGAGAAATCTATGACCGCAACAAATTGACCGCTGCGCACAAAATGCATCCAATGGGCACAAGACTGCGCGTGACCCGCCTCGACAATAAAAAATCGGTCATCGTCCGCGTTAACGACCGAGGCCCCTACCTGAAAGGCCGCATCGTGGAGCTGTCTCACGCCGCTGCCCGCCAATTGAAAATGCTCAACGAGGGCCAAGTGGAAGTGAAAGTAGAAGTAATAGGTCAGGAAGCACCCAAAACGGTACCAACCTCCGTACCTACAACTGGGGGTACAGGCACTACGGAAATAGCCAAACCTACCCCCACCGTGAATACTACCTCCACAGTACCCCCGGATACGCGCACTGCTCCCCCGGTAGTGGTGGAAAAAAAGCCAGTGGTAACCGAGATCCCCGTGAAACCAAGTACGAAAACTCAAGTGGATAAAACCAAATTGGTGCGGGGCGACATGGGGACTTCAGGCTTATTCAAAATTGCCATTTCCCATTCTGACAAAAAAGGCTTTGGCGTGCAGGTTTCTTCCGTTGGCACTTATGAAAGTATGTTGGATAAAGTGGCGGAATTGCAAGGCAAATGGTTCGACAACATCCTCATCAGCATGGATGGAGGTAAAAAGTTTCGGGTTATTCTGGGACCATTTGATACCGAGGGCAGCGCCCGTGCCTATGAAGCCAATTTGAAAAAGAAAAAAATTGATGGCTTTGTAGTCAATCTGGCAGAGATGAAATAATTTTGGATCATGCACTTCATCTCCCCGGGCACCTCGTTGCTTCGACTTCGCTCAGCAACCATCGCTCGGCAACAGGGGGATGAAGTGCATGATCCAAAATCATAAAGTCAACAATCCAAAGTTTGCCAACTTGTTAAACGGCTTATTGTACCAGAACAATTCAAAATCTTCCAAACCAGCCGCTTCATAGTCATCTTTGACTTGCTGGAAAGTGAGTGTTTCGCTAGCATCTACACGAATTTTATCCAAAATCCCCATCACCCATTTCCCTTGTGGAACTTCCACTTTGATGCTCAGGGTATCTTTTATCGCGTAAAAAGTCAATATTGCACTTTCCCAGGTTTCTCCTCTTTTGGTTTTGGTGCTGATTTCCAGGTCGGGTTTGTTGCCCAACCACACTACCTTTGCACTGGGTTTGACCGAGTGAATTTCATCCTCATTCAAAGCGTTGACTATGTATTCTTTGGGGATTTTGGTACGCGGTACTTTTACCTCAAACCAATCTTGCAAAGGGAAATCAAAACCGATGCCGTGCATATAATTGAGCAGGGACTTTTTTAAACCAAAACTAAACGCATCATGGTCAACACCTACGGGATCGGTAAACAAGATGTCGTTGTTGGCAAAAGTACCGGAGCAACCCGGCTCAATGTTGATCTTAAACTGGGTAGGGTTCATGCCTACCGGACTGTGTGCGGTGAGGGCGAACTGGTGCCAAAATCCCGATTGTAAAATTCCCGCTTCAAACATTTGACGTACCATTTCCAAAGAGTCGATGGTTTCTTGTGCAGTCTGGGTTGGAAAGCCGTACATCAGATAAGCATGTACCATGATGCCTGCTTCTGTAAAATTGCGCGTCACCCGGGCAACCTGGGCTACGGTCACCCCTTTTTGAATCAACTCCAGCAAGCGGTCGGAGGCCACTTCCAAACCGCCCGAAACGGCAATACAACCCGAAGCTTTGAGCAATTGGCACAAATCGCGGGTAAAGTTTTTTTCAAAACGAATATTGGTCCACCAGGTAACCGTGAGCTTGCGGCGGATGATTTCCAGCGCCAAGGCGCGCATCAGCGCAGGTGGAGCGGCTTCATCTACGAAGTGAAAACCGTGCTGACCCGTTTGTTGGATCATTTCCTCCATGCGGTCGCAAAGCATTTGTGCGGCGACTGGTTCGTACAATTTAATGTAATCCAGGGAAATGTCACAAAACGTGCATTTACCCCAATAGCAGCCGTGGGCCATGGTGAGTTTGTTCCAACGTCCGTCACTCCACATCCGGTGCATGGGATTGACCACTTCAATGGCGGAGATGTACTGGTCGAGCAACAAATCGCTGTAATCAGGAGTACCTACTTCACTTTGTTTGTAGTCCCGATTCAAACTACCGTTGATGTATTCAACCTTTCCGTCAATCAGCGTAAAGCAGCGTTTTAGCAATTCCACCGGGCGCTTGCCCTCGATGTGTTCAAGCAGGTTTTCAATGGGCGTTTCCCCATCATCGAGGGTAATGAAATCAAAAAACTCAAAAACCCGCTCATCGCTCAACGAACGCAATTCGGTATTGGCAAAGCCA
>ERZ795056.7522-NODE-7522-length-10433-cov-8.575063_pt1 | contig 10433 bp, 8 predicted proteins | sample MGYA00375140_ERZ795056 | MGnify/ENA primary metagenome ERZ795056 (study PRJEB30185, sample SAMN05720227) | activated sludge metagenome | isolation source: Anaerobic digester | place: USA | collected 2015-03-09 ...
CGAGACGCGCATGATGCGCGCCATCGAGCATGGCCGCGCCCCGGGCGCCGAGGCCGCCGCCAAGCAGATGATCACCACCCGCATCCCGGCGGGCCGCTATGGCACGGCCGATGAAGTGGCGGCCACGGCCCTGTTCCTGGCCAGCGACGACAGCCGCTACTGCACCGGTGGGCGCTACTCGGTGGACGGCGGCATGACCGCCGGCTGACCCGGCGGGCCGGGGTGGCGCGCGCCAGGCACGCACGCCCCGGAGCCGGCCACCGCAGGCCGGCTCAGGCCATCACGGCGTGCCGTTGGTGGCCAGCGGTGTGACCCAGGCGCCACGGCCGTGGGTGAAGGCGAACAGCTTGCGCGGCGCTGTCGGGTTGATGGCCAGCCAGTCGACCACCACGTTGGCAAAGCCGGTGTTCTCGCGGTACCAGGTGGCGCCCGCGTCGATCGACGTGAACACGCCCAGGTCGGTGCCCACGAACACCTGGTTGCTGTCAGCGGGGTTCACCACCACGCTGTTGGCCGGGATCTGCGGCAGCGCCGTCAGGCCCGTCCCCATGGCCGGCTGCCAGGTCACGCCACCATCGACCGACTTGAGCACCGTGTTGGTGGTGAAGTTCGACACCGTGGCATAGGCCACCTGGGTGTTGTTCGGATCCCAGGCCATCGACGAGATCGAACCGTTGCCGATGGTGCTGCCACCCGGCCAGGTGCCAGCCACCGGCGTGGTGGCCGCATGGTTGTAGTGGTAGCAGCCATCGCTCATGCCCACGAGCACACGATTGGGGTCCAGCGGATGCGTCGCGATCGCGGAAATCGAACCGAATCCGCAGGTGCCAACCGCAGCCGTCATGCGGGTCCAGTTGGTGGCCTGGTTGCTGGTGAACCAGATGTCGAAGCCACCGGCCCAGAGGTGGTTCTTGTTGCCCTGGTTCATGGCGAACGGCGCGATGAACTGGAAGCCACCGGGCGTCACGCCCGGCGAGCCGACGTTAACGGAGCTGAACGTGACGCCACCGTTGGTGGACCGCTGCATGCTGTTGCCCGTGTTCTCGAGGAAGATCACGTCGTTGGCGGCGATGGCATCACCCTTGGTGTCCACCGCCACATAGCCGCCGTCGCCGCCGGCGAGCACGTTCCAGGCCGTGGAGGCGCTGCTGCCGCGCAGGGTGCCGTTGTCCTGCAGTCCACCCAGGTAGGTATTGCCATCGGGATAGGCATCGCCATGGTAGAACTGGGTCGTCACATAGCCGTTGCTGCGGTCCGTCCAGGTGTGGCCACCGGCCACGTTGTTGCCGCAGATCTGGCTGAGCGTGGTGTTCACCGCGGCACGGGCGTCGTTGGTCTTGTCGACCCCGCCGTCGTGCGCCGAGAACAGCACCTTGTTGTTCACGCCGTCGTACTGCGGGTGGAACACCAGCGCGTGCTGGTCAGCATGGTGGTACTGGGCATCCACGCCCTTGTCGAACCACCAGTAGCCGGCCGTTCCCCAGTCGACGCCACCGTTGTCGGAGCGCCAGAGGTCGATACCGCCCACCCACACCCGGTTGGCGTCCATCGGGTCCACCGCAATCACGTTGTCGTACCAGCCCTGGTTCAACAACTGCGATTGACCAAAGCCACACTCGGCGAGCAGGCCGAACACCGGGTTGGACAGCAGCAACTGGTTGATCTTGGCCTGGGTGTTGGCAAACGCCACGTTGCCCTGGCGCTGGGTGGTGAAGGTGGCCCCGCTGTTGGTCGACCGGTAGATGCCGTGCAGGCCACCCAGGCCCGGGCCGACGCCGGCGACGCCAGCCGTGCGCTGGGCCGACGACACATACACCACGCTCTCGTTGGACGGTGCCACGGCGATCGCGCTGCGCCCCTGGCCCGGCAGCGACATCACCGCCACCGGCAGAGCGGTGTCGCTGTCGAGCACGCGGTAGATCGTGCCCTGGCTGCCCGTGCGGCCGCAGGACACATACAGGTAGCCGACGGCGCGCTTCTGCTGGATCGCCATGTCGGTGCAACCACCTGACGGATTGATCCCCAGGTTGGTCCAGGTACCGCCACCATCGGTCGAGCGAAACAGCCCGGTGCGCGTGCCGGCGTACAGGCGCGCCACCTTGCGCGGGCTGACGATGACCTTCATCGTGTAGTGGAAGTCGGTGCCGTTGGTCGAGGGCAGCTGGGACCAGTTCACGCCACCGTCGACCGACTTGAAGATGCCATTGCCACGCACGCCATCGGCGTTGCCGAAGCCTTCACCGGTGCCGGCATACAGAATGCTGGAGTTGCCGGGCTGGAATGCCAGGGTCACCACGGCCAGGTTGCCCATGGCCAGATCGGTGGTGGTGCTCCAGTTGGCGCCACCGTCGGTGCTCTTCCAGACACCACCGGCCACGCCGCCGGCATACATGGTGTCAGGGCTGCCCGGATCGATCAGCAGGGCGCGCGTGCGGCCACCCTGGTTGGCGGGCCCCAGATTGGTCCAACTGCCCAGTGCGCCACCAGGCGCTGCCAGCGAACGAAGGGAGGTGCTGGCCAGCGAGGCACGGCTCTCGGATGCCATCACCACGCGGCGCGCGCTGTCGAAACGGGGCATGCTGCGCAACTGCTGCACGGCGGGCAGGTACATCGACGTGTTCAGTGACCGGTTCGGCGTGACCGCATTGCCGCGGGTGATCACCGGGCCGGTGCGCCTGTTGGCGTAGAAGGCCTGCGCCTGATCAGGCTTGTCGAAGGCTCCGTCGCGCTCGATCTTGGCCGCCTTGCGCTTCAGCCGGTTGGCCTGGTACGGGGTGAGCTCATGCAACGGCTCTGTCGGCGCAAATAGCGACTGGTTCGGCGCTGGCGCCGCCACCGTGGCGGCCGCGGCTGCCTGGTCTGTGGATGCCGGTGCCTCGCCGGCGGCATGGGCTGCCGCCTGTGCGGCCAGCACCAGGGCGCAGACGACAAACTTGTGGATGGTCACGGAAGCCTCCCTCAGGGTGGTGAACTGCGGCACCTTGGGCATCAACTGCGCCCAGGCACCATGGATGGAATGTGGATGTGGATGTGGATGTGCGGGGTTGCGCCGATTTGCGCGTGCAAGCCGGCTGCAGCGCAGTATCCACGCGGCTGGACCGCCTTGGTCATCCACCGGCTGCTCCAGCGGCGCACACCGTCGAGACGGCGTGGATGTCGACCCCGGCCCCATCACACAAGCAGCATCGCCGGGCCCCGCCATCGGCGACCAAGCAAAGGCGCATCGGCATCGGCGTCGGCGTCGTGCCCGCACGGGGGTCGGCAGTCGGGGAGGTCATGGCGCGCGCTGCGTGATGCAAGGTGGAGCGCCACGGTAACGCGGCGCGCCCTGGAACGGACTGTCCCCCCCTGCAAATCGGGGGCCTGCATCTGCGTGTGGCCGCACGCCTGGCATGCCGGTCAGCGATGCACAGGCAGCTTCCATCGACGGACGTGCGGCCATGCCGGCACGGCCTAACATGCGTCGATGAACACCCTCCATGCCCGCGTCGCCGCGGTGCTGCTGCTGGCCATGGCGCAAGACATCACGTCCGCAGCGCCGACACGCGCGGAGCGCCAGCAGTGGCAAGCGCTGGCGGTGCACCTGCAGCTCACTGATGCCCAGGCGCTGGCCCTGGCCGCGCAGCGCAACACGCTCGACGGCGAGTTGCAGGCGATGGCGAGACAGGCGAAGGACTTGGAAGGCACAGCCGGCACTGGCAGCGCCGCAGCACTGGCGGAATTGTGTGAACGCGCCCAGCAACGGGTGGCCGTGCACCGGCAAGGCCTGCGCCAGTTGCTCACGCCGCCCCAACAAGAACGGTTGCAGCAACTGGACCTGGCCTTCTCGTTGATGCCGTTGGTCGAGGCGGCCCAATCGGCTGGACTGATGAATGACCGGCTCAGCCTGCGCCCGCCTGGGATGCCCTCCGGGGCAGTGGAAGTGGAGCAGACATGGCAGCGGATGCCCGCACCGGCGTTGCCTGGATGCCAGGGCACGCGCCTGTTCCGAGAGCTGGACCAGCCCGACAGCCCGGGACAGATCAAGCGCTTGCCCTGATGGCCGCAGCGCATGCCTGGCCGAATCCCGGCGTCGACCGAATTGCGGCCCCTGCATCGAGGCGGTCGATGGCGGCCGGAGACGTTCAATGGCCTGTGCTGGCCTGGATCGTTCGCGCCGCGATGCGGCTTGTTTGCCTTTGGAGGCTCGCCCCGGGTCGCCAGGCATCACGGTGACAGGTCGGGAATAAGCTGACCGCAAGTAAACCATCGGATGGCGCTACCTGACGCACTTCTGAGGATTCTGCGCCCTCAGTTCAATCACAACTTGACTCAGCTTGCGACTCGACCCTCGTAAGCTGTCGGGCCTTGCAGGCCTCGACAAGTACCTGTCGCCAAAGAGTTTTCCGGACGCGCACGTCGAGCGACTCGCCAACTTTTGAGCGATTCTTGGCGACGAACGTGAGGGTGCGCCAGCTTTTGCCCCAGTAGCAAAGGGAACTCATATCAGAGCGTCGAGCTATCGCTCGACGAATCCTTGGGCCGTACAACGCACGGCAGACAAATTCCGGTCTGCCAGTGCTTCTAGCGGGGTGCGGCCACTTAGCGACCCCTTCGGGGTAGTGAAGAACTGAAGCTTGCTTCCACCGGGCAGATTGCCGAGGATGCGGGAAACCACCCCCAAGTCACGACGCCCGTATCGTCCCTCAAGGTAGAAGGCCGGAACGTAGGAGGCTCCTGCCAGCTCAACAGTGAATATGCGGTTCGAGCGCAGTGCCCTGTCCAAGCCGGCGCGCGACAATTTTGCCTCCTCAGCAAACTGGTCTGAGGCGATCAATGCGGCTGCACCAACGTACGAAGGCATCCTCGAATCTTGCCGCGTTGAGGGACCAACAGCAAGTAGGCACTGCGTGATACGAAACGCGCGAGGCCATGGCAGCGGCGAGCGGCTTGCGAAGTGGGTTGCGCGGCGACTATGTACGCATGCCAATCCGTGGTCACTGCACGGTTCTCCCGAAGCGGTGAACGCAGAAGCGTGACTTGTTCCCCGAACCGCAGGCACAGGCGTCGTAGAGTCCGGTAGGTCTCACCAACGTCCAGTAGTCCAACTCGGGCAGCGTATAGATGCGGCAGGTCAGACAGACATCGCGACAAAGTAGCTCGAATCTTTCAAGGTCCGTCGTCAAGCGCTCGCAGGCCCAAGTCGCTGCTAGAAAAACTGTAATACCCAACCCTGATCCCGGAATCAACGGTTGTTGTGATGGATCACCAGGCTGGCCAACGGTAAGTCGGCTCAGCAGAATTCGAGCTTGCGATCGAGTTGCATCGATTCCGGCTTCGGCCCAAAAGCACTCCGCACTTCCCCAGCTAGGGTGAACTGCATCGCAAAGTTCCTCGTACTGGTCAATAAGATCGGGGCGCTCAAGAGCCTTCGCCGCCCTCTTGATGTGAGTAAGTACATTTGTCCTCTGAAACGCCTTGCTGATCTTTAGAAGGTGCGAGAGCCGTGTTCCGGCAAAGACTTGAGTTACCGATGCCAGTAGCTCCTCCCGAGCTTGAAGCAACCCGTTGGCATCTTCAATCGGCCGGCTGGCGACGGAATTCCACGTGTCTTGGAGCTCTCTCGATTCCACGAACCAAGCACATGCGGTCTCAACCAGAGCGCGTGCGGCCGATGCAGCTAGCGTTGGCGCGCACGCGGCTCTGGGCGTCTGGCAGTGGGCTGTTGAGCTGCACGAGTTTCTGCAGCCCGTCCTCGTGCTGCACGTGCTGTCGGAAGAAGTCGCGGTCTCGCTCCCGAAGTGACAGGCGATATCGAGCCTGGGTCGCCGACACAACGTCACCATGCTCATAGATGCGCTTGGTGATCCCCGTCTGCACAGCAGCGTCGTTCACGGTTGCGCGGATGGCCGACAGTAGAAGCGTGAGCGTCGTCAGGCGCTGCTGCCCATCGACCACTGTCGCCTCTGGAGACGCCTCGGTCTTGATCAGAACGATGCTGCCGAGAAAGTATGGCGCCGCGTCGCTGAGCAGAACAGGCGCGTCACCCAGCGCGGACACCAAGTCCCCCAACAGTTCTTCCGCTTGCTCCTCGCCCCACGCATACGGGCGCTGGTAGCCGGGGATTGTGAAGACGTAGTCATCGCTGAAGATCTTGGCCAGCGACTGCTCTTTGGCAGTGAGGGTATGGCTCAAACGTTGCTCCCTTGATGGGTTGTGGCTTGCGACTAGCGGGAAGGACGCAGGGAATCGAAGAGATCGTCGAGCGCGCGTTCATTCGACTGAACCTCGTATCTGCGATCTTTCCATTCCTCGTACTTGTGGTCTTCGTACGCCGCCTCGTTCTGCTCCAATTCGGACTTTGCGTCCAAGACCGTTTCAATGGGCCCTTCGAAGTTGATATTCGTGCGCTCGGCGATCACTCCAAGGTCCTCTTCGAGGCTTTCATACTCGGAGAGAGATCGACAGCTGCGAAGATCCTCCGTGAAGTGGTGCTGCAGGTACACCTGCGCGCCAGTATTCAGGTAGCCATCTACTTCTTGATCGACGGCTTCTGGATCAAGTGCGTCCAGCAACTCTCTAAGTTCGTCGGACCTGCAGCCAGTCGACACTTCGACCGCAAGCGCAAGAACAATCTTCTTGCATATGACATCGCTCGATGACTCAAAAACTTGAGCGCTCGTCTCGACCTGGCTCAACAGGGCAATGCCATCACTAATCTCTACTCGTTCGGATTCCCAGCTGGAAATGAGTGCCTCAAGTGCTGAAACGGTCGTCTTGGTGAACTCTTCCACCATGAGCGTCCCCGCAACTTGAATCATCGTGGCAACACGCAGTTCGATGGTGTCATCAAAATACACAACGCCACCCTCAACTTGGCGCTTTCTTGGGGCTGAGAGCAGACGTTCGAAGGCACTTGCGACGCGCGAAGCTTCACCAAGCAGGTAATCGAGTATGGGGCTCCCATCGGTGGAAACTGCAAATCTCCAAACTCTGCGGGCTTGCTCAAAGCGGATGGCGCCCTCGATCATGTCGAGCGCATTCGCAGGGTCGCGGACTATGACGGCGTTCAGCATGTCGTTGACCGACGGGTCGAGTACCGGCGCATCCTCATCGCAGCAGGCGAGAAGCACATCGATTTGCAGCGGCAAGCAGAGGTCAGCGAAGGCGAACTTCGCGCCGTGCGCGCAGATCGCTCAGGCTTGGCATCCTTGCGGGAGCATCTGGAGGCCGTCATTCGGCATCGAAACGTTCGCGTCATCGTGATCGATGAGTCCCTGCACCTGCTGCGCTTCGATCAGAACGCCGCAATCATGGATACGCTGAAAAGCTTGGCCGACGTCCACCACACAAAGCTGGTGCTCATCGGGACCTACCAAATCGCTCCGCTGATGATCGAATACGGGCAGCTCGCACGCCGCACTGCCATCCTGCACTACCGACGCTATGCCACTCCCGGCAACATCAATGTCGACAAGCCCACGCCTCCTGAGCTTGCGTTCAAGGCAGCTGTTGGGCGGCTCCAGGCAATCTGGCCCTGCGAGGCAGTCCCGCAACTTGAGGCTGGGTGGGACACGCTGATGCGCGTTTCCCTGGGTTCTGTCGGCCTCCTGAAGTCGCAGTTGCTCCAGTTGGCGGTCTTGCAGATGAAGCGCAAGGGGGAGAAGCTAAGCTCGACCGACTGGAGCCGGGCAATCAAAGCGCCGAAGCAGTTGGCCGTGATCGAAGCCGAGACCCTGGCTGGTGAGCAGGAACTCAAGGGCGCCTGCTACGGAGATGCGGACTTCGGGTCTGAGGAAGAAGCCCAAGCATTCTTCGCCAAGGTGATGGGAGCCGGCCATGTCTGACGACTCCTTTCCTCTGAAGTTCTTCGATCTCCCGAAGCCCACCTTGATGTACGGGAGGCGCCCAATCGGCGAAGGAACGGGCGACGTCGAGTCTCTTTTCAGCCACTTCCTCAGTCTTTCCCAAGAGCATCGGCTGGCGCCAAAGAAGGTCATCGATCTGATGTTGCCTGAGGTACTGGCCAAGCTGCCGCAATTCGAGGGGACGCGCCTGGGGTGGGGCTGGGACAAGTACGCGGGAAAGGAAATGATCGGCTCCGGGCACGTCGCCGAGAGATGGGCAACCATCCTGTCCACTGCAACTGGCCAGACCGGTCTTCAGTTCGCGACACTGGTGCCGCTGGCTTCGCACGTCTACGGCGACATGACGACGGACCAAGATCGGGTCTGTCACCAGTGCTTGGGTGACGACGAAGCACAAGGGCGCCTCCCATACGGCCGGTTGCTCTGGCGCATGAAGTGCGTGACCTGCTGCCCCACCCATCGCTGCGCGCTGGTGGCGCCGGTCTGTGGTCGGCCGCCCGACACCACGAAGCGGCAGTTTCTTCGGGTAAAGCGCTCTGGGGTATGCAGCAGCTGTGGATCGATCGGGCATCGCTGCAACCCGGTCGGGCTCTCGATTGCCGAGGCCGACGAGGTCTGGCGGGCGGAGCAGTGCCGGCGAATGATCGCGGCCTTCCCTGCCATCCAAAACTCCGACCCGACACAGCTTCCGCTCCGCATCAAAGAGTACTGCGCGGCCCCAGGTGCGCTGACGAGCCTCGCGATTCGTTCGGGGGCCACGATCTCGGTTTTGTCGAGGTGGCTCAAAGAGCCCGCCGCGCGGCTGTCGTTCGATCAGATTCTCGACATCTGCGGGACCGAGAGTTTGGAGCTGTCCGCGCTCCTGCAAGGGCGGATCGAGAAGACTGATCTCGGCGGCACGCCGGTATTCCCGAAACGAACCCGGCGGGTCGTACGACCGGCGGATCACGCCGCGATCAAGTCAGCGCTGAAGGCCGCCATCGAGTCGGGCGACTCGGTGACCATGGTGGCGGAGAGCCTGCGGGTGGACATTGCCACGTTGGCGCAGCACGCCGATCTCTACAACGAGGTGCGCAAAGCAACTCGAAATCGGAAGGCGGCTTCCGACACCGCGCGCCAGGATGCCGCCATCGCGAAGGCCGAGGCAGCCGCCATCAAGCTTCTGCGAGACGGCCGGCGGCTGACTCCTCGCAATGCCAAGGGAGAGGGCGCGTACTTTTATCCCAGCACCGTCGAGTGGGCGGTGCTGGCACTTATCCGCATCGGGCTAGGTGACCGTTCCGTGCGACACCCGACATCCGCGGCGCGGATGAGCGAAGCGTTCTTGTGCAAGATCGAGGCGGCGGCCCGACGAGTCCGCGCCGCGTTCGGCGAGACCCAAGAGAAGTTGCAGCTGGACTACCGGTAGAACCGGACGCCTCGGGCGGCGCTGGCACAAAGCAAAACGGCTGTTGGAGAGATCCAGCAGCCGTTCGTCGTTTTCAGAGGGCGGCGTGCCCTTCCAGCCCCAAGTTCAGCCATAAGCTGGCGCGATCTGCGGTAAGGCATAAGCTGGCAATAAAGCCAGTTGATGCCTGACCTGTCACACGGCGCCGCACGGTCGACGGATTCGAGGCTGGTGCGACCGGCAAGAATCGAACTTGCGACTAAGCCTTCGGAGGGCCCAATGATATCCACTTCACCACGGTCGCAGCGGGGATGACAGCCGACCATTCTATGCCAGAGCCGGGCCGCAACCTGGCGGGCACCGGGCACCGGGCAGCGTGGCCGCGGGGCAGGGCACCCCACCCTATAATCGACCGGTTTTGCCTGGGGTGCATTGCGGCCGATCAAGCCCGCAGCACCCCCACCGCCGCAGCCCAGAGCAGCAGACTCCAGAACACGCGCCCCATCCGAGGACCCCATGAGCGACGCCCAGCACACCGAGCACGAAGCCAACCACGAAGGCCCGATCCGCACCCCCAAGCAACTGATCGGCGCCGTGGTGGCCTCGTTCGTGGTGCCGGTGGTCGTCATCATCATGCTGGCCAACTTCGTCGACTTCGGCGGCAAGACCGGTGCCGGCAGCGACGGCATGTCGGAAGAAGCGATCGCCAAGCGCATCCAGCCGGTGGGCTCGATCGTGCTGAAGGACGCGTCGGCACCGGTGGTGCTGAAGACCGGCGAGCAGGTCTACACCGCCCAGTGCGCGGCCTGCCACGCTACCGGCGCCGCCGGCGCCCCCAAGCTGGGCGACGCAGCGGCCTGGGCGCCCCGCATCAAGACCGGCTACGACGCGCTGCTGACCTCGGCCCTGAAGGGCAAGGGCGCGATGGGCGCCCAGGGCGGTGGAGAGATGAGTGACCTGGAGATTGCCCGCGCCGTGGTCTACATCGCCAACCAGGGCGGCGCCAAGTTCGACGAGCCGGCCGCGCCAGCTGCCGCCGCTTCGGCAGCGTCCGCCCCCGAAGCCGCTGCATCGAAGTGAGCGCCAGCCGGGGCTGACCCTCCAGCCGCCTGCAGGCGGCTTTTTCACGCCCGGATCAGCCGCAGCGCCTCAGGGCGCCGGCACGCGCACGAAGCCGAACCGCCGCGGCGCTTCGGCCG
>ERZ795056.7526-NODE-7526-length-10429-cov-39.245903_pt1 | contig 10429 bp, 9 predicted proteins | sample MGYA00375140_ERZ795056 | MGnify/ENA primary metagenome ERZ795056 (study PRJEB30185, sample SAMN05720227) | activated sludge metagenome | isolation source: Anaerobic digester | place: USA | collected 2015-03-09 ...
GTAATGCGGGTGTCCGTCGAGTTATGAACCGTGAACGAGTAATCGGCGGCATGCGCGACCGACGTGGCGGCACCGCCGACCAGCAGGCTCGCGGCAAGCAGTGCGGCCTTGAATGAATGTGGCAAATTCATGAGTCACTTCTCCGGTGATGTGGATGATTTTTGTGGCCGTAACCGGTTCGTGCAATTTGTGAGAACCAATAAGAAGCATAAACATAAACGGACGTTGAGCTCAGTTTTATCTTAGTGTTCCTGTGCTTTTTTGCAGAGCGCGACGTCGGCGCAGGCTCATCCAACAGTCATTGACCAGCCACGAGCGCGGACTGAGCCTCCGCGTCGCGCGTTTATCGTTCATTATCAAAAGTGGTTTCAGGCACTTTTCGTTACCTAGCAAGCCGGTCTGTCTTAGCGCCGCGTGACGATTTGCCGTTGCGTATCCGGTGCACTTTCAACGTGCGCTGCGCAATCTTCTGAATCCCGAAATCAGCAATACACACGCGGCTACCGCTGACGGAAACCAGAGCAGAAAGTACGGCGGCTTCTCGCGCTCGGGCGTGAATCGGGCCCGCACCGACGCATTGGGATCCTTGTCGCCAGTCCACACGGTGACGGGCGCTTTGGCCGCGAGTACGGCGGGCAGTGCTGCCTGACACTCTGCCAAGGATGCGTAGAACACTTTCTTGTACTCAGCGTCCACGTACTGAGGCGGCGATTTTTCGAGCTCACAGTTGGCCAACAAACACTTCATCTCCGGCGCACGCACGCTGGTGGACAGGCTCGGAAACTCATAACCGAGCGACATGTGCGGCCCAACGCTGCCACCGATGCGGCGGCTGCTTCGGTCAACACACTTGGCGCTGACGAACTTGGCGGGAACGGCCACCGGGTTGGGTATCTCGTGGGACATGTGGTCATGCCAGAACGCGGCTCCGCCTGCGACGACGAAGGCGAGCGCCATTAACTCAACAGCGTAGCAGCGTTTGCGTTGAGCGTTGTGTGCCCGAGCCTCTGCTGCGCGGGTCGCACGACGCCCCGCAAGCACATAGTCAATCAACAAATAGCCGACGATGAGCGCGGGCACCGCGTACATCCGATACCGAAATACCTCGTGCTCATCCATACGGGCCATGTCCACGCCGGACAACGCGACGGCGACAATCATGATGCCGAGCACCACGACAGACACTTTGACGACCTTGATCGCGTAGTCGAAGGCAGCAAATGCCTTTTCACCGCGCGCTGTGGATGCTGTCGCGTGAGCGACCTGCTTTTCCCCATTGCTGTCATTTGGCGTCATCGACACACCTCCATGATCCGGCCCCAAGCAAATCCACGGCACGTTCTGAAATGCCCTGAACGTAAGGACGCAAACGCCGCTGAGCTAGCGCCGCGCGACTATGCGGTTCATTGTGACGTAGATGGGGTAAGTGGCGTCTGACCGCAGTACTGATTTCGCTGCGTCGACGGGAAGTTACGAGTGATTCAGTGACCGGATACAGCTTTATCGCGCAAACGACAGCTCAGTGGTGCTTTGCGGCGATTTATAGTGTTTGTTGATAAATGCAATAAATCGGCTGAAACGGCCGCCGGCTGGTCGTTGGCGAGATAAAGCTGTTTACGGTGCTGAAAGGGAAATGGTGACACTGGGCGGCTATTGACTGCCCCGATTTGCGCGGTAACTCGCCTCAGCGTTGTGACGGCGTAGGGTGGGACGCTTGCGGTCCCGCCTTGTGACATTGCCGAGGGCTGTTCAAAAAACTGGATTCGTCAAGCCACCGCATTCGGCGGCACCGCGAGCGTGCCGCCCTACTCCGGGCTACGGGCTTTCCCTCCGCAGATAGCGCTGCGTCGCTTGCAATTGCTCCAGCGCCTCTGCACACTCCAATACTGTGGCGCGCAAACGTTGCAACGCGTCGTCAGGCCTAGCGCCGTCGGCGTCTGCCCGTTCTTCGCTACACGCGCGTGTCAGCCGGATCGCGACCGCCGCCAGCAACACATCGAAATGCTCGATCTCGGCTCGCGTGGGGATGCGTGACTTTGGTGATTCGCACGCTGAGAGCGCATTGCCTTTACCGCCAGCACTTCGACCAACGCCGCGATCAGAATGAGGCCGCACGAATTTGTAAAGAGAGAAAGATTGACTCACAGTCCCGCCTAAAGATTAGTTTGCAGGCCGCAATGTAGGCGCGGCGCGATGGGACGTTTGTGTAAAAAGACATGTGCGCGGCAATTTTTTTCGCGTCAGGAGACGCGTGCGATGCCTGGAACGACTGATACCCCGTGTAGCCGGTGTCCGCTACGCGCGAGGCCACTGTTCCTCACCAACGCGCCCGCGGAATTGAGCCTCGTGCAGTCGCTGAAAAAGCGTGAGCATCGCTTGACCGCAGGCGAAACACTGATCCGTGAAGGAGAGACCGATGCGCCGCTGTATACGCTGCTGAGCGGCTGGGCGTTTCGCTTCAAAACCCTGAGCGACGGGCGGCGGCAGATTCTTAATTTTTTGCTTGCTGGCGACTTTATCGGTGTGCAGCAAAAAATGGGCGACACGGCAGCGCACGGCGTCGTCACGTTGACAGACTCTGTGTTCTGTGTGTTTCAGCGCGATGCGTTGTGGGAACTGCATCGGCAATCGCCCGTGATGGGCTTCAACATCACATGGCTCACGGCGCATGAAGAATCGCTGGTGGACGACACGCTGCTGTCGGTGGGGCGACGCAGCGCCGAGGAGCGTATCGCCACGCTGCTGATACTGCTCTACAAGCGCGCCGCCGCGCTGCAAGCCGACGGTGGCGCGTCCGGCGTGCCGTTTCCGCTGACACAACAACACATCGCCGACGGCCTCGGCCTGTCGCTCGTTCACACCAACAAAACCCTACGCAAGCTGGAGAGGCGCGGTCTACACCAACTCGATGACGGTCGCCTACGCCTGCGCGACGTCAAGGCGCTGACGCGGCTAGCCGACTTGTATGGCGACGGCAAGCCGGCGGAGCGACCGTTGGTGTAACGAGGTTGGACGCAACACCGTTCGTTTAAAGGGCAGGCGACGACTTGGCGTCGCTCGGTGCCACAGGCAAGCGCGGCCGAGTCCGCGCCTACAAATCGCTTCTAAGCCCCCGCCTCCCGATCACCCCGGCACGCAGAACTTGACGCCTTCGCCGTCCCAGCCTTGGGCCACGAACGAGTTGTAGGTGAAGGCGCTGGTGGTGAAGCGGTGGTTTGGGTTGTCGGGGAAGCGGGCGTTGCCCCGGAAAAGTCGGAAGACCGGAATCAGGCCTGCGGAGCAGTAGCCACCGACGCCTTCAACCACGGGCAAATAGGCGTACGAGTCGACGCCCTCGTTGTACGGCACGCGCGGTGCCTGCACATTGGACGGGTTGAGGGCCGTTAGTGCGTTGTATTCGCTTTGTACGAGGGTGTAGAAGTGGCTGCCGCGCAAGCCGCCGACGGCGATCTTGTCGAAGTAGAAACGAGTGATGGGCCGGCGACCCGAGAATGCGTCGGGATGGACGTAGACCAAAAACGATTGTCCCGTGCGAACGAAGCTCGGTGCGGCGTCGAGCAGCGCGATTTCGGCGGCCCTTGAGGTGATGAAGTAGTAGTTAAAGCTGGGGTTGTAGAACTCGATGGCTGGGATCGTGGTCGCCGTGTTGGCGGTGACAAGCACTCCAACCGGGTCGTAGCCCGTGTTGTTGACGTAGTCACTCTCGGTGATTGCGCCGGTTTCGTTGACGTAGGCACCGAAGTAATAGGCACCTGCGGCAGCGGGCGCATCAACCTCGCCGGAACAGGTGGTGCTTTGGCCCGGTGCCAGCGCGCCGAGATCGCAGTACCAGCCGCTGTAGGTGTCGAGCGTGCTGATGATGTCGTTGGTGGACCAGTAGAACTTGACGCGCGCGCCGGCCGGTGCGCTCGCTGTGCCGTCGTTGCGCACGGTGGTGGACTGAAAGCCGATGCGCTGGTTGATCGTTGCGGAGTGGGTGCCGATAAAGACGCTGGTCACCACAAGATCAGGATAGGCAGCACCGCTGATGACCCACGGATTGGTGAACATTTCCCAGTCGACAAAGGAGAACCCGTCGTTAAGCGACGAGGCGGTGTACTCGGTGACGAACATGTGCATGTACCAAGTGCCGATGGGCGGCGTCGAGTTCTGCGTGACTGTTTCGTCGATGTTGGTGTACTGGAAGCCAGCCGTAAGCGGCGAAAGCACGGAGGTTTGCGCTATCTTGTAGCCGCTTGCGGTGCCGCCGGAGTACGGCGAGGCGAGCGCCCAAAGCTCAACGCGGAGCGAGCCGGAGGAGCCGCCCGAACGGCGATTGGCCAAGGTCTGCACCTGCAGGCGCACCGTGCCGCCGGAGATGTTGTAGGCGTAGGTGCCCTCGAGCGACAAATTGTTCGCGAGCACCTTTTGGCGTTCGGTCGATTCGCTGCGGTTGCTGTGACCTAGCTCCGTCCGAACTGCGCCACCGCCGAGGTGGGTTTGTGCCTGCGCTGGGGCAGCCAATCCTGTAAGTGCGCACACAGCTGCGAGCGCGGCGAAGGCGCCGACGCGAGAGCTGCGCTGTCGGGAAATCAAACTGACGAGCCGATTCCAAACCGTGATGAGTGTTGTTGCAGTGTCCATGATAAATCCCCCAAATTGCGCATGCCGAAATGTCTGCGGCTCAGGAAACACACTAATCCAGAGGCCGCGTGATAGCAAGACAATTCGCTGCCTTTGTTGACCTACCTACGTGTTCAGGTGGCTTATCTTGGCGCGAGGTGTCGCGGCGCCAAACGAAAAAGCCCCGCGAGGGTGGCCTGCGGGGCTTTGGTGTTTGGTGGCGCTTCAGGGACTCGAACCCCGGACCTGTGGATTATGATTCCATCGCTCTAACCAACTGAGCTAAAGCGCCTTTTGTTCGCGACGTACTTTTTGTTTTTGTTCGTAGCGAAGCCCTCTATTGTTACGGAAGCCGCGCTTTTTGTCAAAACTGAGCGTGTGACACGATCACACCCCCTCATGCGATTTACAGCTTATTACGTACATCGACCGCCAGGCGGTCTTTTCAGCCACTATTTTGCGTAAGTTGACTTGGCCGCTTTTCAGCCTTTAACAGCCGTTTGGCTGTCGTTAGAACCAAAAAGCTATTACGCCGCTGAAAATTTCTTGCGAATCATTTCGACTCGCGAACGGTTGACGTCGAAGTCGCGTTTGCCCAGGCGCGAGGCAGAACGCGCGTGGATCACGCCCGCTGCCGCATCAAGACGCGCCTCGAAGTCGTCAACGTAGCGCATTTTCGCGGTGCGAAATTCTGCGTAGAGATAGGCACCATCCGACGTGTGCACGGTTACACGATCAAGCCCTTTGACGACATCAACAAAGCGCGCCCAGGCGGCGGCCGGGTCGCCGCTAAATTTGATCGGGTCGATGTAGGCCGGATGTGTTGCATCGACGCTCTCGCTAACGACGCTGTTGGGTGTGTTTTTCGGGCCGCCGAGCTTGCCCTCTTTCACCCCGAGTGACGACGGACGACCGCCGTACCACATGGAATTTTCGCGGTTGGTGAGATTCACAAAGAGAATCCACAGCGCGGACGCGGCGACGATGATGAGCAGCAGTAGTGCGAGGACTCGGAGGACGACGATCATGATTTCTCCAATGAATAGTCTGATTGGGGTTCATGGTTCGACAAGCTCACCACGAACGGGAAAGGGATGCTCATGATTCAAATCTTCGTGAAGCTCTGAGTCACCACAAACAGAAAACTAAGCGGCCTTCGCGGCGATGAGCCTTGATGCGAACTCAACGAATCCAGCGCCGCATTCTCGACTGCAAACGTAGGCGGGTGCAACAGCAATTTTTTCGAGCGCGGAGCGGACGTTGGCCACGCCAACCGAGAGCGCAATATCTGCGAATAGCGAGGCGTCGTTAGGTGAATCGCCGATGAAAGCGGCACGTTGGCGCACGTCCTCGCGTGACATACCAAACGCTGCTTGCATCAATGGATACACGCCGTCGGCCTTCTCGTTGGCGGGAAAGTAAGCGTGGATGTGAATGCTGCTCACTGCGGTCATGTAGCCCGCTGCGCGCATTTGCGCAACCACGGCAGCGACTGTGGCATCGTCTGCGCGCGGCACATGTTCAGCGTAGTCAATGGCGAGATCGGTGAGACGATACGGCTGGTCCGCGCTGATTTTGAGTTGCGGATACTTGGCGGCGATGTCTGCGCCGAGTGCACGTAGTTGTTCGATGTAGCCCGCGCCGCGATGCTCGTCGTGAATCACGCGTTGTTGCGCCAAACCATTCGCATCTTTCCATGAAATCACGCCGCCGTTTTCAGTGACGCAGGCGTTGATCGGCCACGTGGAGAGCATGACGTTGCCCCAGCCCGACGGCCGCCCCGTGACAGGGACAGCGGTGATGCCCGCGTCGCGCAGGGCAAACAACGTGGCATAGGATTCGGCATGCATGAGGCCGTGCGTTGTGAACGTTTCGTCGACATCGAACAGAAGGAAATCGATGCCGGTGAGCGCTGCGTCGGTGAGCACGCTTAAGGGTTGCATACGGGACGTGTCGAGCATCAGAGGCTTTCCGTAGGATGGGCATTGCCCGCCCACGTCAACGAGGCGGACTTCGCCCGTTCTACTAGCACCTGCGCGACTGCCGCGCGAATTCGCGGCAACACGTCGGGCGATGCGAGCAATGCAGTTTTCGTGCGCCGTTGGAGCATCGCATCCACCGATCCCGCCCATTCGTGATCGCGCAGGTAGGGCAGCTCTTTTTCGGAAAGCGTTTCGTCGAACACTTCGCCCATGTCGGCGCGCTCACCAACAAGCGCGTCAGCGTCGAGACCATAGCGCGCGACTAAGCGACGCGAGTAATTTGCGCTGAGGCCGCGCTCTTCCAGACTCCGCGTGAGTGCATCGAGCGCAACAGGAGTCGCGCCTGGCTGCAACGATGTATGAGTCCACGATTTTTTGCTCGCATTCGGGAAGAACGGAAGCAGCTTTTCAATCGCGTGCTCGGCGAGCTTGCGATAGGTGGTGATCTTTCCGCCGTAGATATTGAGCAGCGGCGCGCCGCCGCTATAAACATCAAGCTTCAGCGTGTAGTCGCGCGTGACAGCGGACGGATCGTCGCCGCCGTCGTCGTAAAGTGGGCGCACGCCGGCATAGGTCGAGATGATGTTGGCGCGCGTGAGTGGCTTGCTGAGATACGTATTGGCGAGATCGAGCAAGTAATCGGTTTCGTCTTCGCTGATGCGAGGCGCGGCGAAATCGGTAACTTCAACGTCCGTCGTGCCGATCAGCGAAAAGCGCTCGAAATACGGAATGACGAAGACGATGCGACCGTCTTTGTTTTGCAAGATGTATGCGTGAGGTTTGTCATGCACGCGCGGCACGATGATGTGCGAGCCTTTGACGTGCTTCACCGTTTCTTTCGTCGGAGGGGTGTCGATATGCGAGAGCAGATCTTTCACCCACGGGCCCGCTGCATTGACGATGGCACGCGCCTGCACGGTGTTTTCAGCGCCAGTCACGGTGTTACGCAGTGTTGCGATCCAGATGCCGTTTTCGCGACGGGCATCTTGCAGTGCGACACCTACGCGAATGTCTGCGCCACGCCTACGTGCGTCTTTGGCGTTTTCAACGACCAAGCGCGCGTCGTTCACTTGCGCATCGGAATACACGAAACCGTTGTCGAACTGAGTCTTAAGACCCGCGCCCCAATGCGTTGCTTTCGATTCGATAAGCGACGCTGGAAATGAAGTTGGCAAGGTTTGTTTTTGCCCGCTCCAGCCACCGAGTCGGTCGTAGAGAAAGAGCCCCGCACGCAGCATCCATTTGGGTCGCAAATGCGGCTCATGCGGCAACACAAATTGCAGCGGTTTAATCAGATGCGGTGCAACGCGCAGAAGCACTTCGCGCTCGGCTAGCGCTTCGCCCACGAGTCGAAATTCGTAATGCTCAAGGTAGCGCAATCCGCCGTGGATGAGCTTGGACGACCATTGCGAGGTGTGCGCTGCGAGGTCGTCCTTTTCAACGAGCAACACCGAGAGACCGCGCCCCACAGCGTCACGCGCGATGCCGGCGCCATTGATGCCGCCGCCGACGATCAATAGGTCAATCGGGGGGATTCGCTCGGGGTGTTGCTGAGACTGCATTCGCCAATGCTAGCGAACCCAGCGATTGCTCTGTGCAATCGCGCGTCGTTTCTAACGCTACGTAGCGGCGATTGAGCTCGCGCCGTCCGTGCCGGCTAAGGTGCATCGGCTGCTGCGACGCAATCCGGGCTGCCCACGCCTAGCGATATTCCGTGCGCGGTCAGTGCAATGTTCAATAAAAAAGGCGACCGAAGTCGCCTTTCTTTCATCGGGGAATTGCGCCTAGTGCTTGCGCAATTTGCGAATCGCAGCCAACTGCGCCACTGCCGACACCAGCTCAGCTTGCGCGGCAGCGTAGTCGATTGCAGCGTCGTTGTTACGCAGCGCTTCCTCGGCGCGTGCTTTGGCTTCGTTGGCCTTAGCTTCGTCGAGGTCATGGCCACGAATCGCGGTGTCGGCGAGTACCGTCACTACGTTAGGCTGAACCTCGAGAATTCCGCCAGCAACGAACACGAATTCTTCCGTGCCGTCCGCTTTTTCGATGCGCACAGCGCCCGGCTTGATGCGGGTAATCAGCGGTGTGTGCTTCGGCAAAATTCCGAGCTCGCCCGATTCACCGGGCAGCGCGATAAATTTCGCCTCGCCCGAGAAGATCAAGGCTTCTGCGCTGACGACGTCTACGTGGATGGTTGACATCACTATTCCTTGGTAAGCAATGCGATCCACGGGATGATCGCGAGGCGCACCGACGAAGACAGTACTTTAGTACGGCGAGTCGGTGCAACGAAGCGAGCGCCCGTGCAGCGCGTTGCTAGTTAAGTGTCTTGGCTTTCTCGAAAGCTTCTTCAATCGTGCCGACCATGTAGAACGCCTGCTCTGGCAGGTGATCACATTCGCCATTCACGATCATGTTGAAGCCGCGAATCGTGTCTTTGAGCGACACGATCTTGCCGGGCGAACCGGTGAATACTTCAGCCACGTTGAACGGTTGCGACAGGAAGCGCTGAATCTTACGTGCACGAGCCACGGCAAGTTTGTCTTCCGGTGCCAACTCGTCCATACCGAGAATCGCGATGATGTCGCGCAACTCTTTGTAGCGTTGCAGTGTAGCCTGAACCGCACGGGTGCAAGCGTAGTGAACTTCACCAATCACCAGCGGGTCGATCTGGCGCGACGTTGAGTCGAGCGGATCCACAGCGGGGAAAATACCCAGCGATGCGATGTCGCGCGACAACACAACGGTGGCGTCCAAGTGTTGGAACGTCGTTGCAGGCGACGGATCGGTCAAGTCGTCGGCTGGCACGTACACGGCTTGAATCGACGTAATCGAACCCGTCTTGGTTGACGTGATGCGCTCTTGCAGACGGCCCATTTCTTCGGCCAGCGTTGGCTGGTAGCCCACGGCGGAAGGCATACGACCGAGCAGAGCGGATACTTCTGTACCGGCCAGCGTGTAGCGGTAGATGTTGTCGACGAAGAATAGAATGTCGAGACCTTCGTCGCGGAATTTCTCAGCCATCGTCAGGCCGGTCAGCGCTACGCGCAGACGGTTACCTGGGGGTTCGTTCATCTGACCGAACACCATCGCGACTTTGTCGAGAACTTTGGACTCTTCCATCTCGTGGTAGAAGTCGTTACCCTCACGAGTACGCTCACCCACACCAGCGAACACCGAGAAGCCACCGTAGCTCTTCGCGATGTTGTTAATGAGTTCCATCATGGTCACGGTCTTGCCCACGCCGGCGCCGCCGAACAGACCAATCTTGCCGCCCTTAGCGAACGGGCAAATCAGATCGATCACCTTGATGCCGGTTTCCAGCAATTCGGTGGTCGGCTTCAGGTCTTCCATCAGCGGTGCTTTTTGGTGAATGGCGCGACGCTCTTGCGTCGGGATTTCACCTGCATCGTCGATTGGGCGGCCCAACACGTCCATGATGCGGCCCAGCGTGGCTTTGCCCACGGGAACCATGATGCCAGCACCGGTGTTATTCACCGCCATGCCGCGACGCAGGCCGTCGGACGCGCCCATCGCGATGGCGCGAACCACGCCGTCGCCAAGCTGCTGCTGCACTTCAAAGGTGAGGCCAGCTTCAACGCCGGCATGCGTTGCCGATGCGTCAAGAGTCAACGCGTCATAAATATGGGGCATAGCACTGCGGGGAAACTCGATGTCCACCACAGCGCCGATGCACTGAACGATACTGCCTTGATTCGTGCTCATCGTCTTGTCCTGTTATCTCAAATTCAAATGGGGTTTCGTAATCGTTGGTTTTGCTAGCGCGATAGTTACACCGCGGCGGCACCGCCCACGATCTCGGAGAGTTCTTTGGTAATCGCAGCCTG
>ERZ795056.7533-NODE-7533-length-10423-cov-57.577546_pt1 | contig 10423 bp, 9 predicted proteins | sample MGYA00375140_ERZ795056 | MGnify/ENA primary metagenome ERZ795056 (study PRJEB30185, sample SAMN05720227) | activated sludge metagenome | isolation source: Anaerobic digester | place: USA | collected 2015-03-09 ...
TCGATCATGTTGAAGTCGCCGATGTTGTTGCCGTTCTGTTCCAGGGCGTATTTCCAGCTGCGTCCGGTCCATTCGCCCTTGTCGACGCTGAATTCCAGGATGCGCAGGTATTCGCGGCCGTCCTTGTTGTCCCACTTCTTGTCGTCCGGGTTCCACAGGGGGCCTTCGAGCAGGGGGTAGAGCAGGCGGCCGTCCTTGGAGGCGGCCATGCCCTCGTAGCCGCGGGAGCGGCGGGCAATGGTGGTGAAGGTGCCGGAGGTGGCCGGGGTGTTCACGCTGAAGTGGTCGGGTGACTTGAGGGTCTTGCCGTCCACCTTGGTCTCGAACACGGCGAGCACTTTGCCCTTCAGGTCGGTCTTGAGCAGGTAGGGGCCGAGTTCGTCGCCCAGCCACAGGGCATCGCCGATGGGCTGGATGGATTCGATGTCGAAGTCGGCGCCGGTGAGGTAGCGCTTGGTGGTGCCTTCGTTGACGATCAGGAAGGGCACCTTGCGGTCGGGGTCGTGGATGAAGGCGGTCTGCTCAAGCTTGACGCCGCCGCTGTGCCAGTCGGGGCGGATGCGGTGGACCATCAGCATGGCATCGGCGCTGTTGTTGCGGGCGCCGTAGCCGTTGTCCTGCAGTACCCAGTAGTGGCCCTTGCCCATGTGCTTGATGCCCGAGAAGCCCTGGATGGGCTGGCCGCGGAAGGGCAGGGCGACATGGGTGGGGCGCGGCACGGCCTTGTCGGACAGGTAGGAGTTGCCCGGGAGGCTTTCCAGCGCGTCCACCCGGCGGCTTTCCGGCCCGGTGTATTTGCCGGAGGTGGCGAGGCTCGCCGGGGCATCCTTGGGCGGGCTGATGAAGCTCTTGGCGGGCAGCAGGGCATGGCCGGCCAGGGTGGCGGGGAAGGCCTGGTCGGCGGCGGCCACCGTCGGCAGCAGGGCGGCGAGGGCCAGGGCAAGGGGCGTGAGGTGCTGGGTGATCATGGGGGGCTCGATGGGGTGTCGGGATGGCCCATGACAGTAGGCAGGCCAGGTTACACAGGCGTTGCCGATGTGCGGCAGGGGCGTTGCGGTACGGCCGCCCGGCGTGCCCCGGCCGCGGTTGTCACCCGGTTGGCATTTCGGGCACGATGGGCGGGTCTGGCGGGGTGCAATCGGGGTGGTGTAGCGTTCGGCTCCGGCCGAACCCCGCCGGGGAGGCCTCAATACACACGGACTGCAAAGGGAACATGACGTGGTGAACATCCAGCAGATTCTGGCGCCCATCGGCCTGGTTGCCGTGGCGGCGGCCCTTTTCTCGACAGCGGGCACGATCCAGACGGGCAACGTGGGGATCAGGACGACCCTGGGGATCATCTCGCAGGAGGAGATCGAGCCGGGCATCTACTTCAAATGGCCCGTCATCTCGACGGTGCATGAGTTCTCGGCCAAGGACATCGTGATCGACCTGTCCGATCTCACGCCGAAGGCCAAGGACAATCTGTCCCTGCGCGACATGGACGTGTCGATCTACTACCGGGCGGATCAAAAGGCGGTTGCCGATCTGTATGCCAAATATGCCTCCCAGTCGGCGCGCCACGCCGATGGCTATTACATGCCGGCCTACGAGCTGGTGTGGCGGATCGCGCGCAATGCCTGTTACGAGGAGATCGCGCGGCTGGATTCGCTGGTCATCCATACCCAGCGGGATCAGCTGGGCGCGGCGATTGCGAAGAAGCTCCAGGAGGAGCTGGACCGGACCGACCGCGGGGTGTTCACCATCTCCCGCGTGGTGATCCGCTCGGTGCAGACCGATCCGTCCATCGAGCAGTCGATCCAGCAGGCGGTGGCCAATCAGAAGAAGCTGGAGGCGATGCAGGTGCAGACCGAGATTGCCAAGCGCGAGGCCGAGATCAAGGTGACGGAGGCGCGGGGGATCGCCGAGTCGAACAAGATCATTTCGGGCTCGCTGACGCGGGAGTATCTGCAGCATGAGGCGAACCTGGCCCTGCAGACGTTCGCCGAGAAGGGCAACGCCAACACGGTGATCGTTCCGTCGGGCATGACGGTGACGCCCCTGATCAACACCGGAAAGTGACGCCGCGTCGGCCCGGCGGCTTGCCGCCGTCTTTCCGTGAAACGCGGGGCCTGGCCCGTTGGGGGACGGGCTCAGGGGATGCGCAGAACTTCGCTCAGTAGGTCTTGTAGGGCAGGAACTTGCCGCTCATGGTGATCTTGACCCGGTCGCCCTTGGGGTCGGCTTCGCGGGTGAGGTCCATGTTGAAGTCGATGGCGCTCATGATGCCGTCGCCAAATTCTTCGTGGATCAGCGACTTGAAGGTGGTGCCATAGACGCTGATCAGCTCGTAGAAGCGGTAGATCAGCGGGTCGGTGGGCACGGCGGTGGGCAGGGAGCCCTTGTAGGGCACCACTTGCAGTTGGGTGACGGCTTCTTCCGGCAGATCGAGGGCGGCGCCCACGGCCTGGGCCTGGGCTTCGGTCAGGGTCATCTGGCCGAGCAGGGCGGCGGTGCTCCATTCCTTGCTGTGGCCGACGATCTCGGCCAGTTTGGCCCAGGTGAGCTTTTTCTTGATCTTCTGGGTGACGATCAGGTCGGTGACTTCTTCGCGGTTCATGGTGGGTCTCCTTGGCAAATCAGGCGGCGATGGTGTCGGGGGCGGGTTCGGTTTCGCCGGGGCGAACGACCGGTGGGTGGGTCTCGCCGGCCGGCTTGGGGTCTTTCGAGCGGCTGACGAGGAAATCGACCAGGTGGTTGCGGATGCGGTAGAAGCGCGGGTCGTGGTGCATGTCGTGGCGGGTGCGGCTGCGCGGCAGGCTCACCTCGACAATCTCGGCGATGCGGGCGCGGGGGCCGTTGCTCATCAACAGGATGCGGTCCGAGAGCAGGATGGCTTCGTCCACGTCGTGGGTGATCATGAACACCGTCTGGGCCGTGGCCTGGACGATCTTCAGGAGTTCATCCTGGATCGTGCCGCGGGTCAGGGCGTCGAGGGCGCCGAAGGGCTCGTCGAGCAGGAGCATCTTGGGCTGGATGGCAAAGGCGCGGGCGATGCCGACGCGCTGTTTCATGCCGCCGGACAGCATGCTCGGCTTTTTGTGCAGGGCGTGGCCGAGGCCGACCATCTCGAGATACTGGGCAGCCTGGGCCTCGATCTGCGCCTTGCTCCAGTCGGGCCAGCGGGAGCGCACGCCAAACTTCACGTTGTCGATGACGCTCATCCACGGCATCAGGGCGTGGCTCTGGAAGACCACGCCCCGGTCCAGCCCCGGCCCGGCCACTTCGCGGCCGTCCATGGTGAGGATGCCGTCGCTGGCTGTTTCCAGCCCGGCCAGGGCGTTGAGGATGGTGGTCTTGCCGCAGCCGGAGTGGCCGATGATGCAGACGAACTCGCCCTTGTCGAGGGTGAAGTTGACGTTCTCGAACACCGGGGCGTCGTTGCCCGGGTAGGACTTGGCGAGGTTTTCCACGTGCAGGAAGGCCATGGCGCTTACTCCGTGTAGCTGACCAGCTTTTGCAGGCCGGCAAAGCAGCGGTCGAGGGCCATGCCGACAACGCCGATCACCAGGATGGCGAAGATCACGTTGGGCAGGGCCAGGTTGTTCCACTCGTTCCACACGAAGTAGCCCACCCCGGTGCCCCCCACCAGCATTTCGGCGGCGACGATGACCAGCCAGGCGATGCCCATCGAGATGCGCATGCCGGTGAGGATGGTGGGCGCGGCGGCGGGCAGGATCACCGTGAGCGCCTTGCGGAGCGGCCGCACTTCCAGCGTGCGGGCAACGTTGAGCCAGTCCTTGCGCACGTTGGCCACGCCGAAGGCGGTGTTGATCAGCATGGGCCACACCGAGCAGATGAAGATCACGAAGATGCCCGAGAGGTCGGAGTCCTTGATGGTGTAGAGGGCCAGGGGCATCCAGGCCAGGGGCGAGATGGGTTTGAGCACCTGGATGAAGGGGTCGAGGGCCCGGTGCAGCAGGGGCGACATGCCGATGGTGAAGCCGAGCGGCAGGGCCACCAGGATCGCCAGCGCAAAGCCCATGCCGACGCGGCCCAGGGAATGGCCGAGCTGGATGGCGATGCCCTTGTCGTTCGGTCCGTTGTCCTTGAAGGGGTCGGACAGGTGGGTGACGATGGCCTTGCCGATCTCCTGCGGCGGCGGGAAGCCGCCCGACTTGGTGGCCCCCTTGCCCATCAGCGCCGCGTATTCATCCTGGGCGGCGGACTGCTGCGCGCTCTCCTTGGGCTGTGTGGCGACGAACCACACGCCGATGAAGAGGGCGAACAGCACCACCGACAGCAGCAGGCTCTTCCCGTGCTCGTTCTTCATGGCAGCCTTTCGTCAGGCCTTCCGGATGGCGAAGGAGTTCACATAGGCGTCGGCCTTCATGGGGTCGAACTCCTTGCCCATGACCTTGAACTTGGCGTAGTTGTCCTTGGGGGCCGCCATGCCGATCTCGGCCATGTGCTTGCGGGCATCGGTGATCAGATACACCTTCTCGGCGATGTCCTTGTAGTTCACGTCGCCCTTGATGTAGCCCCAGCGCTTCATCTGGCTGAGGATCCACACCGCCATCGAATACCACGGGAAGGGGTCGAAGTCGGCGCGGGTTGGCACGTTCTGCACGTTGCCCAGGCCGTCGGCAAACTTGCCGGTGAGTACTTGCTCCAGCACCGTCTTGGGCTGGTTGAGGTAGGCGGCGGGCGACAGCACTTCGGCCATGATCGGGCGGTTCTTGGGGTCGCGGGCCATCTTGGCGGCGGTCAGGATGGCGCGGTAGAGGGCGGCGAAGGTGTTGGGGTTCTGCTTGACGAAGTCGGTCGGCACGCCGAAGGAGCAGCAGGGGTGGCCGTCCCAGATTTCCTTGGACAGGATGTGGATGAAGCCCACCTCGTCGAACACGGCGCGCTGGTTGAAGGGGTCGGGGCCGAGGTAGCCGTCCAGGTTGCCGGCCCGCAGGTTGGCGACCATCTCCGGCGGCGGCACGACGCGGATCTGGATGTCCTTGTCCGGGTCGAGCCCATGCTCGGCCACGTAGTAGCGGAGCAGGAAGTTGTGCATCGAATACTCGAAGGGCACGGCAAACTTGAAGCCCTTCCACTGCTTCGGGTCACGCTTGTCCTTGTGCTTGACGTGCAGGGTGATGGCCTGGCCGTTGGTGTTCTGGATGGTGGCCACGTTGAGCGGCATGGGGTTGGCGCCGATGCCCATGCTCATGGCGATGGGCATCGGGGCCAGCATGTGGGAGGCGTCGTACTCGCGGTTGAGCACCTTGTCGCGGATCAGCGCCCAGCCGGCGGTCTTGATCATCTGCACGTTGAGGCCTTGCTGCTTGTAGAAGCCGAGGGGGTCGGCCATCAGCAGGGGGCTGGCGCAGGTGATGGGGATGAAGCCGATCTTCAGATCCTTCTTTTCCAGGGGGCCTTTTTCCTGGGCCATGGCTTCCAGGGCGCCGAGGGGGAAGAAGCTGGACAGGGCGGCCATGGCCGTCGAGCGGCCGACGGCCCGCAGGAAGCCGCGGCGTTCCCGGTCGTCGGGAAACACGGCGCGCATGATGGCCGACTCGATGGTGCGGCGATTCAGCGATTCCTCGTTGGCCTCCATCGGCAGGTCGGCGGCTCTGGCATGGGCGGCGTCGTGCTCTGCCTGGGTGTGGTGCTTGCCGCAGGTGCAGCTACCGAGCTTGATACCGTCGCTGAAAGGGTCCTTGAACGCAGACATGGCAATCTCCTCCTGGAAGCAGGATCAAAGGGCGGGTAGGTTGGGTTCGCTGAATTCGATGTCGTGCCGGTACAGCTCGTAGGCCCGCTGGTATTCCATGACCCGGGCCACGTCGTCGATGAAGGCTTCGTCGTAGCCGGCCCGCCGCAGGAGGTGAAAGCCCATCTCCATGCCCGAGGCGATGCCGCCGGCGGTGACGATGCGCCCGGCGTCCACCACCCGGGCACGGCTGACGCGGCAGGCAGGCGCCATCTCGGCCAGGCGGTCGATGGGGGTCTTGCCCATGTGGGAGGCTTCGAGCCGGTCGGGCTCCTTGCGGTTGGTGGCGGACAGGCCGTCCAGCAGGCCCATGCGGGCGTAGATCCAGGAGCCGGTGCACACGCTGGTCAGCAGGCATTCGGACGGCAGGGCGCGGATGTAGCGGTGCAGGTTGGTGTTGTTCATCTCCTGCCGCGTGCCGAAGCCGCCGGGGATCAGGAAGGCGTCCATGGCGGGCTGGTCGGCGAAGCTGTAGTTGGGGAGCACCGTGAAGCCGGCCTGGGTCTGGACCGGCCGCATGGATTCGGCGATCAGGAAGGTGTCGAGCTCCGGATCGAGGCGCCGCGCCACCGAGATGACGCCGGCCGGCGCCGCGTAGTCGACGATCTCTGCATCCTTGAAGACGTAGATACCCAGCCTGAAACCCAGCTTGCGTGCCATGTGGCGACTCCCGTCAGAGAAGATTCAGGCAGTCGGCGCGGGTGGAGCGTAGCGCCGGGCGGTTCTGCCTGTTGGATGGGATATTCCGGGAAGGCCGCGTGGCCGTGTATCAAGCAAACGTGATTCCGGTGTAGGGCGTGCACTACACGGCCCGCCTTTCTCGGGGGTGGGCTGATCGGGTATATTCCGCGGTTCGCCTGCGCCCTTGGTGCGGCTTCCCTTGCCTGCTCTCCCCACAAGGCCATTGAAATGCTGACTGCACTGGTTCTCGTCTTTATCGTCGCGTATGCCGCGATTGCGCTGGAACATCCCCTCAAGATCAACAAGTCGGCGTCGGCGCTGGTGGGGGCCGGGCTGCTGTGGACGATCTACGCCATGACCACCGGCGACCACCACCGGGTGGCCGAGGAACTGGGCGAGTCGCTGATGGGCACGGCGCAGATCGTGTTCTTCCTGATGGGGGCGATGGCCATCGTCGAGGTGGTGGATGCCCACAACGGCTTCGAGGTGATCACCCAGCGCATCCGGACGACCCGCTTGTCGAGCCTGATGTGGCTGGTGGGTTTCGTGACCTTCTTCCTCAGCTCGGTGCTCGACAACCTGACGACGACCATCGTGATGATCTCGCTGATGCGCAAGCTGCTGGCGCGGCACGAGGATCGCCTGTTCTTCGCCGGCATCATCGTCATCGCCGCCAATGCCGGCGGGGCGTGGTCGCCCATCGGCGACGTGACCACGACGATGCTGTGGATCGATGGCCAGATCACGGCCCTCGGCATCATGAAGTCGGTTCTGCTTCCCTCGATGGTGAGCCTGCTCGTTCCCCTGGCCATCACCGCCTACGTGCTCCGCGGCCAGCAGGTGGCGTCGCCGAGTGAGGCGGCAGGAGAGGCTGGCGTCAAGAGCACCGAGTTCGAGCGCAATCTGATGTTCTTCCTGGGCATCGGCATCCTGGTGGCCGTGCCCGTGTTCAAGACGCTGACCCACCTGCCGCCCTTCATGGGCATCCTGTTCGGGCTGGGCATCCTGTGGCTGGTCGGCGATCTCGTCCATCGCGACAAGGAGGACGAGTTCAAGCATCCCCTGACCCTGGTGCACGCCCTGAGCCGCATCGACATGAGTTCGCTGGTGTTCTTCGTGGGCATCCTGCTGGCGGTGGCGACGCTGGAGCACGCCCATATCCTCGGGTCGCTGGCCACCTGGTTGAACGACACGGTGGGTCGCCAGGACGTCATCGTGCTGATCATCGGCGTCGTCAGCGCCGTGGTGGACAACGTGCCCCTGGTGGCCGCCGCCATGGGCATGTACAGCCTCACCGCGTATCCGGCCGATCACTTCCTGTGGCACTTCCTGGCCTATTGCGCGGGCACCGGCGGTTCGATCCTGATCATCGGTTCGGCGGCCGGGGTGGCGGCCATGGGCCTCGAGAAGATCCACTTTTTCTGGTATGTGAAGCGGATCAGTGGTCTGGCCCTGGTGGGCTACTTTGCGGGGGCGGGGGTTTTTCTGCTTCAGCGGCAGCTGCTGGGGTGAGCGCCGGCCCGTTGCCTAGGCCGTGAGCTTGTGCCGGGCGGCGTAGCTGAACAGGTCGGCGGGGTTGTGCAGGCCCAGCTTGTCGAAGATCCGCGCCCGGTAGGTGGAGATGGTGTTGGCCGACAGGGCCAGCTGCTGGGCGATCTGCGTCACGCTGCGACCCTGGGCGAGCAGTTGCAACACCTGGAATTCCCGGTTGGAGAGGGCTTCGTGGGGCGGCTTTTCGTCATCGGGCACCCCGCGCACGTTCTGGGCCAGCAGTTCGGCCAGCACCGGGGTGATGTACAGGCCGCCGCCGGCCACCTTGGCGATGGCCGCGAACAGCACATCGGGGCTGCAACCCTTGTTGAGGTAGGCATGGGCGCCGCCACGCATGGCGCGCAGGGCGAACTGGTTCTCGGGATACACCGACAGCATGATGATGCCGAGGCGCGGAAACTCCCCGTGCAGGGTCTTGAGCACATCCAGCCCGTCCCGTTCGCCCAGGGCGATGTCGAGCAGCACCACATCAACGGGCGTCGTCCGCAACAGGCGCAGGGCCGCCGGGCCATCCGCGGCTTCATGGATGTCACCGATGGCGGGCGACTCGGAAAGGATCTGCCGCAGGCCGCGGCGGATGATCATGTGGTCGTCGACGATCAGGATGGTGGTCATGGCAGGTCAGGCGATGGCATTGGGCAGGCGCAGCACGATGCGGGTGCCGGCGCCCGGGTGGCTGTCGATGTCGAGGGTGCCGCCCAGTGCGAGGGTCCGTTCACGCATGCCGAGCAGGCCGAAGGAGGTGGGTTGCAGCGGCACCTGCATGCCCAGGCCATCGTCGGCAATGCTGAGGAGCAGGTCGCGGTGGTCGGCCCGGGCTTCCAGGCGTACCTGGGTGGCGCGGGCGTGGCGGCTGACGTTGGTCAGTACCTCCTGGACGATGCGGTAAAGGGCGATCTCGGCATCACGGCCGAGGCGGCAGCGTTCGATCTCGGGGGTGCAGCGGTAGTGGCAGTCCAGCCCCGAGCGCTTCTGGAAATCGAGCAGCAGGGTCTCCAGGGCCGCCCACAGGCCCAGGTGGTCGAGCACGCCGGGGCGCAGGTCGTTGAGGATGCGGCGCACGGCCTGCATGGCATGGCTGCCGATCTCGAGCATGCCGTCGAGCTTGTCGCGCATCATCGCGTCGTCTCCCAGGCGCTGGCGCAGCCAGTTCATCTCCAGTTGCAGCGCGGTGAGCGAGGCGCCCAGTTCGTCATGGATGTCGCGGGCAATGTGCCGGCGTTCCTCTTCGCGCACCGTGTTGAGGTGGGCCGACAGGCGCCGCAGCGATTGGTGGGACTGGCGCAGGTTGTCGTGGGCCGTGGTGAGTTCGGCGGTGCGCTCCCGGACGCGCCTTTCCAGTTGGTCGTGGGCTTCCTGCAGGAGCCGCTGGGTGCGTTTGCGTTCGGTGATGTCGTTGAAGGTGACCACGGCCCCCACCACGGCATTGCCGTCACGGATGGGGTAGGAGGCGTATTCGGCGGGGAAGCTGCGGCCTTCGCGCCGCCACAGCACTTCGTCGTCCACACGTATGCCGCGACCTTCCTGGAAGGCCTTGTAGATCCGGCATTCGTGCACCGGCATCAGGGTTTCGTCGGCGTGGGAGTGGTGGATCAGGTAGTGCATGGAGCGGCCAAGCACTTCATCCGGCGTGTAGCCAAGCATTGCCGCGCCGGCCTCGTTGATGAAGATGCAGCGTCCCCGGAGGTCGATGCCGTAGATGCCTTCGCCGGTCGATTCGAGGATCAGCTCCAGCTGGCGGCGCCAGGCGGCATGGTGGGAGAGGTTGTGCAGGTTGGCGAACATGCTCGGGGGCGCGTGCAGCTTGTGCGGTCGCGGCGCGGTGCCATGGGGAATAAGGCTGTCAGCTTAGGTGTGCCCCGAGCGGCAGGAAATACGCTGAATTGCGTAGAGTCGGTGTCTTCACGCCCGGCGCGTCCCGCCCGCGACTGGACGTGCCGGGGCTCTGCATCTATATCGATACATGGCTGAAAAATACCCTTCCCGCGGCGCGGGCTTGCGTCCGTGAACGCGCCTCTGTTGTCCTGTGGCCTGCTGGTCATCAATGAGCGGGCCGAATTGCTGGTAGGGCATTCCACGGGCAATGAACATTGGGATCTCCCCAAGGGCCTCATCGATCCCGGCGAGGCGGCGGTGGCCTGCGCCCTGCGGGAGACCCGGGAGGAATTCGGCCTGAGCTTCGACGCCGACCGCCTCTACGATCTCGGACGTCACCCTTACTACCGGGGGAAGGATCTCCACCTCTTTGCGGTAGGGGTGGATTCCCGCGAGGTCCGGCCCGAGCTGTGCATGTGCACGAGCTATTTCGCCCACTACCAGACCGGCGAGACTGTCCCCGAAATCGATGCCTACACCTGGGCGGACGACCCGGAGTTGCGGCTGCGCCTGGCCAACAGCATGCAGCGCCTGCTGCTGGGCCGAGGCCTGCTGGCACGGGCACGGCGGCTG
>ERZ795056.7534-NODE-7534-length-10423-cov-4.648823_pt1 | contig 10423 bp, 7 predicted proteins | sample MGYA00375140_ERZ795056 | MGnify/ENA primary metagenome ERZ795056 (study PRJEB30185, sample SAMN05720227) | activated sludge metagenome | isolation source: Anaerobic digester | place: USA | collected 2015-03-09 ...
CTACCTCTTGTAGTAACAACCGTATCGAGTGATTTTGATGAATCAATCATAAGAACAAATCTTTTACCTGATTTAGGAGTTGTATACAGGCTATCCGGATTCAAGTTACCATCGGATAAATTTATGAAAGGATTAGCAGGTTTCTTAGCTAGTGAATCGAATGCTGTCTTAATACTGTCTATAATCGAATCGCTCTTGTAAAACTTGATTAAACTATCAATATTGTCTGTAAACTTCTTGTTCTTTTTAAAGTAAAGCAGTTGGATTTCCTTAAGATTTTTCATTCTTAAACGGGCTTCATCTTTAACGTATTTCTCGTGAGCAACTATTTCCTGCGGTTCAATTATTGCTACTCTTATTAAAACATAAATAAGTACAATTATAACTGCGTATAAACCGGCATGTATATACCAGGGGTCGGTTTTTGCTATCATTTTTCCTCCGGGGTTGTCAAATTATTATTCAATAAAAATGTATTCTTTAATTTTGTTTAGTTTGGAACTGCCAATTCCTTTAATATCAAGCAGTTGTTCTAAAAACTTAAATCTGCCTATCTGTTTTCGATACTCCAAAATCGCAGAGGCTGTTTTTTCTCCAATGCCGGGTAGCTTAATCAAATCCTGTATAGTTGCACTATTTAGATTGATGCTTTTCCGGGTAATTACCTCCGTTTTTTTAGGAGAATTAAAATCTACCTTGTTAAAATCCAAAACTTCTTGCTTATAATCAACATCAGTTTCGGTAATTTTTTCCGAAGTAGATGAATTTCCTTCACCAATTGCAGATAAGAATAGACTATCTCTGTAAGAATAGTCAAAGTCCCTGATATTTTTTTCTGTGTCTTTAATAAAGATTTTATAACTGTAACCAAGTATAAACATAGAAATCAAGAAGAGCAAAACTTTTACTTCAACAGTAGTAAAGCCGATGCATGTTGAAATTCTATGTATTATTTTACTCATTACAATCAGAAACCGAATTTTTTAAAGAACGATTTTTCATCAGTTGAGCTTTCGGTTTTAATGTTAGGCATATCTCCCAATTCTTTCAATAATTCTCTCTCTTTATTACTGATTTTCTTTGGTACAAAAATATTTACTCTAACAAGTTGATCACCTGCCCCGTGATGATTTAAATGCTGAATCCCTTTTTCTCTCATCCTTAACATTTTTCCGTTCTGCGTGCCCGGGTCGATTTTTAACCTTGCTTTCCCGTTCAGGGTTGGTACTTCAACTTCGGTTCCGAGAACAATATCTGGGAAACTAACATAAAGGTTATAAATAATATCATCGCCTTCGCGTACAAAATAATCGTGCTGGATTTCCTGAAAGACAACCACTATATCACCCGATTGACCACCTCTCAACCCTGCATTTCCTTCTCCCCTAATCGTCATATAGCTTCCATCGGACACACCGGCAGGTACTTCAATCTTTACAGTAACTTCATCCTGTACTCTGCCATCACCCGAACATTTTTTACAAGGTTTATCAACCACAGTGCCTTCACCATTACAATTTGCACATGGCTGGATATTTACAAATTGACCAAAAACCGAACGGGAGACTGTTCTAACTTCCCCGGTTCCGTTACATGCAGGGCATGTTTTAGTAGAAGCGCCTCCGTCTGAACCAGTTCCTTTACAGTCCGGGCATTTCACCATTTTTTTAATTTTCAGTTTTTTTGTTACACCGGATGCAATCTCTTCAAGAGTAAGTTTAAGAACAACCCTTAAATCCGAGCCGGGTGTACCTTGCGCCCTTCTCCTTCCCCTACCGCCATGCCCGCCTCTGGAGGTAGTACCGAAAAATTCATCAAAGATTGATGATCCCCCAAAAATATCCGAAAAATGGGAGAAAATATCATTAACGTTACTAAAACCGTGAAAGTCCTGTCCTCCTTTTAATCCTGCGTGTCCATACCTATCATATTTGGCTCGTTTATCTGTATCACGAAGAACCTCATAAGCTTCACTTGCTTCTTTAAATTTTTCTTCAGCTTCCTTATTGTCGGGATTTTTATCCGGGTGATACTGCATAGCCACTTTACGGTATGCTTTTCTAATATCTTCTTCGGAAGCATTTTTTGACACACCCAATATTTCGTAATAATCTCTTTTACTCATTTTGCTTAACCACTTTTTTCATTAACACATCTAATTATTGTTCCGTATTTTCAGTCTGGTTTTCGGAACTGACGATAACCTTAGAGTGCCTCAATACTCTATCTTTATATAAATACCCTGTTTCAATCTCTTCAAGAACAGTCAAAGGCTCAACGTCTGGAGCGTCCTTCTGCATCACTGCTTCGTGAAAATGAACATCGAAAGATTTGCCGACCGGGTTAATTTTAGTAATCCCCTGTTCATCAAATACTTTAAAAAGTTTTTCATGAACAAGATTGATACCTTCTTTTGTGGAAGAAAGTTCCACGTTTTCAGAATTTATATACTTTAGTAATCTTTCAAAGTCATCTACAAACGGGAGAATTTTTTTTACGAATGATTCTCCGCTATAACGAATAAGGTTATTCTGTTCATTTTCCGTTCTTCTTTTATAGTTATCGAATTCTGCGATTTTACGGACAAGTCTATCTTTGTAGTCATCCAGTTCTTTTTGCAGGTTATCTACCTTTGTTTTTAATTCTTCAACCTCTACTGCTGCTTCATCAATAGTGCCGGTATTATCATCAATAATATCGCTTGATTCCTGTTTTTCTATTTCTACTTCTTTTTCTTCTTTTAAATTTTCAACTTTATCTTTATGCTTCATTAGTCTAACCTCTAAATTTATTCCCTTTTCAAATAATCAGTAAGTACAGTAGCCATATAATCTACTATCGCCATAATTTTTCCGTATTCCATTCTTTTGGGTCCTATAATCCCTAGAGTTCCCGTTACGTCATCAACGGAATACTCCTTTTTTACAAAGCTGTAATCTTTCAAATCCTGAGATTCATTTTCGGAACCAATAGTAACTAAAACTTCACTGATCGGGATTTCTGTTTTCTTTTCAAAAATATGTACAATTATATTCTTATCCTCAATTAATTCAATTATTCCCTGAAATCTTTCAGGGTTATCAAACTCAGGCTGTCTTAAAATATTTGAAGTACCTGAAATAACAACTTTTTCGCTTGTTTTGAAGTCGGTAAATATTTTATCTGCTGAATCAATAAAAAGTGTAATTACAGGTTTATCCTCTACCTGGACATCCCGAAATCTTTCCTTAACCGTTTTCCTGATTTCCGACAATTTTAATCCGCTCAACCGCTCATTAAGGAGATTTTGGATCTCGTTAAGATGTGATTCTTTTACCTCTGCATTCATTTCAAGCGTAATTGTTTTTACAAGTCCGGACTTAATTGAGACTACAACAAGCAGTCTTTTGGAAGAGAGTGGAACAAGCCTGATATTTTGCAGAATACCGGTATCAAGTTTCGGATAAAGAACGCATGCAACTTGATTAGTAATACTGCTCAATATTTTCGATGCAATCGTTAATAATTCATCAGCCTGTTGAAAAGGTTCCAGTTTCTTATTTATTAAAGACCTTTCGGATGCTTTCAACTTCTGAGTTTCCATCAGGGAATCGACGTAATACCTGTAACCTTTATCTGTCGGTATTCTTCCTGCAGAAGTATGAGGATGATCGATTAAGCCGAGCTCTTCCAAATCGGACATAATATTCCTTATACTTGCAGATGATAACCCTATATCATCCTTCTTGGAGATAAATCTTGACCCGACAGGCGCCGCAGTTAGAATAAACTCCTGAATTATACACCTAAGTATTGCTTTTTCTCTTCCGGTTAAATCTTCTTGTAACATAATAAATGAAATTTTAGCTTTAAAATATAAGAATTATTTACTGAAAAGTTGATAGAATGCCGTTATACATTGCCAAATTTTTAGTGCATTAAAAGTAAAAATCGTTATTTTTGCACATCGGTTTAACATCGCTAATATTTCGAATACCGCCATACTGTTAGATTAACTAACTTAAATCGGGTTTCACATTTTTTAACTTTTAGCAATTAACTTTGTATATTAAAAAAAAATGTATCAACTTTGTAGGTGGTAAATTAATTTTATATACAGCAGTAGTAATTTTTCAATTAATAGAAAAAAAAGACTAAAAATGCAGATAAATAATATAAACATCATCAAAGCTATAGCGGAATTAAAGAATTTAGCTGGGCAGCATAATCCCTCCTTCCCCGACGCTCTTTGCGAGTTTTTAATTGAGCAATTCCAGCTACAGTCCGCTATAATTTTCAATATAAATGAGAATGACAGTCTTTTTCTTTGCGGAAAATCATCCACAGTTAAGAAATCATTTCAGCTAAATAGTGTGTACGAATGTAACCACTGTAAGCTTATAAAACCTGAAGCAGAAAATTTTTCTTTTTTTAACGACTCGGCATGCGAGATTAAATCAACAGATTATATAATCTATGAAGGCTGTATATTACTTAAAACCCCGGCAAACACAAGGTATATTTTACGTATCTCTCAAAAAACACCGTTTACACAACTCGACCGGGAAGGTTTACAGAATGTTGCAAAATTAGTTTTGCAATTGCTAAACGATTGGAAAAGCCAGGTTACAAGCGGTACAAATTTCAGCAGTTTTATAACACGGTTCTCGAATGAGTTCCGGGCTCCCGCGAACAGTGTTCTCGGCTTTACTTCTCTTCTTGCAGATGATAAACTGACTTCCATGCAAACGGAGTATGTGAAATCATTAAAGGAAAATGCACAAAAACTAACCTCGGTGATTAATGATATAATTGACTACGCGAAAATTGAAACAGGTATTATATCGACCAACAATGTAAGTACAAATGTATCGGATTTTGTCAATGAGATTGTAACTTCATTTAGAATTAAAACTGCTAAAGACACAGTTACTTACGAAGTACTACTTGACCAATCAATACCGGGTTCCCTTAGTATCGATAACGAAAAATTAAAATATGTTTTTAACAGCATTCTTTCTTTTTTTGCGAAGAAACTTGAAGCAGGAAGTATAAAAATTACTTCTTCATTCGATAAAAACAACAAACTGAATTTTAATATAAGTGAGAACACTTTAGTAATCCCGCGTGAAAAGCTGTCCGATTTTTATCAAGTTACTACAACCACCGATTCTCAAAAAGATAAAACTACGGACGGAACTCATCTCGGAATTATGTTATCAAGAAAGTATGTCAATTTACTTGGGGGAGAATTAGATATTTCGAGTGCCCTAAACAAAGGAACCGTAATTACATTTTCCGTAAAGACAGAAAAGTCGACCGATATTGAATCGAAGATAAGCCAGCTACCGCAAATACCGGGTAAAAACAAAGTACTTGTAATCGAAGACGATTATGCTACTTCAAAGCTTTTAAGCAACTATTTGAATAAATGGAAATATGAACCCACTATTGTCAATTCTGGTAAGAAAGCGCTTGAACTGCTTGAACAGGAACAATTTCTTGCAATAATAACCGATATTATTTTACCCGATATAAACGGGTTGGAGATGCTGAAAAAGATTCGGGAAAACAAAAAAACAAGGAACACCCCTATCATTGTTTGTTCGGTTGAAGCCGAGCAGCAGAAAGCATATATGATGGGTGCAGTTGAATACTTCGTGAAACCGATAAAATACAAAGACCTTGTTGAAGTTATCACAAGTTATAAACTGAAAAAGGATTCTAACATCCTTTGTGTAGACGACGACGTTCCGACTCTCAATTTAATTAAAGAAGCTATAGAATCGGTTGGGTTCAATGCAATTGCCGAATCGAGATCAACACGGGTTATGAACTTAATCGAAAACATTCATCTTGATCTTGCAATAGTTGATCTTGACATGCCGGAAATCAACGGATTCCAGCTAATTAAACTGATAAAATCCAATCCAAAGTTTGCTAACCTTCCTATAATTATTTATACCGGGAAGGAAAACTTTGATGAAGACTTAAAAAGTATCGACGGACTTTTTACAGAGCTTTTCAGTAAAAAGAGTGCAAATATTGAAGACCTTGCCGGTACAATAAGCAAAATGATTAACCAGTACGAAGAGCCTTCAACACCTGAAGAAGCTGCAAAAAATATTGATGTTCCCTCAATATTATTAGTCGAAGATTATAAGCACTCCCAGATAATTGTTACAAGATTATTGAAAAAGAACAATTTCACTACAGTTGTTGTTGTTGAAAACGGTGCTGAAGCTGTTGACCTGGTTAAAAAGCAAAACTTCGATTTGATTTTAATGGATATGCAGATGCCCGTTATGAACGGCTTTGAAGCTACTGAAAGAATCAGGCAGATGCCGGAATATAAAGACACTCCGATTATCGCCCTTACTGCGTTCGCTATGAAAGGTGATAGAGAAAAGTGTTTGGAAGCCGGTGCAACCGACTATATCCCGAAACCTATTGATAGCCAGGAATTTATTGAAAAAGTTCGGTTTTATACATCCGATAAATTTAAGGTAAAATAATAGTAAACCTTTATACGTTAAAAGTGTTTACAGTTTCTTTTGATTTGTTGTTTATTAAAATTCATTCACATCATTTCTAATTATTTCAGGGATTTTTATGATTTGCAATCACACAAGAGTAAGATTTGCTCCCAGCCCAACAGGCTATTTACATGTCGGCGGACTTAGAACGGCACTCTACAATTTTCTTTTTGCGAGAAAAACTGGAGGGAAATTCGTATTAAGAATCGAAGATACTGATAGAGCGCGTTTTGTTGAGGGTGCAGTCAAAAATTTGATCGAAACACTTAAATGGTGCGGGCTTAACTACGATGAAGGACCCGGAATAGACGCTGAATATGGTCCTTACGTTCAATCGGAAAGATTGAGTATTTACAACGAACATGTTTCGAACCTTATTGCAGGTAAAAAGGCTTATTATTGTTTCTGTTCTCCCGAAAGATTAACTGCTTTAAGAGAGGAACAGCAAAAACAAAAAATACAGGCAAAGTATGACAAACACTGCTTAAACCTTTCTCCGAACGAAATTGAAACCAAGATTAAAAACGGTGAACCGCACGTCGTAAGACTAAATGTTGAACCTGACACAAAAGTATTAGTAGGAGATTTAATTAGGGGTACAGTAGAATTCGATACAAATACAGTAGATGACCAGATTTTGTTAAAAAGCGATGGTTACCCTACATATCACCTTGCAAATGTTGTAGACGATCATTTAATGAAAATTACACATGTAATTAGAGGTGAAGAATGGCTTCCGTCAACTCCGAAACACGTCTTATTATATGAATATTTCAACTGGGAAAAACCCCAGTTTGCGCATTTACCTTTGCTGCTTAACCCGGATAAATCGAAGCTAAGCAAAAGACAGGGCGATGTTGCAGTTGAAGATTATCGAGCTAAAGGTTATTTAAAAGAAGCTCTCGTTAATTTTGTAGCTTTACTCGGTTGGAATGCAGGTGATGATAGAGAATTTTACCTGCTTGATGAATTAATTTCTGCTTTTGAAATAGAAAGAGTTAATAAGTCCGGTGCAGTTTTCAATATTGAAAAACTGAATTGGCTCAACTTTGAACATTTGCGGAATAAACCGGTTGATGAAGTAATTGAGATGCTAAAACCTGAACTTGAAAAAAACGGTTTTGATTCTCATTTATTCTCAAAGGAATATTTGCAGAAAGTCATTGAAGCTATGAAAGAAAGAGTTTCATTCGTAGCCGAGTTTGTATCCAAAAGCAGTTACTTTTTTAAAGCACCTACTGAATATGACGAAGCAATCATTAAAAAGAGATGGAAAGAAGACTCTCCCCTTCTCCTGTCAAAATTAAAAGAAAAAATCTCGGTGATGGACTGCAAAGAAAAACATGACTTTGAAACCGCACTTCATCAAGTTGCAGAAGAACAAGCAGTAGGCAATGGAAGGATAATCCATCCTTTACGGCTTGCAGTATCAGGTGTGGGCGAGGGACCGGGAGTATTTGATATAGTAGAGATTCTCGGTAAAGATGAAACTATATCAAGAATTGAATCGACAATTGAGAAAATTAAAATTTAAGGTATTGGAAAATGGAAGAAACCGGAAAGAATAATAATCTAAACGCATCAAACGAAAAGCAATCAACTCCAACAAATTTTATCAGGGAGATGATTGATGAGGATTTAAGAAATGAGCGATTCGGAAACAGAGTACATACTCGTTTTCCCCCTGAACCAAACGGTTATCTCCATATCGGTCATGCTAAATCGATTTGTCTGAACTATGGAATTGCCCGCGATTATAAAGGTAAATTCAATTTACGTTTTGATGATACGAACCCGAGTAAAGAAGAACAAGAATATGTTGACTCCATAATAGAAGATGTTAAATGGCTCGGTGCTGATTTTGAGGATAGACTGTTTTTCGCTTCCGACTACTTTGAACAAATGTACTTGTGGGCAATTGACCTTATTAAAAAAGGGAAAGCGTATGTTTGCGACTTGAGCGCTGAAGAAATCAGAAGCACAAGAGGAACACTAACAGAACCGGGAAAAGAAAGTCCTTTTAGAAATCGCTCTGTTGAAGAAAACCTAAACTTATTGGAAAGAATGCGGGCTGGTGAATTTGGCAACGGTGAAAAGACACTGCGTGCAAAAATCGACATGGCTTCTCCGAATATGAATTTGCGTGACCCGATTATGTACAGAATAGTCCATGAAGAGCATCATCGGCAGGGCGCGGATTGGTGCATCTATCCTACTTACGATTGGGCTCACGGACTCGAAGATTCAATCGAAAATATAACACATTCGATATGTACTCTCGAATTTGAAAACCATAGACCTCTATATGATTGGTACTTAAAAGAACTCGGTATTTATCATCCTCAGCAAATCGAATTTGCAAGATTAAATTTGAGCTTTACCGTAATGAGTAAAAGAAAACTGCTTGAACTTGTAGAAAAGAAACTTGTTGATGGTTGGGATGATCCGAGAATGCCTACTATTTCCGGATTAAGAAGAAGAGGTTATACTCCTCAAGCAGTAAGAAACTTCGCAGAAATTGTTGGCGTAGCAAAACGTGATGCTCTAACTGATATTGCTCTGCTTGAATTTGCAATCCGTGAAGATTTAAATAAACATGCCCGGCGTGTTATGGCAGTTCTGAACCCGCTGAAAGTAGTTTTAACAAATTATCCTGAAAATTCAGTTGAAGAATTAGATGCTGTAAATAACCCGGAAGACCAGGCAATGGGAACAAGAAAAGTCCCCTTCTCAAAGGAGATTTTTATTGAGAAATCCGATTTTATGGAAGAACCCCCACCAAAATATTTCAGGCTCCGTCCCGGTGGCGAAGTCAGATTACGCTATGCATACATAATTAAATGTGAAGAAGTTATTAAAGATGAAAATGGTGAGGTTACTGAACTTCATTGTACATACGACCCGGACACAAAAAGCGGAAGCGGAACAAGTAATAAAAAAGTAAAAGGAACAATTCACTGGGTTTCCGCACAACACGCATTTGATACTGAAGTGCGACTATATGAACGTTTATTCACAATTGAAGACCCGGCATCGGATAGTAATAAGAATTTCATAGAACTTATTAATCCGGCTTCACTTGAAATAATTAGTAATGCAAAACTCGAATCTTTCTTAAAGGATGCTGTTCCCGGTATTAATTATCAATTTGAAAGGCAGGGTTATTTCTGTGTCGATTCAAAATATACAAAACCGGGTAAACCGGTTTTTAATAGGACGGTAACACTTAAAGATAGTTGGAAGAAATCACAATAAATGAATACCCGTATAATTAAGATAAAATGATTAGAGAGGTTATAATGAAAAAGTATCTTTTTTTAGTTCTGTTGTTTCTCCCGTTGAATTATTTAAATGCACAACATGAGCATTTAAGCATTACACCGGATGAGGCAAAGCAAAAATTAATAGATGGAAATCAAAGATTCATCACACAGGAACCAATAACCAAAGAGTATTACGTTGAATTGCAGGAAGCTGAAAAAGGACAGCATCCTTACGCTGTAGTTCTTACTTGCTCTGATTCAAGAGTACCGCCGGAAATAATTTTTGATGAATCAATTGGAAAAATTTTTGTAATAAGAGTTGCCGGAAATGTAATTGACCAAGTTACTCTTGGCAGCATCGAATACGCTGTTGAGCATTTGGGTTGCAGTTATGTTTTAATCTTAGGACATAATCATTGCGGAGCAGTTACTGCAACTGTAAAAGGAGGAGATAATACTCCAGCAGTTGAAGAGATTGCAAGATTGATTATGCCCGCGATCGAAAAGGCAAAAGAAGAGAATAAAACCGGTAATGATTTGATTGACCTTGCTATCATTGAAAATATTAATCTGCAAATTAAATATTCAATTGAGATGAGCGAACTCCTCTCCCATTTCGTAAATGATGGAAAAATTAAAATAGCC
>ERZ795056.7536-NODE-7536-length-10422-cov-8.056718_pt1 | contig 10422 bp, 7 predicted proteins | sample MGYA00375140_ERZ795056 | MGnify/ENA primary metagenome ERZ795056 (study PRJEB30185, sample SAMN05720227) | activated sludge metagenome | isolation source: Anaerobic digester | place: USA | collected 2015-03-09 ...
TTTTCAACCACCTTCTCCACCACGCGCTCGACCACCTTGGGCGGCTGCTTGCGGGATTTGTCCAGCTCGGCCTGCAATTGCGCGTTCTTGTCCTCCAGCGCCCTCAGTCGAGCGATCTCCGCGTCCTTCCTCTTGCTCTCCACCTCGAGCCGTTTGCGCTCCGTTTCGGCGGCTTGGGCGCGCTTTTCGGCGGCGGGGTCTTTGACCGGCTTTTCGATGATCTTCTCGACCACCTCGGGCTTGGGTTTCACTGGTGCCCGCGGCGGGGTGTAGTCGTCATTCAACCCTCCCAAGCTCGCAGCGCAGACGGGCAGGCTGAACAGGGTGGAGGCCAGGGCGCCTGAAAGGCGGGAGGGGCGAAGGCGGTTTGTCATGGTGGTGGGTAGAGCAAGGTCCGGATCAAGGATTTACGCACAGATTGTCACCCCGCTGGAGGCGTTCGGGCCATTCCAGGCGGCGGGCTTCGCGGGCCGCGGGGCTGTTGGGCCAGATCTGCAGCAAGGTTTCGAGCTGCTTGCCGGCGGCGGCGAGTTGCACCGGTTGCTGCACGCAGCCCTGAATATAGCTGCCGTGAAAGGCGAACGGAGCAACCTGGCTGCCCAGGGCCTGCAGGCCGGGCAGAATGGCAGTGGAGAAGGCGGTGTCGGCTTGGCCGGGCGGGTGGTTGTAAACCCGGGCGTCGAGGATCGCGACAATCTGCTTGAGCAAGCCTTCTTGCCTGTCGGGGGCAAAGTCGGCGTGCTGGAGCACAGCCGTGAGCTGGTGGCCGCACTCGGTGCTGCTGCGGGCAATCAGCGGCGCGGCCCGACCGGAGCAGTGGAGGGCGGCGAGGTCGATGAGGGGGTCGAGCTCGGCGTATTCGCTGGCGAGGCGCTGGGTTTCGCGCACCCACGCAAGCTGGGCGGGCGTGGGCTTGCCGGCGTTGCGCTGCCACCAGGCGGTTTGTTCGATGCTGGCGGCCTGCTCGCGCCATGCAGCCAAGGCAGTGGCCCTGGCCTGGGCGGCTTGGGTGGCCTCTTCGGCGGCGCGGTGGGCAGCGAGCTCTTCCGGAGTAGGAGTAGGGGTAGCGCTGGGCTGGGGCGCATCAATGGGCTCGGCCGGGCGGGTGGTCTTGGTCCACGCTTGCAGGTTGGGCAGGGCGGCAAGGAGGGCGGCACTGCCGACGACGACGGCAGCAGCTTTTTTCCACGGAAAGCGGCGCACGGGCGGGCGGACAGCGGTTTTCTGGTGGGCGCTGCCGGCATCGGGTTTAACAATATCGCTCTGGAAGATGAGGACTTCGTCGGACGACCAGTCGGCGGGCATGTCCCGGATGGCCATTTCGAGCCCACGGATGAGCCTGTGGTAGGTGTCCTTGCGTGCCTGCTCAAGCTCCGTCGCTTCGGTCGAGCCGCGAGCCGGGTAGGCGGCGACATCCTGGCCGAGGGCAATCAGCTGCTCCGGTAGTTCCCGGATGGTGGAGATGACCCCGCCCACGCTCTTGATGTAGGGGTTTTCGTCGAGAAAATCCTTCAACCCGGCGTGGTCCCGGATGTACTGCAGTTGTCTGCCGAACTGGTAGCAGTCTTCGCGCCAGTCGATGGCGCGAAGCTGATCGAGGGCGTCTTCACAGCGGGTGGTCCAGAAGTTGTGATCGTGTTGCACATCGGAAAACTGCGTGGCCTTGAACTCGTTGCGTTCGGCGGGGCTGAAGGCGGCAAAGCGCTGGCGCCCCAGCTCCTCCACGCGGGTGATGAGGGCCTTGGCCGCGGGGGTGGCACCCTCCAGCAGCGGCAGGAGGGTGTGGGGGGTCTTGCCGCGGGCGATAGAAAAGCCGAAATCGATGGCTTTGAGGTTGCTCCAGTCAAGCTGGATCTTGAGGTAGACGTCTCCTTTTTCCAGACACAGGAGGGGCACACCACGGGTGGCGAGACAGACGTTGGGCATGCGGTAATCCATATGCACAAAGCCCCTGTCGTGAATCTGACTGAGGGAGTTGAGGCCCGCCAACGCCAGGCGGACGAAGTTGCCCGGCAGCTCGAAGAGGTTGGTGAAGCGTTTGCGCTGGACACCCACGCGCACCGGCCAGTGTTGCCAGTCGTAGACCGTCGGCCCCATGTGCGTCATGGTGATGTAGGCGTTTTTTTCCGGGGCGCTGAGCTTGGATGCATGACTGTAGTTGTCGACCAATTTGTAGCAGTTGGGCACTTTGCCCAGCGACTCCAGCATGTTGCGCTCGGCGGTATTGAAGGCGCGCAGGTCGTACCCGGCTTTGGCGTATTCCTTGGTCCAGCCGGCCGCACCGTTGTCGTAGTTCGGGATCCATGCGCGGCTCACGAACACGCGCTTGGCCACGTTGCCAAGGCTGTCTGTTGCTTCGAGCGCGTGTCTGGGGATGAGGATGGTGGGGTCGAACAGGGCACGGGTCTTTTCCCAGCGGGTGCCGAACGGGTAGGCCCAATCGTGTGCGTGGTCTTTCATGGCGTTTATGTCTCGGCAACAGGCGGTGGGGTGTTTGAGCGGCGGGACGTCAGGCCCCGAAGGGCCACCAGCGGCGCCAGCCCGACGCGTCGGGCGGCCAGGGGCGGTGGACGAGGATGAGGCTGATGTCGTCTTCACTGCCGGCATTGCGGGCGGCGAGGCAGAGCGCCCGGGCGGTGGTTTCGAGGTGGCCGTCGTGGGCGGCCAGGCTGGCGTAGAGGGTGGCGTGCAGGCCGGGGTCGTCGAGGCCGCGGTGCAGGCCGTCGGAGCACAGCAGGAGGTAGCTGCCCCGGGCGAGGTGGATGGGCTGGATTTCGGGCTCGCCCATGTGGCCGGTGCCGACCATGTTGGCGAGGTCGTCCGGGGCGTAGCCGTCGGGCACGGGCTCGCCGGTGTGGGCGTAGGTTTGGTCCCAGGTGAGGGGCTCGATGCGCTCGGGCACCAGGCGGTAGAGGCGCGAATCGCCCACGCGCATGATGTGGCCGCGGCCGTCGCTGCCCAGCCAGGCGGCGGCCAGGGTGGTGGCGCCGGGGGCGAAGGTGACTTCGCGCAGGGCAGCCTGGACGTGTTCGTCGGCGGTGTACATGTGGGTGGCAATGGCGGCCGGGCGCATGTAGTCGGCGGCGTGCAGGGCGGTGCTGTGTTCGACCAGGGCTGCGGCGGCAATATCGCCGCGGGCCCCACCGCCCACGCCGTCGGCGAGGGCGACAAAGAGCGCCTGGCCGGCTTCGTGGGGAAACTGTACGGCGCGATGGGCGAGCCGGTCTTCGTTGACGAGGTGGCGGGTGCCATCGATCTGCGCCCAGGCAAGTTGCCAGCCTTTGAAGTGCTGGCTGCCACTGGTGCATGGGGCGGGGAGCGGGTATTGGGGCATGGCGTGGTGTGATTGGCGTTTGCGGCGTGACGCGGTGGGCACAAAGGCCCGCACCACCACGCCGCTTGATTTTAAGGGATAGCGGCTTGTCATGCCTTGTTCAGGCGGCTTCGATGCGCACCTGTGCAACGCCCTCCTCGCCCTCCGGGCCGCCGAGGGAGAGGGTCTTCTTGCTGGCGGGGTTGAGGGTGAAGCGGTCCGACAGCCGGATGCCGCCTTCGTAGGTGCCGTTTTGCCCTTTGTTATTGACGTACAGCAGCCGGGTGGTGGGGTTGTATTCGATGAGTTCAAGGTGTTCGCCGGAGATGTAACGTTCACCGCCGGCCCCGGTGCAGCGCTCCGGATGGATGGTGATGCCCCTGCCGTGTTTCGGCGCTGCACCGATGGTGAGGGGGAGCATCCCCAGGTCGACCGGGACGCGCTGCTCGCCGGCTTTCTCGAGAATGGTGACGTAGAACAGGGGCTGCCGGGAGTCGCCGCGGGGCATGCGGAGGGTCGTATGCATGCCGGTATCGGCAGGGCGGGGCGAGCGGATCTTGGTGCCGGGGCCTTCATTGCGCACCACCTCCAGCGGCTTTCTCTCGAAGGGAATGGCGGTTTCGTCGGGGATGAGATCGGCGATGGTGTCGGGCAGCGACGTGTAGTCACCACTGAAGCGGAAGGTGAGGTTGAGGCGGCTGCTTTCGCTGGCCACCAGCGCACGCAGGAGGAAGCCATCGACCAGGGTGTCGGAGGCGACCACGTTCAGGCCGTAGAACTGGTCGAAGACGAGTTGCTCCTTGGCGCCGGGGGCCTTGAGGCAGCGTGTCTGGGCGATGCGGTTGCGCGTTTCGGCGGGCATTTCGGCGATGACGCGCAGGGCCGGGAGCTTGTCGTCGGGAATGGCAACCTCAATGGAACGGAGTAGAAAGCCGGTCTTGCGGTCTTCGGCATGCAAGGGGGCGACATAGTCGCGAATGAAGCTGGCGGTGGCGTCGGTGAGGGCATTGTTGAAGGCTTGCAGCCAGGGGACGGGAAGTGACGGGGGCATCTCTTCCCTTCCCGCTTCCGGCAAGGTGTTATCGGTGCGGACTTCCTGCCAGGGGTCGTGAGGCTTGCCGAAGATGAGTTCTTCGAGCTTGCCCCACAGGCTGCGCTTGGCGGCTTCGTGGTGGTGATCACGGGGCATGGCGGCGTTCTCCCGGGTGGGGTTGTGGGCAGACTTTTCGGGGCGGATCGTGAAGTCGGGCATGGCAGTCTCCAGGGTCGGGTTGATCGAAGAGCGGTTTTGCGTGGTGGTGCAATCTGGCTGCGTAGTGGAGAAGACGATTGGCGTGGGGAGAGAGCCGGAGGGTTTTGAAAAATTTTCGACTTTTCATGGGGCGTAGTGAAAGACGAGGCGATGGCCGGGCGGGCCGCTGCTGCCGTCGTCGAAACGGGCATGCACCGCATGGGCGAGGCCCTGATCGTTCAACGCGGCGTGGAGCGCCATCAGCCCAGGTGACGCCTCGGCCTGGCCGACCGGGAGCAACCGGGGGTCGAGAATCAGGTTGAGCCACCAGTGCTCGGCACGGGGGTGGCGGTGGCGCGCGGCCGCGAAGAGGCGCTGGACTTCGCCGTCCAGGGCGCGCCAGTTGCGGGCGTGACTGTGAGTGACGAGCTTGCCGGCGTTCATGGCTTTTCCCTGGCAGGGGTGTGGAGGGCGTTGATCAGGGCGAGGCCGATCTCCGCCGCGACGTTGCCGTCGGCGGAGCTGTCGCCGGGGTCGTCGATGCGGCCGTCGAGGTACCAGTTGCGTTCGGCGCGCACGATGACAAGGGTGCTGGGGCGCGACGCGCCGGGGGGCGTGACGAGGGCGGCGAACCACTTCAGGGGGCGAAGGCCACATTCGCCCTTGGCCGCGCAGTGCTGGCGCCAGGCGCTGAGCTGATCGGGGCGATATTCCAGCCTGTCTGCGGGGAACAAGGGGGTTCCGGTCTTGGCGGCGATGCGCAGGCCATTCTCGCCGGCACGGCAGTCGAGCACGCCGCCGACGCTGCTGGCGGCCTTGCAGGCCGTGGCGGCCGACCCTCTGGCGGTGACTTGCTGGAGGGCGGCAAGTACGAAGCGGGCGTGGTCACGACCGATGCCGTGGTTTGCGGTGGGGTGGACCACACGCCGCCTGCCGTGGTCGTCCTGGTAGGCGGCGAGCAGGTGGGGGCGTGGTGCCCGAAGGTCTTGTGCCGCAGCGGCGGCCAGGTCGAGCCAGCCACCGGCCATGCCCAGAAGCGAGGCGCGGGCGTTGCCCTGGCCATAGAGTTCGGCGATCAGGTCGATCAGCGCGGCCCCTTGGCAAGCGCGCCAGCGCTGCTTTGCGCCGCCCTTGTAGCAGGCTTGCATGGCCTCAGGGTTTAAGTCGACGACACGGGCGGTAAGGGCATGGCCGTCCTTGTCCACCAGCGCACGGGCGGCGAAGACCGGATGGGCCAGGGCCCGGGTTTCGCGGGTGACCTCGCGATCTTTATAGGCGTAGTGGAGGCGGGTTGCGCCACTATCCTGGGCGCTGCCGAGCAGATCGAGTTCGGCCTGACACCCCCGCTTGCCCGCGGCGCATTGGTTGAAGCCGGATGCGGCGAGCCGCATTTCGAGGGCACCGACACGCCGGGCGATGCAGGCTTTGTCGAAACCCAGTTCCTGGCAAAGGTAGAGGTCGATCATGGCTTCACTGTCGGAGCGCCGCAGGATGTCGGGCAGTTTTGCCTTTTCTGTTTCGGTCAGGTTGCCCGCGGCAAGCAGCGCGAGGGCTTGCTGGGGTTTGTAAATCGATCCGGGCATTTCGGCTTCGATGGCCGGATTGGCGAGGCGGTTGAGGCGCGCGCGGGCATCCGGCAGCAGCGGGCAGCCGGGCCGGGTGTGGCCGGCGGCGTGAGCCTGGAAGCAGGGGCTGTGGCTGGCCGCCATGGCCTGGATGGCGCCACTGTCGACATTAATGAGGGTGATGCCGACGCTGCGTACGCGGGCCTGTTCGTACATGGCGGCGGCGTGGCGGGCGGGGTACCACCAGGCGCCGCCGCAGGCTTTCTGGTCGCCGGTGTAGCAGGCGGCGGTACGCTGGGCGAGGGTTTGCCGTTCGGCGTCGAGGGTCAGCCAGGCGTCTCGACCGACCGCGAGGCCGGAATACGTGTGGGTGGTCGCGCCATCCCAGGGTTGGCGCAGGTCGGCCAGCATCTTGCGCACGGGCGCCATGCCGGGAGGGAGGTGCTTTTCGGGATCAAGCGGCCTTCCGTCCTTGCAGCGGCCGGCAGAAGGGGGGCGCGAGCCATCCTGACCGCTGCCGCCATAGAGGCAGCCCGGCAGGCGGAAGGGGTTGCCGCGCAGTTCGAAGTCGTCTTGCAGGCTGTTTTTGAGGGCTTGGTCGATGTCGGTGCTGCCCAGTCTGCTGGCCAGCTCTTCCGCGACGCGGATGAGGGCTGAACGCTCGCCGGGCTCAAGAGGCACATCACCAAGCTGGATGACCTGGGGTGCGGACACGGTTGCCAGGCGCAGGTTGATGGCCGTGACGGCGATGCACAAGCGGTCGTCGGGGTGGCACGGCGGCGGGGGCTCGGCACCTTGAGCCGGAACCCGATGCCGCGCGAGCCAGCGCAGGGCGTCAACACGTTCGGCGTGAATGTGGAAGTCCGGGGTGGGCAGCACTTCCCGCCGGACGACCAGGGCACTGACCAGCGTAAGGAGCAGGATGGCGCCCAGCACGAACAGCACGAGGACACTGGAGACGAGGGGCGAGCGACTGGGGCGGGGCTGGGTGTAAGGCATTTGATGAACTCCTTGAGGTAGCGCTTGTTTGTCAAGACGCACGGGGCCATGCCCGATCCGGAGGATTTCCGAAAAAACCACGCTTAGTCGACGCCGCGCTGCGCAAGCCCCATCCAGGCGGCGATGACCGCCAGGCTGGCCTTGCCGTAGGCCATGAGCGGCAGGGGCAAGCCGGAGAGCTGGCTCCAGCGCAGCGTGCCGCCAAGGGCGATGAGGGTTTGCGACAGCATCCCCAGGGAGGCGATGGCGATGGCCCAGAACAGGGCGTAGGCCGCCATGTCGCCGAGCGTGAATTGCCCGGGGCGTGGCCAGCGGGCGGGGCTGGCGGCGAGGATGAGGGAGAGCAGCCACACGAGCACAAGGCCTATGGCAAGCAGCGTGACCGGCAGGCCGTAGTAGGCCGCCCAGAGGGCCGGAGCGTAGTCTTCGGGGGTTTGCAGCGGTGCGCCCTCGCGGAGGGAGGCGCCCTTTCTGCATGCTTTTTCACCGATCTGGGCCGATGCGCCGCACCAGGGTGTCTTTCCGGGGCCGAAGCCGGTGGCGGGCGAGGCGGAGATCAACCACTGCACGCGCATCATGTCGTCCCGACGGCTGTGTTGGGGTTGCGCGCGATCAGCCTCCCTCGATTGGGCAAGCATCGAGAAGCCGGGGGCGACGTCCACAAGCGCAGTACGCCAGAGCGTCACGCCGCCAATGAGCATGACCAGCGCCAGCAGGGTAGCCGGCCCACGCCGCTGCCGGGTGATCAGGGCGCGCACCGGCCAGATGGCGAGCCACAACATCCCCAGCATGCCGATGATGAGCAGCGGGCCCGCATCTTTGGAAATCCATAGGCCGAGAACGATCAGCGTCAGGGTGATGATCAGAAAGCGCCAGCCGATGCGGGCGGACCATTCACCGCTCCGGTAGCACACCCAAGCGATGGCCAGCATGGCCAGCGCGCGCAGGAGCTCACCACTCAGGTGGGGCTGGCCGAACCCCTTGACCCCCAGAAAAGCGGTGTCGGGGGCACGCCCGAGCAGGCCCAGGACGACGGCAAGCAGCAGGCCAGCACCGAGCACGAACCAACGCCGACGCGGATGGCTCGCGCTGGCGGCGAGCGCTTCGGCGACTGTCAGCGCATTGCGTGCGATGCAGGGGCGCAGCAAGGCCAGCAGCAAGGCGGTGAGCGTCGCCAGCAGCAGCCCCCGGGCGCCTTCGATACCCAGGTACTGGGCTTTCGGGTCGGCTGCTGCGGCGAAGTCTGCCAGGGCGAGCCAAGTCATGCCGCTCACGAGGGCAAACCCGGGCCATAAGGCCGCTAGCGGCAGCGTCGAGGGCGACAGGCCACCGCCGCCGGACTTGGGAATCAAGGCCCAGGCCAGGAGCCCGGCAGACAATCCGGCCCCCGCCCACAGCAGGCAGGCGCTGACGCTCTCCCGGCCCAAGGCGACCGGGAACGGCCATCCGAACAGGCCGATCAGCAGTCCGGTGATCGCGCCTATGAGCGGCCACAAGAACGGGACGCGGCTGCGGGCAAGCATCAGGCCCAGCCCCCCCAGCATGACCCAGGCCGGCAGCCAGAAGGGGGCCGCCCAGCGCAACCAGAGCGCGTAGGCCGACCGGTTTTCCGGCGCAAAGCTGGGCCAGCCCGTGCTCCACTCGGCGAAAGCTGCGGCGCCATAGCGCTGACCAAGGCCGCTCAGGGCCCCGTGGTGGACGGCGGCGTCAAGGGCCAGCCGGTGCAGCACCAGGGCGACGACCAGCGCCAGGATCAGCTCGCTGATGAGGTAGCCCGGGCGCCCAGGACCGGCGTGCATGGGGGCTTCGGTTGCGGTCGGCGGGGTGTTCGGGTGGGGCATGATGACTCCTCGATCGTGATGGCTGTGATTGAGGAGACGTTTCAGCGTGGCCTTGACCCGGAGGTTTTTATAAATAAATAAATGGCCCCCTTGCCACGACTGCTTGCTGCAAGATGCCGATCTGATCGACTGGATTTTTGGAGGAAATGTGTTCTACGACGAGATCGAACAAGGCGTGCTCGACGCTTTCCGCGCAGACGATATGCCCCGCGCCCGCACGGGGATGGCGCAACTGCTGGCCGAGGAATTGAAAGAGCTGGTGCCCGCGACGGAGGCTGCCGCCAAGACGCGAGAACACTTCGACGGCAAGCTGAATCACGAGACCGATACGGTGTTCCTGCAGTTCATCACCAGCCGGGCAGAGGCGGAGAAGGCCGTATTCGAGCTGGCGGTGGTGAGTGGCGATCTGCTGTCGCTGCTCGAATACGCACAGAGCGAGAAAATAGACAAAAACCTCGCTCCTCGCGAGGTGATCCGTTTGGCCGTTCTGGCTGCAGATTTTCTGAAGTGGCTGTACCAGCCTTCGGGGCAGCAGCGTTTGCTGCACCTTTCCGGATACGCCAAGCGTAAGTCCTATTGGACCGTAGAACTTGAACCCGAGGAAGCCGCGTCGGAAGCTATGATCAAACTGCTGGGCACGCTTCCAAGCTCCGAGAGCTATATGTATAGAGCGATTTGCAGCCGATATTTGGATGCCGCCAGGAAAAGAGGGCTTGAATTGCAGTTCCAGGTATCGATTGATGACGACTTGGACGATGCGGGCGGGACGATGCCTGGCTCCATCGAGAACAAGACCAGCCAGCGCATCCCCAACGCAAGCTGTTTTTCAAAGATCAGAAAGGAAACGCTGTTCAGATTGTTGGGGAGTGTGGCCAAGCAGATTCCCGAGATGAAGATCAAGATGCCGGGCAAATCAAATTTCATCACGCTGGGCAAGCGCCACCAGCAGGTGTTCGAAATGTGGCTGTCTTTGGAACCCGCCGTGCGCACCAATGCTGAAATGACCATCCAGGAAATGTGCCGCGCCATCGGCTGCACGGACAAGACCCTGAACGAGGATTTTCGCCGATTGCAGATCGCGCTGTCCCAGCGGGATGAGTACCCAAGAATCCTCGAACTGATGATGCCGATCCGCTTCCGCGGTGAGGTGCCGCCGGATTACCGGGAGCGCTTCGAGAAGTTCATCCAGAATGAAAGAGCAGCGTTCCAGGAGCTTGTCAGATCATGGCGGAGTGAATTGTTTACCACGGAGGCAAACCATTTTGATCAGGTGACCTGGAGTGATCTCAGAAACAATCGTAAGTCTGAAGAGGACAAGTAGCCCCTTCCTGAGCCGCCAACCGTAGCATCGACTGGCCCCGCCGCCCCGTGCGGGGCTTTTTTGAAATCAGCGGGCAGCCTGGGCCAGCAGGGCTTCGCAGCTACCAATCATCCGTTCCATGGCAAAGGCCTGGGTGAAGTTGGCGTTGCGCT
>ERZ795056.7543-NODE-7543-length-10416-cov-7.713445_pt1 | contig 10416 bp, 8 predicted proteins | sample MGYA00375140_ERZ795056 | MGnify/ENA primary metagenome ERZ795056 (study PRJEB30185, sample SAMN05720227) | activated sludge metagenome | isolation source: Anaerobic digester | place: USA | collected 2015-03-09 ...
GGACCGGCCCGAGGCAAGCGGATTCGCCGCCTCCATCCACCACTCCAGCGCCATACGAAGAACCTCGTTTTGGCTGATTCGCTCCGAATACGAGATTTTCTCCATCCAGTCTTTGATGTCCTGTGTGAGGATCACAGAGCGTGTGACCTTGTCCGAAAGATCCCGTCGTGTCAGAAACCGGCTTCGCTCTTCGATACGGAGTGTGCCTCCTTTGAGAGCCTGTGCAAAACGCGTGAGAGCCCGACGGCATGCTTTTGAGAAGTGCATCCAGTGCTGGCTGTAGAACGTGTTTGCCGATTTTTGCAGACGGCAGCGGAAAACAATTTTTCCGTATGTGCGTACTCTTGCCACATCCGACAGATTGACATCCATGTATGTGTCCTCCGTTTTCATACAGGAGAGGACCGGGCTGCGCATATGGTGCCATGTTTCTCATGAATATTGCTGAAATGCACAGTTGCGGGATTTGACTATCTTTCCCGGGTACATGTGTGCTGATCTGCACCATACTTGAAACAAGGACGCTGACATGAAGATTTTTTACCATCTTGATCCCGATGGATGTTGTGCGGCAGCGATTGCTGCACGGTATTACAATGGGGAGGGCAAGTATATCGCATGGCGGCACGAGATGCGTTTCCCGTACGATGAGATAGAAAAGGATGAACGGGTTGTCGTGTTGGATATCAATCTTCCGCCCGAAAGAGATCGTTTGTGGGAGAGGACGCATGATATCGTCTGGGTCGATCACCATATTTCGGCCATTGAAAAAAACGGTCCATGGGCTACGGAACTGGGCATGCCCGGAATTCGTGAAGTCGGTGAAGCGGCCTGCGTTTTGGCCTGGCGACATTTTTTTCCGGAACAGGCGATGCCTTCAATTGTCGCCCTGATCGGAGATCAGGATATATGGCGATTCGAATTTGGTGATGACACACGGGCACTGCATTATGGACTGGATCTTGTCGATATCTCCCCGAAAAGTGTGTTTTGGGAAGGATATCTTGTTCCAGGATCCGGTATCGACACGCTTGAACCACTCCTTGTCCCGGGCCGTGCCATCCATGCCTATGAATCAAAACGAAGAGCGCGAATGGTCCGTGAATATGCTTATGAAACCGAGATTGACGGCTATAAGGCCGTGGCCTGCAATCTTCGCGGAAACTCGGCCATGTTTGAGGAACTTGAAAAGACCTATGATGTCTGCATCGCTTATATGTACAACGGCGAGCGGTATCAGATTTCGCTCTATACGTTGAGGGATGATATTGATGTCTCGAAGACATGCGAAAAATTCGGAGGCGGTGGACATGCCAAAGCCGCTGGATTTTTTTCGGATGAAATTCCATGGCCCCTTGCCGGCAAGCGTTTGATCAGGAAGAGCAAGCCCTAAGTTTTTGGTTTTGACTGAGCGGTGCTTGAGGACAGCGTGGACAGGGATGCGACAGTCTGCGCTGCAAGTTCCGTTCGCATACCCCGTCAGCATGATGAAACTTGAAAAAACCCGGCCAGTTTGTGGCCGGGTGGAATCTGACAGAAAGATGTTTCGAATTTCAGGTTTTGAACTTCGAGACAATACTTGCCACACGATTGGCACGGTCGACGACTGTTGTGGCGATTCCGTTGACCTTGATCGCCCCCTCGGCGCCGCTTCGCGAGGCCTCCGCGATTCCGCTGATGTTCTGCGAGACTTCATTGGATGCAACAGAAGTCTGGTTGACATTTCCGGCGATTTCTTTGGCGGTGATAGCCTGTTCCTCGACCGAGCTGGCAATCGCTCCGCTGATCTGATCAACCCGGTCGATGACACTCCGGATGACTTTCATGTTTTCCATGGTGCCCCCGGTGCTCTTCTGTATCAGGGCGACGGTCTGCTTGATTTCATCGGTCGAGGTTGAGGCCTGTTCGGCGAGCTCCTTGACCTCAGCGGCGACAACGGCAAAACCGCGACCGGCATCTCCCGCAGACGCGGCTTCGATGGCGGCATTCAGGGCGAGCAGATTGACCTGGCTGGCTATGGTACCGATCAGTTCTACAACCCTGCCGATGGCCTGGGCATGGGCCCCGAGCTCGTTGACAACGACATCCATCTGTGCGGCGGCTGTGTTGGCTTCCCCGGTGGCCTGTGCCGCTTCGGCTGCTTTTCGGGCGACTTCGCCTACGGAGATGGACATTTCTTCGATCGAGCTGGCAATTGTCTGGAGTGCCTGATTCATCTCGGCGGCCCCGGCCGATATGGTCTGAGCCTGCTGCGAAATCTGCTCGGTTGCTGCAGCAAGGCTTTCGCTGACCTGGTTTGTCTCGCCTGCTGCGGTGGCGACCTCGCCGGATGCTTCAGCAATACCGCGGACATCTTTGGCCAGGTTCTCGATGAATTTGTTGATCCAGCCGGCCAAGACACCCAGTTCGTCTTTTGAGGAGAGATCGACTCTCTGGGTCAGGTCGCCATCCCCTTCGGCGATATCCTGGACACGAAGTACCATGGCGGCCAGGGGTTTTGTGATGCTGCGGGTGAGGAAAAAGGCCAGGACGATGGTCAGGAAAAGGACAACAGCGGAGAGAACAAGAAGCAGGGTGAAAGCCGATTGGTATGCGTCCTTGGACTCTTCGTACCGCATGGCTGTTCGTTGCGTCTGATAGTTAATGAGGTCATGCAGGAGTTTGAGTGCCCTGTCCCCGGCTGGTTCGGATTCATTGTGGATAATGGCTTCACAAGCCTTGATGTCATTTTTTTTGGCAGCCTCGAGGAGACGGGGATTGATACCGAGCCAGGTTTTCATCTGATCCTGGTACGAAGTCAATATGGCCCGTTCGTTGGTCGTCATTTCCATCGCCAAGAGCTTTTGCTCGCATTTATCGCTCTCGGCACGTGCATGTTCCAGCGTTTTCATCTCGTCCGCCATGGCTTTGTCATCTGAGAAGATGACGAAATTTTTGATGGCATTGATGCGGATGGCATGAAGATCCAACAAATCGTTGGCCAGTGCCATCTTCGCACTGTTGACAGTCACGATGCGAACCAGCTTGTTCTGCACATCGTTCATTGACAGGATGCTGACAAAAACCATTACTCCAATCATGACAAGAATGATGGCAAAGGACAGCGTGAGCCGTAGACCGATTTTCAAATTTCCGAGCATATTCACTCCTCTTGAGTGGGCCCATCCAATTCCGGGCAATTTTGACACGTCCTATTCTGCCGTATTATTTCTGGATCTTCAATCCGTATTTCTACTGAATTTTTCGGCCTGATTTCCGGGATGAGCGTGGTCAAAACGGCCTGTCTCCTTTCCTGGTGTGACCGGAAATTACACTCTCGAGAGCGGAAAGAATGTCACTTGTCACAACAGCTCTCATGCAGGCGGGTTGTTCTCTTCCGGGGTGGCAGGCATATTCCCCTCCGAGATCCAGACATGCAAGACAGCCCGCCTGTGAAGAAACAACGCGTATCGTTTTCTTATCGCCAAGCGGACCCCAGCGCACGGGGTTTGTCGGGCCATGGATGGCGACAAGTGGTGTGCCGATGGCGGCAGCCAGATGCATGATGCCGGTATTGACGGAGATCACAGCCCGCGCTCTCCGGATCAGATTGGCCGTTTCCCGCACACGCCATCCGCAGGCACTGGTCAGTTTTTTTTCTGGGAACGATGCAGCCCGGATGATTTCAGCGGCTCGAAGCGTGTTTTCCGGGCCACCCGTCAAGGCTATCCTGTACCCCGCGCTGATCAAGGCTTTGATCAGGGTTGAGGACTGTTCCCCATTCAATTCTTTCATCGATGAAGCCGTGCCGCCGGGAAAAAGATGCAGCACAAGTAGCTGATCCGGGACATGGTCCGCGTTCGTTTCAGGGAAGGAGGATGTGAAATCGGCAGGTGGGCTGATGCTGGGGGTGCAATCGCTGACTGAAAAACCGGCAGACGGGTGAAGTGCGGAAAATAAATTGAAAAAATTGACGACCTCGTGGCAGGTGTTTTGGTGGCAGACCGTGGTTGTGAAACCGGCACGGCGTCCCTGCCATTTTCGGGTGAATCCGATCCGTTCGACCGCGCCGGAACATCTGGCCAAGATGGCGCTGGTCCGGGACCATTGTCCGATATCGATGGCGATATCCGCTTCGATGTTCCTGATGGTCTTTAAACTCCCCAGCGGCCGGGCAAAGTCGAGATCCGCGGCTGCATAGTGCAGTCCGGCCAGTGTCAAAACATCATGCACCAGAGGGCTGGCCGCAATATGCCACTCCGCATTCGGAAGACGCTTCATCGCTTCCCTCAGGACACCGGAGAGGACGACAGCGTCGCCCATCGCCGAATTCGTCAGGACGAGAATCCGCCGGCGGGGATGGTTGTGCTCGCGTGCAAGCGGCAGGAAACGCGCCACAAGGAGGATGCATGGTCCGATGAATCGGTCAAGGATTCGAAGAAGCGTGTTTCCCCGGATCTTCATGGGGACTGGTGTGCGTACTTTTTGAAAAAGTCTGGAGCGGGAAGCGGGGGGCTGTACCAATACCCCTGGATCTCGTCGCAACCTTCCGCACGCAAAAACTGGAGTTGATGTTCTGTTTCGACACCCTCGGCCAGGACACAGAGGTTGAGGTTGCGAGCCAGGCTGATGATACCCCGTGTGATGTTTGTATCCCGTTCATCCCTGCCGATATTGCTGATGAAGGAACGGTCGATCTTGAGAACCTGTACCGGGAAGTCTTTCAGGTAGGCCAGCGAGGAATACCCGGTTCCGAAATCATCAATGGAAAGACGGATTCCGAGATCATGCAGGGAATTCAGCGTTTCCAGCGTCGAGCCGACCCCGTTCATCAGGACGTTTTCCGTAATCTCGAGCTCAAGGAAGGCCGGGTCAACCTGGTTTATGGTCAGCGCCGTCATGACGTAGGTGATGATGTTGGGGTGCTTGAACTGACGGGCCGAAACATTGACCGAGATGATGCATTCCGGCAAACCCTTCTCTTTCCATACGGAGATTTGTCGGCATGCCTCTTCGAGAACCCATCGGCCGATTTTGATGATCAGTCCGGATTCTTCGGCATAGGGGATGAATTCCGAAGGGGGGACGATTCCGAGACCCGGTTTGCGCCAGCGGAGAAGTGCCTCCGCTCCGACCAGTCGTCCCGATGAGACGGAAATCTTTGGCTGGTAGAAGAGCTCGAATTCCTCGTTCACGAGGGCTTGCCTGAGCTCGGTTTCGAGGGAGATCCTCGAGAGGGCAAGCTGATGCATCCGGTTGCGGTAGACGCTGAAATGGCAATGGCCTTCACCTTTGGCCAGATCGAGTGCCAGCGACGCGTTTTGCAGCAGTTCCTCGGGGGTCGTGCCGTGATGGGGAAAGAGGGCGATTCCGTTACAGGCCGTGATGTGGTACTCATGTCCGTTGATCATGAATGGCTTGATGAAGAGCGACTGTATCTTTCCCGCAAAGGCCAGCGCGTCCTTCTCGCTGGTCGGGGTCCGCAGGAGGACGCCAAACTGGTCGCTCCCGAGGCGTGACAGGGTGTGCTTTCCGATGGAGGCCTGCGTGCGCTTGACAAATTCGAGGAGAATTGCGTCGCCGATATCCCGGCCATAAGCTTCATTGAAAGACTTGAAGCCGTCGATGTCCAGCATGGCTATGGCGAAGCCGCCGTACTCTTCGGCATGGCCGGCTTCCGTCAGGATCAGCTCGCAAAAACGGGTCCGGTTCGGGAGCCCTGTCAAGCCGTCGGTATATGCCAATGATCGGATCCGCTCCCGGCTCTCGATGATGTCGGTCGTGTCGGCCTGGATGATGATGTTTTGGGCATGGTTTCCGTCCGGCCCGGCTACGGGAACAATGGCTGTTTCAGTCCACCAGCGGCGACCGTCTTTGGCACGACCGCTGATCATGCCCTTCCATATCTTGCCGGTGGCAATGGTTCCCTGAATGTTCATCACGAGCAGGTCGTCGTGGACATCGGTCACCAATCCGAACCAGTCGCGCCCGGTCAACTTGCTTCTGGACAATCCGACCAGTTGGATGAAACGGTTGTTGGCGTAGCGGATCCTGTTGTCTCTGTCGGTCACGACCAGGATTTGGGTCCGGTCCAGTGCGGCGCGGAGGTTGGTCAGCTGCCGGAGGGAGATCTGGAGCTTCTCGGTTTTCTGGCGAACCATCTCCTCCAGCCAGTCCCGATAGCGCTCGTTTTCCCTTTCGAGTGCGGCATTTCTGTCGGAGAGGGATTTGATACGGATGGCATTGCTGACTGTCCGGGAGATGGCGCTATGGGTGATCGGTTTGCAGAGATAGTCATGCACTCCGGTTCGCAAAGCCAGGGTGGCACTCTCGATCGTGGGCATGCCCGTGATCAGGATCAGGATCGCGGACGGCAGCATCCTGCGGATATCCCGGATCATCTCGATTCCGTTCAGATCCGGAAGCAGGATGTCTGAAATCACGATATCATACTCTTTGGCCTGGACCTTGGCGATGGCTTCAGTCCCGTTGGCTGCTGTCTCAGCTGTATGTCCGTCGAGCCTGAGGAATTCGGCCAGGACATTGCGGATATTCTCCTCGTCGTCAACAACAAGAATCCGCCAGGGCAGGTCAGCAGGCCGGGCCTCGATCGTCTCGGGCAGGGTATAGGTTGTCATCATGTTGTCTCTCCGGTATGCGGGCCGTCCTGGTTAAATATCCGGAAAGCATGCAATTCTGTCAATCCGGACAAATACTGTCTTCCTCGGTATTTATACTGAGAAATGGCGGTGTTTTGTGGATTGGTATGCGGCTTACAGGAGTTTGTGGTCAATCGCAAAACGGACCATGGAGGCCGTGTTCTTCAATCCGAGCTTTTCCATGATGTGGGCCCGGTGGCTCTCGACTGTCCGGACACTGATCCCGAGTATGTCCGCAATCGAGCGGCTTGTCCCGCCGTTGGCCAGGTGCTGCAGGACTTCGAGTTCTCTCCGTGAAAGAACCTCCAGTTCGGCATCGACACTCCCTGAGGAGTAGAGGTCTCCGACAACCAGAGAGGCAAGCTTGGGAGAATAGGCTTTTTGGCCGGCCTAGATGGCATTCAGGGCCCAGAGAAGGCTCTCGTACACATCTTCTTTGAGAATGTATCCGTCAACTCCCCGGCTGACCGCTTGACGGAAGTACTCATGACTGTTGTGCATTGTCAGAAGAAGGACGCGGATCCGAGGATAGTCTTTTTTGATGACTTCCAGAGCCTGGAAGCCGTTCATGACCGGCATCGAGAGGTCCATGAGAATGATGTCGCAGGGGATTTGCTTGAGGAGGTCGAGCAATTCCTGTCCGTCTCCGGCTTCACCAACAACATGGAATCCCGGATCATCCGAGATCAGCTTTCGCAATCCGAGACGGAGGATGGCATGATCATCCGCAAGGAGGATCCTGCATGGCTGATGCTGCGTTTGTGGCGAAGGCATAGGCAAATGAATCAGGGAGAAGCCAGAGCGTCTTTGACGACACTGCGGATCATTTCCTTGGTTACTGGCTTGGGAAGATAGGCAAAGGCGCCGGCTTTTTTGCCGATTTCCTCGGTTTCATGGCTGGGTTGTCCGGTAATCAGGAGGAGTTTGACATCGGGATAGACGGCACGAACGGTAAAGAGGAGATCCGTACCCTTGATTCTGGGGAGCATGATGTCGCAGATGATCAGATCGACAGGCTGTTTTTTCAGCAATTCGAGAGCGGAGAATGCATCATCAGCCGTATGGACATCATGATTGTCGTCCTTGAGAAATTCATTGAGCGTGAAGCGGATATTTTTTTCATCATCAACAATGAGAATACGTGCCATGTCTGCCTCTTCATTCGGTGAAGAATACAGCAACTATACACCTGATAATCATTGAACCGCAATACATATTTACCGGGTTTTCGGTCCTTTTTGGGGAAAGGTGAGGCTGACGACACTGCCTTCACCCGGTGTGGTGTGGATCGTCAGGGCACCATGAAGGACGCCTGTCCGTTCCTGCATCAGAAGGATCCCGATTCCGCGGTCATCTCCGAGGGTATCCGCTCCGAAGCCACAACCATCATCGCGGATTTCGAGCGTGACACTGTCCTCGTCTTTCCGTACCTGGATTGTGATCAGGCCGGCTCTCCCGTGTCGGATGGCGTTTGTCACCGCCTCCCGGATGATCAGTCCCACGGTGCCGGCCTGTTCCATCGTGTCGACCGTGGTGGGTTCATCACCTTCAATCTCGATGCGGCAGCCCATGGATTGCCCGAGTTCTTCCCGGATTCTTCGTGCGACGAGGATCAGGTCGGTACTGGCGATGGAAACAGGATCAAGGGTGCTTGCCATCGACCGTGTGCGCGTGATGATTGCGTCGAGATGGTCAAGGAGTGCGTCGCTTTCGGTGGAACCGATTCCCTTGAGAACCGACTGCAAGTCGAGTTTGAGGGCGATCAGGGATTGTCCTATAGTGCGTTCGATCTCATGAGCCACTTCGCGCCGTTCGTCATCCTGGACGGTCACGATTTTCTGCGAAAGCTTGGTCAGATGTGCCGATTTTCGGTGCACCAAATCCTCGAGGTGTTCCCGATACTGCCTGTTTTCTTCCATTAAACGTTGATTCAACCGGTCAAGGGTCAGGATGCGGCATGCGTTTTCGACGACGGAAAGCAGCGTGTTCTTGGTGACAGGTTTTTGCAGGTAGTCAAAGGCACCTCCACGGAGGGAAGCGGTCGCGTTCTCCAGCGATGCCTGGCCTGTGATCAGGATGGTTTTGATGCCGGGGTATTCCTCCCGGATATGATCCAGCAAGTCGGTCCCTTTCATGCGGGGCATCATGATATCGGTAATCACAAGATCGACGGGGGTTGTCCGCAGAACCTCGACTGCGTCCATGGCATCCTCGGCCAGGTGCACAGTGTATTTTCGGTCGCGAAGAAACTCGCTGATGGTGAGCCGGATGTTCTTTTCATCATCGACCACAAGAATGGATTCCATGCTCTCCCCTGTTCTTTGCCGGAACGCGCATATATGTCGATGATAGCTCCTGGAATATTCGCTGTCCATCCGTAGAAGTACGGAAAACACTGAAAATCCTTGTGTTACACGCCGAATTTTTTGCGGGGGATGTGCAGGGTGACGATTGTCCCTTTACCGGGCGCGCTCTCGAGCGTGTAGACGCCTTCCAGCCGGGAGGCGTATTCGCCCAGCAGGAGGATCCCGAGTCCCCCGGTTTCTTTCGTCGTGTCGAATCCGCATCCGTTGTCCCGCAGGATAATATCCACCTCATGCGGAAAGACCTGGATTTCAAGAGATGCTGTATTCGCCCGGCTGTGTTTTGCCACATTGGACAAGGCTTCCTCGAGAAAACGGTGAATCGCGCTTTGAACCTGGGTTTCGCATGGAAGATTCTCCAGTGCATCGATTTTCGTTTGGAGAACCAATCCGGCTGAAGCCGCACATTGATTGCAGAGAATCTGGATGGTGGTCATGATACCAGCAGACTGGACAAAGAGCGGAGAGAGTCGGTGCGAGATGAGGCGGACACGGGATGCCAGTTCGTCGATCCTGTCGATGATGGTACTTGCCCGGATCGAGCCGTCTCCCGCAGATTCAAGAGACTGGATTTGGAGTTTGAGTGCCAGAAGATCCTGCCCGATCTGGTCATGGAGTTCCACAGAGATTTCTTCCCGCTCTGCATCCCTGATGCGGATCAGACGGGTGATGATCGAACGGAGATCTGCGGTATGTCTGTCCACCAGGCTTTCGAGGTGTTCCTGGTAGAGTCTGTGTTCTGCTTCGAGCTTCCGGTTGAGGTCTTCCGTGGCTGCCCTGTTGACAGCGGCATTCAGGCTGCGCCGGATTTCGCTCGGTTCGACCGATTCGGCCAGATAGTCAATGGCGCCTGCCCTGATGCAGGAGGCGATTTCGTCGATGGATGGATCGGGTGCGACCAGGACCAGGCAGAGGCATGGTGCGCTTTTTTTCAACTCGATGATGCCGGCCGTGGTTTCGCCATTGTACTCCGCGATCTCATCCGATCCCGCGACGACAACAGGGCAGGGAGATGCATGCTTTTCGAGGATCTTTTTGGCCTCTTGGACGGATTCCGCTTCGCGGACAAGGTGGCCCTCGCCTTCCGCAATCTGTGTCCAGCGATCCCGAAACTTCCGGGAGGAATGCAACAGGAGAATTTGTGCCATGGAACTCCGCTCCGTCAGTCTTGAACGAGTGTATCACGGAGTGGGCCGCAGTGCAAATTTCATAATCTGGAGGGTGTGTCGGGTTGATCCGGCTTGCGGGCAGGCTTTGGAGACAGGGTTTGATATTCGGGAACAAGATACGCTCCGGCCACGTCGGTACACAGGTCGAGGACAATCATCTCGTGCGGGTATCGCGAACCGGTAGCCTTTAGCGTCGCGGGCTGCCATCCGGATTTCGCCAAGGGTTCCGGCTGTTTTTCAACCAGC
>ERZ795056.7544-NODE-7544-length-10416-cov-4.851848_pt1 | contig 10416 bp, 8 predicted proteins | sample MGYA00375140_ERZ795056 | MGnify/ENA primary metagenome ERZ795056 (study PRJEB30185, sample SAMN05720227) | activated sludge metagenome | isolation source: Anaerobic digester | place: USA | collected 2015-03-09 ...
TCCATACCACCAGCCACGGCAAACGCATCGCCCAAACCTACATCGCCAAACTCAAACAACTGGATCCTACTCGTACCTGCACTTATGCCGCCGACCTGGCCAATGTGTACAAAGGCATCAACGAGGTGATCCCCGTACGCAGTTTCAACTACCGCCAGTTTGCCGTAGCCGATTACCACGCCGAACACCCCAACCAACCCATCATCGGCACCGAGATGGGCAGTACGGTGAGTACCCGTGGCGAGTACAGCAAAGACAGCATCCGCGCCTACCTACCCGATCAAGACATCCATGCGCCCTGGTGGGCCAGCCGCGCCGAGGAATGGTGGCATCTGGCGGCAACTGAAGACTATTGGCTCGGCGGCTTCATCTGGACGGGCTTCGATTATCGGGGCGAACCAACTCCTTTCCAATGGCCCAACATCAGCTCGCACTTCGGGGTGATGGACATGTGTGGTTTTCCCAAAAACCTGTATTACTACTACCAAAGTTGGTGGACTGATAAAGACGTGTTGCACATCTCTCCGCACTGGAATTGGCGCGACAAACGTGGCCAGCCCATCGATGTGTGGGTCAATTCCAATGCCGATGATGTGGAGCTGTTTTTGAATGGCAAAAGCCTGGGCAAACAAGAGATGAAACGCAACGGCCACCTGCAATGGACAGTCAATTACGAACCCGGCAAACTCGAAGCGATCGCCTACAAAAAAGGCAAAAAACTGACCGCCAAAGTTGAAACCACGGGTACCCCAACCGAAGTGGTGCTCACCCCCTACAAAACCACCATGTTGGCCGATGGCCAGGATGTGAGCGTCATCAATGTCACCGTAGTAGACCGCGAAGGCCGCGAAGTGCCCGATGCCGACAACCTCATCCGATTTTCCATTGCAGGGGAAGGCAAAATCATCGGCGTAGGCAATGGTGACCCCAGCAGCCATGAACCCGACCAATGTGTGGAGGGTGCCTGGCAACGCCGCCTGTTCAATGGTAAAGCCCAATTCATTGTACAAGGCAGCATCAAACCGGACATCATCAAAATTGAAGCTACTTCGGCGGGTTTATGGAAAGGTTCTACCGACATCATCACCGTTACACCTCGTGAAGTGGCGAGCATCAACATCGATAAAACTTATGAGTTGAAAGGCGAAGCGGCCAAACCTCGTCCGGTGGGGCAAATGTTGGGGGCGGATATTTCCTTTTTACCCGAACTGGAAGCCCGTGGCATCAAATTTTCGGAAAAAGGAACACCCGTAGACGCCATTGAAAGTTTAAAAAAACACGGCTTCAATTACGTACGCCTGCGGATTTTCAACAACCCCGCGCGCGACTCCGGCTATTCGCCCCAAAAGGGATTTTGTGATTTGGCCCACACCAAAGCCATGGCCAAGCGGGTCAAAGCGGCGGGCATGAAACTCTTGCTCGACTTCCACTACAGTGATTATTGGGCCGATCCCGGCAAACAATACAAACCAGCAGCCTGGAGGGGTTTATCCTTTACGGAGTTGAAAAAAGCGATGTATGATTACACCAAACAGGTCATCCAGGAACTCAAAGATCAAGGTACCAGCCCCGACATGGTGCAGATCGGCAATGAAATCAACCACGGCATCATTTGGCCGGAAGGCAAGGTCAGCAACCTGGATCAATTGGCGCAATTGCTCAATGCAGGCACCGCTGCGGTGAAAGCCGTGGATCCCAACATCGTCATGATGCTGCACGTAGCCCTGGGCGGCCAAAACCACGAGTCGGTCTTTTTCATCGACAACATGTTGGCGCGCGGGGTACATTTTGACGTGATTGGGGAATCGTATTATCCCAAATGGCACGGCACCCTGGAGGATTTGGAGCACAACCTGAATGACCTGGTACGGCGCTACAACCGCGATGTGATCGTGGTGGAATACTCCCAACTGAAAAGAGAGGTGAATAAAATCGCCTTTGAATTGCCGAATGGGAAAGGCAAGGGCACCTGCATTTGGGAGCCGCTGAACACCTGGGAGCAGGTATTTGACCGGGAAGGGAAGTCGAATGAGTTGCTGCCGGTTTATGATGAAATCGCCAAGGCTTATCTGAATTCGAACAAATAGACTACATCAGCCCAAAACATTGGTGCCCTGTTTAGTATGAACGGGACTATTTTGTTGAGGTGGAAAGGGTATGGTTTTAAAACCAAAGCGACAATAATGGGAACGCGGATGACGCGGATTGGGCGGATTTACGCGGATTTTTGCTTCGCCTGCGGCGAAGTTTTTTAGTTTTCTTTGCCACAAATTGCACAAATTTTCACAAATAGGACATTCACTTTGTTCATGTCGGTGTCTTTTTTTGTGAAAATTTGTGTCATTTGTGGCCCATACAATCCCGCCTGCGGCGTGATAGAAATCCGGGCAAATCCAAATTACTTCGCGGGTTTAGCAAAAATCTGCTCGTCAACCGCGCCGTTGATGATGGTTTTATTGGTGATCATAGTGAAAGCGCCCATAGGCGAAGTGATGTCGATGGTATTCGCCATTTTGATGCCCTCAATCACTTCGTAATCCGAAAAAACCAACTCGCCTTCCTGTCCATTCACATTGCTTACCACTTTGTAAACCAGATAAGTACTGGCATCCAGATACTCATCCATAGCCACGCCTTCCTTGGTCGTGATTTTCAAATGGAACATGTCTTTTTTGTCCACTTTTTCTGTACCTACCAGCTCAACCTTATGGCCTTTTTCCTGGTAATTGTACAAAACGCCAAATGGGTCCAATTGCCCAAAAAGTGGTTTGAGCTCATCGGCAGACATGTCTTCGGGTTCACCCGTTCCGCCCATCATAGTGGGCATGATTTTCCAGCCTTTGTCTCCATGTACCACCTGTACCATCGAAGTGCCCATCACGGAGGATTCACTCCGCATTGATTTGCCCACTACAATGACACTTTTGCTGGGAATTTCCATGCCTTGCACGGCGATGACCCGTTCGGAGATCATGGTATTGACAGTTTTCAACTTATCTGCACCGCCCATGGCTGCTACGTGTTTGGCTACAATTTCGTCTACCGTTTGAGCAGATACAATTGTAGTGAAAAAAGTGGCTACAGCCAGCAGCCAGAGGAATTTCATTCTCATGGTAATGTTGATTTTTGATGTTGAAAAGGATTAACGTTTATTGTCGGTTCTGGCCTCCTCCGGGCACGCCCCCAGAGGTGTTTTGGCCATTGCCATCGGTTTTTATGTCGTCATTGTTCACTGATTTGCCCTTTTTTCGAGGCATTTCCATGGCGCTCATTTTGCCAATTTTATAGCTAAAAGTCAGGCGGAAACCGCGGTTATACAGGTAGACGTCGCTCACCTGATTGAATTGGGGCGAGTTCAACTCCGTGTGGATGTTGAAGCGATCACTGAGGAAGTTTTCAGCAGCCAGTCCCAAGCTGGCTTTTTTATCTTTAAAGTCCTTTTTCACCCCGATGGTATAAAAGCCAAATCCACCCTGACGGCCTTGCAATTGCACCTGAGCACCTTGCATAAATCCAAATGCCTGGACGCCCCAGCCTTTTTTGAACTGAGCCTGGCCAAACATCCCACCACTGAGGTTGAACCCGGCGTTGCTGCTGTTTTCCAAAATTCCATCCAGATTGGTGATCTGCCCTTCCAGATTGGAATACAGGACGTTCAGGAAGATGCCGACATTGATTTTGGAACTGAGTGCCACATTGGAAAAAATATTGGACCCATAAGTCTGTTGGTGGCCAATGTTTTCATAAGTCGTAATCACTGCTCCGGCCAAAGTATCGGAAGGTTTGGTGATCTGTAAAATCGCATTGTTGGTGGTACGGGCAAAAAAGGCCGCAGTGACAAAGGTTTTTTTAATGGTTTTGCTCAAACTTACCTCGTAGTTATTGGTCAACTCAGGGCGTAGGGAAGGATTCCCTACCGTGATATTCTGGGGGTTGACGCTGTTGAAGTTGGGGTTCAATTGTTGTAAACCCGGGCGCTGTATCCGGCGGTTGTAAGCCAGTTTTACCGTCGTTCCCTTGAACGTTTTCGAGGCATTAAAACTGGGCACCAAAACCCCGTAATCCCCAATCCCGACGACCCCATTCTCGCGGGTGCTGGCATCGATCATGGTGTGTTCATAGCGCAGTCCCCCTTTGAAGGTATACCGTTTTTTGGTGGTATAGGTGTAGGACGTGTACCCTGCCGCGATATTTTGGTGGTAGGTGAGGGCACCGGAAGGCTGGTCAAAATCGGTACTGAATTCCCCTGTAGGGCCTGCAATCAGGAACCGGTAGTCACTGTTGACCTGGCGGAAGATACCTTTGCCCCCAAATTCCAGCATTTGGTTGCGTTTGATGGGCGTTTGATAATCCGTTTGAACCGTAAATTCCTGGTTCAGGTTGTCGTTGTCATTGCGTTGGCGACTGGCTAGGGAGCCGCTGCCGTCCAGGAGGTCGGCGTCGAAATTATTGGTCAGGTCGTTGCGGCTGTACAAGGTGGAAATGCTCCACTCCTGCTGGGGCTTGTAGGTATGAACATAGTCCAGGTTGAGGTCCAAAGTCCCGGAAAGGTTTTTGCTGTCTACATCCCGGCGAGAGGACCCAGTTTCCATGCCATTGCTCAACAACTGGGTCAGGAAATCCTGCTGAAAGCTCATGTTGCGCACCCCATAACGCGCTCCGGCGGTGATGCTTTGGTTTTTGGCCAAATCGTAATCAAAACCAAGATTGTATTGGCCAAATAGTCCCTGACTGTAGCCATCTCCAGTTTGGCGCACCAGGGTAGTCAAGCCTTGGGTCGTACTGCTTTGTTCCAGGCTGGATTTGGTCACCGTGTTGTAATTGGCGCGACCAAAACCACCGAGCGTGAAGCCGGCCTTACCCTTGCGGTAGTTGCCATTGAGCGAGAGGATGGAGCCACGATTGCCCACCCCGCCGTCGACATTGAGGTTTACTCCTTGCAGGCTGTTCTTTTTGGTGATGATGTTGATAATGCCCGCCGAGCCTTCCGCGTCGTATTTGGCCGATGGGCTGGTGATGACTTCTACGGTTTTGATTTGATCGGCAGGAATTTGTTTCATGGCGTCCGCCACGCTGCTGGCCATGATCGTGCTGGGTTTGTTGTTGATCAACACCTTGACGTTTTGGCTGCCGCGTAGACTGACGTTGCCATCCAGGTCTACGGTTAGTAAAGGAACTTTACGGAGTACGTCGGTAGCGTCCCCGCCTTTGGCGGTAATGTCTTTTTCGGCATTGTACACCAGGCGATCCACTTTTTCTTCGATGAGCGCGGTACTTCCGGTGATGGTCACTTCATCGAGGTTTTTCACTTCCGGACTGAGTTTGATTGCGCCCAAATCAAACTCCTGACCTTTGCTAAAATTCAGTTTATCAATGGTTTTGGTTTGGTAGCCAATGAAGGAGATGAGCACTTTGTATTCTCCAGCTTCGATTTTATTGAAGTTGAACTTGCCTTTTTCGTCCGAAACGGTTCCATCTACCGCCTTGTCTCCGGGCAATTTGTACAGGGCAATACTGGCGTATTCCACTCCTTTGAGGGAACTGGAATCGATGAGCGTACCACTGATTTTTACGTTGCCTTTGGGGCTTTGTACCGTTGTGGTGCTGGTGTTGCCTAAAACGGGAAATTGCGCGATCACCGGGTCTATTGCGCTAAAAAAGAGGATGATTGCGGCGAGAATCGGGTAATTTTTATTCATTGTTTGGATTTGATCCCACAAAATTGGATCAGAAGCCATTGCCTTTCAAAAAAAGTAGATCAACGTGGAGCTTATAGAGATGGAGCTTGGAAAAATAGGTGATGAAGGACGCGAACGGACAAACTTCTTTTTCAGCACCTAAGCATCTTTAGGCACCATAGGGTTCAACTTAGCCATTTACGCCGCCGTAGCGATTTTTTTGTGCCACAAAAAGTATGACACAAACAACAAGCCGATAAAAATCAGCATAAAAAAAACACTAGGCTGAGGGCCCTCTACTTGGAGCAAGGAGTAGAACGCGCCCACCAAATCAAAACATAGCCCCGCATACGCCCATTCCTTGATGCGCCGAAACGAAGGAATCAAAATCGCAATGGCCCCCAGGATTTTGGCGACCCCCAAAAAAGGAATGATGTACTTGGGATACCCCAGCTGGTTGCTCAACATTTCGACGGCTTCCGGCGCTAAAAGTACATTGGAAACGGAGGAAAAAATCATAAACGCAGCAAAAAGGCCGGTGACGATCCAGTAGAGGAGCTTGATTTTTTTCATGGTTGTTGTGTTAAAGGTAAAAGGTGGCACAAAATAAAAAACAAAAATAAATTTTATGATTATTTTTAAACTTATTTTTTTGTTTTTCTTCAGACATAACGATCAATTCACAATAGCCCTAATCTGCCCTGGTCAAATCCCGCTAAAAGTGCCTGGACTCCCCTCGCCTGTCGCCCTACCTTGGTCGCACGAAACCCTGCTCCCCCTCCCTCTTTACCAGAAATACGCATGACAGCATGAGTGAAATTGTCAAATTTGATTACGAAGGCCAGCACATCAGCTTTGAATTTGCTGATGGCAACAAAATGATCAATGCCACGGAGATGGCCCGCCCTTTTGCTAAGCGAGTGAATAACTTTCTCCGCATGGAAGGCACCAAGGAGTACATTCTGGTGCTTGAGTCCCGTTACGCGGATTCGCGCAACGAAGAAAAACGAGAGGTTTTGCGGGTAGTACAGGGCGGTACACCGGAGCTACAGGGCACTTGGATGGACGAAAAACTGGCGCTCAAATTTGCAGCGTGGCTCAGTCCGTATTTTGAACTTTGGGTCTATGATCGTATCGAGGAATTACTACTTACTGGCAGAACTGAGCTTTTAGGGTTCCAACCAAGCAGTGTCATCAAAGGTTTGCGGATGGTAGTTGAGCAATTGGAGCAGCAAGAACAGTTAAACGAGAACGTACAGGAGCAATTGCATAAGACCGCCCAACGCCTCGATGAACTGGAGTCCAAAATCATTAGTGTTGACGATCACTATTATACCATCGCCGGATACTGCAATTTGAAAAAGATTCCCTGCCCGCTCCACTTGGCCAAGCAATGGGGCAAGACCGCAGCCGCGCTAAGCCGCAACAAAAGTATTCCTACTGGCACTGCACACGATGAACGCTTTGGCCAGGTGCGGACATACCATGAGAATGTGCTCAAAGAGGTGATTGGGTGAATAGATAGATCCGTACTGCTATTCATGCCTAAGCATTGCTCCCCTATTTCTTATCCTCCACCGGGCAACGCTCCAACTCTATCGGAATCCGCCCATATTTGTTCGTCTCGTAATTGCGCTGAATGGCGGGGATGGCCAATTTTTTGGGATACAAAGTCCAATTGTTGTCGTACCCAGGGCCGGGCACTTGATACGGTACTACTTTTTGGGGAAAACCGACCTTGAGCTTCAGCCCTACTTTTACCCCCTCAAAAGGAAATACCTCGCTGCTGTCCGCACTGTAATCCCAGACTTCCCAGCAACCCTGAAGGATGCGGTTGTTCTGGAGGGTAAATGAGATTTTGGTTTGGACTTTTAGGCCGTCGTTTTGGAAGCAGTAGGATTGGGCGAAGGTCGCGAGCGTGAGCAGGTTAAAGCTGATGAAGAGCCAGTACTTGGGTGTCATTCTCTTGTTTTTTTGGTGATAAAGGTAGGATCGGTTGTTGGATGATTTCGCTGTTTTGGGTAAAGTTTGAAAGGGTTTTTTCCCAGTCATAGACCTGCTAACCGCGGCAGCGGTTGAATTCAGAATAGCCCCGGTCGTCCGGCGTTCGGGTGTTTTTGGCAACCACGGAGGCGGTTGAATTTGGTTTCTTGCGGCGGAATTGTAGCTGGTTGGAAAAACACGGGGCTTTCTTTAAACTTAATTTGATTCCTAATCTACTCCAATACCTCCGATTTGCCCTGGTCAAATCCCGCCAAAAGTGCCTTGACTCGCCACTTCTATCCTCCTAACTTGGCAGCATAAACACCACGCTATGCGCCGCAAAGCCATCGACTATGACGCCATGTTCAAAGACTTCCTTGGCGACTTTTTCCCCGATTTTGTCGCCTTTGTCAATCCCGAGCTGTATGCAGCAATCGATTGGGCGCAGGGATATGTTTTTCTGGAACAAGAGCTCATCAATGCCCTGCGTGGAAAATTCAAAATCCGAGGGAAACGACGGCATACGGATAAGCTTGTCAAAGTCCAACTCCTCAATGGCGACCAACATTTCATCTTCGTTCACATCGAATTTCAGCACCAAGCTGAAAAAGGCTTTGCCCTTCGCATGTTCCTCTACCGTGCCCTCATCCAATTGCGCTACGGACTCGAAGACATTTCCGCTTATGCGGTGTTTACCGGAGCTCCTCCTCCAGAGGAAGAGACCTTATATTTAAAACCTTCCTTCGGCACCGAACTGGCTTATCGCTTCCAGTCAATCATTTCGGTAACCTTGCCAGAAGCACAATTGCTATCTTCAATTGACAATGCCTTTGCGCTGGCTATGCTGGCAGCCCAATATGTCTACCGCAGCAGAAATGATCCTCACTTGCGTTTTGCCCTGAAGGTGCAACTCTTCAATTTGCTGCGCAATCACTCCCATATCCACTTTGAACGCACTGTCAAATTGTTTATCTTTGTACGCGACTTGATCCATCTACCGAAAAAATTGGAGAACGAATTTGAGGTAAACCAGTTTTCATTAGTATTTCCAAATGAACAAACCATGATTATCTCGCAAGGCACCAAAAATTTTACTGAAAAGTTATACGAACATGTTTTCGGGTATAATCCAGCTGAAGTATTGGCTAAAGAACGCCAAAAGGTTGAATTGGAATTTCAAAAAAAAGCTGAAACAGAACGTCAACAAGCTGATCAGGAACGCCAACTCCTCCTCACTCAAACCATCCACAACCTCCATCAACTGGCTCAAATGGATGTTCCTCAAATCGCACTGATGATGGGGATTTCTGAAGTTGAGGTACAGAAGGTTTTAAACACACAAACGCCTTCTCAAGAGGGATAATCTGCACCCTTTCTGCGCATCCATCTGTGGGATGATTTCGCTGTTTTGGCTAAAGTTTGAAAAGATTTTTTCTATTCATAGACCTGCTAACCGCGGTAGCGGTTGAATGTGGTTTCTTGTGGCCGAATGGTAGCTAGTGGAAAAAAGGCCCAACATTGTGCAACCTTTCCCCTCCCCTTCCCGTATAAGCCACAAGCCACAAACCCAATTCCCATGCCGATTGTTACAAAAGAAGAAAAGAGAGAAACCCACCCCTACCTTAAGTTAGGTAATGTTCCTGGTGCCAAACGTATGGTTCTAGGCAGTTTCCCAGTCTACGCTTGTACCGATCCCGATACAGCCGATAAACAAAAAATGCGGATCGAAAACACCAAAAAGAAGCCAATCCGCTTCTTTTATGGAAGCGCTTACAGCAGTTTTTGGACTCTATACCAACAATACGTCGATCCATCACTTACTCCACCATTCAATGAGCATATTCTTCGGGAGAGCATCACCCACAAAAAAATTGCTTTTTCGGATACCATCCAATCTTGTACCCGAAAAGGGGAAAGCGCTTTGGATAGCAGCCTTTCTGAAAAGGAATGGAATATAGAAGGTGTACAATCTTTACTCCAATCTGGCATCTCCAAAGTACTGTGTACTTCCAAAGGAGTCCTGCGCGACCTGGAGCACCGGATCATTAACCACAACCCCACCCATCCCTTTGGTCAGGTCGACGCAGAGCACCCCACTCAATTTCAAGCCACTTTTCTTAAAAAATTAGGCGTTGCTAACCCTGTTCTCACGAGCCCCATCGCCCGCGTGTTTTTGGTAGATGGTCGCTTGATTGAAGCCCTGGCCATCCCGTCACCAGGGTCACCGCATCGGCAGTTGCGGCATTTTGGGTATATGGCCGGGGACCGAAAGGTGTTTTCGGATGGGTATTTTGCTGCGGCGTTTGGGTGGTTGATGGGGAATGAATGAAGGTACCTTAGCGTATAATGAGAGTGTTCAAAAAGTGTATCAAAGGTAAAGAAATAGTGTGCTATCGTTTCATCTGGCTTTTACGATTCTTGACGCAGTAAGTCAAGAATTGGAAAGCAGAGGTACAAATCTCACATGCGCCACAAGTTATTGGCAGAAAAGCCTGGTCCAAGCTCATGGGTAAAATTAGCCCAACCCGTCTTCTTCATTGGCTCGATCAACGACTCACCCCTTGGTGTTCCACCCACTCTTCCATGCAAAACAATCCTCCAATTTCCTAAAAAACGGTATTTTGTGAAAGCTAGCCCCAGGTCCGCAGCGCATCATCCGGCATCATCAAAAAACACCACCTCATGCTTACACGCAGATCATTCCTTCAACAATCTATGCTTGGCTCCGGCGCGCTGCTGCTGGGGGCTTCAGGTT
>ERZ795056.7546-NODE-7546-length-10416-cov-4.121996_pt1 | contig 10416 bp, 6 predicted proteins | sample MGYA00375140_ERZ795056 | MGnify/ENA primary metagenome ERZ795056 (study PRJEB30185, sample SAMN05720227) | activated sludge metagenome | isolation source: Anaerobic digester | place: USA | collected 2015-03-09 ...
GCTTATGATATTAAGGAATCAAAAACAGTTCAAATAAAACAGCCTTTAATACGGATTTCGCAAAGTAGGCCAAAATCGTAGGTTTGATCATTTGGAATTCTATTGAATATGATCGTAAATTCGAGGATTCGCCCCCTATCTTCTTCAGCAAGCCCAAAACTGGCATTACTACAACAAGACAAAGGCTGCTTCTATCCGTTACTCAATGATTATTTCATTCAGTTCAAAGATTACTTCGGCAAACTTCACCAAACACAAAAAAAAATAACGTCGGAATTCGCCGACGTTATTTGGGTTTTGGTTTAAATACTTACATTACTAACTACATCCTGTGGTAGTACCGCAATTCGGACACATATAACATGTTCCATTGCGTAGTGTGATATTACCGCATGAACGACATACCGGCGCATCAGCACTTGTACCTAACATTTTTTTCTTCTCCGTATCCGACATTACCGAAGCCTCTGCATATTTTTTCGGTGCCGTAGCTTTTGCCGTGGCCGGTGCCATAGTGGCAGGTTTACCCGATAAAGCCGTGATACGAACATTCGACAGTTCATTATCTTCGGTTGGAATATCCCACTCATCAGCGCCTGTATTACCAACTGCTTGCACATGCACTAAATCGGTACGACCTAAATAATCATAGCCTAAGGCACGGAAAATATAATCGATAATCGAGGTGGCATTTTTAATATTCGGATGATCTACCATACCGGCCGGTTCAAAACGAGTGAATACAAACTTGTCAACAAACTCTTCTAATGGAACACCATATTGTAAACCAATGCTGATAGAAATCGCAAAGCAATTTAACAGACTACGCATGGTGGCTCCTTCTTTCGCCATATCGATGAAGATTTCCCCTAAGGTACCATCATTGTATTCACCGGTACGTAAGAAGACCGCTTGCCCCCCTACTTTTGATTTAGTGGTATATCCACGACGGCGAGCAGGTAATGATTTACGTTCAACAATTCGTGATAATTGACGTTTCAATTGTGTATCCGGACTTGCTTGCACACGCTTATTTACCTCTTCCAATAATTCATCGATGGTTAATTTACCAAGATCATGAATCACAGCATCCGTGCTTGCGACTGCTTCTTGCGCGTTGGCCACTTCTTCTTTAGACTCGTCTTTATCTTTTACTTTTTTATCGCTCTTATTGCTTAATGGTTGAGACATTTTACTACCATCACGATACAAGGCATTTGCTTTCAAGCCTAGTTCCCAGCTTAATTGATAACACTCTTTAATTTCATCGACGGTGGCTTCAAACGGCAAGTTGATGGTTTTTGAAATTGCCCCGGAAATAAATGGTTGCGTTGCGCCCATCATTTTGATATGACCTGAATGATGAATGAAACGAGTTCCTTTACGACCACATTTATTGGCTGTATCAAACACATTTAAATGTTCGGTACGTAAATAAGGCGCTCCTTCCAACATCATAGTACCACAAGCATAATCATTCGCTGCTTCGATTTCTTCATCTTTAAATCCTAATTCTTCTAAGAGAACAAATCCAGGATTCATATATTGTTCAGGTGTATAGCCTAAACGTTGTAAACATTCTTCGCCTAAAGCATAGTGATTAAATACAAAGGCAATATCGAACGCACTTTCTACTGCTGTATCTAACTTCGCTAACTCCTCGGCGATAAATCCTTTCTCGGTTAATGACTGATGGTTGATATACGGTGCGCCTTTAAAGGTACCATGTCCTTTCGCATACTTCACAATCGCATCGGCTTCTTTCTCAGAATAACCTAAGTTTTTCAAGGAAAGAGGAATACTTTGATTGATAATTTTAAAGTATCCACCACCACTTAATTTTTTAAATTTCACTAAGGCGAAATCCGGTTCAACACCTGTCGTGTCGCAATCCATGACTAAACCGATAGTACCGGTTGGTGCAATCACCGTAGACTGAGCATTGCGATAACCATATTTTTCACCCATTTGTACGGCATCATCCCATGCTTTGGTGGCAGCAGTTAAAAGATAGTCAGGGCAATATTGCGCCTTGATACCTTGTGGTTTTATTTCTAATTGGTCAAACGCATCTTGTGCATCATAAGCCGCCGCACGGTGATTACGCATGACACGTAACATATGTTCTTTATTCTCCGGATACTTGGCAAACGTTCCTAAATGCTTAGCCATTTCTGCCGATGTTTTATAAGAAACCCCGGTCATGATGGCTGTCAAGGCGCCTGCAATGCCGCGTGCTTGTTCACTATCATACGGTATACCTTGAATCATGAGTAAAGATCCAAGATTGGCATAACCTAAACCAAGTGTACGATAATCGTAACTTAATTGCGCTACTTCTTTAGAAGGAAACTGCGCCATTAAAACGGATATTTCTAATACCACAGTCCATAAACGTGTTACATATTCATACCCTTCTACATTAAATTTATTCGTTTCTTCATTATAGAAACGACGTAAATTCATAGAGGCCAAGTTACAAGCGGTATTGTCTAAAAACATATACTCACTGCAAGGATTGGAGGCACGAATCGCGCCACCTTCCGGACATGTATGCCATTCATTAATGGTGGTGTCATATTGCAATCCAGGATCTGCACAACGCCAAGCGGCATAGGCAATTTGATCCCATAAATCTTTCGCAGGAACCGACTTCATCACATGGCCATCCGTACGTGCTTTTAAATCCCAATTATCACCATTTTCTAGGGCATGGAAAAATTCATTGGGCACACGAACTGAGTTGTTCGAGTTTTGACCACTCACGGTGCGATATGCTTCCCCTTCGTAATCATGACTATAACCTGCTGCAATGAGGGCTGCTACTTTTTGTTCTTCTTCAACTTTCCAATTAATGAATTTTTCGATTTCCGGATGGTCTAAATCCAAGCAAACCATTTTAGCGGCGCGACGTGTAGTTCCACCACTTTTAATCGCACCGGCAGCACGATCACCAATTTTCAAGAAACTCATGATACCGCTTGATGTTCCGCCTCCACTTAGCTTTTCACCTTCACCGCGAATATTCGAGTAATTGGTTCCGACGCCCGAACCATATTTAAAAATACGAGCCTCACGAACCCACAAATCCATGATACCTCCATCATTCACTAAATCATCATCCACACTTAAAATAAAACAAGCATGAGGCTGAGGACGCTCATACGCATTTTTCGATTTACATAATTCCCCTGTTTTAGGATCGACATAATAATGTCCTTGGGCTTTCCCTTCGATACCATACGAAGAATGCAAACCGGTATTGAACCACTGTGGCGAATTAGGCACACAGCTTTGATTTAAAATAGAATATACCAACTCATCATAAAAAACTTGTGCATCTTGAGCCGAATGAAAGTAGTCATACTTTTCACCCCAAACGCGCCAACAATGCGCCATACGATGTGCGACTTGTTTTACCGATGTTTCACGACCAAGACTTCCATCTTCTTGCGGCACACCAGCTTTACGAAAATATTTTTGCGCTAAGATATCAGTCGCAATTTGGCTCCAATGAGCAGGTACTTCTACATTTTTTAGTTCAAAAACGATTTCACCATTGGGATTGCGTATCACCGACGTTCGATAATCATAATTGAATTGTTCAAATACTGTCTGGGTATCAGTTGTATAATGCCGCTGAAACTGCAGGCCTTTGGGGGATGTCTCTTTTTTGCTCATGCTATGTGGATTGTGTGGGTTTTGAAATTCAGGGTTTCACTCTTTACTTTCTTGAAAAACAAGGACTTAGAAAAATATCTTTGTAGAAGTGCCAAGAAGGTGTTGGAATGAACAATTTTTTCAAATTGCTGTACGAAGATATTTTTTCACGGCTAGACTTCCCTACTTCGTTTTCCCCACGTTGTGTATATTAACGAAAGAAAATTCTTAGGCCCTGCAAAATCGCGTTGTATATCGTTGTGAATAAAATCAAAATAAAAATTATTGAAAATTGCAAAAAATTACAATCTCCCTTCCGACTTCCCATTGTTTTGGAAGAATTCGAAAAATTCCATTGAAAAAAAAATTACTTTCGCCGAAATATTCCCAGGGCATGAAGTTCCCCTCCATGAGTTTAGTGATTCCTTGTTACAACGAAGCCAATCGTGTAAAGTTGCTATTTCAGGGTGTTGAAGACTTTAAAAACCAATGGGAAGGTGAGTTTGAGGTCATTATTGTGGATGATGGAAGCACAGATGACACCGCCAAAATCATTCAAGAAAATGCTTGCTTTACTGAATTGTTGGCCCAAGGAAAAATTCAGGTGATTCGTCAAGAAAATCAAGGCAAAGGCGCCGCTTTACGAACAGGCATCATGGCAGCGAAACATTCATTTACCTTAACACTCGATGCCGATATGGCCGCCGCACCAACCGAACTCATTGAATGGTTAAAAACAGGACCCTTTGAGGCCTCTCAAATTTGGATTGGCTCCCGTGAACTCAATGCCCACCATGTGAAAGACCATTGGCACCGAAAGTTCATAGGCAATGTGTTTAATTTGCTCATTCGCCTAATTGCCGGCCTCTCAATTCGCGACACCCAATGTGGATTTAAATTATACCCTACCGTCATTGGGCAGCAACTTTTTAGCCAACTAAAAACCAATGGATGGGCTCACGATGTAGAAATTCTAAAACGCGCCAAGAAAAAAGGAATTCCCGTTATTGAAATGCCATTGCATTGGAACGCTGTCGATGGAAGTAAAATTAACCTTGTGCAAGACAGCATTCGCATGTTCTTCGAAGTATGCCGTATTGCACAAATGCGCATGCCATAACATCGTTCACAGAAATCCCCTTATTTCACTTTCGATACTTTCAAGGTATTGGTTGGTAAATGTTCGGTCACCGGAATACTACCTGTATTAATCACTACATCACCTTCAGTCAACAAACCTTTTTCTTTAAGGAATTCAATTTGCTCAGCAATCATTTCATCAAACGTATTTTCTTTATCATAAAAGAAAGCCTTTACACCCCAACTTAAACTCAATTGATTAACCAAGGATTTTGTTTGAGTAAAAATATACAAAGGCGATTTCGGACGATAGCTAGATAACATAAAACCGGTATAACCACTTTGTGTCATTCCGATCATCGCTTGCGCATGCACATCGTCGGCAATCTTACAAGCGTTGTAACATAAGGCATCCGACAAAAACGAAGGTGAGTGAGCCTGAGGCACTAAATTTTTATTATACACTAATTCTTCCTTCTCCACCTCTTCAACAATTTTAGCCATCGTTTCTACCACCAAATCAGGATGCATCCCCACGGCAGTTTCCCCGCTCAACATAATCGCATCAGCGCCTTCCAAAACCGCATTGGCCACATCGGTAATTTCACTTCGATTTGGCTTAATACGATCAATCATACTCTCCATCATTTGCGTAGCGATAATCACGGGTTTAGCTCGATGAATACACTTTCGAATGATGGTCTTTTGAATCATCGGTATTTTCTCCACCGGCAACTCAACACCCAAATCACCCCGAGCCACCATCACAGCGTCGCTAGCCAACACAATTTCACGCAAATGTTCAAGTGCTTCCGGTTTTTCGATTTTCGCAATAATTTTTGCATTACTTCCTTTTTCTTTCAGCAACTGACGCAGATGATGAATGTCATTTTCATGACGTACAAATGACAAAGCGACCCAATCTAAACCTTGAGAAACGATAAAATCTAAATCGGCCAAATCTTTCTCTGTCAAAGCCGGTAAGGAGATTTTTGTTTCCGGTAAATTAATCCCTTTTTTTGACGACAACATGCCGCCGGTTAAAACAACTGCACTTACATCATTGTTCGGAAAAATTTGTTGAATGCGCACTTCAAGCTTTCCATCGTCGATTAAAATTTTCTCACCCACTTTCACATCACTATGAAAATTGGGATACGACATATAAACTCTCTCCTTATTACCAATACATTTTTCGCCGGTAAATGTAATTACATCACCATCTTTCACCTCTACGCCCCCATTCTCCATTTCACCAATACGTAATTTTGGACCTTGCAAATCGGCTAAGATGGCAATATTAAAAGGATACTCTTCATTTATTTGATGTATCAAATCAATCACTTTCGCATGATCAGCATGAGCGCCATGTGAAAAATTGAGGCGAAACACATCCACACCGGCGCGAACTAGTTTCATTAAATTCTCGTATGAATTCGAGGCTGGACCTACTGTCGCAATTATTTTAGTCTTTTGATTTTTTCTACCTTCCATCCTACAAAGTTGATTCATTTTTGGTAGGCGGCAAAAGAAATTTAGAGATCACAGCAATCACTCCTCAAAAGAAATGAAAAAAACAAAAGGACGTTGTAAATTCACCTTTATAAATACATCAACTTGCCATTCAATCCATCACGTGTTTTTCGTCGTTCATGCTTGCTTGTGGCAATATTACTTTTTACTCAATTTACGATACTAGCCCAACGAAATCTGATTCGAAATTATACGGTGGTAGATGGACTGCCGAGCAATTTAATTTACAATATCATTCAAGACAAGGAAGGCTATATATGGATAGCCACCGACAATGGATTAAGCCGCTTTGATGGACAAATATTCACATCTTACAATACATCCAACGGACTTCCAGACAATGATATTCTCGGCATATTCACTGATGAGAATAATCATATATGGCTCAATTGTTTTAATAAGAATCTTTGCTATATTTATAAAAATGTCATTTACACCCGAGAGAATGACAGCAACTTAGCGAGCTTACATTTCAATTCATACACGTCTTTCGTCACAAACTTACCCCACAAAAATATCATTTTAGATCGAAGCGTTGGGCAGTTTTATGAAATAAAAGCGAATACTCAAATTAAAAGGCTTCAAGGAAATCACACCTATTTAGGACTTAATGATTTTTATATTAAATTGTGCTACGACCAACTAGAACTTTACACGAATGAAGACAAACTCATTCAACGACTTCAATTACCTAAAACTAAAAATCCGTTCAGTCAAATTACGCGTACCGGGAAAAATGAGTGTATTTTATTTAATAAATCAGATTGCCTTATTGTTCAAATAAAAAATCAACAATTTCAATTCAAGTCTATACCTAAACCGACATGGGCAGACAATCCGATATTTTATACAGGAGCCCAAACGTGGGTTCGCACCTCGCTTGATGAACTAACACCACTTGACACCAACCTCGCTCTAATTCCAGAACAACAAATTCGGTTGGCTCAAAACCCTATAACGAATTTTTTCATCGACAAACACGGAGGTCGATGGATTGGTACAAATGGGAATGGAATCTATTATATTCCAAATTCTGATATCCATATCTACAACACAAATTCAGGATTAGCCGACAATTCAGTCTATTCAATTTGTTCACAAAACCACGAAATTTATTTCACCACAGCTGATGCTTCACTGCAGCGTATCAAAGCAAATCAGGTAGACAAGTTTCGCATTAATTTAAAAAACCAATGTCTGGGCAAACTCAATGCATTGCATTCTCAAGGCAACTATGTCATCTCTGGTTCAGAGACAGGTTCACTTTTCATCTACGACCTGCAACTAGCAAAGATGTTTGTTCAAATGCCAGGCGGCAGTTTAAAAGACATCGAACCCTATGGCAAGAATAAATTTTTGGCTAGTACATCAAGTAATTTATATCAATTTGATTTATCTAATTTCTCAAAAAAAGAAATTGTTAGTGGCCGTTATACAAGTTGCCTTGCCTTGAACGATTCAACAATTTGGGGCGGACGAGTAAACCAACTCGTGACTGTTAACATAAATCACGACACAACTCAAAAAAACAAAATTCGACATTTCGATTTCAACGATTTGACCATTTCTGACATCAAAAAAATCAATAACCTAATTATCGTTGGCACTGTTCAAAAAGGAATTATTTTAATTGAAGGGAGTCAATTTCAAACCATCACCACAACAAATGGACTATTGGATAATCATTGTAAAAATATTTATATTGATTCCACCAATGCTATTTGGATTATTACAACCACCGGCATCAATCAACTCAGAATAAACTCTATAAATAATGCTGTACATGTTTTGACACTGAAATCATATAATGGACTACTTGCTAATAGCATCAATGACATTTGTCGAGAAGGCGACTATATGTATGTCGCTAGCACCAAAGGTATCATTCGTTTTCCGGCCAATTATCTCAATCAATCTTCAAACCCTCCTTCCATTTATATCAACAATATTTCTATTCAAGGACGCCAATTAAGCGATATAAATTCATCGCTTCACATTCACCCTGACAGCAATTCTATTTCATTTTCATTTGCCGCATTAGATTACCAAAGTTTGGGTGATGTTCGATATCGATATCGTTTATTAGGACTTGATCCACAATGGAAAGTAAGCGATTCTAAAACATTATTACTAGAACGTTTAAAGCCAGGTCATTATAAACTTGAAGTTCATGCCATTAATTCAAAAAATATTCAATCTACAATACCAGCCACATTATATTTTACGATTTCGCCCTATTGGTGGCAACAGAAATTTATTTTATGGTTAGCAGCCTTGCTTTTTGGTTCGCTGATTTACTTCACAACGCAATTACTTATCAAGAAACGATTCCAAAAACGACTCGCCGAAGAAACGCTGAAGCAACATATTACAGAAGTTGAATTAAAAGCGATTAAAGCGCAAATAAATCCACATTTTATTTTCAATACCTTAAATGCCATTCAATATTTTATTCAAGAAAACGATGCCGAGCGTGCTGACAATTATCTAAATAAAATGTCTAGTCTCATTCGAAAGACACTTGATTTTTCAAACCTTCAAAGCATTCCCATTTTTGAAGAAATTCAATACCTGAGCACCTACCTCGAACTCGAATCACTTCGATTTGACGAACGATTTTCGTTCGATATTCAAAATGACTTACCTGAGAATATGATGCTATTTCAAATACCTACCATGGTATTACAACCGCATATTGAGAATGCGATACGTCATGGTTTAAAACCGAAACGAAAAGGACCGCTTAACGTGACACTTCGATTTTATGCAGATGCGCAGCATTTAATAGTTGACATTGATGACAATGGCATTGGACGTGAAGAATCAAAAAAACGAACAGCGTCAAATCAATTAAAACATACATCGCAAGGCGAGTCGCTTTCCGATTCTAAACTAAACATCTTTAAACAATCAACCGGCAAAAACTCTTCGCTACAAATAATCGACAAATTTGAAGAAGGCGTATCGACCGGAACACTTGTAAAACTTTCCATACAATTATGAATAAAATAAGAACTCTCATTGTAGATGACGAACCCATTTCGCAAAAACACCTCACATCAATTCTCCATCAATACTGCCCCGACCTTCAAGTAGTAGATGTCGCCAGTGATGCCGGTGAAGCATTGGAAAAAATACTTATAGAGAAACCGGCACTTGTGTTTTTAGATATTGAACTCGGCGGCGAAAGTGGCTTTGATGTATTAAAAAAATGCACGACCAAAAACTTCGAAGTCATTTTTGTAACCGCACATAATCAATTCGGTATTGACGCAGTGAAAGCCCATGCATTTGATTATATCTTAAACCAATTAACAAAGTTGAATTATTACTATCGGTTGAAAATGTCGTACAGTTGATTCGCTCAAAAACAAATAGCCAACCAATATCCAAAGAAAAAACATCTTCACGAATGTCTATCCCCACCATGGAAGGCATCACCTTTATTGAACTAAATGACATCATGTTTATTGAAGCAGAGGGACGTTATTCGAAGTTTTATTTAACCAACAATAGCAAAGTAGTCGCATCAAAAAACATGGGCGAATTCGAAGCCGAACTTGAACATAAGGGATTTGCTCGCATTCATCATAGCTATATGGTCAATCTGCATTTTGTTGAAAAATACATCAAAGGTCGAGGAGGCTATGTGGTGCTTAAAAATGGAAAAACACTGGAAGTTTCTATTCGAAAAAAAGATGATTTCTTTGACAAATTGGAAGAAGCCTAGCCCCACAAACAAAATAAATTTATCCATTTTCCTATAAATATAAGAGAGCCGTCACATGACGGCTCTCTTACTTAATTTAATATAGACATGAAGTACTACTTCGACAAAAGCACTTTAAATGTTCGCTTTTGATACATTCCAATCACTTCGACTGAATAAGTGCCATTGGCTAAACTAGACATGCTCAAGGTTACAACTTTCACGGTCGCATTTACTTCGGCCGATGATTGCAACACAATTCGTCCTGCAACATCTCTTACATTTACAGTAAACTCATCTGACTCTTCCGATTCGATTCGAACATTCAATTGATCGGTAACCGGATTTGGAAATACGCGTACTTTATCTGTTTCAGAACAAATAACATCTACACCTTTCTTGTCACTCAAACTTTGATGACCATCCACATCCAC
>ERZ795056.7551-NODE-7551-length-10404-cov-8.629723_pt1 | contig 10404 bp, 5 predicted proteins | sample MGYA00375140_ERZ795056 | MGnify/ENA primary metagenome ERZ795056 (study PRJEB30185, sample SAMN05720227) | activated sludge metagenome | isolation source: Anaerobic digester | place: USA | collected 2015-03-09 ...
TTGAAAAAGGTCACCCCTTCGCCTACCATGTATATGGCACCGCCCTACTGGAAGTAACGGTGGATTGCCTGAAGGGCATTTACCATTTCGACAGGGTGCAGATTGTGCACGACTCGGGCAACCTGATGAACCGCCCGGTAGATTTGGGGCAAATTGAAGGCGGGTTGGTGCAAGGCATGGGCTGGATGACAATGGAAGAAGTGCTGTACAATGCGGAGGGCAAACTTCTTTCAAACGCACTTTCGAGCTACAAAGTGCCCGATATTTATGCTACACCCGGCGAAATTGTGATACACCACCTCAATGCGGAAGGGCCGGAGTTGGCAATCCATAAATCAAAAGCGGTAGGCGAACCGCCGTTGATGTACGGGCTTGGTGCCTATTTTGCCATTCGAAATGCGGTAAGGGCTTTTAACCCGCAGGCAGCCCTTTATTTTGATGCGCCTTACACCCCCGAAAAAGTGCTGATGGACCTGTATAAAAACCCGGAGCCCTGATATGGCCACCATCTCCCAAAAATTAACCGGCTATCTGACCGGCGGCGTTATTTACATGACCGGCGATACCATTGCCGCCATTATTCAGGGAGAGGAAAGTATGCTCAGGAGTGCAGGCATTTTTGTAATTGGCGCCACTTTGTATGCCTTCGAAATAAAAACATGGTTTGCCTGGATTGAAAAAAAAGCCGCCACACGGGTTGGAATTCAACGGGTAATTTTTAAAACAGGGATGGCGCTGGTTTATTTCAACCCGCTGTGGGTAGCCAGGCACCTTTGTTTTATTTACCTGCTTTCCGGCAAAGGTTCGCTTATTTCCACCGGGCTGCTTTGGACGGCGCTATTGTCCTTTTTGGTAAACATACCCATATCGGTGCTGGCCAATTACCTGATTCAGAACCGTACCCCGCTGGCCTACCGGTTTTGGGCAAGCGCCACCTTTAGCGCCATCATGGCCATTTATTATTCAATGAGCAGCGTATGGTTTTAAACTATAATAATGTAGCCGGGAAGACGGGAAGCCTGCCTGGCGGCAGCAGGATCGGAAAGTAATCGGTAAGCAAGATATTGTATTTCTTCCCGCCGCCTTCCCGGCCTTACCGCCTTCCCGGCAAAAAAATCTCCGTATGGTTATAAATTTTTACAAAATAATACTCCAACAACTTGAAGCTGGCGAACCGCTTGTGCTGATGGTGGTAATTGAAAGTACCGGCAGCAGCCCGGGCAGGCAGGGCTTTTTGCAAATGGTAACGGCCACCAAACAGGAAGGCACTATTGGCGGTGGAGTTATGGAGCACAAATGGGTAACCGCTGCCCGCGGATGGCTTGCTGGCGGAGCGTTTGCGCCATTTACCAAACTGCAGGTTCACCGCCCCGGTGAGGTCGAAAACCGCTCAGGAATGATTTGCAGCGGAGAGCAGCTAATTGCTTTTTATTACATAGACAGAAAGGATATTCCAGAGATAAGAAAGATACTTTCGTCAGAAAACGGGGCTATTTGTTATGATGAAAAAGGGATTTCTTTTGTTGCAGCAAAGGGTTCTGTCTGCGCTGAAATAACCAATGAAACCCAATGGAGCTATGTTCAACCTTTAACCCGTTTGCACAAGGTATTCATTTTTGGTGCCGGGCATGTGGGGTTAGCCCTTTGCCGCGCCTTATCGGCGCTTGATTTCGACATCCATCTTTTTGATGACCGAAAAGACCTTCCGCAACTTACCCCCGGCGCCTTAACCCAAAATGTGCAGATCATTAAATATGAAGAAAGCAGCGGGTATATTCCGGAACGAGAGCATAATTATGTAGTGGTGATGTCGGTTGGCTATCGCACCGACGAATTGATTTTACGGAATTTGTATAACCGAAAATTTACTTATTTGGGTTTATTGGGCAGCCGCGAAAAAGTGAAGACATTGAAGCGTCAATTGCAGGAAGAAGGTTTTGACAACACCTGGCTTGATGCGATTAACGCCCCTGCCGGACTGGATATAAAGAGTGAAACTGCTGAGGAAATTGCGGTTAGTATTGCGGCGCAGTTGGTGGCGGTTAAAAATGGAAGAATATTTGAATACTTGAATACATGAATAGTGGAATACTTGAATAATAGAATAAGGGGGTAAGGGATACAAAATAGGGAATAGTCGCGCGGGTAGCGTTTGTGCCGCTGCACTCAATCACCACCGGTGACCTCCAAACACCAAAGCTAGATTTAATATTATTGCTGCATCGCTTCATACTCCTCTTTCGATACCTTAAAAACTGTGCCGTGCCTTGTGCCCGCAGGGAAACTGATTTTGTCAGAAATATCTTTCCAGGTTTTTAAATCAACCGAGGCAACTGCGCCATACTTTTTATCGCGGTACTTATCAAAATAAACCACCCATTCATCACCCAATTTTACGACAGTGGGGCCTTCCGCCCAATAGTCGCCGGTAATGGGTGCCGATGTGGCGCTCCAGCCTTTGAACATCTTTTTACTGAAAGCAACCCGAAGGTTTTTTTGGGGCGGGGTGCGGGTTTCATCCTTCAGGATCATGGCATATTTTTTGCCAACCGGAAAAATAGTGGCATCAATTACACTAAAATCCTTATTGTAAAACAACCTGGTTTTACTGTATTGCTTAAAATCTTTGGTAGTAACATAATACATACGGTGGTTGTACTTTCCGTCACCATTTTTCGAACCGGCCTCAAACCGGCCAACAATGGTAGTGGCCCAGTAAATGAAATAGCTTTTACTTTTTTTATCATAGGTAATTTCGGGTGCCCAGCAATTTAGCGCGCTGTCTTCATGTGCCATTACGGGGATGTATTGCTGCTCACTCCAATCCACCAGGTTCTTTGAAGAAGCATAACCAATACCCTTTTCGTTCCAGCTTACCGTCCATACCATGTGAAACAAACCATCGGCACCACGGATAATGCAGGGGTCGCGCATCAGCTTGTCTTTACTCAATAAGGGTTTCAGAAAGGACGCATCATTTTTCACCGGCTTCCAGGTGTAGCCATCGGTACCCGATGCCAGGTGCAGGCCATCTTCGCCATTGCCTTTAAAATAGCTGAACAGATATACACTGTCCTGCGCCTGCGAAATGCATCCCAATAATAAATAATAAACAATAAATATTCCTGTCTTTCTCATGGCTCTAATAAATCGTTTACAGATGGCATGGTAAATTGCTTTTGCTGATCTTCTGGTTTGGGTAACCCAAAGTAAAACAGCAGGGTGCGCTTTTTAATGGAACCATCCAATAGGGCAGGATCGCTGTTTGGCCCGAGCACCTTTGTATTGGGGTTGATGTTCAGCGCAAGTTTGGTACCAATAGCCGGAATTACATCCAGAAAAGATAAATCCCCAACAGGCAGTTCAGGATGCGGTTTTGCCCCGCTCAAACCATAAAAATTAAACAGCCGCACATACAAATTACCTTCAGGGCTTGCCACCAAAAACCTTCCCTCCACCGTATTCATTTCCAGCCAAACCACATCGCTGTAATAACCCTTAAACTCTGGATAGTTCCATGGATAGCTGCCGGTATGCGTATTGTTGTTCATTTTTGTGTAAACGTTGTTTGTGGCACCCTGCAACCTGTTTTTCCACACGCGGTAGGGGCCTTTACCTAGCCAGGTAGCACCCAGCACAAAATTCTCCGGGTAGTTAAAACTGATGCCGGTAAACTGCTGCGCACCCGATAAGGCATAGCTATAATCCAGTTGCACCCATCCACCCGGTTTCATGGTCCAGGTTGCCTGCTTCAGGTCGCCTTCGTAATTTACGGTTATTACTGCATTTCCTCCCTGCTTTGCAACTGAAATATCCCTCAGTTTTGCCTTACCGCCAACCAATACAGGACCATTGCCAAACGATAAGGGTCCACGTGCCATATTGCCTGCCCTTACCAGCATACCATCGGCCCTGTTAATGGCAATACTCATGCCGGCAGAAGTTAAGGTGATGGTGGTATCATTATCCCGAACGGATACCGAATCCGTAGTGGCAGAAACCAGTGCTTTCAGCAGTTGTTCGTTGCTTTGGATTTTAAAGTTCCAGCTATAGATTTCATTGCCTTGTACATCATAAGCCATCACCTGCATGGCATCATGCTGTTGCCAGTTTACCGGAAGCACGATTGTAAGATTGCCCTGCTGAAGCGGTGCAATATCGGGGGAAGCAGCCTTTCCTTTTTGCAGAATGGTAAATCCATGTTGCCCGCTGAAAGGTTTGGTGAAGTTTACAAGTTGCCATTCAAACCTGCAGGCTTTCAGGTTAATAAAATGATACCTGTTCTCCAGTAAAAGGTTACCATTAAAATCCTGCGGGAGGGAATTGGTAAGCATTTTTACGGGGGAGAAAATTTCGCGGATGGCAAAAAAGCTTCCCTCCTTTTCACGATAAGGACCTACAACACCATCCGGTGCATTTACCCCGTTAACATCGATGCGGTTGCCCATATCCCTGCGCACAATTCCTTCATCCACAAGCGCCCAAAGAAAGCCGCCACCCGATTTTTTCGACTTCCAGTGCAGTTCCCAGAAATCGCTTAATGCCGCACCGCAACCGCCATCATCCTGGCAGTGCAAAAACTCGGTGGGCATGTAAATATCAGGACCTTCTTCCAGTATTTTCTTGCTGCTGTAATAGTCCTCATAGTGATTGCAATCAATACCATTAAAAGTATTGCCCGGCCGGTGGTGCGCCCGAATAACCGGCCTGTTGCTGAAATCATACATGCCGTAATCATCCACCAAATCCATGTTGTGCCCGCCCTCGTTGCCATTGCTCCAGAAAATAATGGAAGGATGATTGGCATCGCGAACAACCATTTCTTTTACCAGCTTGCTGCCGGTTTTGGTATTGTAGGCTTTTTGCCAGCCGGCCAGTTCATCCAGCACATACAAACCAAGCGAATCGCAAATTTCAAGGAAACGTTTATCGGGCGGGTAATGCGAGCAACGCACCGCATTCATGTTCATTTGCTTCATCAACTGAACATCCATCAAATCAATTTTCGCGTTGATGGAACGGCCTGTTTCGGGCCACCAAACATGGCGGTTAATTCCCTTAAACTTTACCTGCGTACCATTAATAAAAATACCCTGTCCTGTCCTGATCTCAATGGTACGAAAGCCAAAACGATCCGATAATTCATGCAAAGCCCTGCCACCTTGTACCAAAGTAAATTTCACCTTGTATAAGTTGGGGGTCTCGCTGTTCCAGGTGCGTACATTCGAAACCGTTGTTTGCAACAATGCAGCAGTATCGCCTGCCTTGAGTGCCTGCTTAACGGTAGCAACCGTTTTACCTGAGGCATCCATAATATCAGCCCTTACCTCAGCCCCTGCTTTTAATCCTGCTGTAAAAATTTTTACGGCAAACTTTCCATCGGCTTTGGCATCAATAGCTGTATGGGTAATATGCACGGCAGGCAAAACCTCCAGGTAAACCGGCCGGAAGATGCCGCCAAAAACCCAGTAATCCGCCAGCCGTTCCGCATTGTTCACACTTTCATCGGCACTCATTTTGCTTACGGCTACTTCCAGTTTATTGGCCTTACCATACTCAAGCTTATCGCTGATGTTGTAGGTAAACCGGTAAAACGACCCCTGATGAATATCGCCGGCAAGCTTACCATTGATCTTAACTTCTGTATCCGTCATGGAGCCTTCAAACACAATGTTTACCTGCATTCCCTTCCAGGCAGCCGGCACATTAAAGGTATGCCTGTACAATCCTTTTTCATCAGCAAAGCGAAAGTTCTTGCCATAGGTTACATAATCCCTTCCGTAGTTGTAGGCGCCATAACCCTGCTGTTCCCAATGCGAAGGCACCTGGATTTTTCCCCATTTTCCGCTGTTCATGCCGGCTGTACAAAAGAAATCCCAGGCCACTGTTTTTTCGTTATCGGTACCTGACAGGTAAGCGATCTCTGTTGTTTGTGCCTGCACATTCAGGCCTGACAAGGCGGCAATAAGCAGTGCTGACCATAGCCATAATCCATTCAATCGTTTCATTATTATTATAGTTTTAGCAACGTCTCCCGAAGGGCACATTGCGTTCATTTTGTTCTATCGTTAACCAGTCGCCGTGTCCCCTACGGGAGACACGGCTCGACCCAAGCATTGCTGACCATAGCCATAATCCATTCAATCGTTTCATTATTATTATAGTTTTAGCAACGTCTCCCGAAGGGCACATTGCGTTCATTTTGTTCTATCGTTAACCAGTCGCCGTGTCCCCTACGGGAGACACGGCTCGACCCAAGCATTGCTGACCATAGCCATAATCCATTCAATCGTTTCAATATTTTTATAGTTTTAGCAATGTCTCCCGCAGGGGACATTGCGTTCATTTTGTTCTAGCGTTAACCAGCCGCCGTGTCCCCTACGGGAGACACGGCTCGACGCAGGGGACATTGCGCTTCTTGTTCTTTCTACTTTTTCAGCTTCATAGGCGTAATGGTTACCGGCCCCATTAATCCCGATACTCGTGGCGACCATTTGGCCGGGGTGAATAATCCATCCGCCCCGCGGTTTTCTGCCAACCTCGAGGGGAAATTGGTATTGTAAAATTTCTTCCAGTTGGCACCGCTTTTATCTACCTCAATAATCCGGTTAGCCATGCTGTTGCTTACCTCTATCCGCAATGTATTGGTTGCCTTTAATTTTGATGCCGGTACAATTACAGCATACACCGGACCTACCAGCGTAGCTACCTTTTCACCGTTAATGAAAACATCGCAACTTTCGCCCACGGCTCCCAAATCAATTTGTAAAAAGTCGTAATTCCCACCGGGCTTGTTAAAAGTTGAGGTATAGGAGGCCATCCCTGAAAAATAAGCGTAACCATTACCCTCCCAGGTAGTCCAGGAAGAAAGTTTGGCAATATCTTTAGGTGCAGGCAAAATAGAGCCCCCTTCTTCAAAAGCCACTTTCCAGGTACCATTGTGCGTAAGGGTATTACCTGCAACCTCATAAACCGGGAAAAGCGGGCTATCCGGAAGTTTGTCACCCGTTTGAATAAGTATGGATTCACCGGCAGGCAGTTGTACCAGCACTTCCAGCGAACCATCGGCATGCTTTCGGGTGGTGGCTTTGCCGGAAATTCCGGTCATAGGGTCAAACAAAGCTGCCAGTTTATCGGTAACACCTAATTTCAGGTATTCGCTTTTAGTTTCCCTGGTTGGGTTGCTGATAAAATATACATGCCCGCCCTTGTACGACCTGCGGATAAACTGCATGCCTGTTTTGGTAAGCGACTCAGTACGAACGCCCGCAGTTTGCAGTAAGACCGATGCCTCATTGGCCATATACACCAAGCCCTTTCCTAAGGTGGCCACCTGCACATTGCCTTGCTGTTTAAAACTGAGCCTTGCCACCAAATCCTTCAATTGCGCCAACCCTTCGGTATGGCCTGCATAGCCGGGTACATCCTGCGGCATATTTTTATACACCAGCAGTTTTGCCCCACCCTCTACCAGTTTCATAATATGCTGCAAGGTGGCAACAGGAATGTACTTATTGGCAGGCAACAGCAGGTGACTAAACTGTACACCTCCCGTAAGCAAGGCGCCACCGTTGGTTTCTACTTTTTTCAGTTGCATGTCCGAAATAAAATCGAAAGCATACCCATTGGCGAGCATCCAGGTACTGATCTCATTAAACCCGGTATTCAAAAACTCGGGCCGCATGGCATCATAATGCTTCAACAGATCACGGCCACGTTCCATTTGTGCATCCACATAGGGGTAATAAATCAACACATCGTTATCCGGTTTGCCTGCCTGTAAAAAAGATTGGGTGCGTTCCACATACTTATTGATGGCCGGAAATTGTCGCCAGAACGGATTATTGGGGTGAAAATGTACCGCTGCATAAAACAACCAACCCGGCCATGCATCGTTGGCGGGCGAATAGTTGGTGCCATGGTAAACAATATGGTTTACCCCGCCTACAAAATAGCGATCCATGCTGTGCTTTACATCGGCAAGGGTGGATACAAAATGCTCACCCAACCAGGTGGCAGCCTCTGCCGAAGCAAGTGGCTTGCCGGTAACATGCGCAGCCGAGGTGGCAAACTTGAACCGCAGAATATCTTCGCCCTCGGTTTCAGGAATATCAACTGCGGCATAAAGATCCATGGTATTGCCCGGCGAACCATGGCTTTGGTTACGTACCAGCGCTTTGTGCCCCTTTGCCCAATCGGCCCAGGGAACCGTAAATTTTTCCAATAATAATTCGTTGATGGTTTCGCGGTAATCGTACAGAATGCGATCGTTCATTTCGGCACCTGCTTTGCCAAACAGTGCGGGTAAATGAACCTGCAGATCATAGCCACGGCGCGTTTTAAATTCCTGTAAAAAATCAGGTGTCCAGTTGCTTTGGCCCCTTGCGTCATCCACTTCGTACGAGTCGTTAAAAAAGGAGCGCAGGCTGCTGATATCCTTGCCTGCAAACGCGTCGTTAAACTTTTTGAAATAGTTATCAACTGCCTTTTTGTTGAAATGGTCTATCACATTGCCTTCGCCGCCCGGTGCCGCCCGTTCCACCATTTTGCCATGCCAGCCCATAAAAACGCCGTATAGTTCGCAATCCTCTGTTGCCGTCCAGCCAAGGCTTCCGTCGGGTTGAACCTGTTTGGTTAATTCAACCGGTGCTCCACCCGATGAAGGGTATGCCATTAACGACATCAGTGGCAATGGCCTTACAAACTTTATCTGATCAATGGCGAGGTATTGCAGGTTGGTATTGCTTTCAACCGGGTCTTTTATTTCACTGATGTTTATTTTTCCACCGTGTGTGCTGCGGAATAAGGGTTCCTGGTTGAACTGAATTTTTTCTGCAAAAGTGTCCCCCTTTTTTACCGTCCATGTTTTATACACCACTTGTTTGCAGGCATCCTCATAAGTAATCCAAGGGCCGCCAAATGGCCATCCTGTGCCCGTGGCCATATCCACCCCCATTTTCAATTTACCTGCTTCGGCGAGGGTATGCTGCAGCATACTTACCCATTGTGGCGAAAGAAAGTTAAGAAACTTGTCCTCGGTGCCCTTCACCCCATAAATCGGGGTAATTTCCACACCACCCAACCCGGCGTCGTGGTACATTTTCAGCAACCGGGTGAGTTCGTCCTTTTCCACAGCGCTCCCCTGCCACCACCAACGGGTCCATGGTTTTGTTTCCTGCTTCACCTCGGGCCATTTAAGCTGCGCCTTTGTTACCGTTGTGCAGGAAGCGAATAATGCAACAAAAAATATTCCCTGTAAAAGCTTCATAATCATTTGATGATTTCGTTTACCAATTCCCTTCTGTTAATTGCCATCCTCAAGTTTTAGCAATGTCTCCCGCAGGGGACATTGCGTTAATTTGTTCCCTTAATTCCCATCCGGTTTTGCCTTGGCAGTACCCGGGCTAAGCGGCCAATAACAATCCGCCACATCATCCGGTTTGGAGGGTGAGTAAACGGCAATATCCTTCCGCAAGTATTCAGCAAGGGGTAAATGGATATCCTGCATACCCTGAACGATACATTTGGCTAGCTGCATAGCGCCATAGGGGTTAAAATGCGTATTATCAAGCAAAGCCTTTTCCTGGCCTGGAAAACTGTTGGCCGGATAAATAACGAAGCCTTTTTCTGAATCTTTAGGTCCCCATGCTTCATATAAAGTGGCGCTCATGTTGTTCAAATCAATCAGGGGTACTTTTTCATCAGCAGCCACTTTGCGCATGGCAGCAGGGTAATCGCCAAGGGTATTCACCACTTTTCCGGTACTGTCGAAATTGCGGCGGTGCATAGAGGTAACCAAAACCGGGTAGCCGCCCTTTTTTCTGCACTCGCTGATATAGTACCTCAGGCTTGCCGAATAACTTGTCCATGGGCCAATACCTTCACCTTTTTGCTTCATATCGTTATGGGCAAACTCAATAAACAGGTAATCACCTGCTTTCATCAGGCTCAAAATCTTTTCCAATCTTCGTGCAGATTGAAAACTGCTGAGTGCCTCCCCCGACTCGGCATAGTTTGCCACCGCCACTTTGCCCGGCTGAAAAAACTGCGGAAACATTTGCCCCCATGCGGCATAGGGTTCCTCCGCCTGATCCACCACCGTGGAGTTGCCGGCAAGGAAAACGGTGGTTACCTCTTTGGCCGGTTCTATTTCCAAACCGCATATTTTGGGCAGAGTGCCGTTAAACTCAAGCGTAAGTTTATTATCCCAATGCCAGTAGTTCAGTTCCCGGGCTTTTAGCTTAACGCCCGGTTTACCACCTGCAATCAGCGAGTCGTGCACATGTAAGGTAAACAATTGCTCGCTAAACTTACCCTTTCCGGTACGAATAACCGGCAGCATTGCCCTTCGGCATTCAGCACGTACAACAGTTTCAGAAATCCCCTCTGCATCACCTGTTATCA
>ERZ795056.7558-NODE-7558-length-10396-cov-10.423073_pt1 | contig 10396 bp, 4 predicted proteins | sample MGYA00375140_ERZ795056 | MGnify/ENA primary metagenome ERZ795056 (study PRJEB30185, sample SAMN05720227) | activated sludge metagenome | isolation source: Anaerobic digester | place: USA | collected 2015-03-09 ...
GTTTCCGCTTGCTCATCACGGTGTAGGTGAGGTTCCGTCTGGCAAATTCGTATTGCTTCGACGGATAGATTCCCAGAGTGGCAATGAACCAGTCGTATAATTCGCGGTGTGCAGCAAACTCGAGTGTACAAATGCTGTGGGTGATGTGTTCAATCGAATCGCTTTGTCCGTGTGCAAAGTCGTACATCGGATAAATGCACCAATCGTTGCCCGTCCGGTGGTGATGCACATGTTTGATGCGGTACAGCAACGGATCCCGCATGAGCATGTTGGAAGAGTTCATATCGATCCGGGCCCGGAGCACTTTTTCGCCGTCTTTGTATTTGCCGTCCTTCATTTCCTGGAAAATCCGGAGGTTTTCCTCAACCGATCGTTCTGCGTACTGGTTCCGCTGACCCGGGTGAGTCGGCGTTCCTTTCTGCGCCGCTATTTCCTCGGAGGTACTGTCGTCCACGTAGGCCAGTCCCCGTTCGATCAACTGAATGGCAAACTGGTGCAATTGTGGAAAGTAATTGCTGGCATAGAGTTCATTGGCCCACTCAAAGCCCAGCCATTTTACATCGGCTTTGATGCTTTCCACATATTCGGTTTCTTCGGTGGCCGGATTGGTATCGTCGAAACGAAGATTGGTTTTGCCACCGTATTTTTTCGCCAGTCCAAAGTTGAGGCAGATGCTGGACGCATGCCCGATGTGGAGATAGCCGTTGGGTTCAGGAGGAAAGCGGGTGAGAATGGTGGTGTGTTTCCCGGAACGAAGATCTTCTTCGATGATTTCTTCGAGAAAATTGAGACTTCTCTCTTCCGCAGGTTTTAAGTCAGACATAATGCGTTGGTATTTTTTCCCCGGGTTGCCTGGTGGCAAATTGAACGGGGATGCAAAGAAAGCCGAAATTGGATGGTCGGGCAAATGGACAAAAACGAAGGCTTCCGGAGCTTCGGGAAATTTGCAAAAACGGTCCTGAATTTCATGCCAATTGTGACGGCTTTTGGTGTAAAATTGCAGTCTGGATTTCAGATCCGGTAATTCTCGCCTCAACAAACAATGCCTTCGGTACAAAACCTCTTAAAACCGCTTTTCTGGCTGATCATGGCTGGTTTTTCAGTGGTTGAGGTTTCGGGAAAGGGGAATGATCTGGTAAAAAAATCGCTCCGTCAGGTAAAAGAGGGCAACCTGCACGATGCACACAAAACTCTGGAATCGGCAAGGCAGAAGAAAACCGATGATTTCGGGATCGATTATGTGTATTCGATCTATTTTCTGAGTCCCTACCAGAAAACCCTGAAACTCGATTCTTCCTACATTTTCTGCCTCAGTGCCATTGAAAAATTCAGAAAAGAAGATGCCGAAGGAAAGCAGAAATATGTGAAGCTTCAGATTGATTCGGCCGAGTTGTTTTCACGGAAAGACTATCTGGACAGTCTCGGCTTTTCACAGGCGGCCCGTCTGGAATCGGAGGCAGCGTATCAATACTTCCTGGAGAAATTTCCTCAATCCACCAGAGCCGAAACGGCCCGCCAGAAGAGAGCCTCCCTGGCTTTCCAGCAGGCCAAGCAGCAGAACAGTTACGATGCCTTCATGGCCTTTCTGGACAAATACCCGGATGCGGGTGAGGCCCGTTCTGCGAAAGAAATTTCTGACCTTCTCGTATTTGAAAACACAGCCAAAAAAGGGAAAATCTCTGATTGGGAGACTTTCATTGAAAAGAACCCCAACAATCCGTATGTGATCAAGGCACAGAACCGGCTCTATGAGCTGGCCACTTTGTACCACCAGACGGAATCGTATCTCCAGTTTATCAGCAACTACCCGGGAAACCCCAATGTGAGCAAGGCCTGGGAGTGGATTTTCTTTCTGGACAAGGCCTCCAAAAGTCTGTATCAGATGACGGTGGCCTATGAAGGATTTCCCCAACTTCGGTTTGAAACCCGTTTCCGAAACCGGGACGAACAACTGATCACCTTCATTGAACGTGGAAAATTCGGACTGATGCAGGGAAAAGGCGAAGTTTTCATTCAACCCAAATTTGATTCCATTCCGGAGGACTACCGCTGTGAACTGACCCGGGCGAATTTCGTGAAGGCTTTTCACAACCAGAAAGTGACTATTTTCTCTATGGATTCTGTCCCGGTTTCAGACGGGGAATACGACAATGCCGAATGGTTTTCAGACGGAATCCTGAAGGTTTTCAAACAAGGAAAACAAGGATTGATCAGTCTTTCGGGCTACCAGATTCTGGGGGCACGGTATGAATCGATCATCCGTCTGACGCAGAATCTCCTATGTATACAGCAGGGTTCAAGGTATTTTCTGTTTACCACCAAAGGGCAGAAGATTGACATTCCAGGTCTGGATGAAGTCTTTTCCTCTGGAAGCTATGTCGCCTGCCGGATGGGTGAGAAGTTTGCTCTGGTCAGTGAAAACGATCTGTTGAAAAGCTTGCAGAATGAAGATCCGGAAATGGAGTTCAAATACACATCGATTGAGAAGACGGGTCACGAAAAACTGATTTTATTTCAGAAAGAAGAGGTGAACTACCTCTCCGGAAATAAAGTGCTGGTGGTTAAGGCAAAAAGCGGTTCCGTCATTCAGGATTGTCCATGGGGAATTCTGGTGGCCAAAGGTGATGCCGTGAATGTGACCGACAGCAATGGAAATTCGTTGCCCAAAGACTTTGAAGCCATCCGAATTCATGGAAACCTGGCCATCGCAAAACAACAGGGCAAATTTGGATTGATCGACCGGCAGGGAAAAACCTTTGTTGAGTTTGGCTTTGATTCAATTTCTCTTCTGTTGAGAAGCAGCTTTCTGGCCCGGAAGGGTTCCAAAAAATACCTCATTTTTGAGTCGGGTAAGAAAATCTATTTCTCCGGAAGCCGTCAACCGGAGGTGCTACGTTACACAACGCCCAAAGGGATTTTCGCCAGCTACTTTCTGGTTCTCAGTGATTCGACAGACCACAAAGCCGTTTTTACCAGGCAGGGCAAGCAAATATTACCCTATGCTTACGACCAGATTGCCTTGCTTGATCAGCACCTGTTTTCGGTGATGCACGACAAGAAAGTGGGTATTGCCGATACCAATGGTTCTCTGTTGATCAAGCCTTCGCTTTCCGGGGCTTCCCCAATCACCCGGGATGTGATTTGTGTGGCGAAAGGAAAATTGTTCACCATTATCAACCCGTATTCAAAAAAAGTAGTGGTGGCCAACCTGACGGGCATAGCCAAAAACTTCGGGAACTCACGCTCTTTGTTTGTGGTACGGATACAGGACAAAGCTGGTCTGATTGACTTGTCGGGAAAGTTCGTTGTTCCATGTCTGTACGAAGAGATCATGTACTGGAATCCAACCCGATGCCTGGTGCGGAAAAATGGTTTCTGGTATTTCTACATGCTGGAAAGTGGAAAAGAACTGGTGAAGGCGATGAAGAGCATCCGGATTCTGATGGAGAGGGACAATGAAACCATCTATGAAGTGGAGGCAGATAAAAAGGTGGGGATTGAAAGTACATTACGGGGAGAAATTGCCCCGACAGACCACGACGAGATCATTCCGTTTGACGCTCCGGAAGGCATGTATTTTTTTGCCGGACGACGGGTACAGCAAAGTTCTGTTTACAACCTGAGTTACATCGGGCAAAACGGTGAACTGATCAAGACCCAGCTTCTTACGGAGGACGAGTACGAAGACATTCTTTGTGATTAATTGGGTTCCGAATCAGAGCCTGTCGTAATCAGTCCATCCCCCCTCATTACGTTTGACCCTTGTAATTCCTAACCATGCCGATCAGAAAATTCAGCATCATTTCCCATATTGCAAACCTTTGCACATCTACTGATACCGATTCGTTCCGGCAATAAGAATTCATGTATTTCAACAACAACTGGTCGGTCGTAATACCGATGGCGAACGAAGCCGAAACGTTTCACGAACTGATTTCAGTGCTTACCTCGGTTCTGGAACACCTCGAAAGCGGGGTGGTGTACATGGTGGTCGACAATGCTTCCAAAGACCGGACGCTCGAATTGTGCCAGGAACTTTCGGCACGTGACAATCGGTACAAAACCGTCTGGGCGCCTGAAAACAAGAATGTAGTCGATGCATATCTCGCCGGTTACCGGGCAGCACTGGAAGCCCGTCACGAATTCATCATTGAAATGGATGCTGGATTTTCGCATGATCCAAGAGCACTGCCAATGTTTCTGCGGGTTTTGAATGAAGGCAATGATTGTGCCTTTGGAAGCCGGAATATCAATGGTGGCTCCAATGCCGATTCGCCTTTCCGACGACGTTTCATATCATCTTTCGGAACTTTTCTGGCCAATCTGTTTTTAGGAACAAGAATGAAAGATATGACGTCCGGCTACCAGGGTTTCCGTTGGTATGTGGTGGAAGCATTTCTGGAAAACGGCCTTCAGTCAAAAGCACATTTTTACCAAACTGAGATCCGATACCTTCTGCGAAATTCACGGTATATGGAAGTGCCGATTCACTACCGGGCACCTTCGCCTTCGGTTTCCGACAAAGCCATGAAGGACAGTATCCGTACCCTCTGGTATTATTTTATCAAACACCGGTTTGGCAACCAGCCCGAAATCAAAATCGATTTCAACTACAAAATCAAGTCGAGCTAACCTGTCTATTCTTTGGGTTCAACCAGGATGGTTTTCTCTTTCTCAACCCGAACCTGGCCAGGCAGCATGTGTTTTCCTTTGCGGACGTATTTCCGTTCCGTCACCATCACCGGACACAATCCTTCGCTCTTTCCTTTGGAGTAATAGGCTGCCCATGCGGCAGCTCTTTCCACTACGGGTGCTGGTGTGGTCTTTCCCTTTTTCGTTCGGATCACCACATGGCTTCCGGCCACATCCCGGGCATGCAACCAAAGGTCGTCCTTGTGAGCCAGGCGAAGCAGCTCATCGTTGGCCTTTGCCGATTTTCCTACCCAGATATCGTAATCCAGAAAGCGGTGGGCGTGGTAAGGCAATATTTCTTTCTCCTCGTTGTCAAGAGCTGAAGCCTGAAGGAAAGGTTTCAAACCTACCCAGTTTTCTACCGCTGTAAGAGCATTATGCTGGTTAGTATTTGAATTGAGAGTTTCCTTCCACGATTCAATTCGGGCTTCCAGCCGCTGGGCATCCTGTTGTTGTCCTTTCGATTTGCGGTAAAATCGCTCTGCATTTTCGATCACCGACAGGTCTTTCTTCAAACGGATTTCCACGGTTCCACTTCCGGAGAAATCAGGTAATTCCACACTCTGAGCTCCTTTCGGAACGGAATGCCCGTATGCCATCAAAAGGTCGGCCTGCAGACGGTAACTCTTCGATTCCTCTGCTTCCAGCCACTGCTTTTCGGCCGCTTCCATCTGGGTACGGGCAAAAAACATTTTTTGCTGTAGGATGGCCAGTAACCGGTTCTTCTGTTTAAAAAACTGATTGACCTGCCAGAAATACTGTGAGAGCCGGTTGGAAATGAACAGGGCATCGTTGCTTTCCTCCAGAACCGTTCCTATTGGAACGAAACTCAGAAAGACCACATCGTTTTGCCGGCACAGAATCATAGGACCAGTTTCAAGCAACAGCATAAGATCCTGAAACAGGACGGCTTGCTCATCATTCGGTTTCGACCGGCTCATTTCTTCCCAGTATTGCCAGATTCGTTTGCTGAATGTGGGGTATCGCTTCCGGAGAATCTCCGGATCGGGACAAAAGCCGGTTTCGGATTCCGGAATCTGCCGTCCTTGTGGCACTCCGTTTTCCAGATCTTTTTTCAGGTGATGATTGAAGACATTCAACACCTCCGAGCCATTGTGAATGAGGAGATTGGAGCGACCGCCATACATCTTGAAACAGATCTGCAGTCCATTCAGAAAGGCAATGTGAAAACTTCGGTCATTCGGACTCTGCCGGACTGAATCAACGGGACTTCCATACAATTCCGGAAAAAGATCCACCGAATTGCTTCGGGTCCGGGCGAAATCCTGCGGAAAGGTGAGGAGACAATTTCCCTGAGAAAGATCGGCTTTGATGAACACATTCCGTCCTTCTTCCGAATAAAAGCGAAACACGATTTCGTCTTTCTGCTGGGAAAAACACTCCAGCAAACGAGTATTCCGGAGAATGGGCCCGAGTTGTAGGGAAAGGCGTTGAAAGAAGTAAAAAGTGTGATACATGGTTGCCGTCCTTTCGTAAGCAGAATCAGGACCGAATCCGAATTCAAACCTAGCAAAAAAGAATGTGGAACTGGCCTACTCCTTTACCGATTGAATATTGAGGACCGCTTTATCAAACTCATCAGACGATAGGGAGGACTTGTTGCGGACTTTGGTTTTGTAGGTGTACACCGTATTCACCGAATAGCCCAGAGTACGGGCGATGACCTCATTGCTGTGAATTCCCATACGAATGAGGGCAAAAATCCGCAGTTCGGTATTCAGGCTTTTCTCATCTTCCAGTACAAACGGCTGATCTTTGTCGACCAAAGCATTCATTTCATGAACAAATCCCGGAAAAATGCTGAGGAATGCCATGTCAAAATCCATGAGAAGTTTTTTCTTTTCCTGTTCCGGTTTGAACTGTGAAGCATGGAATTTAACTTCTGTGAGGTTTTTGTTCTTGACTGCCTGTTCAATTTCCTTCAGGATTTTCTCGATTTTTACAATTACCCGGGTGTGACTCTGGAAGAAATGCCGCACATAATTCTCTTTTATTTTCTGGGCCTCTTCCAGTTCTGCATTCTTTCTTTCCAGATCGAGGTTGAACAGTTCAAGGCGTTCTTCATTTTTCCGGATCTGCCGGTTTTGGCGTATGCTGATCACAACCAGCCAGGAACAACCACACAGAAGGACAAACAGTGTGACACTGAATACAAGAAGCTGTAATTGTTTTTCATTATCCAGCTGGATTTGTTGGGCTTTTATGAGGGGAAGAATTTCAAGAATCTGAATTTTCCTCTGACTGGATCCAAAGAAATTTGCATCATCCAGTGCCCGGTTGATGTACCGGTTAGCCCGTTCCAGGTCACCTTTTTCAAACAGAATCAGTGCGATCCGGATCAGAGATGCATACTCCTTAACAACAAATGCCTCATCGGCTTTCGCTGATACAATGTAATACCTGAGGCTCTTTTCTTTGTCATGCAATTGCTCGTATGCTGATGCAAGACAAGCCGCTTCGATGGCCAGCTGCCTTCGGGGCAGATCTTTGCGATTGACCAGGCTTTCGTAAATCGACTTTGCTTCTTTCAGTTCTCCGGCTTTCAGCGCCCGGAGGCCGCGGAAGGATAGGTTTTGAACCGAATTTTCCTTTGTAAACAGGATCGCGGAATCCAGATAGGCCCTTCCTTTGGATTGGTAACTGCCGAAAAGGTTTTTCTCCTGCTGGAAGTTGAGGTATTCGAAATAGCCTTTGGAAATGGTAAAGTAGTAATCTGCCCGCACTTCAGACGAAACTCCTTCCACTGAAACCTTGGCAAGTGAATCCATTGCCGGGTCCAGAATACCAGCAGACAGCAAAATATAGGAATGCAGAGTAACAGCATCGACCAGTTCTGATTGGGAGCCGGCTTTCCGGGCTTCGTTCAGATATTGGAGTGAAAAGTGAGCTGCAGAATCAAATGAGTAGGATTTGAATTCGAGGCAAAGGTTACGGATAATGGGAAGGCGAAGTGAAGAATCTGTGGTACTTCGGAGCCGGCTTTGCAGTTCGAGTATGCGGTTCCGTTTGATGGCTTCCCGTTCATTTCGTTTTCCTAATTCTACATCGAGGGAATCCAGCTGTGGATCCGAAGATACAGTGCAGGCAGAAAGGGCCATCCAAAGAAATGGATTCAACATTCTGAAAACGAAAGAGAAAAAACCGTCTTTCACACGATACACAGATACGCCTACGAAACTGTAAAAAAACAAAAAAAGCTGCCGGAAATCCGACAGCTTTTCAGTATTAAAAAATTAGGTTAATTAATTCTTGTTGAAACGAACCGTCTTTCCTGTTTCAGGGAAGCTGATCATGTAGGTTCCGGCTGGAAGTTCTTTCACAGACAAAACAGACTGTCCAACTTTCAGCATATCAGAAACAAGGGTCTGGCCCATAACATTGCGGATAACATAAGCCTGACCACTCACAGACGAGCTAACAGTCAACTGATCTTTTGCAGGGTTTGGCCATACAAATACAGACTGAGATTTCAGATCGTTCAATCCTGTCACAGACTGGCTGATTACAAGGCTGAAGCGGTTTTCATCAATGTTGCTGGCAGAGAAGGAGAAGGTTTGGTTTCCTTCCGTGATTTCCTGAAGAGTTCCGTTCAACTGATCTTTTATGTAAACAGTAACATTCTCCATGTTGGATCCAGATTTCTCGAAAGAGAACGTAATGGTTCCATTGGTGTTTTTAACAAACATTGGAATGTCTCCGTTTGAATTCACTTTGTTCAGACCTGCAATGCAATACATTGGAGAATTGCCCAAAGCAAGAGTTACACCTGGGTTCTGAAGTTTGCTTACACCAACATCCAGACGATCAGAAGAAAGATCCAACCAGGCTTCATCAGAAGAAGAAGAAGTATTCAATTTGATTCTGAGGCCAGAAAGTTCAGCCACAGCGGTTCTCATACCAGAGGTATTGGTATTTACTTTTACATCTTCATTCAATTGAAGAGATGCAGCACCACTTGTTGCCTGAACAATAAAGCCCTGACCACCGGCGATGGTATTGGTTCCACCATTTACACCAACTGCACCATCATATGAAGCATAAACACCCGTTGCAGCGTTCCAGATGTGGGTTGCATTTCCGGAAATACCGGATTTGGTCCAGCCCGTTGCGGCGTTCCAGTCAATTGTACAGGCATATGGATTGGCAACCAGATTCCAACCGTTTGTAGCACCACCTGAAGGGTAAGAACAACCAGCTGCACAATAGTTAATTGGTAAGGACACAGATCCGGAAGTTGGAATTCCGGTGTATTCCATGATTCCTCCAACTGTATTTTTTCTCACCCAAACACGAATACCTTGTCCGTTTCCAACAACCTGAGCTGGATTGTTTGATTTTGACCAACCGAAATCATCAAAACTTACTCCGGCATTCTGGCTATACAGATAAACAGAAGCAGGTGCAATTGTATTGGCTGGATCAAATGTTGCAGGGTGGAAATTGTTTCCTCTTTGATCAAATCCATTCAATGTAAAACCAGCAACAGGAGAAGTTAATAAATACCAGCCACCAGTGGCAGTGGAGTTAATTCCTGCAAGATATTTCTGATAGGTTACATTACCTGTAATTCCGGCACCCGTTTCAATTTTCAGAACGCGGGACTGTGAAGACGCATCTGCAGTCAGGATAAGGCGGCCAAGAGTGGTGTTCAGGAAACCGCTTTGCAGTTTCAAAGCACCGCTGACACGAACATCGGCAGTAGACGTGAAGTTTGCACCGGTTGTGTTATCAAGGGTAAGGTTCGAAAGACTCAGAATTCCGGAAATGGACTGATTCGAAGTACCGTTCAGGTTGAGAGTTCCATCCCCAATAATGTTACTGTTTGATCCGGAAACATTTCCACAAACATTAAACGTTGCACCAGTGTTGATGGTTAATTCTGATCCAGGCAACATCGTTACCTGACCAGCAGAAAAGCTTCCTGCGTTAATCACAGGTGCAGTTCCGATTCCGCTAACTCTGACTTTAATATTACAATTGGTTGGTGCAACACCAGCTGTCCAGTTGTTTCCATCTCCAAAATTACCAGATACACCTCTCCACTCACTTTCAGCATCGCAGGCGATGCAACGGCCAAAACAAACCACAGGAAGAACTTTGTTTGAATTTCCTACAGAAAAAGTACGGTTTCCGGAAGTATTGCAAAGTCCTGGTACTCCTTCATCGGTTCCCCAGGCGTTACCATTGACAAATTTAAACTCAGAACTGGTATTTGGATCCATATTGATTGATACGGTGTAGATACCACCTGTTCCTGAATAATTCAACGCAGTTGAACCAGGGTTCCAGCTCTGAAACGCACCGGCAACATGCACACCATTTCCACTCACTGTTAATCCGGTCATGTCTACCTGAAAGGTAACATTCACACAGTTGCTGCAGGTACCGAAGCAATTCAATGGTACTTCATAAGGTGCAGAAGGAATGGTTATCTGACGATTTCCAAAAACGTTACAGGCTCCTGGGATACCTTCATCCTGACCCCATGCGTTTCCGTTGACGAATTTGTATGGAACTACTTGTCCTGGTACCAATTGCATAGTTGTGGAATAAATTCCACCTCCTTCATGCGTTAAGACAATAGCTCCCGGAGTCCATTGTGGATATGTACTTCCAAAATCTCCCGCGATGGAAACACCGCTTCCATTTACAGTAAGACCTGTCATATTTACCAGATCGGAAG
>ERZ795056.7560-NODE-7560-length-10395-cov-4.092747_pt1 | contig 10395 bp, 9 predicted proteins | sample MGYA00375140_ERZ795056 | MGnify/ENA primary metagenome ERZ795056 (study PRJEB30185, sample SAMN05720227) | activated sludge metagenome | isolation source: Anaerobic digester | place: USA | collected 2015-03-09 ...
CGAGATGTTAAGCGGTGACTGGAGTTCAGACGTGTGCTCTTCCGATCTGCTTGCCTGGATCCATTTTGCCTCGCGGCGGCCGCATCAAGCCGTCCATCCGCTTGGCAATATCCAACGCTGCGTCGAGCGCATCGGCCGCCAACGCTTGATATGCAAGCTCATTGAGGGCAGCCAAGTCTTTGCTCCGTACTTCTATTACTAGCCCCCACAGCGTGGCCCGCTCTTGCGGCGACAACTCGCTCGAAACAGCAACCAACGCGGGCACCGCTGCGGCTTCGCCGGGAAATGTCCGCAGCAACTCGCGCACACTCACAACAGCACTGGCCCGTGCCGCCAAGCTGCGCCGAATTTCTCCCGCTTGCCACGCCGCCGGCCCACCGACGTTACCTTTGTTAGCTTTATCGAGCCGAACCGCGTCGTCGAAATGAGGCAATGCATCTTTGAAACGATCGCGTGCTACCAACCATTGCGCCGTACGTAGCGCGGTTGCAGCGTCGGTAGGCAACCGTTTGCGTTCCGCTAACACGTGCGCTTCGCTGGCCACCACGGCGCCGCTGGCCTGCAAGAACACCACAAACTCTTTCGCCGTCGGTCCGCCCAGCATGCGATTGCGCACCTTGCCGGTTTCGTCGAGCGCCAGCAGCGTTGGATAGCCGCGCACTTTGTACTTTGCCGCCACCGCAATGCCATTGCCATTTTCAGCGTCGTAGCGCACCAAATGCACCGTCGGCAAAAGCGCAGCCACCGCCGAATGCTTGAGCGTCTCTTTTTCAAACGTTTCGCACGGATGACACCACGATGTGTAGAACTCCAAAATGAGTGGCTTGTGGGCAGCCTTAGCTTGCGCGATTTCTTCTTCAAGCGTGCCCGGCATTGGCCCTTCGGCACGCGCGTGCCCGAGCCATGCCATGGTCAGCATTGCCATCACTAGCAATCGCGGAGTTTGGGTCATGAGGGCCAGACAGTAACATCACTCGCGAGTTGCGTTGCGACTGCCGAATTTATCGAGGTTTGTTGGCCTGACTAACGCCGTTGGTGGTCACAGCATGCACCACGATATTTTCCCAGAATGACTTTAATTACAAGTACCTACGCGCGCGCCAGCTTGGCCTCAAGGTTGCTCTAGCCCGGGGTATGTCGCCAACCGCTCGCTTGTGTGCGCTCACCGCAACGCTGCTCACTGCGACCGCGTTGCTGTGTAAACCATCGCTTGCACACGCCGACGCCGCCCAAGGCGCCGATGATGCCTGTGCCAATGCCGAGCCAACACAAGCATTGCTCGACGCGATTGGCAAAGCGCAAGATGCTGAAGACAACTTCAAAGGCGACGATCCGCTCGAAGGTGCTGGCGCCGAAGTGCAAGTGTATTTGCACATCGTCCGGCGTGCGCCGCAAGGCGAAGGCGATATGCCTGTTGCGCATGCACGCGCGATTACGATCGACGTGATGAATCAGAAGTTCGCCGAGCAAGGCACCCCGTTCAAATTTAAGTTGGCCAAGATCGACTACTACAACGCCGACGCTGCGACCTATCACTTGGCGCAGTACTCGCAACAAGAAAAAGACTTGTGGGACAAACTACAAGTGCGTGGCCGACGCAATCTCAACATCTACATCGTTGGCTCAAATGACAGTAACCGTGTCACGGGTTGGGCCGAATTCATGGTGTCACCCGGGCTCGGACTCAAGCGCGGCGACCACATGGTGCTGCGCTACAACCCAGCCAAACAAGGCTTTTCCGATCCACTCGTGCCAGTACACGAGGCCGGTCACTGGTTGGGCTTGTTGCACACGTTTCAATTCGGCTGCGGCAGCATTGCGCACGGTGATTTGATACGCGACACCCCATCGCAAAAAGCAGCGGTGTACACCTGCGGCGCGTCAGATAGCTGTCCTGACGAAGCAGGTGCTGATCCCCTCGATAATCTCATGGGCTACGCACATGCTTGCAAAGCACGTTTCACCGACGGGCAAATTCGCCGCATGAAATTCCTATGGAAAACCGCGCGCGGTGGCAAGACCGACGACTTCGTCGAGGAAGATGCCGGCAATGAAACCGCACCTAACGATGGTGGCTGCGCCGCTGGCGGCTCCCACTCGGCGCCTGCAGGCCTCCTGGTGACACTTGCGCTTGGCGTCGTTGGGCTCAGCGGCCGCAGACGCCAACACTAAGTCCATTCAGCGCCTAACAACTGGGCAGGCAAGGTGGCGAAGAAGAACACCCCGTGCTGCTAGTGCAGCTGGTTGGGCAAACCGGCGCCGAGCTACACGCGCCTAAGGCACAGGTCACATCGCATGCGCATGCCGCCGAACATTCAATGCTCGGGCAACTGCCAGCGCCGCTGCAGTTTCCAATAAGCGCAAACGTTCCAACGGTCACCGGACCTGCGCAACTGCCAGTGCCCGTGCATGCAAGATCACAAGGGCCACCATCACCACAGTTGATCGCTCCAGGACAGCTCCCATCGCCGCTGCACTCGATCAAACACCTGCGCGCATTGCCACAATCAATGTCGCCACACGCGCCTGTGCCACAACGAATTTCACACGGCACGCCGGCAGGACAAGCGACTGGCAGCAGACAACTGCCAGCGCCGGCACAATCGATCACGCAAGTATCACCCATGCAGACGCCTGGGCACATGCCATTGCCGTTGCCAACTGCGCAGATCCCAAAGCTTGCGTCGACTGTCGCGCTGTCGGATGCAACGGCATCCAAAGGCGTGTCGCGTACGCCATCAGGCACCGCAATCACATCAAAATCAATGCGACAACCGGCAACCAGCATCAAAACCAGCAACGCCGCGCCTAGTATGTTCACCACTATGCGCACACACCACGGTACCGCGACTTGGCGACGCGCGGACATATAAAGGTGCGAAGTATCCGTATCCCGGCCTCGACGACTGCTGCAACCCAACATTTCGCCACCTGGCTGTTCGCAATCGTAGAATTTTCCACAAAAACCGTACAATGACGCATTGCGCCAATGGTTATCCACAGGCTAGTTCGCCTCAAATGGCTGATTTTTTTGAGCTAATCGACCGCCGTCAAGACTGTCCGATATTCGGACAGATTTCGCGCCTAGCACGGCGTGTGGCTTGACGGGTCAGTTTGGGTCATATATGTTGCAAGCCACTCGTAGTTCAATAATATCAGCAGGATACAATCGTGCTTAGGTATAAAGAAACAGAAGACATTGATGCTCGGTTCAGCGAAGTTGAACGCATCGTAACCGCGTGGCGAACCAAAGTTGCTAGCGCGAACCCTGCTGCGCGTGCCGAATTCAACAATAGGTTACGCATCTCGCTCATCCATCATGATGCAGCGCTTGAAGGCGAAGTCCTTAGCTACAGTGAAATCAAAGCCGCGGTTGATCCAAGCATCATCAGCGATCCATCGTTGATTCCTTCGTACGAAGAAATTCGATGCTTTGACGATGCTTGCAACTACGCAGCAGACTTAGCGGCCAAAAAGAAGCCGTTTAAGATCGATACGCTACGCGATATCTACGCGATCTTGGCGCCCGACGAAAAAGCCAAAGGCTTGCCGTTCCGCAAAGAAAATCCGTTGCATCGTTTGTACTACCACGACATCACGCCACCGGAAAAAATCCAACCAGCGATGCGCAAGCTTGCTGAGTGGATCGATGATCCAGTCAATCGTGAAACGCATGTGATCGAACGCGTTGCAACGCTGCACTCGAAGTTCATGGCGGTGTTTCCATGGGCCAAAGAAAGCGGCCGCGCGATTCGCATCGCTTCGAACTTGCTGCTGCAAGAAGCCGGTTACCCAGTGGCCATCGTGCACTCGATGGATCGGCAACGTTATTATGAAGCGCTCAAAGGCGATCATATGACGCTGTTGTCGATTTATCTCGAAGCCGTGCAAACCACCGCTGAGTCGGAAATGCGCGTGTACGAAGAAGCTGTGAAAGCTCCGCCGAAGAAGCCGCGCAAAAAGCCTGGCACCGGCGCATAGCCGTTACGCAACGTCAGTCATCGAATTTGCGATCGCGCTTGATCTGACCGCGATGCTTTTTGCCGGCGATCCGCCGCTCTTTGGCGCCGCGGCTTGGCTTGGTCGCACGGCGCACTTTGGGCCGTGTCAGCGCTGCCCGCAGCAACGCGACTAGCTTGGCTTCGGCGTCTTCGCGATTGCGCGCTTGGTCACGCGTCAGCGTTGAAACGATGATGAGCTCGCCTTCGTTGGTAAGCGTTTTGCCGATCTTGCTCAGCAAGTAATCCCGATCGAGCGGCGTTAAGGCACGCGAATCCACCGGGCTCCAACGTAGCTCAACCTTGCTCGAAACTTTATTGACGTTTTGCCCGCCTGGCCCGCTGGAACGCACGAACGCAACGCGCAGTTCGTCGTCCGGGATCCGGACACGTTCGTTGACGATCAGCTCGGCCATGCTGGCATGGTAGCGCAAAGTGGCGACGATTTCGCGCGCTGAGCGCCGCCATCGCCACATCTCACATGGCTGCGCCGTAGGCACCGATGTATAGTGATGATGCGTATGCAGGAGGCTTCAGGTATTTCCGTTGCACTGCTTCGGCCTTTCGCCGAACTGCTCAAGCGCGTTGGCGCTGATGGCGATGGCTTTCTGCAAACTGTCGGCGTTACCGACGAACTGCCACCGAACCACTACTGCAATGCGGTTGTCGTCGACAATGCGCTTGATGCGATTGCGGCCCAACGGAACGATTCCGCGTTTGCACTTACCTTGGCCCAAGCTGGGTTAGCGCGGCCCTTGGGCTTGTTTGGTCATTTGGTGTGGCTCAGCGGCACCGTGCGCACGGCGTTGCAGCGCGCCGCGAAATTCTATGCGGTGGTATCGAAGCGCACATTATTGACACTCGAAGAAAGCGCCGACGGTGTCGCGACGTTGGCGCAACATCCAAGCCAACCCAACGCGCCGCGCGGCCGGATTCTCACCGAATTTGCATTTGCATCAATGACGATGCGCGCACGTGCGGCCACGAATCAAGCGTTCACCGTGCAGGCGGTGAGGTTTGCGCATGCCGGGCAAGCAACGCCAGCCTATCGTGCTGCGTTTGGCGTTGATGTCATGTTTGGCGCAAACCGCACCGAACTTGAAATGGCAGCAACGCAGCTTGAGCTGCGCCTCACCAGCGCTGACCCGATTACCTCGGCCGCGATCGAAGCCCAAGTTGCGCAACTAACGGATGCCACTAGCAACCATGCGATGGCGGACTTTCTCAAGCGTGTGCATCGCGCCATCGCGCAGCACCCCACAGCTGCATCGCCAGCGGCCGTCGCCAAGCAACTCGCGATGAGCCCACGCACCTTGCGACGCCAGCTAGAGCAGCATCATACGTCGCTGCGGGCCTGCACCGCGGAGGTGCGCCGCAGCCAAGCCGACACCTTGTTGGCATCCGGAGCAACCGTGAAGGAAGTCGCGTTTGCGCTGGGCTTCTCTGAGCCAAGTGCATTTAGCCGCGCCTACAAGCGCTGGACCGGCAAACCACCGACGGAAGCTGGTACGGCGTAGTTGCCCCACCCCACGGCGACCCGACCAACGGTGGAGCGGCGGCGGTCATGGAGTTGGCCGGTTTAGGTCATTGTCGGTAACCTCACGGCGCGGTGAGGTAGGCCATGCGTTCAACTTCATTACTTTGCCTGGCTCTCGTCGGTGTCACTCCGGCGTGTGGAGGCACTGATTCGTCCTCGATAGCGCCCGATGGCGCCATCACGGGCGACAGCGGCAACATCACTACCGCACAAGCCAAGTTGCCCGCCGCTACTGGCACCTGCCCTGCGATCATCAACGGCGATGTAACGTTTGCGCCAGCCGGCATGCCACCTCGCAAGGTGAAACTTGCGTTCAACGAAGCAGCGGCCAATGACCACGGCACGCTAGTGATTTACTGGCACGCTACGGGCAGCTCGCCGATGGAAGCCGCCTATTCGCTGGGCAATGGGCAAGCAACGATCACGGGCGCGGGTGGCATTATCGCTACGCCTTATTCCGACGACACTGCGGGGCAATTTGAATGGTTCATCGTGAACCAAAGTACAAAACAAGACGACTTCTTACTCGCCGACGAGATTGTGGCTTGTTTGCACGCGGCGCGGCGTATTGACCCAGCGCACATTCACAGCATGGGCATGAGTGCAGGCGCGCTGCAAACCACCGCGTTGAGCTTCGTGCGGTCGAACTACATTGCCAGCGTCGCCACCTATTCGGGTGGCACGCCCGCCGGATTCAACCCAAGCGTGCAAGATCCAGCCAACAAGTTTGCAGCGCTGATCTTCGCCGGTGGGACTGCCGACAATGTGTATGGCGTCGACTTCAAAGCCGCAAGCGAAGCGTATCAAGCCACACTCAAACGCACGGGCCACCTTGCAGCACTGTGCAATCACGGCAACGGTCACAAGATTCCTCTCGACGCCGCGCCCAGCGTGGTGAAATTTTTCGCAGCCAACGCTTTTGGTGCTTGGCCATCACCATACGCGGCCGGCCTGCCCGCAGGTTTTCCAAGCTACTGCGCGTTGTAGGCGGCATTGGGCAAACGCCACAAAATGCCGTACCATGCAGCATGACCACCGACGAGCCAATCCAAGGCGAACCTGTTGAGCCGGTTGGGCCCAAGCCAAAGCGGCGGCAATTGCGGCCCTTGCCTGGGCTTTCCGCCGAGGATTTTCGCCATCCGCAAGATGCGATTGCCACCGATACGCTCAAGCGCATACCTGGCTTCGACAAAGTTGTCACCAAGATTCTCGAATACGGGTTGGAGCGCCTCGCCTACGTCGACAACTTGGCGTCGAACTTGCGCGTGACGCCGACGATGTTTGGCCGGTTGCACAAGAGTTTGCAGTGGGGCTGCAAGATATTAGATCTGCCCGAGCCTGAAATGTACGTGACGATGAACCCCTTGCCTAACGCGTGGACATTTGGGCAAACCAAACCATTTGTCACCGTGACCTCAGGCTTGATCGATCTGCTGTCCGACGAAGAATTGTTCTTTGTTATCGGCCATGAGCTCGGCCATATCAAAGCAGGTCATGTGTTGTACGGCACCATGGCACGCAACATCGCGGCCATCATAGAGATGATTGGACAAGCCACCCTCGGCATCGGTGCCATGCTTGGACAGAGCTTGGTTTACGCGCTGCTTGAGTGGTATCGCGCAGCTGAACTAACCTGTGACCGTGCAGCCATGTTGTGCGTGCAAGACATTGAGCCAGCGCGCAATACGTTTATGAAGTTGGCTGGTGGCAACTCGCGCATGGCGGCGGACATGGATCGCGATGAATTTCTGCGCCAAGTAGCCGCGTTTGAAGACGTCGACCGCTCAGCGCTCAACAAGGCGTACAAGGTCTTTTTGACCTCCCAACGCAGCCATCCATTCGCCATGCAACGGGCGAAAGAGGTTGAGCGCTGGCTCGACGGCGGCTACCAAGACGTCATGAAACTGCGTGCACGCCCGTTGTAGCCATGGCGCGCAACTGGCACCCACATCAGCGCACAGATCGGCATAACTGCCGTCGCTGAGGTTTGACTCACCATCGCTGTACCCCTACCATTGGGGAGTTACATGAGTGACCCCAAACGCGAAGGCAAATTGCCTACGGATGAAGGCGCGCGGCAAACGCCGCGAGGCGTCATTCGCGCTGGCAATCTTGCGCATGCACGGGTAACTCCAGAGCAATTGCGCGCGGCCGAAGTGGCACAAACGGGCGCGGCCGAGCCGATGGGCTCCATGGAGACCGCTGTTGGCGTTCATGCCGGCTCGGTGCCACCAATCACTGGTGCGCCAACCCGTGCCGAAACCAGTGATAGCGATCTCAATCGAGTGACTGACCAAACGGAAAGCCTGCTTGGGGTTGTGCTTGCGGGCCGCTATCAAGTGAATCGAAAAATTGGCCAAGGCGGCATGGGCGCGGTCTACGAAGCGACCCACTTAGCGATTGGCAAGCGTGTCGCGGTCAAAGTCTTGCTCGAGAAATTTGCCAAACGCGAAGCCATCATCGCGCGGCTCGAACAAGAAGCCCGGCTTGCGACTTCGATCGGCCATGAGCACATCATCGACATCAACGACTTCGGCCAAACCGAAGACGGCCAAACCTTTGTCGTCATGGAACTGCTCGAAGGCGAGTCGCTGGCCGAGTGTTTGCATCGTGAACACCAGCTTCCCGAAGTGCGCATCTTGACCATTGCTGCACAAGCCGCGTCGGCACTGGCCGCAGCGCATGGCAAAGGCGTCATCCATCGCGACGTCAAGCCCGAAAATTTGTTCTTGCTCAAGCGCAAAGACGAAGACTTCGTGAAGGTCGTCGATTTCGGCATTTCGAAATCACTGCGATCGAGCGACCCAGACGTTGAGCAGTCGCCTCGGCTAACGCAAACCGGCATGGTCCTAGGCACGCCGCTATACATGTCGCCTGAGCAAGCGCGTGGCGACGATGAAGTCGACGCTGGCGTCGATATTTATGCGCTTGGCGTCATTATGTTCGAAGCCGGCACAGGACGTGTGCCATTCATCGGCTCGAACTATCTCAGCGTCATCTCGCAAGTGCTCAGCGAAGAAGCGCCAGCGCCACGCAGCTTACGGCCCGAACTCAGTGAAGAGTTTGAAGCTATCGTGTTGCGTGCGATGGCCAAAAATCGCAGCGACCGCTATGCGACTGCGGGTGACATGCTTGGCGATATTCAAGCATTGCTTGGCGATCCAAGCCGCTCAACCGAACGCGCCCGGATTACGGCGCCGAAACGTGCGGCTGGGGCCAGCACGACCAACATTGAAAAAAGTAGCAGCACTAAATACCTCATTTGGGCCGCCGCTATCGCCGTGCTCATCGGCGCGGTGGCCTTTACGGTTTCGGTCACCATGGGTGGCAGCAAGGCCAAGCCAGTAGTAGCCGTAACGCCGGCTGATGCGCCACCCGCGCAACCCGATGCACCACCCCCGCAACCCGATGCACCGCCGCCGAACCGTGCATACAAACTTCGCATCGTATCGATTCCGCCGGGCGCTAGCATCTATGAACTTGGCCGCATCAACGGCATCACCCCTGCCTATGTTGATGTTGCGCTCGACACCAAAGAAGTGATTTTGATGGAGTTGCGACTTGAAGGGTATAGCGACACGCCGTTCAAAATTCGCCCTGGCATCGATAAGGGTGCGATCACGATTGAACTTAAGAAACTCAAACCCGGCACTCGTCCGACGGGCATCAAAACCGTAACACCACCACCCGACGCTGCCGGCAGCGGCAAACGCCCAGCTGGCAACGGTGAACTTGGTGGTTGGCACCCTCCGGTAGGTTCCGCGAAATAACATGCGTTTGCGGCGGTGGCCTATTGTGGTTGCGTTGGTCAGCGTGGCAGTCGCGTTGGCGCATGCTCAACCCGACCCCGACGACACGTCCGATCCTGGCGCAGCAACGTCAACAGGCTACATTGGCAAAACCAAACTGGTCTTGGAAGTTGACGACTGCCCAGCCAAAGCGAGCATGGCCCAAGACAAGCTGTTGGCGACGGCACGCGAACACTACGAGCGTGGCGAAATCTTGTATGTGCAGGGTGATTACACCGGCGCTGTCCAAGAATTCACGTCGAGCTACTGCTTGTTCCCATACTTTTCGATTCTCAAGGATATCGGCCAAGCGTACGAACGGCAGCTCGATTATCAACGCGCGATCGCGTATCTCGAACGCTATGTGTTGGCCGTGCCCAACGATGCCAAACCAGCAGGCGTATGCGATAGCGATCCGCAGCAAGATCGCAAAAACGTCGCGGCGCGGGTTTCGGTCCTTGCGGCGCTGCCAGCGCGCATCAACGTCACCACGCAACCCGAAGGCGCCGCCATCGCGCTGGTTTCGGAGACCGGTATCGCCGCGCGTGGCATCGCCGGTGGCAAACTGATCGAGACCCGCGCTGGGCACTATCAAATGACGGCGACGCTCGAAGGCTACGAGCCGGTCACCCAAGAAATCGACGTCGAAGTAGGCAAGCCGTACGGCTATTACATTTCGCTACCACGGCAAAAAGGTACGTTGTCGGTGGTTGGCGTGCCTGACCGCAGCCGGATCTTTGTTAACAACCGCTTGGTTGGCATCGGCAGCATTACCAACGATTTGGTGGCAGGCGACTACACCGTGCGTGTCGATGCCGCCGGTCGCGTGCCGGTTACCCGCACCGTGACGGTGCTTCCGCAAAAGCACAACCGTATCGTGGTTGAACTGCCGCCAACGCCGGAAACCGGACGTTGGCAACTGTTACCAGCAATCGCGTTCGCGGGTGGCGCCGGCGGCCTTGGGCTTGATACCGTAACCAATACCGACGGGGCCTTCACCACTGCCGGCCTAGCGGTGGGGCTAGGCGCTGCCTACTTGGTAGTCCCAGACGACATTCCACTGGGCACCAGC
>ERZ795056.7561-NODE-7561-length-10394-cov-5.841571_pt1 | contig 10394 bp, 4 predicted proteins | sample MGYA00375140_ERZ795056 | MGnify/ENA primary metagenome ERZ795056 (study PRJEB30185, sample SAMN05720227) | activated sludge metagenome | isolation source: Anaerobic digester | place: USA | collected 2015-03-09 ...
CGCTCAGGCCCAAGGTGGCACGGAGGAAATCACGCGCCTCTTGCACCCAGCCTTCTTGACTCTTCAGCGCATCGAGTTGGCTGCTGCTCGGCGCTAACAGCGCCGCCAGGATCTCCCGGCCGGATTCGACCTTCAAGATCGCACGCAGTTGCGGCCAGCTCACACCCCCACCAATCGCATCGATCACTGCAAAAGTCGGCCCACCGGGTGATCCTGCAAACACCTGGCGAATCTCGGTAGCGTGATCCGGCCTGGCACGCAGGCAAAGACTCAGGTACTCGTCGCCATCGTCTTGCGGGAATGCCGCGCCGCACTCCGCATACAGGGCAAACGGGTCAGCTTGCTTTTGCTCGTCCGTCTCTGGCCGCTTGGTAGGCACGTAGATCAACACGCCCTCAAGTGGGGCTTTCGGTTGACCCACTTCCCTGAGCGCCAGCAGTGCAGCTTCCCGGCTTTCAATGCTGCTTTCGGATGCATCGATGACGCGCACCTTGTCCGCCGCCAAGTCGAAGCACTGTTCGCGGTAGCGCTTGTCGGCGTCGTACACCACCAAGCAGCCAGCTTGCTTCAGGCGCGGCCGCAGCACGCTTTCTCGAATGAATTCCGCAATCGTCATTTGTCCTCCCGCAGGCTCAGGATGGACTTCACCTCCTTGAGCATCTTGTCTGTTCGCGCCGCAATGGCGGCCTCGTTCCAATCATCTCGGCTGGCTAAATCAGCATTCAGGTACAAGCCATTGCAGTAACCGATGAAGTCACCCTGGTCATTTTTCCGATCCCGTTTCTTCAAGAACTCCATCGTTCCGAGCTTGGAGTTGTACCCACTCAGGGTCAGGTTGCCGAGCTGATGAGCGCAGCGCTCGCGAATGGCACCAGCAGTGCCTTTCTGATCGCCATCAAGCATGGCTACCCACCCCGGCCCCAAGTTCTCGGTCTTGGGCAGGATGTGCTCTACGGTAAAGACGGGTCGGTCATTGGCGTCATGCGCCCACAGATCACGTTTGTTCTCGCGGGTTTGGTGCGCCTCTTCCAGCTTGCACAGCATGAACCGTGTGGCCTCGTAATTTTCGAGGTACACATCGCCCTTGAGGCGCGATTCGCAAACATCCTGCGGGGCTGCCCGTGCCAGCAACCAATCACTGGTCTGCTGGACGAAACCATCCAGGGTCTTGATCTCGCCGTTACGGATCTGCTTCAGCAAGTGACTGACCAATTCCATGAACATCGGGTCGAGTTCGCGGGTGGGCGGCATATCAGTCAGGTTCCGCCAGAAGAACCACTTGGTGAGCAAAGTAGCCAAGCGGCTCAATGCATCACCCTCACTCCATTTCTGGCTCTGCGCCACCTGGCTGGCCCACAACAAGAACGCGTAGGCCGGCGCGGCCCCCAGGCGCTGCAGGTCCTGCAAGGCGACTGCGGCGGCATCTCCCCATTCCCCTCGTGCAACGGCAGGGTTGAGCAGGGCCGAGTAGGTCTTGCCCTTGGCTTGCAGCGCGCCGAACAGCCACACCGGGCGCTTGCGCAGCAGCGTGTCGTAGATCGTGATCAGGTTCGAGCGTGTGGCGCGCGTGCAGCCTTTGACCTCCACCCGTTTGAGGTACTTGAACATGTTGTACAGCTGGCGCAGGAAGCGCTCCTGTACCGCCGGGTCGGGCAATAGATCGATCAGGTCCTTCCACTCGTCAAAGGCGCGGTCTATGCCATAGTGCGGGCGCTTGTCCAGCTCGGCCAGCAGATTGTTCTTGATGATGTCGATGGCCGAGAGCGGAATGCCTCGGTTGTTGATCGACTCGAACAACATGAAAGCATCCGAGTGGCTGCGCACCTCGATCTTCACCAACATGGCGGCCTTAAGCTTTTCCAACAGTGTCAGCGCTTGGTCTTGAGTCAGACCGTCAAGTCGCTCACAGAAATAGCCATAAGCACGTGCGATGCGCCGGTTACCGAAATAGCTCAAACCCTTCGGTGCCTTTACCTGCTTGGGGAACAGATCACTCAACACCTTCTGAAAATCGGTTTTGTTCTGCGCTTGCTCACTGGGCTCCAGACGCCACTGCCCGGTCGCCCGGACGAAGAGGCGGCTCTCCAGGTTGTCCAGCTCCACTAGAAGCCGGCGATCCGGGTTCGGAATGGCATTCAGCTTGCTGTAAATGGCGCAGAACAGCAGGCTGAGGGTCGTAAAGCGCTGCTGACCATCGATCAACTCCAGGCGGCCACCGGCCATGCCATCCTGTTGGGTATTCACGCAGATGATGGAGCCCAAAAAGTGCCCACTGGGTGACTCTTCAAGGTCGTTGAACAGCGCGTCCCAGTTCTTTCCACCCCACACGTACTCGCGTTGGTACTTGGGAATGAAGAACGAAGTTGCCCCATCCGGGCTGAAATAAAAGCTGACCGGCAGAGCCTTGACGTCCTGGATCATTCGTCGCTCCCCGTCTTCTTCCTGCCGCGCGTCTTCTTCGGCGCGGCTTCGGGCTCGACATACAAATCCTCCAAGCCGTGAGCAATGGCCAGGGATTTATCGGTCTTGCACTTCTCGCGCACGCGCTCGGGCCAGTAGTTCATGGCCAGGTGCGACCAGTCGTAGTCGCCCTTTTCCAGCTTGGCCCGGGTGTCCTTAAGCACCTTCTGCCAGGGCTTGTGGCGGAACAGCGGCCACAGCGGCGCGGCGCTGATCTGCACGCCGTCGTCGAGGTTGGGCTTGTAGGTGGGCGCGAGCTTGAGCAGCGTGTCGCGCAGCTCGATCAGCTCCAGCTCGAAGGCTTGCAGCGCCTCGAACTGCTTCTCATCGTCACGCGTGCGGGCAGCAGCCTTGTTGCGCAGCGCCGTCACGTCAGCGCCGACTTGTTTGAGTTTGGGTTCGACGAAGTCGTTGATCGCGCTGTAAAGCGTCTGGCTGGTGAGGCTGGGGTAATAGACCCACAGCGTATAGCTGCCGGAAGTAGTGGACAGCGGCCAGTAGATGGGCGCTTTGCGGCGGCTCTTGGAATAGCGTTGTAGGTGGAAGGGAAAGAAATCACGTTGAAGCCAGCGGCGCACGTCGCTGGGCACGGGGGCATCGACACGGGCTAGCACTTCTTCGAGCAGACGCGCCAGGTCGTGGGGGTGGCCGGCGTCGTCCACCAGGATTCCGGCGTGGGCGTGAAACGGCGCCGCACCATCGGGCAGCATGCCGGGGCTTTGCGCTGGCAGCGGGTCGAAGGGCTCCGGCTCGACGGGGGCGGCGCGTTCGCTGGTGGCCAGGCGCCAGTCGAAGCGACCAAAGGCCACGCCGACGGCCCAGGAGAGCAGGCCGGCGGTTTGGTCTATGGGCGCGGCGCCTTCTTCTTCATCGCCATCGTCATCTGCGTTGTCATCTGCATTGGTTTCGGCATCGCCCTCATTCGCCGCGCCCTGGCTGGTCTGCACGGCGGCGCGGTCGGCCTCGCTAAAACCGTAGAGGTCGAAGGCGATGGCGTCGACCTTGGCCTGGATGCGCGCTAGCTCGGCTTCGATCACGGGCGGGTCGTAATCGCCGAGGCGAGCGCGCAACGCAGCGGGCAGCGCAAACGCATGCGAAGTTTCTTCGATGGTGTCCAGTGTGCGCTTAAGCGACCAGGCGCGACGGGCCAGGGCAGCGAGCGTGGCTTGCTGATCGGCGTTGAGGTTAGGGACGGAGGTTTGCTGGATCAACCCTACTTCGAAGGATTGCGCCAACTCCACACGCGCCAACTGCACCGACACCAGCAGGCCAAATGCTTGGCTGCTGACCAGGGCGCACAGCGCCAGCAAGGCATCGGGTGCATCGTCGGCGACAAAGGCGGCCGGGCCTTTGTCGGCAAAGATGCAGCCCTGGGGCATGACGCGGAAGCTCAAGCCGTTGGTGCGTCGCGGCCAGGTGAGACCGGGGCGTCCAAAGAAATTATTGGCCGTGTCACGTAGCATCCAGACGTTGGATCTCACCCCACCTTTGTCGTTCAGGTTGTTCTTGATCTGTGCGCCGCCCTGCGACCAATTGACCTGCAAAAACACGTCTGAATAGAACGGGGAAAATGCACCGCCCTTGGCAAAACCGAACCATCCGTCGTGCTCTCCCTCCCACCACACATGAACAAAACGAAAATCGTCAGCCGATGCAAGCCCTTGCTTTGTGGTTCTGTAATCTGACTCAAGGGCTGGAATTTTCGTAAAGAGCTGCCGCACCGTCTCATTCACCCAATACGCAAACGGTGCACCCGGCACTGCCCGGAACGACTCCGGCGCCACCTGAAACACCCGCGCATCGTTTTCCGCCGCCCGCAAAGCCGTGCAACTGGTCAGCAGATTGGTAGCTTTGTCTTTATCCGCCAACAGGCGCAAGAAGGTGGTCATGCCTGTTTCTCCAACACATAAGCTGCCGCCTCAACGGCGGCATCGTCCATCACGCCAAAGCCTAGGTCGGCCATCACTTCAGGGCGGGCGATGCCCAGTACCACATCTTCCCGCCACCTCTGAAAGCTGGAGAGGAAAAAGCAGGTGCGCGAGGTGATGGCACCAATACGACCGCCGGCGCGCAGCAGTTCCAGCCCTCTTTCCACCATGATGGCCAGTAGATCGTTCTTGCTGCGCGGATAGGCTTTGGCGAGTTGGTCTTTGGTGTTGGTAGCCAGCGCCCCAAAAGGCGGATTCATCACTACCACATCGAACACCTCGCGGCAGAGATCGATCAGTCGCAAGCCCTGCAAGGCATCCTGGGCGAACAGGCGGCCCTGGTAGGTGGCTTTGGCGGCCTGGGAGAAATCGGTGAGCGCGCTGTGTAGGTCAGTTTCGATCTGCGCCCAAGTCTTGGCATTTTGCCGGTCGTTGAACAGGTCGGTGTTCTTGCCATACACCTTCTCGATCAGGTGAGGCAGATCACGCTCCACCTGGAGCAGAACGCCCATTTCCGGCAGACCCTTGAGCAATTGCAATGTCTTCTCAAACAGCTCGGCATCGCGCTTGTCGAGGTTGGCGGCAAACTGCTGCCGCAACTCTCGTTCTGCCGGCGGCGCAATGGCGGCGACGACATGGCCCCGCCCGATCAGCGGGCGATCTTTAGCTTTGACGCCGGTATCGTGCCAGGCGCGCTGTGCCCGCAACCACAGCGCCAGGGAAGCGATTTGCGCGGCGCGCGGGTCGATATCCACGCCGTAGATGTTGTGTTCGATGATCAGACGCGGCACGTCGCGCAGAAAGGCGGCCTCGTCGTCATAGGTTTGGCTTAGCGGCTTGAACGCAGCTTGGGGCTGGGTCGAGACATCCAACGAACCGGGGCCATGCTGTTGCTCCCAGGCCCAGGCCTCGCGATAGATCTCGGCGAATAGATCGAAGGCATACAGGCCGAAGTGCATGGAGCCGCAGGCTGGGTCCAGCAGCTTCAGCGTGCGCGGGTCGCGCAGCTTGTTGGCAGCCTGAGGTGCTTCATCAGGTTTCACCAGCAGATACTGGCAACGCTCGCGCAGATGGGTATTGCCTCCGGTGGCGTTGAACCACAGACGACCCAGGGTGTTGTCTACCAGGAACTCCACCACATAGCGCGGGGTGAAGAACTGGTTGCGCACCGCCAGCTCGCGGCTGTTGCGCGGCGCCTGCGAGGCATCGCGCATGGCCTTGCGCTCTTCTTTGGAGTTGAAATACTGGTAGATCCAGCCGATGGTTTCGTCCTCACTCCACAGCGGGGCGATGTCGGCATCGTTGATCAGGTTCAGCACTTGCAGCAGCGCTGCCTCGCGCGGGAAAAGCCGGCCCTGCGGTGAGTAGCGGTCGAACAGGCCCGGCAGGTCTTGCGCGAGCTCATCGAACACGCTGAACAGATACACGCGATAGGCATCGCCGGTTTCGCCCAGACCGGTGCCGGCCAAGCGCGCGTAGAGTTGGAAGCCCTTGGCCTGGAAGCCGTTGCCCACCGATTCGACCAACAGGCCGCGCGCCTCCGCCATACGCAGGGCCGCCAGGCGATTGAGCACGGTAAAGGCCTGCTCGCGCACGATGCGATCCAGACCTTGCATGGCGTTCATGTCACCACTGGCGGTGTAGTGCGCCAGGGTGTCGCGCAGGATGCGGGCGGTTTCGCGCTGAGCATCGTTGATATGGCGTAGGCTGGTGAGTTCCGCGACGCTGCCCGCATTCGGGTCCATGCCGTAGTCGTTCTGGAGCTGGCGGGTGAACTCCTCTTCCAGCACGCGGCGCGCATCATTGACGAAGCGCTGAAGGCGGTTTCTTGTTGTTTGGTCGAAGGCCATCAATCGATTCCTATTGTTCTGTTACCGCTTGCTGTGAGCCTGGCGCCTGCCAGTCCTGGCCAAAGTGAGTGCGCAGACTCTCGATGGCGGGCGGCAAAGCGCCCTCACAGGTCACGCCCAGGTACGTGGCCGCCCGTGTGGTGCCCACGTACAGGTATTTGTCGAACAGTGCCGGGTGCAACGCGGCGAGCCGGTCAATGCCAACGAAGAACACCGCTTCGAACTCCAGCCCCTTGATGTGCTGGATGTCGAACACGCGCACGTTGCTCTCTTGGCCAACGGCCTGGCCCTCGCGGCAGGCAATGACCTGGATGTTGTGCTCGGCCAGGGCCGCGTTCAGCGCCTCGGCCACCGGGGCCACGTCGTCTTCGGCGTTCACGAAGATGGCGGTGGATGGCAACAGACCGACGAAGCGTTCAATTTCACGGATGCGACCAGCGAGCCAACTGACAACGGCTGTCGTCTCCTCGGCGTGCTCCAGCAGGGCCGGTGCGACGCCAGCACTATCCACATGCGCAGGCAGGCTGACGTTCTGCTCTGTGCCGCTCACGGCGCGGATCATGGCGCGGGCCAAATCGTTCAGTTGTTTGCTCTGCCGATAGGAGACAGTGATCTCTTTGATGTCGAAATCGGCAAAGACCCACCTCAAGTCGTCGGCGGAGCGCGCACCCCAGGTGGTCAGGCGCTGGTTGAAGTCGCCGCAGGCAAAGAACGAGCGCAGCCGTGGATGCGCCAGAGCGGCCATGCAGGCCAGTTGAATGGGCGAAAAGTCTGTTGCCTCATCCACCAATACCTGGTTGCGGTAATGGCTCAGTATGGGTTGGAGCGCTGACCAAGCGGGGCTCTCGATATCGCGCTGGACGTTGGGCCGGCTGATCAGGTCGCCCGCGGCGCGCAAGATGACCAGCAACACAACGTCCAGTTCGAGCGGATGGATGTCGCGGCCTTCGAAGCCTTCGTTGCGATACCAGCTCCCGGCTTGCTGGCGTTCGCGCCGGAACGCACGGTAGCGCTTCGGAATGCCGTCGAGGTAGCGCTTGACCGGGTTCACGAAGCGGCGCGCGTTGGTCTGCACCAGAAGACTCGCACCCACATCGGCGCGGTCGGCTTCCGTCAGGCCACGATCGGCCAGCCACTCGATGATCTTGCCGTTGCGAGTGGCCTTGCTCAACGTGCGCTTGGAGGCTGCGGCCCGGGCCTGTGCCCGCACGGCTTGCATGTAGGCGTTGAGGGCGGCAGCGCGACCTGTGCGCGGTGCCGTGGTGTCTTCTTCCTCCTCGGCATCAAGATCGTCTTGCTCGTCAGGATCAGTTGACGGTGCCTGCTGCAAGCTGTCGATTACGCGGGCCAACTCATCAAGGAACGCTCTGTTGCGATTGAGTTGCAGGTTGAGCGCGGCTTTGATCTTGCCGTCGGATGCGTCCTTCAGGCTGGTGACGAGCGCCTGCACCTTGGGAAGCTCTGTGGCCAATGATCCGAACGTGGCGGCCAGGGCACCATCACCCGCCCGAACCAAGATGTCTTGCAGACGTGCGCCGAGGCTCTCGACCTCGGGCGACTTGGCATCATGGAGCAGAGCCGCTGCTTCATGCAGTTCCTGCACGTAGGCGTTGCGTTGCCATGCATCGAAATCGTTGAACCATTGAATGGGACGATCGAGTGCTGCTTCGCTCAGGCTTGGCGAGCCGTCTTTCAGGACAAAGGTGCCGCCGCCCGACGCGGTTCTGAGGACGCCAAAAGCGTTCCTGGCCAACTCTCGGCGGTAGTCCTGCCAGGTTCTAATGCGCAGATCAGAGGCAGGAACACCTTCGCGTGCGAAAGCTTCTTTGAGGTACTGCTTGAGCAACTCAGTGGGCGTGAACATCAGCCAACTGTTCACGTGGGCGATACCTTGAGCTGCACTTACGGTCTCGACCAGCCGTTGTTCGCTTTCTTCCAAGAACGCGGTGTCGAGCTTTTGGCCCAGACGGCGGATCAGGGTCGTGGTTTTGCCAGTACCCGGAGGGCCCAGGATCAGCAAGCGTTTGTCGAGGGGAAGACGGAAAATCTCGTCCTGGTATTGATCGAGAACGGGCTGATCGCGCAGCCCCATCTTGGTGATGACGCTGCGGCGCACGCCATCGACGATGTTGGCCGTGACGGTCTCTTCGGCCAGCAATTGGCCCAAGATATCTTCGGTGACTTCTGCATCAGCGACGTCGGTCAGCAACGCCCGCAGCGACTCGATGGTGAGTGGGCCGAAGTGTTCAGCCTCAACCACGGTATCGCGCGAATCCCAGCCATCAGCCATTGCGGCGGGTCTGAGTTGGGCGCGCTCCAACACCTCAACAACGGTTCCGTTGGGCAGTGTGAATTCGGCCCCGATCGCCAAGGAGGCCAGGCGCCCGACTGGGGCGCGATAGCTGGCGAGATTGGGGAAGCCTGAGACCGGCGTGGTTCGGCAGATGTAGTAGGTGCGCTCCTCGCCTTCCTCGTCCACCACGACAACACGGGCAATCGCCGGCTCGGCTGCCAATACCTGATAGCTCTCTCGGTTTGCCTGGCTGATCTGATCCAGTTTCTGAATGGCCGAACTGGACGTCATCGTATTGATGCTCGCCAGGGCATCAGAGCCCAGCGTTCGTCCGTCGTGAAGCTTGCTCTTGGCAGCCGCAGCGATGCTGTCGAGCTGGGTGAGCGCCTCGCCAGCGACATGCTCGATGTGTTGCCTGGATTCAGTTGTCAGCTCCATCGTCAGCTCCCGCCCGTTCCTGGCTGGTCGCCGACGACAAACGACACCTCGATCTCGGCGTAGAGACCGAGCTGCGCTTTGATCTCGTGGAGCTGCTGAATCAACGAGTCGATGTCTGCGGCAGACGTCATCTTCACAGGCACCGCGATCGACCTAGTCAGCTTGGCTGGCCCTTTCTCGCCGGTCTTGGCGCGCTCTTCCTCCATGCGCTGGCGCAGCCGTTCCTGACCTTGGCGCTGGATGGAGCGCTTGAGGTCTTCTATGGTGCTGTTGATGTCGTAGTCGCGAGCCAGGAGCTTCTTGAGTCCGGCTAGGTCCTGGGTGGCTGCCAGGGCGAGCCCGTCCAGTCGGTTCACGGCGTTGCCGCGCTCTTCCTGGGTGAGTTCTTCCCATTCGGGAATACGCTGCAAGTCCTCAACCCCTTCTTTCAGGCGCAGCTTTTGCTGATCAGACAGGGTGATGACCGCATCGCGCACGCGGCCCTTCAGGTGGGTGAGCTGCGAGTTGAAGTCGGCAGTGTGTTTGTAGAAGTCCTCTTTACCCAGGCGCTCTGCTAACGTCCCCAGGTCCTCACTCAATTCGCGGCGCAGCTCGCCTGGCACACCGGTGTCCGGCAATGCCTCGATGTCACGGCGATGGGCTTGAAGATCCCGCAGGGTGATATCCAGCCCATTCTCGAGCACGCGCTTCACTTCAAGCGCCCATTTGAGGTTGTCGTAAATGGCGGAGGTTTCGGCACCCAGGCGCTGAGGGGCGTCCGAAGCATCGGTGAACAGGACGTCGGCAATGTCCTGGTTCAAAGTGCGGATGCGGTCACTGCCCGCCAGCCCGAGGCCGCTGAGTTTCTCGGCCAATGATCCATAGTCGTGCTGGAAGCGCGGGAAGTGCTTCGCCGCCGCCTTGCTGATCTCCTGCTCCAGCGGAATGACCATGTCGCCCACCAGATCGGTGAGTCGCTCTGCGGCGCGACCGAGCGTTTCGATAGACGGGCGCTCGTCGCGCAGGGCGACACCGATCTGCTTGAAGGAGTTGTTGGTCTTCAGCGCATCGATTGCCTGCTGTCCTGCGGCCGTAACTTCACGCCCGGAGACCTTGAGCTTGATTTCACCCGCCATGAGCATGGCGGCCACGATGTAGCGCGTCGTGTCTGGAGACCAGCCAAACGGATCGCTGTTGAAATCGTCGAGTAGGCGCTTGCCGTCAACAGTGCCGCGCTTGTCGATGTAGTCGCGGATGCTGATCATCGCTTTGTGGTCGCTCTTGAACGACGCGCGGCCCGCCACGGTTTGCACGAGGCCAAGCGGGTCAAGGCTGCTGCTGATGGCAGCGGGGTTAGCGACCTTCAGGAATTTCTCGGCGGTGTCGGTGCCGGCGCGTACCGGTGCTTCGACATAGCGGTCGAAAACCTGGTCGGCCACATCGGAG
>ERZ795056.7562-NODE-7562-length-10394-cov-5.696876_pt1 | contig 10394 bp, 5 predicted proteins | sample MGYA00375140_ERZ795056 | MGnify/ENA primary metagenome ERZ795056 (study PRJEB30185, sample SAMN05720227) | activated sludge metagenome | isolation source: Anaerobic digester | place: USA | collected 2015-03-09 ...
GATTTGAAGGTGAATCAACTATTTATGTTGATGATTTTGAAGGTTCACAAACTACAATTGATATGCGTTCGGCTCAATCATGGTCATTGTCAAGTGTGCCAATTGTAGATGAAACACCAACAACACCAATTGATTATAACTTTAATGCCAACTCATTATCATTAGAATACGGTCATAAAAGAGCTAAACTAAATTGGTATAGCATTGACCCAACACTTTATGTGCAAACGCCAAATGAAATTGGTCAAGATGGAATTTCTCTCAACTCAACGAGAAGAATTTTTAGTAATGAGTTGTTTCCAAATCTAGAAATAGCCGTTGGTCAATCACAAGTTATAAATACATTAGATTTAACCTATTATCCATCAGAACGTGGACCATATAATTATAATCCAAGTGCTGCTTCAACAGGTTTATTGACTAATCCACAAGAAAATTTTGGTGGAATCACACGTGCTATAAATTCTACTAACTTTGAACAAAGCAATGTTGAATATATCCAGTTTTGGATTATGGATCCTTATTTTGACCCAACAAATCCTGATGCTGTTTCTAACCCAGGAAATACAGGTAAAGTATATTTCAATCTAGGTGAAATTTCAGAAGACGTTCTTAAAGACGAACGTAAACAATATGAAAATGGTTTGCCAGCAGATAATGCTTCGCAATCATTAACAAATTCAACTGTTTGGGGAAAAGTACCATCGGCACAATCGTTGATTTATGCATTTGATGTGGATGGAAGCAATAGGAGTTCTCAAGACGTTGGTTTTGATGGATTAAATGATGCTTCCGAAAGCAATCTTGCAGGAATCGATCCAGCATTTGCTGCTTTGCCCGATCCAGCTGCGGATAATTATCAATACTTTTTAAACGCAAATGGAAGTAGCGTTTTTGACCGTTATAAAAACTATAATGGTATTGAAGGTAATTCACCAATAAATGTTTCCGATACCAATCGTGGTTCAACAACACTACCTGACGTTGAAGATATTAATCGAGATAACACTATGAATACGATTAATGCTTATTATGAATATAGCATTAAAGTAAGTCCTGCTGATTTAGCTGAAACGAACGTTGGTAACAACTACATTACCGATTATAAACTTACTGAAAACGTAAATTTACCAAACGGATTAACTACTAGTTCTCGTTGGTTGCAATTTAAAATTCCTGTAAAAGAATTTGAAAATGCAGTTGGAGGAATTTCAGATTTCCGTTCTATTCGTTTTATGCGTATGTTCATGACTGGATTTACACAACCAATTACGGTTCGTTTTGGAGCTTTAGATTTAGTTCGTGGTGAATGGAGACGTTACGATAACTCATTTGAATTTACAGACAACAATCCAGCAGATGATGGAACAAACTTTGATGTACTTTCTGTAAACATTCAAGAAAATGCACAACGTGTTCCAATTCCTTATGTAACTCCACCAGGAGTTGTTCGTGAACAAATGAATCAAAACAATACTATTATTAGTCAAAACGAGCAATCATTGTCTTTAAGAGCTTCAGGCGATGGATTAGAAGCAGGAGATTCTAGAGCAGTTTTCAAAAATGTAAACATAGACATGCGTCAGTTTAATAAATTGAAAATGTTCTTGCACGCAGAATCATTACCAAACGTAACACCAGAATTGCAAGAAGACCAAATGTCAGCTTTTATTCGTTTTGGAAATGACTTTACGGATAACTTCTATGAAGTTGAAATTCCCCTAAAAGTTACAACACCAGTAACTGGTTCAGGTGATCCTGAACTTATTTGGCCAGAGCTGAATGAAATTGATTTACCGACTGCTTTGTTAACCAAGCTAAAAATTTTAGCAATGGGACCAAGTGCGCCACCAGAAGATGATAATGGAATTCGATATGCTAATGATTTTGATTTAGATCCTTCATTGGCAAACAATACATCAAGAGGAAAATTAAGAATTGGTATTAAAGGAAATCCAAATTTTGGATTAGTTAGAACCTTGATGGTTGGTATCAGAAATAATACAACTCTTGATGGTGTTAAAGGAGAAGTTTGGTTCAATGAGTTGCGTTTAGCCGATATGAGTAACAAAGGCGGAATGGCAGCAGTGTTAAACATGGACGCAAACATGGCTGATTTTGCGACAGTTTCTGCAACAGGAAGAATGAGTACTATTGGATTTGGAGCTTTAGAGCAAGGTCCAAACGAAAGAAGTCGAGAAGACGTACAACAATATAATTTAGTTACTAATGTTAGTTTAGGTAAGTTATTACCAAAAAAATGGGGAATCAATTTACCATTCAACTATGCTGTTGGAGAAGAAATTATCACACCAGAATATGATCCGTTCAATCAAGATATTAGATTACAACAACTATTAGACAACACTTCAGATTCTGCTGAAAGAGAGAATATAGAAAACAGAGCTATTGATTTTACTAAACGAAAAAGCATCAACTTTATTGGTGTAAAAAAAGAAAGAGCTCCAGAACAAAAGCAACGCATTTACGATCCTGAAAATTTAACATTGTCTTATTCGTATAACGAAGTTAAAAAACACAACTTTGAAATTGAAAATTTTATCGACCAACAAGTTAATACAACAGTTGATTATACTTATACTTTTAAACCAAAAACAATTGAACCGTTCAAGAATACTAAAGTGTTCAAGAAAAGTGATTATTGGAAATTATTAAGAGAGTTTAACTTTAATTATTTACCAACTAATATTTCTTTCAGTTCGAATATTATAAGACAATTTAACAAACAACAGTTCAGACAAGTTGAAGTTGGTTTGCCACTTGATGCTTTGTATAGAAGAAATTATTCGTTCAATTATCAATATGGATTTAATTATAATTTAACAAAAGCGCTGAAAATAAATTATACCGCAGCTTCTCAAAATATCGTTAGAAGTTATATTGACGAAAACAATCAACCTGACAATTCTTATACCGTTTGGACTGATTTTTGGAACATTGGAACACCAAACCAGCACAACCAACAAATTGTTATAAACTATGATGTGCCAATCAACAAAATCCCACTTTTGGCGTTTGTAAAACCTGTTTATTCATATACTGGTGGTTATAGTTGGCAAAGAGCATCACTTGCTTTTGAAACAGTTCCTTTGAATGGCGTTGAATATAATTTAGGAAACACAATTCAAAACTCAGGCGCACACCGATTGAATACTGCTTTCAGTATGGAAACGTTTTATAAGTATATTGGTTTGGGTAAAAAAACACCTAAGGCAAATGCGCCAAAACCTGCGGCACCAAAACCAGGCGAAAAAATCACAAATACTAAAGCACAACCAGCGCAATCAACAAATGTATTTCTTGATGGATTGAAAGGTGTTTTAACAAGCGTAAAAAACATTCAAATTAATTATACCCAAAACGAAGGAACAGTTCTTCCCGGATTTTTACCAAGCTTAGGTTTCTTTGGTTCTTCAAAACCAGGTATTGGATTTATCTTTGGAACACAAGATGATGTTCGTTTTGAAGCCGCAAAAAATGGTTGGTTAACCGATTATCCAGACTTTAATCAAAACTATACTCAAGTTGTTACTAAAACACTTGATATGACAGCAAATGTTGATTTATTTCCTGATTTTAAAATTGATTTAACAGCCAAAAGAGCTTATGCTGATAACTATTCTGAACAGTATGATGCAGTTGGTGGCGTTTATGAATCTCGTTCACCTTATAGTTTTGGAAATTTTGAAATCTCAACCGTAATGTTAAAATCAGCATTCAAAGTTAGTGACGAAAATTTCTCCTCTGCTTTCAATGATTTTAGAGGAAACCGAATTTATATTGCAGATAGATTAGCGACTCAATTTTATGGAAATACTTCATACTCAAGAGATGCAGAAGGTTATCCAATTGGATTTGGCAAAAACAGTCAAGCCGTATTACTTCCAGCTTTCCTTGCAGCATATACTGGCTTGTATTCTTCTGGAGCTAATGATAGTGCTAAAGATATCTCATTAAGTGCTTTGAGAAACATTCCAATTCCAAACTGGACAATAAAATATACTGGTTTGATGCGCTATAAGTTCTTCAAAGACACTTTCAAACGTTTTTCTATTCAACATGCTTATCGTGCATCTTATACCTTAAACTCGTTCCGTTCTAATCTAGAATATGATAGAACTGATCCTAATAAAGTAGATGCTGGAGGAAATTATCAAAGGCAAACTATCATTGGAAATGCCAACTTAGTAGAACAATTTAACCCATTGATTAGAGTTGATTTTGAAATGAAAAACTCGTTCAAAATTCTTGCAGAAATGAAGAAAGATAGAAGTTTGTCGTTGAGTTTTGATAATAACTTACTAACCGAAGTTCAAGGATTAGAATATGTTATGGGATTTGGATACCGATTTAAAGATGTGATTTTCTCTTCTCAATTAGCGGACAATCCAACTGGAATTATCAAAAGTGATATCAACGTAAAAATCGATTTCTCGTATAGAAATAGCAAAACAATTGTTCGTTATTTAGACTATGATAACAATCAACTTGGTGGTGGACAAAACCTTTGGTCAGCAAAATTAACTGCCGATTATTCGTTTAGTAAAAACCTAACAGCCATTTTCTATTACGACCATTCTTTCTCTAAACCAGTTATTTCAACTTCATTTCCATTAACTAATATTAGAGCAGGATTTACTATGCGATATAATTTTGGAAACTAACTTTTCCAATAAAAATAAAGTCTTAAATTTGACACATTAAAACAATAAACTAAATGAATATACCAGCAAACTTAAAATACACCAAAGACCACGAATGGATTCTGATTGAAGGTGATGTAGCAACAGTAGGAATTACAGATTTCGCACAAAAAGAATTAGGCGATATTGTCTATGTTGAAGTAGAAACTTTAGACCAAACTTTAGATAAAGACGAAGTTTTTGGAACAGTTGAAGCAGTGAAAACCGTTTCTGACTTGTTTTTACCTTTAACAGGTGAAGTGATTGAGTTTAACGATGAGTTAGAATCTAATCCTGAAAGTGTAAATACTGATCCTTATGGTAAAGGTTGGATGATTAAACTTAAAATTTCTGATGCCTCAGAAGTTGACCAACTATTATCAAGTGATGATTATAAAGCACTTATCGGAGCATAAAAAAATTTGGTTTTGTTTTGCTTTAAGCTGGACAATTCTTATAGCTTTTTTGTGCTTAGTAAAAGATAGTGATTTACCTTCCATAGGAATAAAAGTGTCTGGATTAGACAAAGTGGTTCATTTTGGATTTCACTTTATATTTATACTCCTTTGGGCAATTTATTTTTTTGCTTCCAGAAAAGCACTAACGATTAAATTGATAGCTACACTTGTTTTCTGCTCTTTCATATTTGGCGTAAGCATCGAACTATTGCAAGGAATCTATACAACAACAAGACAAGCAGATGTTTTTGATGTATTGTCTAATACTTTTGGAGCATTAGTTGCAGGAAGTATCGCCAGCAAAATTTTAAAAAAACAATCCAATTAAAATAGAATAAAAAGTCCCATTTCGATGGGATTTTTTTACTTTTATAGCATTAAATCGTTGATTAATAGCAAGCACAATGAATATTAAAAACTATCTCGACTCTACTTATCTAAAAACGGCGGAACAAGCTGGCGTTTCTCAAGCAGAAAATACCGAAATTGTAAAACAATTTATTCAAGAAGCTATTGATGAAAACTTTAAACTAATCATGATTCGACCAGATATGGTTAAGATGGCTCGAACGATGATTGACGAACAAAAATCCAAAGTGCTTGTTGGAACCGTGATTTCTTTTCCAGAAGGAACAAATTCTTTGGATGAAAAAATTGAAGAAGCAGAACAAGCCATTCAAGATGGTGCTGACGAATTGGATTTTGTTTGCAATTATGAAGCGTTTAAAAATGGAGAAATTGAATTAGTGAAAAACGAGGTATTCATTCTTACTCGATACGCTTTCTATAATCATAAAGTAGCTAAATGGATTATTGAAGTTGCTGCTTTGACCGATGCGCAAATCATTCAAATTTCAGCATTAATAAAAAATGTTGTTATGGCTAATTTCAAAGAAGACACCTATCAAAATGTTTTTGTAAAATCGTCAACGGGTTTTTATAAAACAGAAAATAATTTGCCAAATGGCGCAACAATTCCTGCAATAATTATGATGATTGAAAATGCGTCGCCTTTGCCAGTAAAAGCTGCTGGTGGAGTTAGAACCTATGAAGATGTTGCAGAGATGATTCGTATAGGTGTCAAAAGAATTGGAACATCTGCCGCAAAAACCATTGCTAACGGAAACGTTTCAACCAACAACTATTAAAAATTAGTTTTATTACTTATGAAAAAAATAATCGCACTACTATTTCTTTTGATGGCATTTATTTCAAATGCACAAGAAAATTCAAGTATATCAGAACGTTTTCCTGTTTTTCCTGATTGCGAAGGACAACAAAACACAAGTTTAGAAACTTGTTTTTATAATCAAGTACATGATTTTGTTTACAACAACTTTAAAGTATCTGAAGCATTGACTGAAAAGCAATATAAAGGAAGTTTGATTGTTCTTTTTGAAGTTACTGATGAAGGAAAATTTGTAGTTCAATATGTTGATGCTAATGAAGCGGATTTAATCACAGAAAGTAAAGCAGTTTTTGAAAAAATGCCTAAAGTAAGTCCAGCAACCTATAATGGAAAACCAACGTATGCAAAATATACTATAAAAATTGCTATTCCGTTGCAAAGTATTGCACAAATACAAGCTGCAAAAGAAGCAGAAGCAGTAGCGCAAATCACTTCAAATAAATATATTCCTAACAATAAAGAATTGAATGAAGTTGATAACATAAACTATAAAACATTTGACAAACCACAATTTGAAAGTCATTTGAATATTCCATTTTCACATAGTTATTATGCGCAATTTGATGATGAAATGAACCAAGTTGGCGCTAACAATCATACAAGTTCAAAACCATTTGCTTATGCCGATGTTTCAAAATATTATAATCTAAAAGCCGAAACTGAAAAATTATATAAATCCAAATCAGGTTGGTGGGGAAAAAAGCTTTGGAACGAAAATTTAGTCGAAATCCAAGGTGAAGATTATTGGTTTACGCTAAACCCAATTCTTGATTTACAATTAGGAAGAAGTCAAGCTGATGAGTCCAATAGTACTTTTGTGAATACTAGAGGAATACAATTTAATGGAGGATTAGGTGAAACCATAAATTTCACCACAACTATTTATGAAAGCCAAGGACGATTTGCTGGTTATTTTAACCGATATGCCGAATCGATAAAACCTTCTGGAGGAAATCCAGCTATTATTCCTGGAATTGGAATTGCTAAAGATTTCAAATCGGATGCGTATGATTTTCCTTTGGCGGAAGCCAATTTAGCGTTTACACCAAGTAAATTCATTAATTTAAATTTAGGTTATGGTCGCAATTTTATTGGTGATGGTTATCGTTCGTTGCTGTTAAGTGATGGCGCAAGTCCTTATCCGTATTTGAAATTAAACACGACCTTCTGGAAAATAAAATATACCAATATTTATACTTGGCTAAAAGATGTTCGACCAGAAGTTACTCTTGATAGAACGTATGCTACGAAGTATGTAGCCAGTCATTATTTGAGTTTGAATGTGACAAAAAAATTAAATCTTGGTTTCTTCGAATCGGTTGTTTGGACCAATCAAAACGATCGTGGTTTTGATATGAGTTTTGTTAATCCAATTATTTTCTATCGTGCGGTAGAATTTGGTTCATCTTCTCGAAGCGGAAATGCGTTGCTTGGTCTTACATCAAAATATAAGTTTAGTAATCAAGTTAACTTCTATGGACAATTTTTGTTAGATGAATTTTCGTTGAATGATATTAAAGCAGGAGATAAAAGCTGGAAAAATAAATTTGGATACCAACTTGGCGCAAAATACTATCATGCTTTCAATATCAAAAATCTTTTATTGCAGTTAGAATACAATCATGTTCGTCCTTATGTGTATGCGCACAGTGAACCAATTACCAATTATGGACACAATAACCAAAGTTTAGGACACAATTGGGGTGGAAATTTTAAGGAATTCATTGCTATTGCTCGCTACAACAAAGGAAGATATTTCGCCGATGCTAAAATTACTTTTGGACAACGTGGTTTAGATTTTGACAATACAGCCAATTATGGTAACAATATTTATTTAGATTATGATGAAAACAGACCATTAGATACTGGCGTAAACATTGGGCAAGGAAATAAAACAACCATCTTTATCGCCGATTTGCAAGCTGGATATTTAATAAATCCTGCTACCAATCTAAAACTTTTTGGAAGTGTTATTTATAGAAATTTTTCACCAAATGCAGAAACAGTAACCGATTTCAAAGAATCTACTACTTGGCTTTCTCTTGGTGTTCGTTGTGATATATTTAATTGGTATTTTGATTATTAGAAGAAACAAAAAATGAACGATAAAGGAAATCCAAATCAAATTTTATTTGAAGTTCTCTAAAATCATTCTCGATTTAATTTATCAATATATTCAGTAGGTGTAACGCCTATGAACTCTTTAAACACTCTATTAAAAGTAGATTGTTGCGTAAATCCAGCTTTTGTATAAATGTGCTCTAGCGTATGTTTTTTATGTTTTTTGTTATCTAAATCTTCTATAACTTGCTGAATTCGATACTGATTTACAAAAACATTAAATTTTTTATTTCCAACTTGATTAAGTGCTTTTGAAATATAAGTACTGTTGGTTTTTAACGTTTTTGAAAGCATGTTTATACTAAAATCAGGATCAGTAAAAGGTTTTTCTTCTTCAAAATAAGCAACAATTTCATTGTAAAGATTTTCAAATCTGGCAATATTATCGTCTGTTTCCTCTAAAAAATTACTATCACTTTGTTTAGAACCAAACTTTAATTTGGTAAGTTCTTTTTCAAGTCCTTTAAGTTTTATATAAAAATAACCAATATAGGTAATAATCACTAAGCTATAGACTATAGTTATTCCTTCAAATTTTTGAATAGCGTTTACATTATCAGATGAAATAATAATTGGTTTAGAAATTTTCAAATATTCAGCAATTGGCCTAGAGAAAAAACAAATAGCACTTGACACTGTCAAAACTGAAAAAGCAGTTTTAAAATTAGTTATTATCAAAGTAGCAATTGAAATAGCTATAAAATGTAAAAAAACCGAGTAAGAATAATGACAATGTAGTAATGAAAAATAAAGGGTATGAAGAAAAATAGTTATCAAAATAAACTTAAACATTGCTTCAAATTGATACCTAACTTTTGACAACAATATACCTAAATAAATAAAACTCAAAGAGGATATGATATAAAATAGCTTGTTACCTTCAAGCAATGCAGACAAATCATTGTTTGAAATTGTTATTATATATGATAATGAATAAGCAAATCCAATTATAAACAATATAGATCTTAAAAATTTACCTTTATTTTTATATAAATCTCTGTATGTCATTCTTTTATTGTGATATTGTTTAGATAAAATTTTTAAAAAAACATTCATAAAATGTTTCCTATCTGCTCTTTGATGCTTTTATATAAAAAATGTAGCTATTACACTTATGAAAAAAGGTTGTTTTAATTTCAACAACTAAAGTGCGAAATTAAGCATATTCTTCGAAAAAAATATAAGAATTAAATGTATTTACAAAAAAATAACACATTCTAAAATTGTCACTACCGTTTGTAGAACTAGTTCTACAAGCTTGATTTTGTTGATGTTATGATTTTTTTTAGCAAAACATTAACATCTCGCATTTTCATAAGCTAAATCATAAATTTTACATAAGCTATTTTGCAAAAAAAGTGCTTTTTTCCACTATTTTTTTCACTTTTATTAAAAATTTTCTGATTTTATAATTCTGATTTTCAATTTCTTAATAATTAAAGATAAGCAAATTTATGAATTGACTTATAGTTTCAAATTTATGATGTTTTTTCGGTTCTATGTTTGTAAGCTGACAAATGCTTATTTAGAGGTATTCCCTTTTGGTATGAATAAATCAGAGATTGCGCCCCAAGTGCTACTATATAATATTTAAGAAATTAATTAAATTAAGAAATTGTAAAAAGACAATGCCCCAAATTTATAAACCTAAAAAAATAATTATGAATAGAAATTACTTCCTTAAAAAAAGCGACTGAAACCACAGTGCTTTTAAACTCAAAAAAAATCTAAAATAATTTAAAGTAAAAAACAGACGCTTTGCTAATACAAGGTATGAAGATTTTTGCTATTACCTTAAAATGAAAAAAAATGAAAAAAACCCAAAATGAATTTTTATTTAAATCTAGTAATATAAAGAATTATGGATAATACTACTTCTATTTACAAGAGTTTTAAATTACTCTTATTAACGGCGTTTTTGTT
>ERZ795056.7563-NODE-7563-length-10393-cov-3.615980_pt1 | contig 10393 bp, 10 predicted proteins | sample MGYA00375140_ERZ795056 | MGnify/ENA primary metagenome ERZ795056 (study PRJEB30185, sample SAMN05720227) | activated sludge metagenome | isolation source: Anaerobic digester | place: USA | collected 2015-03-09 ...
AACAAACCGACGAAGTTTTAGAACTTATAGATAAGTTAGAACAAGACGACGACGTGCAAACTGTCTTTCATAATTTGGCGTAAGAAATCTCAATGATTATAAAATTTTATCTCATAGTTGCATATTTATTGTTAAACATTTCTAGTGGTTTCTTACTGTCATTCTATTATCTATACATAGAGAATTCAATACAAAATATAAAAGAATTTCTCTACGTTTTATTCTTTCCTGTGTACTGTATAGGTAACTGGCAATACAATAGAAATATTCGTATCAGTAAACAAGGTCTTTTACCACGTAAGTATTATATTTTAAAATACCTATTTAGTTTGCACATTGTGTTTTATGTAATAATCTTTGGCGGCTCTTTATATTTATTTATAGATACTATGTCTATGTTTTTACATACAGATAGAAGTGTAAGTAATAGCTCTTTTGGAACAGAAGCTATATCATTTTTAGGAAATGCATTTTTATCCTTTTCAGAATATGTGATAATAGCTGCCTTTCTAACCCTACAATTTTTTATTTTATTATTTCTGCTTATTATTCCATATGCGATGCTTAAGAAATATAAGAAGGAACAAAAAATATCCTTCAATAAAGTAATATAAACGAACATAATTATTTGTTAATTAGTATGAATTTTTTTCATCGTACTCAATAACATATAACAATAATCGTTTAACTTCAATTCAACCAAACCAAACCAACATGAAAAATTATTCAATCAAAACAGCTATCTATAGCTTGTTTATTCTCATTTTATTTTCACAATGCAGTCAAAGATCAGAATCAGCATCTGAAGTAGCAACCGAAGCAGTTTCTATGGATATGGTTGCTGCAACAAAAGAGGAAGCTGCGCCACCAACCAATCAGCCAAATCCTGTACCATCTAAAACAACAGACACTACCATTCAACGCATGCTTACCAAAGAAGGCACCTTGCGCTGGGAAACAGGTGATGTAGAAAAGACACATGCAGCCATTTTAGCACAAGCAAAAACACACAACGCATATGTTTCTAACGATAATCAAACAAGAGACGATTACCAAACCACCACACGAATGGAACTTCGAATTCCGTCTGATAAGTTTGATGAATTTATTAGCGGTATAGAAAAAGACGTTACCAAGTTTGATGAAAAACGCATCGAAGTATTGGATGTAACGGAAGAATATATTGACATTTCCGCGCGCATGAAAACGAAAAAAGAATTAGAACAACATTACTACGACTTATTAAAGCAAACTAAAAACGTAGCAGAAGTATTACTGGTCGAAGAACAATTAAACACCGTTCGTGCAGATATTGAAAGCGCTGAAGGCAGGTTAAAATACCTGAAAGATAAAGTCAACATGAGCACACTTCATCTCACGTTTTACGAAACCACATCAGCACCGGTGGGCTTCTTCGGCGAAATTGGCAAAAGCTTCGTTTCCGGCTGGAAAGGCTTTTTATATTTCATTTTAGGTATTATAAGTGCCTGGCCAATTGTATTAGTTGTTTCCGGTTTCTTATTCTGGTTGATAAGACGAAGACGCAATAAGAAATAATACAATATCTTTCTTTTGTTAATTGAATACTCAGAAAATAAATCCTATTTTCGTTATTCAACAATTTTATAATTCTACAACTCAACAATTAATTCAATGAAAGCAGATATCAAAAAAATATACGAAGCACATGTGGCATTTGAACTGGAACAATTCGGTAAAAAGCACCTGAAAGCTAATATGAAAGAAGAAATTACAGCAGCCTGGAAATGGCTGGATACTGTAAAATTAAACGATGTTGCTTCTGTAGAAAATGTAATCGCTTTTGAAGAAAGAAATATAAAAGACAGAAAACTCACCAAACATCAAAAAGAATACATCATTGATTTGTCCGAGTCTATTCATCAGTTAGCTTTAAAAAGTAAACATACCGTAGCGGATTTTTTAAATGAAGAATCGTTTAATGATATTGCTGATAAATTGATTGAACAGAAAGAAATTCGCAATAAATTAATCAAAGACATTGTAAACAATCCGTTTTATGGTGAAATGATTGCAGATACTTTATATGATGGCATCAAGTCATTTGCTGCACAAAGCGGACCCAGCAACGAAACCGTTGGCGGTTCATTGTTTAATTTAGGAAAAGGCATTTTAGGCGCAGCTTTATCAGGTGTTTCAGATACCATTGATAAAAATATCAAGAAATTTATTTCTGAAAATTTACAGAAATCCATTGCTAAAAGTGAGCAAACGCTGAAAGATAAACTAAGTGATGCACAACTCAGAAAAATGGCTAAAAATATCTGGGACAAGCTGGAAGATACTAAAGTAAAAGACCTTGCAAAAGGAGTGAAGCTGACCGATAAAGACAGAACAGCCATTCTGCATTCGGCTGAAAAAGCCATACATGCTGCGTTGCAAAGTGATCCTGTTGCAGAACTAAACGAACATGTATTGACACATTTCTTTGAACATTCCGGCAATAAATCAATCGCACAAATTCTGGAAGATAATGGCATCACAGAAAAAATAGTTATAAGAGAATCTGAAGAATTCTTGATTCCATATATTGAAAAAGCGGCAAAAGATGGTTTCTTAAAAGATAGAATTGAAGCCAGATTGCATAAGTTTTATGAAACACTGTAATTAGCATTTTGTGGATAAAAAAGACAATGAACCACATTTTAAGGTTCTATTTTTATTGAAACAAAATTATCATGCTAACCATCTTTCACGGAACTGCCCGAGCTGACAGTAATTCACGCAAAATTGCCAATTTTTATGATGAATTATTAGGTAAAAAGAATATTCCGCATCAGTTTTTTACATTAGAAAATGTCGATGAATCTATTTTTTCAAAGACATTTCACAATCCGAAACATCCTCAACTGGCGAGTATCGAAGAGCATATTTTAGCTCCAACCTCCAAATATATGTTCATCATTCCTGAATATAACGGCAGTTTTCCGGGTATGTTTAAAGGATTTATAGATGCCTCAGATGTCAAAAAATGTTTTCATAATAAAAAAGCCTGTTTGACCGGTGTGGCAGAAGGCAGAGCCGGAAACTTAAGAGGCATGGAGCATCTAACCAATATCTTCAATCATTTAAAAATGAATGTACTGCATTTAAAAATTCCGATTTCTCAAGTACATTTAATGCTGGATGAAAGCGGAAAACTCAACAATCCGGAAATGATAAAGATGATTGAAACACAAATCGATTTAATGATGGAATTTTAATCCAAACTATGAAAATAAAGTTTATACTTTTATTGGTACCTGTTGTTTTTTTTACCATCAGTTGTGCTCAGCAAACAAAAACTAAAAGAGATGTTTTTCGCATGAATATTTCTGCAGGATTAACTTCTTTAGATCCAGCATTTTCAAAAGATCAGGCTACGATGTGGTGCGATAACCAGTTGTTTAACGGATTGGTACAAGTAAACGAAAAACTGGAAGTCCAGCCATGTATAGCTAAAAGCTGGAAAATCAGTGATGACGGTCTTCACTATGTTTTTGATTTAAGAACAGATGTTTTTTTTCATGACCATGAAAAATTTCAGAATGGGAAAGGTCGAAAGGTAGTAGCACAGGATTTTGTGTACTCATTTAACAGATTAATAGATTCAACCGTTGCTTCAACAGGAGGCTGGTTGTTTAATGATAAGGTAGATAAATCGAATCCTTTCGAATCCTTGAATGATTCTACTTTCCGTATCAACTTAAGAACGCCTTTTCATCCGATGTTAGGTTTGCTGACCTTGCAATATTGTTCTGTGGTTCCAAAAGAAATAGTGGATTTTTATGGAAAAGATTTCAGAGCTCATCCGGTGGGCACAGGTCCGTTTAAGCTGGTTCGTTGGGAAGAAAGCAATGTACTGGTCTTGACGAAAAATGAAAACTATTTTGAAAGAGACAGTTCAGGAAACAGATTGCCTTATTTGCAAGGTGTTCGCATTAGTTTTATGGCAGATAAAGGGTCTGAATTTTTGCAGTTTTCACAGGGAAAGCTGGATTTTATGACAGGTTTGGATATTTCTTATAAAGATAAATTATTAACGGCAACCGGCGAACTGAATGCAGAATGGAAAGACAAGATTAATTTTGAAAAAATGCCGTATTTAAATACAGAATATCTTGGAATTTCTATGGCAAAACAACCTTCCGAAGCCTTAAAAAATAAAAAAGTAAGACAAGCTATCAATTATGCAATTGACAGAAAAAAAATGATTGCCTATCTGAGAAACGGCATCGGTGCTTCTGCGGAAAATGGCATGATTCCGAAAGGAGTGCCTTGTTATGATGAACATTCAGTGAAAGGCTATTCGTATGATGTGGAGAAAGCAAAAAGATTATTAGCAGAAGCTGGATATCCAAACGGAAAAGGAATCGGTGAAATAAAAATTTATTCCAATCCAACGTATAGTGATTTGATTACGAATATCGCAAACGAACTTTCTAATATTGGAATTATTTGTAAAATAGAAAACACACCGGCAACGTTTCTGCGGGAAGCCATGCGCAAAAATGAAGTGGAGTTTTTCCGTGCATCGTGGATCGGTGATTATCCGGATGGTGAAAACTACCTGGCATTATTTTACAGTAAAAATGGTGCACCACCAAATTATACTTTCTTTAAAAATGCAGCATACGACAAGTTGTACGAAGCAGCAATGAAAGAAACGAATCCTGAAAAAACCTGCGATTTGTACCACCAAATGGAGCAACTTATCATTGAAGAAGCACCTGTAGTTCCTTTGTTTTATGATGAAGTGACACGCTTTATGCACAAGAATATTTCTGGCTTAAAGCCAAATGCAATGAATCTGGTGATTCTAAAGGAAGTGAAACTGAATTAGTAAAAAAATCTGATTGCTTGATGCATAATTCTTAAATTCAGGATATGATAAAAAACATAATCCAAAATAAATCTAACAAACTCTTTATTTACTTAGGTGGTTTTTTTATTGCCAATGCATTTATTGCTGAAGTTATCGGCGTTAAAATATTTTCGCTGGAAAGCACGTTGGGAATTGCACCTTTTAAAATCCCATTATTTGGAAACGAATTTTCATTTAATTTGACCGCAGGTGTTTTATTGTGGCCGGTAGTTTTCATTATGACTGATATTATCAATGAATATTACGGAGAAAAAGGAGTGAGGTTTCTGTCCTATCTTACCGTAGTGTTGCTCGCATATGCCTTTTTTATGTATTATCTGGCCATACATTTAGTGCCTGCAGGTTGGTGGCCAGGTTCAAAAGAAGCACAAGGAGTTCCGGATATGCAGCGTGCCTATGCACAGATTTTCGGTCAGGGAACTGCCATTATTTTAGGATCATTGATAGCTTTTTTAATTGGTCAGATAGTAGATGTTGTAGTTTTTCATCGCATAAAAAAGTGGACTGGTGAAAAATATATCTGGCTGCGTGCCACTGGCTCAACCATTGTTTCTCAATTCATAGATAGTTTTGTTGTCTTGTTTATTGCTTTCTATTTGTATCCAAAATACATCAGCGATGCAAATGGTCCGGCCTGGGCATTTAATGTAGTAATGTCTATTTGTATTGGTAACTATATTTATAAGTTTATTATGGCAGTGCTGCTAACACCGGTCATTTATCTGGTGCATAATGTAATAGAAAAATATCTTGGACATGAATTGGCTGCTGAAATGAAAAAAGCAGCAATAAAAGAATAGTAAATTAATGGATGAAAATAGGCTATTTAAATAACTCATCAAAAAAATCCAGCATCGCTTTCCACGATCGTTTCGCTGCTTTCTCATTGTAAGCAACGCCTTTAGTTGGGTCGTTTCCGGCTGTTGGATCAGTGAACGAATGCACTGCATCGGCGTAATAATTCATTTGCCAGTCGGCTTTACCAGTGCGCATTTCCTGTTGAAATGAAATTATCTCATCTTGTGGAATAAAAAAATCATCTGCACCATTACAAACCAATACTTTCGGTAAAATTGAAGTTGTAGTTTTTGTCGTATCTCTGGATAAACCACCGTGAAACGAAACCACACCTTTCACATTCATATTCGCTCTTGCGGCTTCTAATGCACCGGTTCCGCCAAAGCAATAGCCAATGACTGCAATCTTATCAGGATTAGCACCGGCTTTTACTAATTGATCCAAAGCCAGTTGTATGCGTTTACGATATTCATCAACATGAGATTTATAATAACCGGCTTGTTTTCCTGCTTCAGCCGTATTTTTGGGCACATTTCCTTCTCCGTAAATATCAGCGACAAAGGTGTAATAACCCAGTTTTGCCAATTGTTCCGCAGATTCACTGGCATGTTTGTCAATTCCCATCCAGGCCGGTAATATCAAAATACCATTTTTTTCTTTTAAAGGTGATTTGGGAACAGCTAACAGACCGTTCAGCTGTTGTTTTTCTTCGTGATATGTTGTTGGTTGTAATTGAGCAAAAACATCAGAAATAGCGCCGCAAAGTGAAAGCAACAGAAAACAGGATATTATTTTACCTTTCATTATTATTTTTTGAAATGTTGAGAAATTGAATTTTAAAGTTATGAAATAAAAACTATCTTTGTTCTGAATTTTGGTTTTCGGTTTCATTACCGGAATTAAAAGGGAATCAGGTGAAAGACCTGAACAATCCCAGTTGCTGTAAGCACACCAACGTCTTCCTGAACTTGTTTCAGGATCTATATTGGTACTGAATTCTACAACCACTATTTCGATAGTTTCGAAACGGGAAGGTTTCAGTAAAGTGTAAGTCAGAAGACCTGCCTGAATTCAATTCACTTAAAAATGTTCTGAGGAAACATTTCAGGTAGTATGAAAAAGCTTAAGCTACATTTTATTTTGCTATTTGTTTTTGTTCAAATAGAATTTGCAAGTCCAATATTTGCAGACACTATACCTATTCCTGAAGTGTTGATTCAATCTTCAAGAGAAAATTTTTATTCCGCATCTAACTACAATTATAAAATAGATAGTTTTCAGCTGCATTATTACGGTCAAAATTCAATTGCAGATGTGTTGCAAAATTTTACACCGGTTCAGATCAACAGTTACGGTGTTGGCGGAATTGCTACCATAAGTTTGCGTGGAACGGCGGATGATCAGACTTCCGTTTTTTGGAACGGAATGCGAATCAATTCTTTGACATTAGGCACTATGGATATTTCGTTGATTCCTGTAAATGCAGCTACTTCCATCCAGATTGTTACAGATGCATCGAGCGCAGTATTAGGAAGCGGAAATTTTGGTGGTGCAGTTTTATTAAATAATACGCCGGTTTTTAATAAAAAAATTGAAGTCGGTATTCGTCAGGATTTTTCATCTTTCAAAAATTTCAGAACCAATTTGTCTGTTAATGTTGGAAACGAAAAAATCCAGTTTTCTTCCTCTTCATTTTATCAAACAATGAAAAATAATTTCCCATTTTATGACAAATATAAATTTGATCATCCGTTGGTTTTAAATGAAAATAATGAAACCAAACAATGGGCAACTGTAAATCAGTTGAATGTAAAATTCAAAAAAAATCAATTACTGGATATCGGAAATTTCACCTTGCAGAAAAACCACAATATACCGGCAAATATGGGTTCTTACGGAAAAAGCAATAAGTTTCAGGATGATTTTTCCAGTAAAAGTTTTGTGAAATATCAAAAAATATTTACGCAATCACAATTTTATATTCGAAGCGGATATGTTTATGATTATATGCTGTACCATGATAGTATAAATAAAATTTATGCACCTTATTATACGCACCAATCACAAAATAGTGCCAACTATAGACATTTCTTCAAACATCAGATAGTATTGGATGCTGGTATGGATTATAATGTCGAAATAGCAAAAGTGGAAGAATATAAAAATAAAATTATTCGACATCGTGGTGCTGCATTTGCAGGCGCAAAATACACACTTAAAAATATTGTTTTTAATGCTTCTGTAAGACAGGAAATTCTCAAAGCAGGCTATATCCGACCGCAATTCGGACTGAATATTTCTTTTAATGATAAAAAAGGATTTGTTTCTACTTCGATAAGTTATGCAGATAAATTCAGACTAGCTGATTTTAATGATTTATACTGGCAACCTGGTGGAAATAAAAATTTAAAACCTGAAAACGGATTTACTGTCGAATACAATCTGATACTAAAGCCAATTAAAAAATCAGCTCGGTACCAGTTGATTATTAGTAATGCAGTTTATTATTCCATCATCAATAACAATATTGTTTGGTCGCCAATTGTTTCCGGTTTATACTCACCACAAAATATCAAGAAAACCAGGCATTACGGATTAGAATCAAAAATTGAAAATACAATACTATGGAATAAAACGAATGCATTTAAATTTTCAATAAACTATAACTATAATCATTCTACCATTGTAAACGATGAAACGAACAGAAGTCTAAACGGCAATTTTATCCGATATAAACCACAGCACACCATAAAATCATACTTTATTTTTGAAGATAAATATTTCAATATAGGATTAAATTACTTGTATGTTGGTCAACGGTTTACGGATGATGAAAACATAAAGGTATTTCAGTTGAAGCCTTACAGTCTGGTTGATTTATTTATCGCATTTAAAGGAAATTTCAAAAAAGCAAATGCAGAGTTTGGATTCAAAATTAATAACCTGTTTAATACAAAATATGAAAGTTTGCGCAGCTATGCACAACCGCTTCGAAACTATAATATAACATTACTAATTAACTATAAATCAAAATTAAAATGAAAAAGTTGACAATGAAATTCACCGTAGTTATGCTGGTTTGCCTGAGTGTGCTTTCCTGCAAAAAAGAAGAATCAGACAATACGTTAGGCACCTATGCAGAAACAGGTGCTGCTATAGTAGTTAACGAAGGTAATTATGGTAGCAGCAATGGTTCCGTTTCTTACATTGACAGAAATGGTGTCGTTTCCAATTATATTTATGAAAATGCAAATGCCGGTAGTAGTTTGGGTGATGTTTTACAGTCATATACAAAAGTTGGTAATAAAGGAATTATTTGCGTAAACAATTCTTTTAAAATTGAAATAGTCGATGCTCGAACGTTTAAACGTATTGCAACCATAGTTGACACCACAGCAACACAAAACACCAGCTATGTGCGTTATGCACTTGGTATTACTGAAACAAAAGCATACGTCACGAACGGTAACTATGCCGGCGAAGTGGAAGTAATAGATTTAAATACTAATACCATCATTAAAAGTATAAACGTAGGTAAAGGTCCTGAGCAAATGGCAATGAACGGCAACAATGTGTATGTTTGCAACAGTGGTGGCTTTGATGTGGACAGCACGGTTTCTATTATAAATGCTTCTACCGATTTAGTCACATCCACTATCAATGTCGGCGATATTCCAACTAAACTGGTGAAAGATGCGCAAAATAATATTTGGGTGTTATGTGCAGGTCAGTCAGATTATTCCAATTGGCCAACCATTAATAAATTATCACCGGCACAATTGGTCAGAATTAATACAGCAACCAATACCGTTGACAAAAGATTTACTTTGATTGACGCAGGCAGCGCCAGCTATGTAGTAAATTTAGCCATAGGTGATAATGGAAGAACAATTTATTATAGTGTCAGTAACAGAATCTACTCGTTAGATATAACAGCCGGAAGTTTGCCTGCTACTCCAATAATTTCAGGAAGAGATTTTTATGGATTAGCTGCATCACCTTATAATAATCAGATTTGGGGTTTGCAAGCTCCTAATTTTACATCCAGCGGATACGTTTTCAGATATACTGCTAACGGCACATTGATTGATTCTATTCAGGTTGGAATTGGACCTAATAATGCTATATTTAATAAGTAAACGAATCTAATATGCATGAATTAAAATATTGCCCGAGATGTCATTCAACCTTTGAGTGTAAAGCGGGCAATATTTTATTGTGTCAATGTAATACTGTAATTCTAAGCGAAAGAGAGAAAGAGTATTTGTCCAATAATTATGACGATTGTTTATGTGCAGCATGTTTAAATGAACTTAAATTAATACTTAAGAATACATCTGCCGGTGAAGAAATAGAACAGAGTTAAATAATATTTCATATTTTTGTTTTAAATAGCTGATGTGAAAAAAAGATACATTCTGTTGATATTACTTTTCTTGTCCACGCTCTACATTTTGTGGTGCAACATCAGTATAATTTACACACGGAAAGGAAAAACGGATATTCCTTTGGTTAATAATACCAGTTATCCAACGGATTCATTTTCCGTTAGCAATGCAACTGTTTTCTGGCAAGGATTTTATCACGATTGGACTTACAATCACCGAATTAACAGAATAGGCGATTGGATACAAAGTGTTACCGAAAACGATAATGGTATCAGAGCTGTATTTAGTCATTCAGGAGCAACCG
>ERZ795056.7568-NODE-7568-length-10388-cov-6.921417_pt1 | contig 10388 bp, 13 predicted proteins | sample MGYA00375140_ERZ795056 | MGnify/ENA primary metagenome ERZ795056 (study PRJEB30185, sample SAMN05720227) | activated sludge metagenome | isolation source: Anaerobic digester | place: USA | collected 2015-03-09 ...
GGTGAGGAAGAATTCTCCAAACAGCAATTCGTACTGAACACAACCGATGAACATTGGCAGGAAGCCAGAAATGCGGGCGTTCCATTGTATACCGTCTGGAAAAAAGGCGGTTATCAATCCGAGGAAGAACTGTTTCAGAAATTGAATCAGCCTTTTGTGCCCGCAGAGTTACGCACCGGAAGTTTTGAATGGAAAGAAGGATTTGAGGAAAAGAAAAATCTCCTTATTCAGAATACCGATCTCAAAGGTTGCATCCACAACCACAGCACCTACAGCGACGGGAAGAATTCGCTCGAAGAAATGGCCCTGTGGTGCATCGACCATGGTCTTCAATACTTTGGCATTGCCGACCACTCCAAAACGGCCCAGTACGCCGGCGGTTTGTATGAAGAAAAAGTAGAAGCACAGTGGTCCGAAATCGATGCCCTCAACCAAAAGCTAGCACCATTCCGGATCCTGAAAGGAATCGAATCCGACATTCTGGGCGATGGCTCACTGGACTACGCCGATGATTTCATAAAAGGCTTTGATTACGTAGTGGCATCCGTGCACTCCGTCCTGAAGATGGACAAAGAAACGGCCACAGCCCGTTTGCTAACAGCAATTGAAAATCCATACACCTGTGTGCTGGGGCATTGCTCCGCCCGGATTCTGCTGAAAAGACCCGGCTATCCTCTCGATTACAATAAAATCATCGATGCCTGCGTCGCCAACCAGGTGGCCATCGAATTGAATGCCCATCCCTCCCGTCTGGATATGGACTGGCAGAATCTGGCACGTGCCCTCGACAAGGGAGCGATCATTGCCATCAATCCGGATGCCCACGAAAAAGAAGGCATGGCCATGATGCAATATGGCGTCTGGCTGGCCCGAAAAGCCGGAGCAACGACATCACAGGTCCTCAATGCCATGGACCTCAATTCCATTTTACAGTTTTTTAATCGCACCAATTCCTGATATGAGCACAAATTGGAAAACCATCCGTCCGGAAGAAACGAGTCTGGGCGCCTTTCACAGTTATATGCTGGCGGCCATAGGTCCCAGACCGATTGCATTTGTAAGTACGATTGATGCAGAAGGCAGGCCCAATCTGGCGCCGTTCAGTTTTTTCAACGCCTTTGGCACAAATCCCGCTACCCTGATTTTCTCACCGGCACGTCGTGGGAAAGACAACACCACCAAGCACACGCTGCACAATGTGGAAGCGATTCCGGAATGTGTGATCAACGTGGTGAATTATGCGATGGTGGAACAGGTATCGCTGGCCAGCACCGATTTTGAGGAAGGCGTCAATGAGTTTGCCAAAGCAGGATTCACACAAGTAGCCTCTCAGTTTGTAAAGCCGTTCCGCGTGGGTGAATCGCCTGCGGCCTTTGAGTGCAAAGTGGAACAGGTGATCAAAACCGGTGATCAGGGAGGAGCGGGAAATCTGGTGGTGTGCCGCATTCTGGCTGTTCATTACCAGGAGCATTTGCTCAACGAGGAAGGAAAAGTGGATCAGTTTAAAATGGATCTGGTTGGCCGGATGGGATATGAATACTATTGCCGGGCCGATAAAAATTCGATATTCGAAGTCCCGAAGCCCCGAACCAAAGACATTCTGGGATTTGACGGACTACCGGTTGCCATCCGGGAATCATCCGTATTGACAGGAAATCAGCTGGCCCGACTTGCAAACTGCAAAGCCTTGCCGGATCCGGAAGTTATTGCCGGTTATCTTCAGAATCGTAGTGCGAATGAATTGAATTTTGACCTGCTGCTACAGGAAGGAATTTCTCATTTGAACGAACTTCGCCTTCAGGAGGGATTGCTTTCCATTTCAGCTGCGTATTCTTTAAAAAACTAAAAAAAGTCCGGTTACTGAACCGATGAAAAAGGTATCTATACCCATACAACTGCTACCCATCGAATGACCATCCTCGATAACTCGATATTTCACTTAACCACCATCCTGCTTTTCCTTTTCGGACTGGGCGCTTTGATCCTGTCCTATATGAAACGAAAGTACGAATACTCTGCCGCTGGGTTCATTGCGGCTCTGATTGGATTCCTTCTGATTGTCTTCATTGCTGTTCTCAACCGGGATATTTTCGTTTTATCCTCCAAAATAGACTACGGTGCCAATTATCTGTTTTCGTTCAGTGTGGTTGCCCTGGGACTTGTCTCTGGCATTGGTCTGACCATTTATTACCTCCACCGGATCATTCCAACGATGTTCATTCAACTGGGCATTCTGTTGTGTTCTGTCCTTATGCTGGTTACATTCGGAAGCAGCATTTCTCAATCCATTGCCAACCAGAAAGCACATAAATCCGAAGATCCTTCAAAGTTTATGAAGGCAGAAGATTTCCAGAAAGGAAGTTCAAATCCAAAACTGTCCAAAGCTGGACAGGACACTGTGAATACCCGGTAATTCCGGTTCGGTCCTTATAAAAACCGCCCCAGGGTTTTTAGCTTTTCACCGGTTTCGATCCACTCTTTTTCAGCGATGGATGCTTTGGTAATTCCGGCACCGGCAAACAGAGTAATGATCCCGTCCTTCATCCGGGCAGCCCGAAGATTCACCACGACTTTTTTGCATTCCGGCTCCAGAATTCCGGAAAATCCTGAAAAATAGGCACGGTTAAAATCTTCATTTTCAAATAACCAGGCAAGTGATTCCAACTTCGGACTTCCACAAACTGCGGATGTCGGGTGAAGTAGATCCAGAATGGGATAGAATTCACCGGAATCAGCACCACAGGCAAAAAAATCAGTCCGGAGATGAATCAGATTTCCTGCCTGAATCGGATACGGGCCTTTTTCTTTGACTTTGGAAATCCCTCTTTCATGAAATGCTTCCCGAATGTAATCTGATACAATGCTCTGTTCATCCAACTCTTTGAATGACCAGAGTGAGACCTCTTCAAAATCTGGCTCATACACACGTGTTCCGGCTAATGCCATAGACCGAATCCCATCAAACTGATTGTAGGCAAGCAATACTTCCGGAGATGCAGAGACCCAAAGACCCTGACCGGGGATATTGAAGATGGAAATATTGGCTTCCGGATAATTGGAAATGACAGAAGTCACAAACGCACCAATCTTACTTTCTTCAAACAGAAAATCTGAACTTCTGCTCACAACGAGCTTCTGGAATGTACCTCTCTTAATTTGAGAAACGGCAGACTCCACTGCTGAGCAGTATTGTTCTTTCAACGTTTCACGCAATTTAGTAGGCCCATCATTCTGGCCAGATTCCGGATTGCCTTTTACAAACCCCGAAACCTGTTCCAATGAAACCATATGGGGCATGAAATATCCAGGTTGTGTCTCCGCATGAAATGGGAAAACACAAAATCCGGACATATCCCGAAAATGGATCAAATCTCCTGGTGATAGAATTACCTGTAGGTCATCTTTTTCACAAGCAGCAAAACGAAACCGTTTCTGATCAGGGAAATACAGGAATCCAAATGCGAGATTCGTCCGATCCATTCCGGCAAGAATATCCGGTAACAATTCCGGTTCGAGATATTCTGTTGGCATGGAGGTTAAAAAATCCTGAGTAGTTGTCAGCATAATACGTTTATAACCCTTAAAATCACCTGAAGGTTTTAAGTTCCGGTGGATACACTGAATTGAACATAGCTTTGGACCGAACGCTTTCTTTTACTTTCAGGTATTTATTGAAATCCTGGTTTACATCTTTAAACCGTCCGATGGTCGAAATTCCATCAAAGAAAAAACCGCCAACGGAACCAAGCAATCCACCAATTCCCAATAGAAGTATGGAATTGGTAGACAAAATGTAATTCGAAGCACCGGTAACATTATACCCCAATTGAAGAGCTCCTACTGCAAGTCCTGCTCCGAAACTGGCTCCGAATAGTTTGCTGGACAGGTTGGGTTTGATTTCAATTGATTTGATCGTTTGTGGGGCAATCTTTTTCACATACCGGCCAAAATCTTTGGGTTTAAAATCTCCCTTTTTCGAGTATAAAAGAAGGGCAGTATCCGAAATCTGGAGCATCCTTCCAGTAAAAATACCCTCTGACGTATTCACTTTCACTGTCCTGCCAGAATTTTCGAAGTAGTTGAATTTACCCTGGGAATAACCAGGAAGCAATTTCCAGTTGACCAAATCTGAACTATCTGCCAGATCTTCAAACCGATCAATCATGATAGTAAGCTGTTCAGCAGCCAGTTTTGAAAACGAGATGGTGGTGTCACTCCCATTGGCCATGCTTACCAACATTTTAACATTTTCAAGGTTGTCTTTCCTGTAGACTACGCTCTTTACTTCGTCCAGTTCCGGAAATACGTTAAAATATTCTACTTCAATCGAATCCAGCTCCTGCCCTACCCGCTCACTCAACACAAAGAGAGGTGGCTCATCCGTCTGAGCTTTAGCATCCAGCTGCACACATAACCAGCTCAGAAGGATAAACAGCCTGGGAATTACCGCTACAGGAAAAGAGATAAGACCGTTAATTGAAATAGTCTGCATAGATTTGTCCGAAACTTCGAAGAAATACCTGATTTAGCGAAATGTTTTTCAAAGCTTTTCCTGACATTGTTCATCCTACCAAATTCAAAAAATTGCGCATCAAACACTTACAGATAATTGTCGTCTCACTTTTTGTTTTGATTTATTCGTCAGGCATCAATGCTCAAACTGTTGAAATAAACGAGGCATCCGGCTCAATCAAAGATAAGTCGCTTAAAGGCTTCGTTGTTTGTTTGGAACTGGATGTTAAATCGGTTGATATAGGCTGGTCCCGATACATGAAATCTCTTGGCAAATTCGAAACAGTGGAAAAACAAGCGGTTGAAGGTCTGAATCTCATTCTACCAGCTATTTCTTCAGACGCAGTTGATTTCTATTCAAAAGTGACAGTTTCTCCCCGGTGTATTCAAATTTTCATGGGCGCATTGCGTGCTGGTTCAAATCTGGAATTACCGGAAGAGCAGAAAGACAAGGTCCGAAAGATGTTGTATGATTTTGCCATTGAACAATACCGTCAGGATTTAATCAAGCAAATCAGTGAAGCAGAGCGAGTGGTGAATCTCGCAGTGAAGGCGCACGACAAACGAACCAATGAAGGAGAATCCCTCCGGTCTAAAATTACCAGGAACAAAAAAGAAAAGCTCCGTTTACTTAAAGACCTGGAAGACAATAGCAACAACCTGAGAAAACTAAGAGCCGATTCCGTTCAGAACGCATCGGAACAGGAAACGGCACTGGAAGAGATTAAAAAGGTCCGTCAGATTGCTGAAGAGAAAAAACTGAAGCTTGGTCAGGTAAAATGATCCCAAAGATCAGGGCAACACCGTCAGTGCCTTGTTGATTCGACCAACAGCGTTTTCTTTACCAAGTAGTTCAATGATGGTCATGAGGTCTGGTCCGGCACCATTGCCAGTCAAAGCGACACGAAGCATCTGAAGCACTTTCCCTGGTTTAATCCCCAGGTTTTCCATTTCACTGTTGAAAAAATGCTTGATAGAAGCAGCATCCCATTCAACCAGATTTTGTAATAAACCTGCAAAATGTGATAACCCCTTCCTGGCATCTTCATTCCATTTTGAGGCAACGACGGCTTCATCATAGGAATCCGGTGAGGAAGCAACTGCCTGGATTTCAGAAACCACATCCTTCAGAAAAGTAGACCGTTCTTTCACCAGGTGAATCCACTTCGATAGATTTTCGTCAGAGGCATTCAAGCCTGCCTTTTCCACAACAGGACGGACGGAATCAACAAAATAGGTCTCCGGTCTCAGCTGCAGATAATGATGATTGAACCATCTGGCCTTCTGAATATCGAAACGGGTACCTGCTTTGCCAATGCGCTCAATTGAAAAGGCCTCAACAAGCTCCTCAAGAGAAAACATTTCCTGTTCTGTTCCGGGATTCCATCCCAGAAGGGCAAGAAAATTCAGAAGGGCTTCAGGAAGGTATCCTTCTTCTTTGTAACCGGCAATATTGATACCCCTCTGTTCATCAAACCATTGCAGAGGGAACACAGGAAAACCATGCGCCTCTCCATCACGCTTTGATAGCTTTCCATCTCCGGTTGGTTTAAGAAGCAATGGCAAATGTGCGAATTGGGGCATTCTGTCTTCCCACCCAAAAAAACGATACAGCAAAACATGGGTTGGAGCGGAAGGAAGCCACTCTTCACCTCTGATCACATGGCTTATGTTCATCAGATAATCATCCACTACGTTTGCCAGATGATAAGTTGGCATGCCATCACTCTTCAGCAAAACTTTGTCATCCATAGTTGAGGTGTGTACCATCACCCAGCCACGAATCAAATCATTGATCCTGATTTCATCTTTCTTAGGAACCTTTAACCGGATGACGTACGGAGTTCCATTCCGAAGCATCTCATCGGTCTCCTCTTTTGTCAAGGAGAGGCTGTTTCGCAGATTCATGCGGGTTGCTGCATTGTACTGAAATGTGTTATCTGGCACAGATTTACGTGCCGCATCCAGCTCATCCGCTGTATCAAATGCATAATACGCACAGTCTGAATCGACCAGTTGTTTAGCATACCCTGCATAAATATCCATCCGCTCAGATTGTTTGTACGGGGCATGTGGCCCTCCAACCAGTGGACTTTCATCGGCAGTCAGACCCAGCCATTCCAGGGAATCATAAATATATTGCTCAGCGCCTGGCACGAACCGGGTCTGGTCGGTGTCTTCAATGCGAATAATAAATTTCCCACCTGCCTTCCTGGCGATGAGGTAATTATAAAGGGCGGTCCGGACGCCACCTATGTGAAGGGAACCGGTTGGACTTGGGGCAAAACGTACGCGTACTTCTCTCATTGTCAGAATGTCGGTCAATAAAATGTGAACTCAAAAAAAAACCCTTGAAATCAAGGGTTTAAAATTCTTACCAGCTTGCTTTCACAATGCCGGGGATCTTACCGGCACTTGCCAGCTCCCGGAAGGTAACGCGGGAAATTCCAAATTTCCGCATGTAACCTCTTGGACGTCCAGTCAATTTACAGCGATTGTGCAAACGGATTGGAGATGCATTCTTCGGAAGTTTATCAAGACCAAGATAATCACCAGCAGCTTTCAAAGCAGCACGTTTCGCTGCATAGCGGGCTACAGTGGCTTCTTTTTTGCGCTCTCTGGCTTTAATCGATTCTTTTGCCATGGTGATTATTTATTAATGTTAGCGAAAGGCATTCCTAATAATTTCATGAGTTCGTAGCTTTCCTCATCGGTTTTGGCAGTCGTTACAAACGTAATGTCCATACCGGTGATTTTTGAAATTTTCTCGATTGAAATTTCAGGGAAAATGATTTGCTCTTTAACACCGAGGGTATAGTTACCACGACCGTCAAAGCCTTTTTCATTTACACCTTTAAAGTCACGCACCCGAGGAAGAGCAACAGCAGTCAAACGATCAAGAAACTCATACATTCTATCTCCGCGAAGTGTAACTCTGGCTCCGATTGGCATGTTCTCACGGAGTTTAAAGTTTGAAATCGCATTTTTTGATTTCGTGGCAACCGCTTTCTGACCAGTGATCAGACCAAGTTCCTCGACACCAACATCAACTAGTTTCTTATCAGCCACAGCTGCACCGATTCCTTTGTTGATGGAAATTTTGGTAATTTTTGGTACCTGCATAATGGATTTGTATTGAAACTTTTCCATCAGGCCAGGAACAACTTTATTGAGATAAATCTCTTTTAAACGTGGTATAGCCATTATTTTACAAGTTCATTGTTTGACTTAAAGTACCGCTGAAGTTTGCCTGTGGCATTCTCCTTACGGCCGGTTCTTTCACCTTTTCCGGTAGCAGGATTAACGAGAAGAAGGTTAGAGATATGAATCCCGGCTTCTTTCTTAATAATTCCACCACTCTGAGGATCTCCGGCAGTCGGTTTTTTGTGACGGCTAACAAGGTTAAGACCATCTACAATTGCACGACTTTTCTCGGTATCGACTTTTAATACGACGCCGGTCTTACCCTTATCGTCGCCACTGATCACCTGAACGGTGTCTCCTTTTTTGATATGAATCTTTGCCATCTTACAAAACCTCAGGGGCCAAAGAAATGATTTTCATAAACTGCTTTTCCCGAAGTTCTCTAGCTACAGGTCCGAAAATACGGGTACCTCTTGGCTCGTCGTTATTGTTCAACAACACGGCTGCGTTGTCTTCAAATCGGATATATGAACCATCTTTTCTGCGAACTTCTTTTTTCGTCCTTACAACTACCGCTTTTGTAACGGTTCCTTTTTTCAGGTTGCTGCTGGACAACGAAGACTTAATGGTAACAACAATTTTATCTCCAACTGATGCATACCTTCTTTTTGTTCCGCCCAATACCCGGATCACCAAAACTTCTTTGGCGCCACTGTTATCGGCAACTGATAAACGCGATTCCTGTTGTACCATGATTACTTCGCTTTTTCTAAAATTTCAACTAATCTCCAACGCTTTCTTTTACTCAAAGGACGCGTTTCCATTATTTTCACCAGGTCTCCGGCGCCGCATTCGTTGTTTTCATCATGGATCACAAATTTCTTGGTACGGGTTAATACCTTACCATATTTGGCATCCTTGAAACTTCTTTCTACCGATACGGTGGCAGACTTCATCATCTTATCGCTTACTACGCGACCGACCCTGACTTTTCGTTCGTTTCTTTCCATTGCTTTATTTTCCAGAAGAAAGATAAGTGTTTATTCTTGATATGTCACGACGGATCGTACGGATCTGAAGTGGATTCTCCAGGTTGGTAACACCATGAGCAAATTTCATTTTTGCATACAGGGCGCTTAATTCAGCCAGTTTTGCCTGAAGCTCTTCAGACGAAAGGCCTTGAAAATCTTTCTTTTTCATTCTTATTCTGCGTAATCAGGTCGGGTTACAAACTTAGTTCGGATCGGAAGTTTCTGTGAGGCAAGTCGCAAAGATTCCTGAGCCTGAGCCAACGGAACTCCCGTTGATTCGAAAATGATGGTTCCTGGTTTTACACAGGCTACCCAATATTCCGGTGCTCCTTTACCTTTACCCATACGTACCTCAGCAGGCTTTTTCGTAATAGGCTTGTCTGGGAAAATACGAACCCAAACCTGACCTTCCCTTTTCATTGCACGGGTTACGGCAATACGAGCGGCTTCGATCTGACGGGCTGTAATCCAACCTGTCTCAAGTGATTTTATAGCGAAGCTTCCGAAATCAACGGAAAATCCTCTGGTAGCGAGTCCACGTACACGCCCCTTTTGTTGTTTTCTAAACCTGGTTCTTTTCGGCTGTAACATTATCGTCTGATTTTATCGTGAACCTTCATTTTTTCTTCCGCCTCCGCCACCGCGTCGGTCACCTCCACGGCCACCTCCGCCGCGGTTGTCACGGTCGCCACCACGGCGATCGTTTCTACGATCTCCACCTCCTCTTCTGTCGTTGTTATCATTACCATTGCTGGCAAGTGATGTAATTCCGGCATTTGGAGAAAGATCTTTTTTACCAAAGACTTCGCCTTTGAACACCCATACTTTGATACCGATCTTTCCGTATGCGGTTAACGCTTCAGAAATTGCATAGTCGATATCGGCACGAAGTGTGTGCAAAGGAATACGTCCTTCTTTGTATTGTTCTGAACGAGCCATCTCAGCACCACCCAGACGTCCGGATACTTTCACTTTGATACCCAAAGCACCGGCACGCATTGTTCCTGCGATGGCCTGCTTCATAGCACGACGGAAAGAGATCCTCGCTTCCAACTGCTGAGCAATGCTCTCACCTACCAATCGGGCATCCAGTTCAGGACGTTTGATTTCAAAGATGTTAATCTGAACATCCTTGCTGGTGAAGCGCTTAAGCTCTTCTTTGATTTTATCTACTTCAGCACCACCCTTACCGATTACAACGCCTGGTTTGGCTGTGTTGATCGTAAGTGTAACTCTCTTCAGTGTTCGTTCGATAATGATTTTCGATACACCGCCCTTGTTAATTCGACGGCCCAGGTAGGTGCGGATTTTATCGTCTTCAACGATTTTATCGGCATATGTCTTGCCACCGAACCAGTTGGAGTCCCAACCTCTGATGATACCAAGACGGAAACCTATTGGATTAGTTTTCTGACCCATATTATGCTTTAGAATCTACGGCTAGAGTGATGTGATTAGAACGTTTGCGAATCCGGTGGGCACGACCCTGAGGAGCAGGACGCAATCTTTTCAGAACACGACCACCGTCCACGAATACGCGGGTAACATGAAGATTGGCATCTTCAATGGAAAGATCCGGATTTTTCGCCTGCCAGTTCGCAATGGCAGAACGCAAAAGCTTGTCTACATACACAGAACCAGCTTTATCCAGAAACTGCAGCGTGCTGAGTGCATTTGCTACAGGCTTATTACGGATCAGAT